>MDTD01072215.1_pt1 | contig 29237 bp, 24 predicted proteins | sample 811221 | NCBI WGS metagenome assembly MDTD01 (sample SAMN05326646, study PRJNA326480) | marine metagenome | isolation source: seawater | place: Pacific Ocean: South West | collected 2011 | reverse complement strand
CTATCCTGGGTCTGCAGCAGGACCCAAGGGTGGGGTTGTTCGCCCATTAAAAGGGATCGTGAGATGGGTTTAGACCGTCGTGAGACAGGTTTGTTGCTTGGTGGTAGAATCGCCTGGTGTTTGATGGAAGGGGTCCTTTAGTACGAGAGGAACGAGGACTCGGGGCCACTAGTTTACCAGTTGTCTGACAAGGCAAAGCTGGGTAGCCACGCCCTGAGGGATAAGAGCTGAAAGCATCTAAGCTCGAAGCCCGCCCAAAGACGAGACACCATAGAACACTCGTAGAAGACGAGTTTGATAGACTGCGGATGTAAGTACGAAGCTTCGGCGACGTATTCAGTCCAGCAGCACTAATCGTTCGAGCATCTTTTTTTCGTGCACTTGCATCGCGAGTGCCCTTCATCGACGAGCTCATGCCAATGCTCCCAGCGTGTACACGCTGCGTCCATCCAATTCGAAAGGAGATGGGTGCACGGTCATAGCGTAGGTGTTTACCCGGTCCCATTCCGAACCCGGAAGTCAAGCCCTGCTGCGTCAGTCCTGGTACTGTGGTACGAGAGTCCACGGGAACGGCTGTCACTGTGCCCCTCTCCTTTCCTCCTCATCCCCGAACCAATTCATCCGAGCGAAAGCGAGGTCAAGGTTCAATTGAGACCGACAGGAGGCCAAGACATGACGATTGCCACCACCGATCTGCTTGGTTCAGATCAGGTCGGCGTCTACCTTGCCCGCGTCGGCAACGTGCTGTTCCACCCTCTGGAGCTCGAACCGTCCTCCATCGAACTCCTCGACGCGACCCTCGGATTGGAGCGGTGCCCGATCTCCATCGGCGGCTCCAACCTCGTAGGCGCGCTCCTCGCCGGCAACAGCCGAGGCATGGCGGTGGCCGACATCGTGTCAGACCGCGACATCGATGCGTTGACCTCATACGGCGATGTGGTGGTCATGGAAGGCGGTGTCAACACCGCCGGCAACCTGATGATCGTCAACGAACAAGGGGCCGTCGTGTCGCCTTCCATTCCCCGAGATGGCCTAGAGGTCCTGGCCGATGTGCTGAACGTCGACGTTGCGGCCACGACCATCGCAGGCCAAGACGTCGTGGGCTCATTGGCTGTGTGCAACGCGCACGGCGTGTTGCTGCATCCCGACGTGACCGCAGAGGAAGTTGAAGTCATTCGAAGCGTTCTCGCGGTTGATCCAATGGTGGGCACCGTGGCCTTCGGGTCGCCCTACGTCGGGGCTGGCTCCTGCGCCTCGGATACGGGTGCCATCGCCGGCCAAGCGACGACAGGGCCTGAATTGAACCGGCTCGAAGATGCTCTCGGGCTGCTTTGATCTCCTCCGCGAAGATTGAAGAGCCGCTGTCAACGGCAAACTGCACATGGGCGAGATGCTGTATCAAGGAAAGGTCAAGCAAGTCTGGAGCACGGACGATCCTGACCTTCTTGAATTCCGATTTACCAACCAAATCTCTGTGTTTGATCAGATCATTCCATCGCTCATTCCTCGGAAGGGCGAGACCCTCAACCGCACCACAGCGCACTGGTTCAAGCTGGTCGAAGAAGCGGGCATTTGCGGCACGCACCTCGTTGAGGTCAACGCTCCAGACCGATGCCTCGTGCGGAAAGTCGAGGTCATCAAGGAACCCGGAATGGTGCCTCGTGACGCCGAGTGGGTGTTCGTCCCGCTCGAGTTCATCATCCGGCATTACCTCGCTGGCTCCGCCTGGCGCAGGTTCCAGCGTGGCGACATCGACCCTGCTGTGCTCGGCATCGAGGGAGAGGCCACCTACGGCATGAAACTCCCCAATCCCCTCGTGGAAGTGACCACGAAGTTCGAAGCCTACGATCGATTTGTTGACCGCGAAGAGGCTTTGGCCATTTCAAACATCACTGAAGACGAGTTTGACGCCATCATCCGGGCCGCCCTAGCGGTGGATGAAATCATCGAGGCGGAAGCCGCCAAGAACGGCTTGATTCACGTGGATGGAAAGAAGGAATTCGCCCTCGGTCCTGGTCGAAAGGTCGTCCTCGTGGACACCTTCGGTACCCTTGATGAGGACCGCTGGTGGGACGCTGAAGCCTACGCAGAAGGAGAGTGTGTTGAGTTGTCCAAGGAATTTGTGCGCCAGCACTACGTGGACACCGGTCACCAAGCCGCCTTGCAGGAGGCTCGAGACACTGGAGCCGAAGATCCCCCGATCCCCGCGCTTCCGCAATCGGTCATTGATGAGACGGCTGCGCTCTATGCATCGATGTACGAGCGTCTGACCTCTGGCACCTTTTGAGCCTCAGGCGTGGCTGCGGTGCAGGAGCCCGACGCCCCGTCGCTCCGCACCGCGTAGCATGGCGCCCAGGTGCTTCACAGCGTCACGCAGCCCGCCGTCGAGCGGCTCGTCTGCAGCCACGGTCCAACTTCGCCCCATCAGGCCCACCCTGAGATCCTTGATCTCTGCAACGTCGAGCCATCCGTGCAAGCGGAGACCACCGGGTCCTTCCGAGGCGTTGGGATGGTCGTGATCAATCCCCATGGCCAATTTCTCAATGAGGTTGAACAGGTCATCAAATGCGTCTTCATGGCCTTTCGTGGGCCGCATCCATGCCTGCAGGTACGTCAGGAGTGAGCCATCACCGGAGGGAAAGCGCCCGAACCGCTCGGTGTGACGGTCATCGGCGACCTCAAGCCGCGTGCCGTCGTGCCGGCGTTCGAGACCGAGCAGGAAGGTCAGCGTTGCATCGTCCACCGGTACATCTGCTCGGCACGACGCATCTGATGCATCACCAAGTCGATCCTTCCGTGATGGGTCCAAGGCGATGACGCCCTGCCATGCATCGGTTGAGTTTGGCGCATCGATGGCCTCGAGCACCGCTTCAATCAGGTCTCCTCGGATCGGGTCCAAGGTGTGGAACGGCGCGGTGCTTGCGGTATCCATGGCGCGTCCACCTGCCCGAGGGTCAAGACCCTTCCTCAGTCGTCGAAGAACCGCGACATGCGCTCTTCCAGTGATGGGCGCGGCGCATCGGGGTCACCGTCCAGCTCACGACGGAGCATGGCCAAGCGACCCGACGGACCTTCGTCTGGAATCTCGAGGACGTCGGGCTCTTGCTCCGCCTCCTCAGGCTCCGGTGGTGCCGTCTCGATGTCCTCAAGCATGCTGATGACCGGCTCGGGCGACGGCTCAGGTGAGCTCTTGTCCTCGGGTGTCGACGCAATTGGCGTCGTTGTCGCCTGCTTCTTCACTTCGGGGCTCCGCTGAGCGACCTGTGCTGGTCCACGTGGGAGGAAGAACCGACCTCCGACGGCCACCACAAGCAGGGACGCCAAGGCCCACAGCCAATCTTGTGTTCCGAGGTCAAGGGGACTTGGCCCTCGGTAAATGGCCGTCAGGCTGTCGTCTGAGGGTGTGTCGTCCACGTCGAACGGGAGGTCACAGCGCACTTCGGCCGTGATGAGCGCATCCTCCGCAAAGCCCAGATCGGTGAGGTCCACGTTCAAGGTCGGGGCGAACGTGCCTGTCACGTCGATGAGGATGGATTTCGACGTTGAACCGTCGGTGAAGGTCAACGCGCACCCCGTGTCCTGGAGGAGGTCCGTGCCTTGCCTTCGAACGCCAATGGAGGCCATGCCGTCGTCGATGTCGAACCGCTCGATGCCAAGGTTCCAACCCGCTGCCCTTGACGTGCCCGTCCACGTGCTCTGCTCAACCGCTGTACCCCTGGCGTCATGCACGAACAACGTGACGTGAACGGTACCGGGCCCAGGCGACCAACTTGACGCGTTGATCGACCACGATACGCTGCCGTTGTCGGTCACCATGAGGGACGTGGACGACAGCGGGACCGATGCACCGTCTCCTGTCATGGCAAACCACGTGATGCGTTCGACGCTTGTGCTGCTCGCTTCGCAACTCCACATCCGTGCAGAAAAGGCCGTTCGGCCAAAGTCATCTGGAGCATCTTCGCTGTCGCATGACACCGTTACGGTCGGCGCACCATGGCCGACCTGATGGAGCCTGAGCCCCTCCTCGCCAACGGTCACGCCGTACTCTCCCGCTGCCATCGTGTGGAATACGCGGGTGCCGTCGGTGAGGTCAACCGAGGCGGTGCCGCCCACGGTGCCCACGACCACTGGGCTTGTGGCAAAGGCTACACTGGCTTGCCTCACTTCGAGCGTCATGTCGATTGGATCAAGGCGCGGATGATCGATGGACACCGTGATGAGGCGTCCCGTGCCGTCCCAGTCGCTTGCCGGTAGTATGGAAATCGGAAGGCCTTGGACCTCGCCCGGAGCGAGGACCATGCGGGTTTCGCCGCTCGTGGTCCAACCTTGGGGAAGCCCGCTGAGGGAGAGCTCAAGCGTGCTCAGATCGTTTCCATCGTTGCGCACCCATGCCGTTGGCATGCCCCCGGTGGTGCTGAGCATCCAGGCCCCCTCCACGCCGTAGGCGATCGCGGCCTCGGCTGACATGCGCACCGGAATCTGGTGCTGACTGGATCCTGTTCCGTCTCCGTTCGAGATGCGGAGGTTGAGGGTCCCAACATCACCGGCTTCCGTGCCGTTTGGTGGCGTGACGTTGATCGTGACCGATGTTTCTCCAAAAGGCTCCACATCTGTGCCGTTTGCCGGAATCGAAACAGGCCAACCCTCTGCGACCTTGGAAAACCACGGGTCTTGGTGGCTGTTCCCCAAGTGTTGGATTGGTACAGTGATGTTGCCACCGCTCGGGGGTACGACAAGGTCCACTCCTGTCAGGTTCACCGCCCATCCTGATGCACGTGCCACCACCAGGCTGTGCGTAATGCTCGCAAGGACCTCATCGTTCCAGATCGCCTCGATGTGAAGCGCCAAGGTGGTTCCGTTCCAAGCATCGCTGGGAACGTCGTAGGACGTTTCAATCGTCGTCGAGGTCCCGACTTGGATGACGCCGCTCTCAGCGGTGGTGGTCGCCCATGTGCTTTGATCGCCATCGATCCGCTGAACTTCGGGGCGCATTCGGAGCGTGAAATTGTCCGCCGCGTTCCCCGTGTTCGCTGCCGTGACGTTGAACGCAATCGTGCTTGCCGGGAGCACCGCCATCGGACGTTCACTTGTGTTCAGCGCCCAAGACCGGTCCGGAGCAGCAGCCACCGAGACGAGGACGCTGTCAGACACACTTCCGTTTTGCAAGGAGGTCGCAGTGAGTCGAAGGCCGAAGGCTTCCAACGCCGGTACATCACCGTCCACCGTCACCGACATTGTCAGGAAGGAAGAACCGCCTTGAGCGACGCTCTTGGTCGGTGTCGGGGTCGACCACGACACGTTTCCTGCCGACGGGGCGGGGTCGAGTGAAGCCACAAAAGCATACGCGTCCGCGTCGTTCCCTGGATTGCTCAACCGGACCGTCATGTCCTCTGGTGCACCGACCTCAAGCACAGTGACGCTTGTGGTGCTGCTTGGTTCAACAAGCGTGAGGGACACGTCATTCCGTTGTAACACGTGCAGGCTGAACGTCAGGTCCCCCGCCGCAACGTCATCGGTCGGCAAAGCCCACGAATGCCGTTGAGGAGGGGCATTGGCGGGCATGGTGACGTTCAGCACGAAGCTGGTGACGCTGTTTGGTGTACCGATGACCTCCAGTGTGGTGGAATTGAGGCTGGCCCCCTCGGCTTCGAACGTCCACGTGCTCGGAAGGGATGCAAAGGCCGTGCTGTTCCATTGGACCGTCCCGGTGCTCGGCAGTTCCGCGTCCACCGTGTAGGCCACCGTCACGTTGGGGAACGTCCGTCGGTGTGGGGGTTCGACGGTCGTCCGGCTGGCGTGGAAGGTCACCTCAAGCACGCGACACAATTCTCCTTCTCCTTCGCCGATGCACACGGTGAGGTCCACCACGATGGACGTTCCATACCCCACATTGGAGGGAACGTCAACGCTCGCTCGGAGCATTCTGAATTCGTCGGGTTGGAGCGTGAGTGTGTATTGTTCCTGCCCTTCGGCGTTCTCAACACGCGGGCTTCCCCAGGTGCTCGTCGACCAGTCGATGGAGGTGGTCGTCTCAGCAGCGTTGCCGAGGTTTTCGATGGAAAACCAAGCACTGGCCACGTCGCCGGGCCGCCCGCTGCCGGTGCTGGTCGCCGTTCCATCCGGCCCTTCCATGTCCAAGCCGCGCGTTCTGAGGACTTCGACTGGGACGCGCACCGTCGCGTTTGTTCCAGCGTCACCCACTCGCTCAACCTTCACGTCGAACCAGCCTTCTTCGTCACCCAACGCCGTGCTTGGTACGGTCAGATCCCAAGCCATGGTGGTAATCTCACCTGCCGTGAGGGCGAATTGAGTCGGACTTGCAGCGGTCAGGGACCAGCCTTCAGGCAAGGCTTCGTCGGTCCATGTTGCTTCCCATGTGGCATCGCGTGTGCCGGTTGACCTGATCTCAACCTCGACACGTTCTGTTGCGCCCGGTGCCACGGTCGGCGCTTCAACCGGGCCCGCGAGATCAACGGCATAGGGCGGGCGAACCTCAAGGGTGAAGGTCGCCTCGTTGTTGTCTTCTCGGGCCTCAGTGATGTTGTTGTTTGGATCCAAGATGAGTTTGAACTCCGAGGCGCCAAGCGATGCCGTGAGGCCAACGGAAAAAGAAGCCGTATTGCCCTCACCGCTCGGGTCAATCGGTTCTAAATCGTCCAATCTGTATCTCGAGATGACTTCGCCGTCCTTCAGCAGCACAGCATCGACTTCGTCCAGAGCCGCTTCCGTCCCGACGTTTTCGAAACGTGCGGAAACCGTGTATGCCTCACCGGGGTCAGGATCCTCTGGCGTGAAAAACAGCGCACGGCTGTCCGAAAGGGTCTGAAGGTCGGCTTGGCGTTGTGAAACGAGCATGTCACCAATCAGGATGTCGAGGTGGCCGTCGCCGTCCATGTCGCCTGCAGCTGGCGCGGCCCACGTGCGGTGTGGGAGAGACACAGGGTCCTCCCACGGCGTCGAGACGTCCGTTGGCGCTCCAGTTTCGCCGTCGAAGCAATGCAATTTCCGTCCAAAGGCCACGAGGAGTTCTGCGGGTCCGTCGCCGTCCACGTCAATCCACAGCGGTGGGGCAACGGCGATCTCGTCGTTGTCGTTCCCGCTCCCGCGCTCCATCGTTCGACTCCATTCCTTGACTGGGGGGTCAGCGGTGATGTCGTGGCAACCCGCCATTCCTTGTCGATTGAAGCTCGTTGCGGAGGTCGAGTACCATGTGACCCAACAGAGTCGGTCGTGCACGCCGTCCTCATCGGTGTCGACCGGCAGCGGGGCAGCGTCAGCATACCCGTTTGGCGCTCTGAAGGAAAACACCTCCGTCGTGGAGGTCAGCTCCATGGCCACGAAGCGCGCTCCACTCCCCGAAGTTCGGCCGTTCGGGTCTGTCGGGACCGTGAGGATGACCTCGGGTTCAGCATCCGCGTCAAGCTGGACAATCACTGGACCTGGGAGCTTGAGTCGAGGCGCATCTTGGTCGGAATCGGTCCCGGGGACAGGAGCCCGCTCCCAATCAAGGGCGCCGTTTCCGCCGTCCACTTTCCATGCCCACATCGCTCCACTGGAGGCGTCGATGGTGGTCAACACCACGTGGACGTTTGACGCATCCATGCGGACTGCAGTCGGGTCAGAGGGATGCGTACCGCGGTCAAGCGCCACCTCCCAAAGCGGTGCACCAGGCGTTGCGCCGCTCAGCGGGAGTCCAACAAGGGTGGGGTCGTCGGTGGCTTCGTCGATCACGGCGAGCACAAGGTCATGAGCACCGTCGAGATCAACGTCCGCCAAGAGCGGTTGCGTGACTGCCCTGTGCCCACTTTGCGAGGAGGGCAGGTGAGGGGACGGTGCACTGAGGCTGTAATCTGCATCGGACCACGTCCACAGGCGCTCGTTGCTGTGTCCGGTCCGCACCCACCCTGACGCATCGCACTCCAGCTCTGGTGACCAGGCTTGAACGTCCAGGCCACTGTTCGTGTCTTTGCTCACGATGATTTCCACGTCACCGTCGTCGTCGATGTCGGCCACCACCGGTGTGGAGCGAATGGTTTCTGATGTGCCCAGGTTGACTTCCCACGCGATTTTTGCGTCGTCGCCGGTGATCAGCCGCATGGTGTGGTCGGAGCCATCCGGAGAATCGATGACGAGAGCAAACATGTCACCGATTGCACAGCGTTCCTGCGCAGCATCGCTGCGAACAACGTTCGCTGACAAGTCCAAGATCAGGCTACCGTAGGTCGTGACCCCCCCGTCCTCGCTGCCGACCCAGTTGATGACGGGGTCGTCGATGGTCCCAAGCACGGACACGTTGCTGACGGCATCCATGCCAGGTCCACCCGTGGGGGCGTGGTCAGGCATGGTCCCGTTTTTGTTGGCTGAACCCATGTATTGAGGCCACGGTTGTGTTGGCGCATCGTCTCCCTCGCCTGCCCCACTTGCCGCGGGAGGTAGTGGGAGGGCCTCCGGTTGCACGAGGCCCATGCCCAATGGAAGGAGGAACATCAGAAGCAGGAGGGTGGCCACCCCCTTTGCGTCCCACAACGTCCGAGTTGGGGCTTCCATCAGGAAGAGTGGGCCGCGCGAGGTTGTTATGGGTTTGGTGTGATGAGGCCAAAGAACGAACGCCTGCGCGCCAAATGTTCAACGCCGATACCGTGCGCTTCATATACGGGGTGACGGACGGCAGAACGACTTCGGTCGCTCCTTCCAGAGGCACCAGCCTGTGACGGACGGAACCGGTTCCCGGCCCGTGGAGTGACCCGGGGGGGAACTTGCGATGTACAAAATCGTCACCAAAGAGGACACCATCCGCATTCCTGCGGAGTACATGCGTCGTGGCGCTTCGCTCGACCAGCACATCGATCGGCTTGCGATGACCGCGTTTGAGGGGCGCTTCGACGAACAGAACCGTTTCGTCCTCGTCACCTCCAACCACGAAGCCATCGGTCGTGGCCGCATCATCCACGGTGACGGCGCCATCTATCAGAAGGTCAAGTTCGACGCTGTCGTCTTCTGCATGGAAGATTACGAGGTGGTCGAGGGTGCCGTCTCTGAAATCAATGAATTCGGTGCCTTCATCCGCATCGGGCCAATGGAGGCCCTTCTCCACAAGTCCCAGATCATGGAAGACATGGTCGATGTGAACGTGGGAGCCGGCATCATCGAAGGTCGCTCGGGCGGCAAGCGTTTGGCCGTCGGTTCACACGTCCGTGCCCGCATTGTGTCCCTTTCCCCAGACACCACCGATCCCCGCCGGTCCAAGATCGGTCTGACCTGCAAGCAGCCCGGCCTTGGTAGCCAGGCTTGGGAGAAGGACAACTGAGGTGATATGATGCCAGCACAACCCTTTGCCTGCGGCGAATGCCACATGATCCTGGCCGACAAGGTCGACCAATGCCCCCGTTGCCCAGCCGCTCGCGTCTCCACCGACTGGCAGGGCTTTGTCATCATCATGCAGCCTGAACGCTCGGAAATCGCCAAGCGTCTCCAGGTCAGTCAGCCCGGGCAGTACGCCCTGAAGGTGAACGTCTACTGAGGAGAGATTGTCATGGAAATCGTCAACCGTACTGAAAACAAGCTTCTCCAGCGCGTGGAGATTGAATTCCGATGGAAGCACCCGAAGCAATCCACGCCCTCCCGACAGGCGGTCATCGAGATGGTCCGTGGGCTTGAGCCCGGATCTAACCCAGACTTGGTCATCGTCAAGGACTGCAACACGCGGTTTGGCATGGCCATGACCACGGGTCGTGCCTACGTCTACGCCAACGCTGAGGCCATGACCGTCGAGCCAGCCTACATCCACAAGCGCCACGAGGGCCTTCACGGCGGCTCCGCCGAGCCCGCTGCAGATGACGACGGAGGTGAGGCTTGATGGGCGACAAGTGGCAGAAGGCCAAGGTGTCCAAGTTTGTGGTCGGTGAAAACGGCCTCGAAATCAAGGGCGAGTACTGCCCGGAGCCTCAGTGCGGCCCCGGCATTTTCCTTGCCGTTCACGGCAACCGCAAGTCCTGCGGTCGCTGCGGCTACACCGTGAAGAACGACGAATGATCACGCCTCGAAGGCACTCCACGTGCCGTCGTTGTCGACGATCATCACCTTCGAGTCCTTGGAGTAGACGGCCACGTCAACGTTGTTCTGCTCCGTCCGCTTGAAACCGGAGGACGAAAGCAGCACCCGCTCCCTCCAACCAGCAATCAGCCACCCCTCGTGTTCGGAGGACCACACCACCTGCCCCGGGGGCCCACTCAATCTGGCCGTCATTCGAACCGCGTCACCATCAAGCCACAAGGCATCGTGGCTCTCGGTCAGGAGCAACCTTCCTTGCGGCCCATAGGCCACGTCACGGATGGGCTGGTCGGTTGGCGCTCGTCCGAGCGCTACAGCGACCGGGCCATCAAAGCTGACCTTGTGGCTGGAGCCGTCGCGCAACGTGATGTGCACCGTCCCATCGTCCTCGCTCTGCAGGTGAACCAGGCCAGCACCGAGTGAATCCTGAGGTTCTGGCAGGGTGGTCCGCGCAAGTTCGCGCCCCTCTTCATCGATGAGGTACAGCGCATTTGGATGCAACGCCAAGACCACGTTGCCGTGGTGTTCGATGAGCGCCAACGGTTCAGCCTCGAGTGCGTGCGACCACAGATGGCCTGAGGGATGAAGGGCAGCGACTTCGCCACGACGAACGGAAGCCCTGGACGGGCCATCGACGAGTCCGTTCATGTCTAAGGCGGCAAACCGGGCCATGCGCAACTCATGGTCCATCCAGGTGGCGAGCAGGCGTGCGCCAATGACCACACCATGCGTGAGGGCCATGGGAAAGGGACACACGGGTTGACCGAGGTGCTGGCCGTCGCGGTTTGTGTTGAGCACCTCACCGTCCCGCCCCACCAAGAGCAGGCCGTCATCGTGGGGTCGAATCCACGCGGGTGGAAACGGACAGGTCTGCACGGTGTGGCCTTTGCCCCGTCGCTCATGGACCTTCGCCACAAGGCAGGTCTAGGTGAAGCGCGTGCGGCAACCATGCAGGCGGTGGTGCTCGTCGTGGCTTGCGATGATGACGAGGCGTCCACCAGCATGCTCAACGCCCTGTTGAAGCGTGAGGTGTTCACCGAAGGTGAGCATGTTGAATCTTCGCCGACCTACCTCAAAGGCCGAGTTCGTGTTTGGAGCCGTTCCGGATTTCACCTTGACCAAGATCACCTCGACCGTCGTTGGACGGACGCCACAGGGGAGGCGGTCGAGGACGTGCTTTTTCTCTCCAAACACGCCGCCGCAAGCGGTCGACCTTGCTTGACCGTTCATCCGATTGGCGTGCCCCACCTTGATCCCGATGAAACGCCACCCTACGGAGGTCAAGCCGGCGATGCACCACCGCCATCGCCTCGTCTCGCCGCGTTTTGGCGTGCGCTTCAGCGTCATGCCGACGACGAAAGGATTCCCGAGTTCGAGGTCAGCCTGGAGGTCACGCATCACGGCCCATGGCAACAAGGACCCGCCGCTTTCCTCGAGGTCGGCTCCACGGCCGCAACGTGGACCCACGCGGGTGCGGCGGAGGTGTGGGCGGATGTGCTCCTCGACGTGCTCCGCCTTGAGCTGGAGGGAGAAAGGGCACCAAGCGGTCCGTCGCATGTGCCAGTGTTGGTCACGCTAGGCGGTGGTCACTATGCGCCACGTGGCAACGCCATGGCGGGTCATGACGGCGCCCTGCTCGGTCACATGCTCGCCAACCACTCCTTGCCCTTTTCCCGCTTGGAGGACGGAAGGGTGGAAGGCCGCTGGTCCCATGCCGTGGACGCGGCCATCGAGGCCACGCGTGCCGCTCACCCCGGCAGAACGGTCGTCATCAGCTTCGACCGGAAATCCTTCCGTGGATGGGAACGGCGTGCACTTTCCGAACATCTCGAGGCCAAGGGCATTGATGTGGTGGACTCCGCGAAGCATGCGAGCATGCTTCGGGACGCCTGATGGGCGAGGAAGCGTCAAGAAGCGCCGACGACAGGGCACAGCATGGCGAAAGCGGGCCCCATCTCACGGGTCATCGTGGCCATGACCGGGGTGATGCCCCGATGGTTTGTGAGGTACATCTCGCGCCGCTATGTCGCAGGTTCAACGCTCGATGACGCCGTCCGCGTCATGCATCGGTTGACCGAGCAAGGCGCGTGCTTCACGATCGATGTGTTGGGCGAGGAGATCACCTCGCTGGACGAGGCCACCTACTTCCTCGAGGAATACCGGCGCGTAATGGCCCAAATTTTGGAGCATGGCTTCGACGCCAACCTGTCCATCAAACCCACAGCATTCGGCCTTTTGATCGACGAGACGGTCGGTTTGGAGAACATCCGGACCTTGGTTCGAGAAGCGGCCGAGCACGACATGTTCGTTCGTCTTGACATGGAAGATCATCGCGTCACGGACGCCACAATTGATGTCGTGTTGACCCTGCATGCAGAAGGCCTGGTAAACGTCGGCACGGTGCTTCAAGGACGCTTGCACCGCACCCTCGACGACATCGACCGCATGGCCAGCGCCATCGGCGTGGCTGCAGATCACCGCATCTGCAAGGGCATCTACCTTGAGCCCGAGTCGATCGCTCACACGTCGCGCCAGGCCATCACGGACGCCACCGTAGCGAGCGTGGTTCGCGGGCTGGAACAGGGCGCATACATTGGCATCGCTTCGCACGACGACGCGGTGATCGATGCATCGCTTGCGGCGTTGAAGCAAGGCGGTTGGACGCCCGGTGAGGACGCAGACCCTCGGCAACCCGCACCGCCTGAACGCCTCGGAAAAGGTCCGGGGTACGAATTCCAAATGCTGCTCGGTGTCCGCGGTCCCTTGCGCCGGGGCTTGCGTGCGCAAGGTCACAGGACCCGTGTCTACATCCCCTACGGCGAAAAGTGGTACGAATACAGCATTCGTCGTCTGAAGGAGAACCCAACCGTGGCCACCCAAGTCGCCAAGGCTTTCCTGATGCCGTGGACCAACCGGCCGTGATCAACGTCGTCCACGTTTCCGGCCTCGGTCCTCGTTTTGTCGAGGAACCACCGGATTTGGGTTGAACCCGAGACGGCCTTCCTTCCATGCCTGCCTGCGCTCCCTTCCGCTCATGGGCTTCGTGGGTTCCGGTGCCGGCGGCTGGTGGAGGTACATGCGGACGATGCGGTTTGCGGGCACGGTTCCCTTGAGTGTCCTTCCACGGCCGGTGTGGATGGCCCGAAGGATCCACGTTCGGCCGCCATGATCGATCATGGTGCCGGCGGTGAAGGTCGTGTCCGGTTGACACACCATGTGGTCCGGCCGGGAGCGGTCACCGACGGTCAGCGTGATGCGAACCCGGATGAGGTCCTCACGCAGGGCGACGACGCGCCGAACGTTCTCGGCCACGCCGGTCGTGATGCTTTGCCCATCCGAATCTTCGAGGTGGGTCACGCGCCATAGCATGCCGCCGTCTTCGAACACATCGTCGATGTCCAGCACCTCATCGGCGTCCAATTCCAAGGCCACCATCTGGCTTTCTGGACCGTCGGTCAGCATGAACGGGACGACCACCGCCTTGGGCGGGCGCAGATGGACGGTGTAGACGTGGCCGCATCCTTGGCAACGCACGCGGTGGTCGTGGCCGCTTCCTTTTGGCTTGGAAGCGAGGATGTCGTGCCCTTCAAACTCAGCACACGAAGGGCAAATCATCGCGTTGTGAAGGACCTCTTCCTCCACATCGAGGCCATCGTCCCCCTCGTCCATGACCCGGCCTCAAACCACGTGGTTTGAACCCATCGGAGGGAGGCTTAGGTTCAAACCGTGCTGCGTGGACCCGCCGACATGGCGAACGGGGAGGCATCACCTTCGCCAGAAGATGCCTTTCGTGCCGCCTTGGGTGCTCGGCAAGACCTCGGTCGAGACCCCCCCGAGATCGCCGCGAACATCGGGGTGCAAATGGGCCACATGGGCCTTGACGTGCCGACGGTTTCCGTGGTCCGTCGGCTCAGGGACATCGTGGTGACCCTCCAGCCGCGGAGGGTGGCTGAGGTTGGAGCGGCCATCGGCCACACCACGGCTTGGTTCCTCGATGCCTGGAGCAGGGACAACGTGGTGGCTCCGGATCTGTTCGACGTCATGGAGGAAGGAAACAGGTTCGCTGTCATCCTCGACCGCGTGCTCAAGCGCTACGGGATGGAGGATTCCGGACGAGTGGTCGTGGGGACGGTCGACGAACATGCGCCGCAAACCCGCGCATGGCGGCTGGCTCATTTGGCCAGCAAAGAGCGCCCACCGACCCTGATGGATGCGCTAGACGTGCTCGTCCTCCGCGGGGGGATCGATTCCCTTGGTGAGCGTGCATCGGCCGCGATGGACCTGCTTCGGAAGGGGGGCGTGCTGTTGCTGATCGAGCCACCCGTTCCTGGAGAGGACATCAGCGACAGCACCGAGGAAGGGGCCGCCGTCATTGCAGGATTCAACGCCTGGATCTCCTTCGTGCATCGCTGTTCTGAGGCGCATGATCTGGCCTTTGTTCCGGTCCATGGCGGGACCATCGTGGCGGTCCGCAAACTGAGTTGATCACGCGTAGGCTTCCAGCAAGCGGTCGATTTGCACGATGCCGTAACCGTACGCGTCGTCGTGTCCGTCTTGCCCGGGCAAAGGCCGCGCGGTTTCCATCAGCGTGGTCTTCACGTCTTCGATGGTTTGCTCTGCGCTGTTGTTCACGTCACCGCTTCTCAGATCGGGTCGTGCTTCGAGCAGGTGAGCGAGGGCCGCGGTGACGAAGACCGTCGCGGCGCTCGTGCCGTTGACGAGGCTCCACGTGTTGCTGTCAGCGTTGACCACGGCCACGCCGGCTCCTGGCGCCATGAGTTCCGGCTTCTTGTCGGGGTCTTGTCGAGGGAACAGGATTGGAAGAGGGAGCAGCCGTCCGTCGTTGTCACCAATGGATGAGCCGCTCCAATGTGCGCCGTCCATGTGCACGCCTCCGACCGAAATGGCCAGGTCGACGGACCCTGGGCTTGCCACATCTCCGTCGTCACCGCTCCCGCCGTCGTTGCCTGCTGCTGCCACAACGAAGATCCCCTGCGCCAGGGCCCGTTCGACGGCGGCTTCGCTGGCTCGACCGCCGCCTGGCAGGAAGGACAGCGCTCCGGGCGCGCCGCCCAACGACAGCGAAATGATGTGTGCGCCCTGATCAATGCACCAATCGATCGCGTCCGAGAGATCTTGGTCGTCGCCTTCGCCGGTCGAGCTCAAGCCCTTCACAACGTGGAGGTTCACGTCCGGTGCCAATCCGGTCAAACCGCCTTGTGCGACGAGAAGACCTGCCATCGATGTGCCGTGCCCATGATCGTCGTATGCAGCGGTGCCATTGTCCACGACATCAAGCCAACCTGCCAAATTCAGGTGGTCCATGTCACGGTGCTGAAGATCGATGCCCGAATCCACCATGCACACTTCGACACCTGCGCCCGTGTAGCCTCCTGTGGCCGCGACGAGTTGAGCTGCCTCTTCTTCAGCGTCCAGGGCAAGACGGGATGGCTGAATCAACAGGTTGTCTTCAGGCAACAGAAGCACGACGGCGAGCACACCTGCGGAAAGGACCGCGAGGGCGACAAAGGCCGCCGTCATCCCGGTGCCGGGCAGCGTGGTCTCCTCCGGTAGGAGAGGAGCCGGTGGGATGTCTGAGGGCGGCTCCATGGTGCATCCTCAGGCTGCGTTGAAGGCGTTGACAGCCTCTGAAAAGACGTCTACAAAGCGTCGCGCATCCTCTTCCGAGGTGTAGAAATACGCGCTGGCTCGCAGCGAGTCTCCGCTGACGTCCCTGTCCTCGAACCATGAATGCACGCAGTGGCGCCCAGATCGAACCATGACGCCCGCGGCCTCATCAAGCAGGATGGCCAAGTCATGCGACGGAAGATGTTCGTCAAGCAGGATGGAGCAGATGCCGCCTCGGCGGCTTGCGTCCTCCGGACCGATGATCGTCACGCCTTCCAAATCCCGAATGCCGTTGCTCATGATGCGGTTGATCTTGGTCTCGTGCTCATGAACGTCGTCGAGGTTGAGGTCCGAGAGGTACGTCAACGCAGCCTCAGTCCCGGCGATGCCCGCATAGTGGCCCAGCCCGGCCTCAAAGCGTGCCGGCGGAGCCGCCCACTGTACCCCGTCGTAGGTGGACGTGGCCACGGTGTGACCGCCAGTCAGGACCGGGTGCATGGTCTCAAGCAGCTCCATGCGGCCCCACAGCGCCCCCATGCCCGAGGGTCCCATCATCTTGTGAATGGAGCATGCGAAGAAGTCGGCACCAAGATCCTCGACGTCAATGGGCATGTGTGGGGCCGATTGGGCCCCATCCACGCAGACAAGGGCGCCGTGGTCATGGGCGATGCGTGCGATGTCTTTGACGGGTGCTGTAACGCCATCGAGGTTGCTTACGTGACCGACGGCGACCATCTTCAGGCGTTCGCCGAGTTCGGCGCAGGTGGCCTCAAACGCTTCCAGATCGAAGGTGTTCTCTTCCGTCGACGGCAAGACCCGGTGGTCCACGCCGTGCGAGCGCTCAAGGTCAAGCCACGGCACGAGGTTGGAGTTGTGTTCCTTGTCGGTGGTGAGGATGACGTCACCTTTGTTCCATGACAGGCCTTGTGCGACCTGATTGAGGGCATGTGTGGCGTTTTTCATGAACGCCACTTCGTTGACGTTGCGCGCTCCGATGTGCTGAGCGAGCAAGCGTCGTGACGACGCCATGGTTTGGGACACCGAGGTGCCCAGTCGATGGACCGATCGACCCCCGCACGCCGGGCGCATGGTGTAATACTCGTTCACGGCTTGGATGACGGCATCCGGCTTGAGCGTCACACAGGCGTTGTCGAGGTAGGCGGGGGCGCCGTCGTCCCTCAGCAAGGGGAAGTCTTCGCGTCGATGCAACATCCTTACCATGCCTCTTTGCTGACCAGATAATCGTTCACGGTGGTGTTCAATCCGCACGACACACACGTCAACCGGCTTGCGGTTGGTGTTGAACATGCGTCACAGGTGCCGTCCAACTTGCCCCACCCGTCACAATCAGCGTTCATGCAACGCACAAAGACTTCGCCATCACGTCGCTCGAGGTCCTCGCTCTTGGCACCACACGATGGGCACGACAAATCACCCTCGAGCACATTGGCGTCCGGCGCTGAACTTTGTTCCGCCAAGTGAGCGGCGCGTGTCCTCACCTTGGCGTGCTGGCCAAGCATGCGTTGTGGGAACCACGCCACGATGAGCAGCCCGCCCAGCACCAGCGGTGCGGTCAGGACGTGGAGGGTCAGCACACCCCACCGGTCGGCAAAGCGATCCGAGACGAAATGTGCGCCACTCCATGCGTTGATGATGACCACGATGCCCCACAGGACGAACAGGGCAGCCCAACCATACAGCGAATGCTCCTCCATTTCCTCCGTCATCTTTCGAACGTCCTCGTGGAGGTGATTTTCCTCGACGTGGAGGTCCCGGGTTTCCCGAACGGCGGTGCTCAGCATGTAGAGCATGAACACGGCAACCACCGACAGGAGGCCTCCAAAGGACAGTTGCGAGACGGTGACCTCAAGCGGGAAATTTGGGTTCTCCACGTGAAAGAGGAGCTGCGCGAAGAACAGCATGCCCCAGCTGACGAACATGGTGAGGGCGTGAACGCGCATCACGGGGTACGTCGTCCAGAGTCGAACGGCGAACCAGATCCATCCAGCCAAGGAAGCCAAGGTTTGCACGTATGCCGCCCCTGAGACGGTCGTCAGGCCGGTCGTGGTGGGGTCACCCCCGCTGAACACCTCTCCACTCATGCTTCCCAACAAGAAAGCAGCCATGCCAATTCCAAGGGTGATGGCGCCTTGTTTCCTGTCCTCGGCCTGGGTCAGCGCCGTGATGAACGTCCATTCTCGACGGATGCGATCGATGGGCTCAGAAAGCGGGCCCATGGACGGGGTGGCGCGCTTGAGTTTGACCTCGGAGAGGCGCAACCGATGGTCAACAGGCGCGTCGTCCTCGCGCGCCGTGGCCTCGGCCATGGTGGGTGGTCGAGCGAGGACCTTTGAGGCCTTTCCCCTGCTGCCTACGTCGAAGAGTGAGCGTTAAACGTGGGTGGCCGCTGGGCGGGCTAAGCCGAGATCGCATAGCCTGGTAGTGCGCGCGACTGGAAATCGCGTGGGTCCGTCCCTCGGGAGTTCAAATCTCTCTCTCGGCGCCTTTCACGACCACACGTCAACCTGCTCTTGACAGCCTTCCACCCAGGCTGCGCCTTCCACGTAAGGCGCTTGAACCGCTTCAAGTGGCTTTGCAGCCGTGCCATCGGACCACGTCCCCATGGGGAGGAGGAGTTCGTGATCGAGGAGGTGGGCTTCAGCAAACGATGCGGTGAACGTGTCGTTTCGTTGCATGGCGACCAACCACTCTGCTTGTGCGTCGACGCGACGGTAGAAGGCGTGGTCGGCGAGGGTATCATGGACAGGCGTCGAAGCGAGATAGTGCGAGGCAATCAGCGGTGGGAACCCGTGTCGATCGCTCGGAATCCGCAAGAGCACCACATCGGTGATGTTGGCTTCGTGGTGCCATCGCATGGCGTGACCCACACCATGGCACGGATCCACGCTGGTGTCGTCTTCAGCGATGGCAACATGCACCAAGGTCGCGTTTGGGCGAGCAGTAAGGGAGCCGTGGATGTTCTCGTCGCTGGCGTGTGTGTAGGGCTGCTCAAGGTCGACAGCAAGGGCTTCAGTGGCCCAACCACGGTCCATGGCCGCGGCGGTGACCATCATGGCCATGCCAGCACCCAAACTGTGCCCGCCCACATAGAGGGCGGATGGATCGACCACGGCTCCCATCAGCCAACCTTCCGCATCAGCGTCCTCGTTGAGCAGAAGTTCACCCTCAAGGACATCCATGGCGGCGACCATGGCGTCCATCCTGAGGGCATGTTGGGGATGATTCGAGCGTCCGCCTGAAACGATGGGCTCCTCCTGCCCTTCGATGATCAGATGTGACGGATAGGCGACGTGCACCACCACCATGCCCTTGGCCGCAAGGTGCTCGGTCCAATCTGTGTAGTCCGAGGCAAGCGGGGCTCCAAATCCGTGGAACACCAGTCCGAGGGGTACGCGTAGGCCGGGCGGTTCGACCGTGTAAACCGGCCACGTCACGGTCATCCGGGACACCACCGTTGGGTCTTCATCGACAAGCACATCCACAACGTCCTGTGGCAGGTCATAGGACAGGATCGTGGTTTCTGTGAGGAACGGCCCTGGGACGGCGCCGTACCCTTGTGCAGGCGTCGGGGGGGGTGTTGGCATGAGGTTCATCGCAGCAGGGAGTGCGGGGGTGATGACCAGCAATGCGATGACTCCCAGGACCACCGATCCTTGCTTTAGCGCACGTTTTCCTCCTGCGTCGAGGCCCCAGATCAGCGCAATGGGCAGGAGGCCGAGCGCCATCGCCGCGGGTGCGAGGATGAAGGCGCCACGGTAGAATCCCCAATCCAGGAGCATATGGGTGCCCAACAGGGCCAAGCACCACCCCATGAGGGCGACGCCTGACAGGCGGACGATGTCCTTTGCACGCCCGTTCATCCGGCGCTCAACAAAAGCGAGCACGCCAGCAAGACCGAGTCCGGCGAAGAGCCACATCCCTTGTTCACGAAGGAGGAAATCCAGCCAAAGCGCGCGGAGGGCGGAGGGCCAGAAGGCGTCAGCGGGCGGTTCTCCGTCGATCAGCCTCAATCCAATCGGAATCAATTCAACGCTCATCCCTACCAGCGCAGCCACCCACCAGGCCCAGAGGGGCACCGGCGCATCGACCGGTTTGGGCGACGCTGGTTCCATGGCCTTCACCGAATGCTTGTGAACTTGAACCCATGTTTGGTGGGTTTGGCCATCACGAAGCGGTTATATCCACCCTTCAGGTGGGCCGAATCACGCCACCGTGGCTTAGCGGTATAGCACCTCATTGGTAATGAGGAGGTCGCGAGTTCGATTCTCGCCGGTGGCTCCTCCTCCCTGAATCGGCTTCCTTCGGAGATTCCATCATCAAGCATTAAGGTGCGATTGGGGGAAATGGCCAACTGGAAGGGGCAGCTCTTCCAGATGGGATGCACGATGAACGAGCGCCAGCAAGGCATTGAGATGAAAAAACGAGTGAACGAACTGCAGACGCAGGTGGAGGACCTCAAGGCCCTCGTCAACACCTTGCTCAGCGTGATCTGCGAGGAACCGGATGGGGAGCACTCGGGTGCTGCCCCAAACCTCGCGGGCGGGCCGAGCACCGCGTATTGCATGTGAAGGTCAGCCCTTGACCACGACGCGCGGCGAAAGCCTCGCCACGCGCCGCGCAAGTTCCGCACGCTCTGTGGCATCAACCACATCATCAACGACCTTGTAGGCCTCAGGCGCTTCCTCTGCCAACCCGCGCTCGGTCCCGTGCTTGAGGTGGATTCCTGAGGCTTGGAGGCGCTCCTTCAAATCCTTCACGTCGACTTGGGCGCGTGCTGCTGCCCGTGACAATCGGCGCCCTGCGCCATGGCAGGACGAGCCAAAAGCCGGGTTCATGTCCAGTTTCGGGCCGGCCAGCAGCCACGAGCCTGTCCCCATGTCCCCTGGAACGAGGACAGGTTGGCCCGTCGATTTGTGCTCGGGGCAGAGTTCCTCATGCTGCCCAGGGAAGGCTCGAGTCGCGCCTTTTCGATGCACGCTGCACATGCACCGCTTCCCGTCAATGACGTGTTCTTCGTCCTTCGCGATGTTGTGCGCAACGTCGTACACGGTGGACCATTCCACCTCGCTTCGTGTGTGGGCCTCCAACGCGGTGATGAGGCGTTGCGCCAAGACCGCCCTGTTCGCGAAGGCGTAGTTGGCCGCAGCACCCATCGCACCGAGGTATGCCTCGGCCTCAGGGGAGTGTCGAGGTGCAGCGGCCAACTGACGGTCTGGAATCCACCAGTCGTATCCTTCATGCCGCCACCCACCGTCGTCGGAAACAAATTGGCGCTCGAGATGCCTGACGTGATCCGTGCACACCTGATGGCCAAGCCCTCGGCTCCCTGAGTGAATCATCGCGACGAGCTGACCCTCGTAGAGCCCCCATGCCTCTGCTGTTTCACCGTCAACGACCTCTTCGACGGCTTGAAGTTCGGCGAAATGGTTGCCGCTGCCCAAGGTGCCCATGCTGGACATGCCACGCTCTCGGGCCCGTGAAGACACAGCGTCAACGTCAGCGTCCAAGCGACCGTTGGACTCCAAACGTCGCAGATCGTCAACGGCTCCGAGCCCAAGATCGGCCGCTGCTGACGCCCCTTCCTCGAGCACGTTCGTCAAATCCTGTGCTGAGAGGTCCACGCCGCCACGTCCAGACGTGCCTGAAGGGACACGACCCCCGAGGCGTCGGGCAAATTTCGCTGGGTCAGGGAGGTCATCGGCCATCATGTCGAAGGCGAGCATGCGAACGCCGCAGTTGATGTCAAAACCGACCGCGCCAGGGCTGACCGCGCCGCCTTGCTCCCCCGCATCATGATCTGTGGCAAGCACGCCGCCGATGGGCAATCCGTATCCGAAATGGTGGTCGGCCATGGCCCACACACGACCCACAGCACCCGGTAACGACGCAGCGTTCACCAGTTGTTCTGGAGCACGCTCATCTCCGTCGAGCAGGGCTTGAAGATCCGAGCCGACGATGGCTGCATCGGTCACCATGCGTCCGTGCTTGGCGATACCGATCACGCCGGGGCCCAAGGGCGCCACGTGATTCCGCCACTCCGCCATGGGGGGTGGTGTTCTCCCGCTGCCTTCACGCTTTGGACGGGCGAGGCTTCAAGGAGCGGTGTCGTGACCAAGCGTTGGGGAGCGACGATGGACGGCCTCAAGTTCCAGACCCTCATTGACCGCGGTTACGACCGTCGGACCTGCGAGGTCAGCGGCTTGCCGTACTGGTCATGCGATTCCAATCGGACCACGAGCGGTGACACCGACCAAGACCCGTACACGTTCATCGGCCATCCGATCCTTCCAGGTTTCGATGAGCGCGGGCATGCGCTGAAGGAACGGATGCGTGAGGCCTTCCTCTCGGCCTTTGAAACCACGGACCACACGCGAGTTGAACCCTATCCTGTCCTGGCGCGTTGGCGCGACGACATCCACCTGACGATCGCTTCCATCGCGGATTTCCAGCCTCACGTGACCAGCGGTCTTGCGGAACCGCCTGCCAACCCACTGACCATTTCACAGCCGTGCATCCGCTTGACGGACGTCGATGCCGTCGGACGTTCTGGACGGCACCTGACCACCTTCGAAATGATGGCGCACCACGTCTTCAATCGGCCAGACGACGGGGTCGAGCATTACTGGATTGAGACCTGTGTTGACCTGTGCCACCGCCTGTTGACCGACACCTTCGGCATCGACCCAAACGAGGTCACCTACGTCGAGAACCCTTGGAGCGGAGGCGGCAACGCAGGGGCTGCCGTTGAGGTGATCGTGGGCGGATTGGAACTCGCAACGCTCGTGTTCATGGACCTCGAAGAACATCCCGAAGGCGACGTCGAAATCAAAGGACTTCGTTACCGGACGATGCCTCTGCAAATCATCGACACGGGGTATGGACTGGAACGCTTTTGCTGGGCGGCGGCAGGAACGCCAACCATCTACGAAGCCATCTATCCTGAATCCGTGACGTGGCTCAAATCCTTGGCCCGCTTTGACGACGTTTTGGCTCAGCACCACGGCATCGATGTCGAACGCTTGCTTGGGGAATTAAGCCGGTTGAACGGCATCATGAACATCGAAGCCGGTGTTGACGCCGATGCCCTGCAAGCCACGCTGATCGAACGCTTGGCTGAATCTGGTGTTGACGTGGACCCCGAGGTCCTCTCCGCGTTGACGGAGCCCTTGGCCCGAATCTACGCAATCCCCGACCACCTCCATGCTTTGGCGCACATGCTCGGTGACGGTCTTGTGCCTTCAAACGCCAAGGACGGCTACCTTGCGCGCATGCTCGCTCGGCGGGTCCTGCGTATGGCGAATGAACTCGAGTTGGGCGTCACGCTCGCGGATTTGATGGGCCACCACCTCGATCATCACCTGCCCAACCGAAGCATGAAGCAAACACGTGAAGGCATGCTGCACATCTTGGACTTGGAGGAAGCCAGATACAACGAGATGATGCGAAAGTCAGACCGTCTCGTTCGAAAAGCACTGGAGTCCACCCCGCAAGACGCAACCGCGGTGCACGACGACCTGCTGTTTGAGCTCGCTGACGTGCACGGCTTGCAACCCGAAATCGTGGTCGGTGTGGGTCGCAAGGCCGGTTGGGAACACCTTGTGCTTCGAGCCGGGTTCGCAGCTGAAATGGCGGAGCGTCACGCCCGCTTGGCCAAGGAAGCGGCCTCTTCAACCAAGGACGCTGCCTTGGTGGAGGACATGCCCGACCTCCCCGAGACCACGCTGCTCTTCTACGACGATGTGCACCTCACGGAAATGGAGGCAAGCGTCCTTGCCTGCAAGCCGCTTCCTCACGAGTCCGTTGCGGGCGCGACGCACGCCGTGATTCTGGACAAGACCTGCTTCTACCCCGAAGGCGGTGGACAAGAGGGCGACCACGGTCGCTTGTCCACCGAAGCCACGGACCGACGCGTGGTGGACACCAGGAAGCAGGGTGAGCACGTGCTCCATCTTGTCGACGGGCCGATGGAGGTCGGTGATTTGGTGCAGGGGTCCCTCGATGCCGCAAGGCGCCAGCAATTGATGGATCACCACACGGCGGTTCACATCGTTGGTGGTGCAGCGCGCCGCATCCTAGGCCCCCACATTTTCCAGGCCGGAGCCAACAAATCCGTCGATAGCGCTCGCCTGGACATCACGCACCACACCCGTTTGCAGCGTGAAGATCTCGATGCGATTGAGCGCCTTGCCAACGACGTGCTGGCTCAGGTGCAGCGCACGGAAAAGACCGAACTTGACCGCCGAGATGCGGACCGGAAGCATGGTTTTGACCTCTATCAGGGCGGTGCTCCAAAAGGTGCCTCAGTTCGAATCCTGCGTATTGCCGATCACGACATTCAGGCGTGCGGTGGGACACATCACGACGAGCCCGGTCGCATTGGCTCGATTCGCATCGTGCGTTCTTCGGCCGTTCAAGACGGTGTGGAACGCCTGACCATCGTCGCGGGTCAGGCCGCTTTGCGCTACGCGCGCCAGCAAGATGCTCTGCTTCGGGCGGCATCGGAAGCCCTCAGCGTCACGCCCGAAGATTTGCCTCGAGCCGCTGAGCGGTTTTTCTCGGAGTGGAAGGACCAACAAAAGCGCATCAAGCGGATGGAACAGGAAATTGCCAAGTTGCGGACCAGCGGCGGCGACGGCGGCTCCACGATGGTGGACGGCGTCCGCGTGATTGTGCAAGAGGTGGACGCTGATCTCAAGCAGTTGACCAACATGCTTGGTGCGATGACCCGGGACCCTGAACAACCGACGGTGGCGGTCTTGGGCTCACGCGAAGGTGGTGGCAAACTTCTGGTCGCCGTCACGGAAGGAACGGTCGCAGCAGAACGTTATGACGCCGTGACGCTCCTTCGTGCGATTTCCCCCCACATTCGTGGCGGTGGTGGTGGTCGCCCGACTTTTGCGCAAGGTGGCGGATCTCACCCTGACGGGCTGCCGGATGCGCTGGAGGAAGCCAAATCCATGCTTGGTGCTTGATCAGCGCTCGACGTACGCTTTCAGCGCGGTCTTGTCGAAGTAGGAGACTGCTTGGGCAAAGGCTTCCTCGGGTGCAAACCACGCGCCTTCAGCAATTTCCGAGGGTTCGACCTTGATGTCCTGACCTTCGGTTTCGGTGGACGTGTAGGTGAAGGACAGGAAGGAGAGGCCTCGCCCGTCGAACACGCGTTGGGTGACCACCGGCGCGTTCGTGTCCAGGTCGATGTTCAGCCCGAATTCTTCGAGGGCTTCGCGAATGCATCCCGCACGCGGGTGTTCATCGTGGTCGAGGTACCCTCCAGGGAGCGTCCAGTGGCCCAAAAAGTGTCCACGTGCGACTCGACCCATCAGCACCTTTCCATCCCCGTTGATGACGATGGCTTTGCTCACCACACGGTGCAGGCTTCGGTAGACGCTCTCACGGGCCACGGGATGAACCGCATTGTCGCTGATGAGGTCGTCTTTCCAAGGCCATGATTCGGGCCAGGCGATGTGCGGGTAGGCCTTGAGGACCGTGACGCCGTTTGTCACGTCGTCGAGGTTGATGCGCCGTGGGGAGCCGTGCTCGATGCCCAACGCCTCGACTTCCGCGGGTGTCGGGAATCGCAGCGAAGGAGCATCCGCCAATCGTCCTCGATGAGCCGCTTGCGGCCCATTTCCTTGGTCGTCCACCAGCAGCACCTTGCCGTCGTGCTCGAGATGAACCACGACGGGTGGATGGTCCATGAGGTCCTGTTGACCCCCACCGGCATGAACGATGCGGTCGGACCAGCGCCACCTTCTTGGGCGGGACCGGGGAGTGCACCGCATGGGCGTTGAACAGCTCCACGCGGACCGATGGGCCAAGACCTACCTCATCGTTGACGAGGATGCTGGCGTCGCATCGTACGTCGACCCGGTGTGGGACACCATCGACGCTGACCTCGCACTGATTGAATCACGTGGGCTCAAGCTGCTCCACGCCATCGCGACCCACACGCATGCTGATCACATCACGGCTTGCTTTGCGATGCGAGAGCGAACGGGGTGCGATTACGTGATGTGGCATTCAACCGCCTCCCTTGGCGTCAACCGTTTGGTGGGCGAAAAGGACACGCTCGAGATTGGCGCGCACACCGTGCGTTTCCACCATGCGCCGGGTCACACCAACGATTCGATGATCGTCGACGTTGCTGGGCACATCATGACCGGTGACTTCCTCTTCACGGGCGATGGCGGCGTCGGTCGCGATGACCTCCCGAGCGGTCGGGTTGACGAGCACTGGGAGGCTTTGGCGGTCTTGTCCCGCTTCCCCGGCGAGGTCATCGTCTGCACCGGCCACGACCCACCGGGCACCACCATGCAGAGTTTGGCGTGGAACCAAGCGAACAATCCCGTGTTGAACATGTCCTCGCTCGATGAATTTACGGTGTGGCAATCGGAAACGAGCGCTCGTTTGGGCGGCGTTTCGAAAATCAAGACAGCGCTTCCTGCGAACATTTTCGCAGAGGTTCCTGAACATGTTCCTTGGCTGGAATGAGCGCCGATGGCGAAGGGCTTTCAATCAGCGCACAGGCCCATTCACATGGCCGTTGACGTTCAACGACCCACAGCCGTGATGCTGTTGGCTCTGTTTGTGCTGATGACACTGAGTCCGATGGCTGCTGGAAGCCAGACCATGGGTGACCATGAACGGATGGATGCCGCGCTCGAGGAAGCCCTTTGGTCCGCCGAACTCGACGAGCACCTTCCGGTCATTGTCCAATTCGAATCCCCGGTCAGCGCCAGTGACCGAACCATGCTGGCACGCCTAGGTGCCACGGTGGAAGGCGAGGCTCCCCTCCTCCATGCGTTGCTCGTGGAGGCGAACCCTCATGCCATCCGCCAAATCAGCGGATTCGATCGTGTGCATTACATGGAACTCGATCGTCTCTTGGAATACTTCTACCTCCCAACCGCGCCGGGAGGAGCACCAACTGGGGACGTTGGTGCCTTGATGCACGAAACCGTCCACGTGGTTGACGCCACGGATGCGTGGCACCGCGTCATTGTGCAACCTGACGGGTCCATCGCCTACGACCTCGACCTCGGATTCACAGAATGGGACGGAGACGGCACGGCCATTGTCGACCTTGACACCGGCGTGGATGCCGGTCACCCGGACTACGATTACCTGGAACCTTGGACCGGTGAGAAGACGCTGTACTCCGCCAAGTGGACGCCTGGTGATGGGTGGGTCGAGACGAGGAATTCGGACACCTCCTCCGGTCACGGCACGCACGTTGGAGGAACGATTGCGGGCAACGGTGACGCCTCTGCAGGTCGCCGCGCCGGCGTTGCAAAAGGCGGCCAGCTCATCGCCCTCGGAGCAGGGGACGGTGCGTCGATTTTCGCCGGTGTGCAGGGACTCGAGTGGACGTACGAACACTCCCGCCCCGGCGCCAACGAATACCACATCCGCGTCGTTTCGAACTCATGGGGCTCTGACGGTGACTACGACCCGAACGGAGCGATTGCAACCCTGACGGACAAACTCACCTTCGATCACGGCGTCGCCGTTATCTTCGCCGCATCCAACTCTGGAGGTTCAGGCGCGGAATGTTCTGGCGACCTGCGCACGAACGTCTACGCCAACACCCCCTCTGCCATTTCTGTCGCTGCCCTGACCCACGACGGATCCGCCGTGACGTCATTTTCCTCACGTGGCTGCATGGATCAGCAACACACCTGGCCTGATGTGGGCGCACCTGGCCGGGACATTTGGGCCACAGCCCCACGCGGCACGGCCATCGATGCCTCAACCCGAACACAGGGTGACCTGTACTACATGGCAATCTCTGGCACATCCATGGCCACACCGCACGTGGGTGGCATCGCGGGTTTGCTCATCGACGTGGCTCCGTCCCTCGGTGTTGCGGACTACCACAGGGACGATCACGACGAAGGCTCAAGCTTGGTGAACGGTGAGAACGCAGCAGCTTACGGGCAATTCGAAGACTGGGACACCGCCAACTACTCCCGCGTGCACGAGGTGGAACTGATCCTCGAATTGACCTCGCGGTACCAAGGCATGGCCAACAGTTGTGAAGACGGCAACGATGAGGACAGCTGCAACGACATCCCAGAAGCATGCTACCGCTCAGCGACCGGGCAATGCCACGATTGGCGCTTGGGTCACGGTTTGGTGGACGTCGACGCCGCCATGGGGTTGGCACGCACGCTGCAGCAGTTGCGCGACCCCAACCTCGACGGTTTCGTGGACTTCCCTGAGTTCACGGTCTGGGACGCGGCAGAAATCAGCGACGTGATGCTGGGCGAGCGCACGATTCCGGTCAACACGGACCGCGTCAGGCACCAGTGGAAGGGCGATTGGAACCACTTCAACAACGGCCCGGGAGGGTTGTTTGGCGTCTACACCACCAACGACGCGCACCACATGTTCATTCCCAACGGGACGACCACCCTCGAGGCGTACTTCACACCGACCGAATACGAACTTGACACCGGTCAGGTCGGAGCCCTGCAACTTCGCATCGACATGGGCGAGGACGGGACCAACGACGAGGGCGTGGGGACCCGCGAAAGCGACACCTGGATTTACACCCTCGATGTGGACCCTGCAGATTGGGGCACATGGACGGAGTTTGACGTTGAGGGCCAAGCCGTCACCGTCTGGGGCGCCGTGCAAGATTCAGAGTTCTTCGAATCCAGCGTGCCGTACACGGTTGATGTGGTGCTCACCCTTGACCTGAGCGAGCCACGGGACATCGCCTTTGATCAGCGACCTGGGAGTTACTCCGATCTTGATCCAACCTCACCGTCCTCAGGCTACACGTCTGACATGGACGGACGGTTGACGTTCACGCGCGGCGTGTTTGATCAAGCCGCCGTCGCCGCTCTGGCCAACGGACTCATCGAGGATGCGACCAGCGAGGAAGACGTGGGCTTCTTTGGTGCCCTCGCCGACCTGATCATCACCTACACGGGTTCGAGTTTCGTGGCCCTGATGCTGGTCATCCTGCTGGCCCTTGGTGTCAGCACGCTGGTCAGGAACGCGCGCATCGATACGCCAATCCTGCTCAAGAGCGATGATCCTCTGGACGCGGAACTTGAGGACTGATTCAGCCCTCTTATGTTCTGTTCCGCTGCAATGGGTACGCTCGAATATGGCCCACTGCGAACCCTTGTAGGTGGAATGCTTGCACGCAAGGGTGTTGAGCATAACCCCCTGTGGACATAAATGAACAATTATTCAAGTGAGTGATAGTAAATCCCACGAGTTCAGTCAAAAGAAGAATAAACATCACTGGTCCAAAGTTTACAATTTTTTACACCACTGGTAACACTGTTGTTACAAGTTGTTTATTCCATATTTTATTTTAGAAAAGTCATGCGTCCTTTAGTGTTAATCGGTTTGCTACTCTTGGCATCAGTCTCTCCTTCGTTTTCTGTTTATGATACACTGGAAGAAAGTAGCGACGTTGATCGTTCCGGATCGGGTGTTTCAGGGGTGAGCATTTCACCAACCTCTGGAACAATGAACGGAGGCCAAAATCTGACGATTACGGGTAGTGGTTTCCTTGCCCT
>MDTD01019324.1_pt1 | contig 29248 bp, 28 predicted proteins | sample 811221 | NCBI WGS metagenome assembly MDTD01 (sample SAMN05326646, study PRJNA326480) | marine metagenome | isolation source: seawater | place: Pacific Ocean: South West | collected 2011 | reverse complement strand
TTTTTTTTTTTGGAGGATTATAATTTTTCTCATCGTTCTGGGTTTTAGAAATCTTTGATGAAATAGTCCCTAATAGTGAACCAACATTTACAGTTTCACCCTCATTAACAGTTATGCTCTCAAGCATTCCGTTTGTAGGTGACGGAACTTCAACATTTACTTTATCTGTTTCTAACTCAACAAGAGGCTCATCCGAGGTCACCTTATCTCCTTTATTTTTTAACCATTTCGCAACAGTTGCCTCGGTTACAGACTCACCTAATGTTGGAACTAATATTTTTTCAGACATTTAATTATTTTAATTTACCAACTACCTTTTCTAATATTTCTTTTTGTTGTGCAAGATGTTTATTTAGATTTCCAGTCGCAGTTGTTGAAGAAGCTTTTCTACCAATGTAAGAAATTTTGATATTTTTCGCATCAATTATAGATAATACTCTATCAATATAATTTCTTGTAGTGTTCCATGCTCCCATATTCATAGGCTCTTCCTGACACCAAAAAAAATCAGCATTTTTATATCTTTTAAGAATTTTAGCTAATGTTTTTGCGGGAAAAGGATAAATTTGTTCCAACCTCACAAAAACTACTTTATCATTTTTAGTATTCTCTCTAGCTTCAATTAAATCGAAATAAATTTTACCAGAACACATTATCACTTTCTCAATTTTTCTGTCATTTTTAAGCTTTATTAAATTACTATTTTTCTCATAAGCGTGGTCTTCTAAAACTCTATGAAATGAATTTGATTTTGTAAAATCATCAAGTCTTGAAACACATCTTTTATTTCTGAGTAGCGACTTAGGTGTCATGATTATAAGCGGCTTTCTAAATGCTCTATGCATTTGTCTTCTCAATGCATGGAAGTAGTTTGCTGGTGTTGTACAATTCATAACTTGAATATTTTCTCCGGCGCACATTTGTAAGAATCTCTCAAGTCTTGCAGATGAGTGTTCGGGTCCTTGCCCTTCATATGCATGGGGTAATAACATTACTAAACCGCTAGCCCTTCCCCATTTTGCCTCTGATGAGGTTATAAATTGATCGATAATAACTTGCGCTCCATTTGCAAAATCTCCAAATTGTGCTTCCCACAAAACTAATGTTTCAGGCTCTGATAAGGAATATCCAAATTCAAATCCAAGCACCGCTAGCTCAGATAATAAACTATCTATAGGTTCAAATTTGCTTTTAGGGTTAACTAGGTTATTTAATGGAACGTATCGGTCGTGATTATCTTGATTTCTTAGCACCGAGTGTCTTTGACTGAAAGTTCCTCTTACAGAGTCTTGACCAGATAATCTAACCGAAAACCCCTCGTTTAGTAGTGTTCCAAAAGCTAAGGACTCCGCAGTAGACCAATCAATGGGTATTTCACCATTAAACATTTTTTGTTTATCCAAAAAAATTTTCCTAAGAGTTTTATGAATGTTAAAATTAGTTGGTATTTCAGTGATTTTTTTTCCAATACTTAGAAGTTCCTTCTTATCAACTCCGCTAACACCTCTTTTGTCTTTTCCTTTTCCTGGTTTAAACCTTGACCAAACACCGTCAAACCACTTTAATTCTGATTTATAATTTTTTGATGAATTAAATTCATGCTCCAAAAATTGTTTAAAATTTGATTTTGTTTTTAATAATTCAACATCACTAATTAATTTTTCCTTAATAATTCTTTCGCCATAAATTGATAGAGTAGTTGGATGGTTTTTAATTTTTTTATACATTATTGGTTGTGTAAAAGAGGGCTCATCTCCCTCGTTATGCCCAAATCTTCTGTAACAAACCATATCTATTACAACATCTCGATTAAATTTTTGTCTGTACTCAGTGGCTATCTTTGCACAATGAACTACTGCCTCTGGATCATCACCATTAACGTGTAAAATGGGAGCTTGTGCAGTTTTTGCAACATCAGATGGATAAGGTGATGATCTAGCAAATCTCGGAGCCGTGGTAAAACCAATTTGATTATTAACTATTAAATGAATCGTCCCTCCGATGTTATGTCCTGGTAATCCTGACATTGCAAAACACTCAGCGACAACGCCTTGACCTGCAAATGCTGCGTCTCCATGAATTAAAACTGGTATTACTTTTTTTCTCTTTGGATCTCTATGAAAAAATTGTTTAGCTCTAACTTGACCTAAAACGACAGGATTAACAGCTTCAAGGTGTGATGGATTATCTGTAAGACTGATATGAACAAGGTTTCCATCGAATTCTCTATTAGCGGATGCTCCGAGATGATATTTTACATCACCTTCAAAATCTTTTGTCGACGATGAGCTTTTACCAAAAAATTCACTAAAGATAGCTTTATATGGTTTACCCATAACGTTAGCTAAGACATTTAATCTTCCTCTGTGTGGCATTCCAATTTTGATCTCTTTTACACCTAGATTTCCACCTCTTTTGATTATTTGTTCTAATGCAGGTATTAAAGACTCTCCCCCATCTAACCCAAACCTTTTTGTGCCAACAAATTTTACGTGTAAATATTTTTCAAAACCTTCTGCTTGGACAATTTTATTAAGAATTGCCATTTTTCCATTATCAGTAAACTTAATATCTTTTTCTGGTCCCTCAATTCTATTTCTAAACCAGGCTTTCTCCTCTGGGTCACCCATGTGCATATACTCATATCCAATTTTAGAACAATAAGTTCTTTTTAATATTCTCATTATTTCGTGTAAATTTGCATACTGAAGGCCTAGGACACCGTCCAAAAATATGTTTCTATTATAATCTTTACTTAAAAAACCATATGTCTCAGGTTTTAATTCCAGGTGCTCATCTTTTTCTGTTAGATTTAATGGATCGAGATTTGCTATTAAATGTCCCCTTATCCTGTAAGCTCTAATTAACATAATTGCTCTAACAGAGTCCTGGGCTGCTGTCTCGGTCGATTTATTGTCAAAAATATTTTCTTGATACTCTTTTTTGATTGATTTATCTTCACTTATAATCTTTTTCTTAATCTTGTTTTTTTTTGGTGACCAACTAGGGCCGTTAATATGCTCAGAAACTACGTTTTGATCCTCTCCAAGTCCATCAAAAAAAGATTTCCATTCGTCTGGTAATGAATTTGGATCTTGAAGATATTTTGAATAATACTCGTCTAAAAAAGATGAATTAACACCAGACAAAAAAGATGTTTTTTTATGTATATTATTAAATGATGACATTGAGATAGATTATTTTATCACAAATTATTAAAAATTAAACTTTTAGTTTTTCTAGCAGCGTTTGTCCAATATCAGCAGGAGATTTTGATATAAAAATACCTGCTGATTTCATTATCTCAATCTTATCTTCAGCGCCTCCCTTTCCACCTGAAACTATTGCACCTGCATGACCCATTCTTCTTCCTTTCGGTGCTGTTAAACCAGCAATAAAACCTACCACAGGTTTCTTTATTTTCTCCCGTTTAAGAAATTCAGCTGCTTCTTCCTCAGAAGTCCCTCCGATTTCACCAATCATTATGATGGACTCTGTTTCATTATCTTTTAAAAAAAGCTCTAAGCAATCAATGAAATTAGTACCATTTATTGGATCTCCGCCAATACCTATACAGGTTGACTGACCAATGCCGTTAAATGTAGTTTGAGCAACTGCTTCGTAAGTCAACGTTCCAGATCTTGAAACTATCCCAACTGAACCTTTTTTATGTATGTTCCCCGGCATTATTCCAATCTTACACTCATCTGGAGTTATAATCCCCGGACAATTTGGACCTATTAATCTACTTTTACTTTTTTTGATTCTCTTTTTTACTTTTAACATGTCAATTACAGGAATACCCTCTGTGATACAAACTATTAACCCAATTTCTGCATCAATAGCTTCTAATATTGCTTCTCCAGCAAATTTAGGAGGAACATAAATCATTGTTGCGTCTGCACCTGTTTTATCTTTTGCTTCAAAAACGGTATTAAAAACTGGTAAGCCCAGATGTTTTTGTCCGCCTTTTTTTGGAGTTACTCCACCAACAAGTTTAGTTCCATAGTCTAAAGCCTGTTCGGAGTGAAATGATCCGTGTTTACCAGTAAACCCCTGACAAATAACTTTAGTCGTCTTATTTACAATAATTGACATTATTTAACAGCCTCTACAATTTTTTTAGCAGCATCATTTAAATCAGTTGCAGATAAAATTTTTAAATCTGAGTCGTCTAAAATTTTTCTACCTTTTTCAAAATTCGTCCCTGCTAAGCGTACGACCAAAGGAATATCTAAATTAGTTTCTTTTGCTGCATCAACTACACCTTGAGCTAAAACATCACATCGCATTATTCCACCGAATATATTTATTAAAATTCCCTTCACGTTTTGATCGGATAAAATAAGTTTGAAGGCAGCGGTTACTTTTTCTTTTGAAGCTCCCCCGCCCACATCTAAAAAGTTTGCTGGTTCTTTGCCGTAAAGCTTAATAATATCCATTGTAGCCATTGCTAGTCCTGCGCCATTTACCATGCATCCAATAGTTCCATTTAGCTTTATGTATGCTAAATCGAATTTACTCGCTTTAATTTCCATTGGATCTTCCTCATTTAAATCCCGTAATGAGAGAATATCAGGTCTTCTAAACATTGCATTATCATCGAAATTCATCTTTGCATCTAAACAAATCACTTTTTTATTCTTCGTAATAATTAATGGATTTATTTCAATTAGTGATGCATCTTTTTTGATTAAAATTTCAAACATAGAATTTACAACTTTTGTCCCCTCCAATTTTTGTTCAGTATTAAAATTAAAAGGTTTAAGTATTTTTTCAATATCTCTAATATCTAGTTTATCAGTTAAATCTATTTTAGTTGTAAGTATCTTTTTAGGGTCTTCTTTTGCAATTGTTTCAATATCCATGCCACCTGCGGTGCTGCTTATAAAAGCAATTTTAGAAGTTTCTCTATCAATCAAACAAGATAAGTAAAATTCTTTTTCTATATCTGAAGCCTCTTCAACATATACTCTTTTTACTTCTTTTCCCTCAGGACCTGTTTGATGAGTCACTAAAATTTTACCAAACATATCTTCTATTTCTTTTTTTAAACTTTTATTTTTTTTTACGACTTTTACGCCACCAGCTTTTCCTCTGCCACCTGCATGAATTTGAGCTTTTATTACAAACTTATCACCTTGTAAAAGAGATAGTTTATTATCAATTTCATTTTTTTTTAAAATTACAACACCTTTTGATATTGGAGCTCCAAAGTCAGAGAGTATTTTTTTTGCTTGATGTTCGTGAATATTCATAGTTGTTGGAAAGTTTTATAACACTTATTATTCATAAATAACAATTTTCTATGCACATAAAAAGCTATTTTGTACAGTTTCTTAAAGTTAGTTTGATAAATCTTGACTCACTTATAACTTTTTCATCAAAACATTTGTTAACAAAGTAATTCTTTATATTTTCAAACTTAAATTCATCATTTAATCCCAATAAATAAATTGTTTCAATATTCTCTTTATTAAACTTATTCGTTGCAAATTTTCTATAATAGTCAAAATACTTATGGTTTTCAGTGGGGTGGCTATTATTATCCCAAAAATACCACCTATTCAGAATATTGTAATCTTTATTAAAAATTGTCGAAAAAAATTGGTAATGAGTAATCATCATAATATTGCTCTGGTCTTTTTTGATTACTTCTAAGGCTTTATTAATCAAAATTCTATCACTTTCAGTTTCACTCATGGCCGAAATCCAATTTAAACCTGATAAGTTTTCATGTATCTCAGAAGCATTAAAAGAAATACTTTTATCTTTATTTTCTATATCAATAAATTTTCTATCAATATTGTACCTAATGTGAAATTTTATTGTTGCAAAAATTAATGTTAGTAAAATTAAATAAATTAATTTTTTTTTTTTAAAACTTATAAGGTTAACATGTAAAACAGCGGCAAGAACAGGAATAATTGCAAAAATATAAATCTGGTTAGCTTGCATCAGTTGATTAAAAATAAAAAGAAATGAGCTAATTGTAATTAGTAATGAAATGATAAAATTTTTATCAATACTTTTTTTTTTAAACTTAAAAACTAAAGACACGATTACAGGAATAAGAAAAAAATGGATAAATTTAAAATCCCCAAAAAGTCTTTTAAAGTTTAATTGATCGCTAAACCTAACGTATGCAAATGTTTCACTTGTTAATCTGCTTTCCCCAATCGTAATAGGGAATAAAAAATATTGGTATATTAAATCTTTTAAGGATATTTTTGATAAAGTTAAAAAAATTATAAATATAAATATTGATACAAATATTCCGAAAATTAAATATCTTAATATATGTAATTTTTTTTCAACTAAAATGCAGTATAAAACAAATAAAAAAATTACAAAAAAAATGTACACGGTAGGTGTTTGCATAGAAAAAAATGAAAAAAGAAATAATACCGGAATTATACTCCAAATATAATTTTTATCCTTTAAGTATGCTATAGTCGTGAGAAACAATCCAATTAAAGAAAATGAGAAAGCGTGCAAATATGCGTATGGAGTGCCAATTACGGGATAAAGTAAAGTGGCAAAAGCAATAGTGTACAAAACTGAGTAAAATTTTTTTATTTTGAAAGTTTCTAAAAAAGTAAAAAAAATTAATGAAGTTATGACGTTTATAAGAGAACTATGTAATAAATAACTACTCCATTTATTACCAAAAAATAAAAAAAATATGGACTGCAAATAATCAACTGTAATACCTGTATAGGCCCAATAGTCTCTTATCGGTATTTTTCCATTTAATATACTAAAACCAGTGTCAAAAAAACCAAAAGTATCTATTGGCAATAAACCGATATTTCCACTAAACCAATTAACTAAAAACGAGTAAAACGAGATAAAAAAAATATAAAAATAATTTTTTAAAATCATTGTTTAATTTCTTTTTGAATAATTAATTTTAAATAAGGAAAAGGAACTTTAAAAAAATTAAACATAATTTTATCTAAATAAAATTTTTTTCCAATTAAAGCTAATTTTGACACAAATCCTTGCCTTTTTCTGAAATATTTAGATGGATCATTTTCTATTCGGTCAAAAAAGCGATCTTTAATACTTTCATCATATTTGAATAAAAAATTATTTTGTTTAAGAAATTTTTCAATTTTTTTTTTTCCATTTAAATTCAAACCCTCCCAGAGACCTTTTTCTCCAGTTAAAATTTCATGCTGATTAATTTTATTTTTAAAAATAAAAAAAGTAATTTTTTTATTAAATATTATCGGTATAAAAAAATGCGGTTCATATGGAAAATCATAGTTTGGGCAAAGCACTAAATTTTTACCAAAATCACTTAGATAATTTTGTGTATTAATTAAATATTGATTTTGATCTTTTATATGTTCAAACACATTAAAAGAAAATATTAAGTCAAATTTATCATTTAAGTTTATTTTATCTAAGTTTTGATGATTAATAATAATATTTGAAGAATCATTATTTATTTTTTTTGATAAATTTTCATAGTTATGAAAACCACTTTCATGAGGATCAATACCAACAAATTTTTTATCTGGAAAAAGATCGGACAGTTCTTTAAGTAGAATTCCTGTCCCACATCCAACTTCTAAAATTTTATTAACTTTATTACTATTTATTAGTGGATAAATTTCATTAAATGCAAAAAGAACATCGGTCAAAACAAAATCACATTTATTGTCATCATCAAATAAATTTAAGTACCTGTCTCTTAATTTTTTATAACTTAATCGCATCTAAATATTATGATTTTATCTTCTAAAATATATATACTTCAAACTGACAAAAAAATATAATAAAACATTTGATTAAATGATTAAAATTACAAAAAAAGCTTTATTCGATCCTAAACTAAATAGAATGAAAATGATAGGAGACGTGGATAATGCGATCAATGATTTTAACAATAAAAAGAACAAAAATTTAAATTACTTATTAAAAAATAGATTCTCCTGGATGAAAAAGTTTATTTCAAAAAATGATAAAGGTTTGGAAGTTGGAGCGGGTGGAGGATTTTCTAAAAAATATATTCTTAACAAAAACTTTAAAATAAGCGATTTAGCATTACATGAACATTTGGACTTCAAAAATGTGGACGCACAAAATACTCAACATGACTCAAATAGTTATGACTTTGTTATTGCAGTTAATATGATACATCATGTACCTTACCCCGTAAAATTTTTAAATGAAATGTATAGAATATTAAAACCGGGAGGAAAATTAATCATCCAAGAGGCATATTGTTCGATAATATTTCAAATCATAACAATAATTATGAGACACGAAGGTTTTGATTTTACTAAGGATGTATGGAACGATAAAATTCCTTTATCAGATCAAAACGATAGATGGTCCGGTAATATCGCTGTTCCTCATTTAATCTTTGATGATAGAGAAAATTTTAATAAAAAAATTGGTGATAAATTTAAAATCATACACGAAAAATTTTATGAATGTTTAATTTTTCTTAATTCAGGAGGAGTAACATCTAAGACATTTTATGTGCCCTTAAGTAACTTCCTCCTAAAATTTTTAAATTTAGTCGATAATTTTTTAGTCAAGTTTTTTCCTAAGATATTTGCGATGGGGAGACAAATAGTTCTTGAAAAAATTTAATTTATCTAAACGAAGTAAATTTCCCTTTATATAAACCATCATCGTCTGATGAAAAATAAAAATACCCATCTTTATCGAAGTAAATTTCAGATTTCTCGTTAAGACCGAAATGCCTCATTCTTTTTTCTAAGAAAATTTTTTCTACATTTAAAACGCTTTTTCCATCTTCAGTCATTAAAATGATCAAAATTGACATTTCTTTTAAACTTAATCCCATTAAACAAATCTTATCTTCGTAATATTCTTTTAAGTTTTTGGGGCAAGTTGTTAAAGAAGAGGGCGCTACAGCTGGTAGAAAAGTAAAAATTGGCTCTTTAAAATTTAACCTTTTATGAGATCTGGCGAAACTTTTACCGTCATTATATCTTGTTCCATAAGATGCAACTGGCCACCCATAATTATAATCTTTTTTTATTTCATTTAGTTCATCACCTCCTTGAGGCCCATGTTCTATCGAAAAAATACGGTTTTTAAATTTTACTAAACCTTGAGGATTTCTATGCCCGATTGTGTAAAAATTATATAAACTTTTATTTTCTTGTAGCTCTGAAATATTAAAAGATAACATTTTGCCAAAAATTGACTTTTTGTTTTGTGATAATAAATCAATTTCATCAGAAATATGAGTTGGTACCCCTATAGATAATATTATGCTTTCATCTTTAAAAACATAGCCACCTCCAAGTCCAGCAAAATTTACATTTTTACCATCAGGTATACATTTGCTATCTAAAATTTTTATTCCTTCAGTAATATTTATTATTGATGCAAAATGACAATCGCCTTTAATTTGTGACAAAAGAACAAAAATTTTATCTTTAATCTTAAATACACTTTTGATGCCACCATCCTGTTCGGTTGTAAAATTAATTGGCAAACTTAATTCTTTTTTATTTTTTTTGCTAAAAAAAAGGCCACTTTGTGTATAAAAATTATAATCAGCATTTCCATTTTCACCCTCAATTAGTATTGCTGCTGATCTACCTTCGATTGATATTATTTTTGAGTAAATGAGATCAAAAGAGTTCGCAGAAAATGTCTCAAATTTTGTTTGTTTTGACTGGATACTTTCCTTTAAGACTATTTTATTTCCTGGTACAAAACTATCGGAAAGACCAATTTTTTTTAAAAAAAAATTTACATTTTTTTTTGCATTTATAACAATTTCTGGATTTTCATGACCTATGAAGATACTAGAAACAATGGATAAAATAAAAAAAAAAATATAAAGAATTTTTGATTTCATATTATATTTTTAAAGATGGATCAATCTTAACTGCAGCTTGATGTAGTTCTTTTACTGCATTTATAGAATTTTCAAAATTTTTTTTTTCAATATCGCTTAAGTTAATTTCAATTATTTTTTCAACTCCTTTTGATCCGATTATTACTGGGACACCTGCGTATAGTCCTTTTACACCGTAATGACCATTTAAGAATGCTGCACACGGTAATTCTTTTTTTTTATCATTTAAAAAACTCTCAGCCATTTCTATTCCAGATGATGCTGGTGCGTAAAATGCGGAACCTTTCTCTAAAAATTTGACAATTTCCGCCCCTCCATTTTGAGTTCTATTTACTATTTCCTCAAGTTTTTTTTCTTTAAGTTGTCCACTTTTTATATATTCTTTAATAGGTTTATTTTTTATATAAGTATGGTTCAGCATAGCTACCATGGTATCCCCATGCCCTCCTAAAACGAATGATTTAATTTCATTGATTGAAATATTTAACTCTTTTGATAAAAAATATTTAAATCTTGATGTATCAAGAATTCCTGCCATGCCCACCACTTTATTTTCTTTAAATCCTGTATATTTTTGTAAAGCCATTACAATAATATCTAATGGATTTGTAATGCAAATAACAAAGGCATTTGGAGATGTTTTTTTTATACCCTCTGCAACTTCTTTTATAATTTTAAGATTTATTCCTAATAGATCATCTCTCGACATTCCTGGCTTTCTTGGGACGCCTGCGGTGATAATGATCACATCTGAGTTTTTCGTATCTTCATAACTATTTGTTCCCACAACATTAATTTCGAATTTTTCAACGGCCGATGACTGTGAAATATCTAAAGCTTTACCTTTAGCAATACCTTCGGCAACATCAAATAAGACAACATTTGCTAGCTTTTTCAGTGCAATTAAATGTGCCAATGTGCCTCCAATTTGTCCAGCTCCAATTAAAGAAATCTTTCTCATTTTTTTTTCATTATTTCATTGTTGGCATTACAAATTCAGGGCCATCTCTTGATCCTTTTGGCCATCTCGATGTAATAGTTTTTAATTTAGTGTAAAATTTTACACCCTCTGGTCCATGTATATGGGTATCACCAAATAAAGACCTTTTCCATCCACCAAAACTGTGAAATGCCATTGGAACTGGTATCGGTATATTTATACCTACCATTCCAATTTTTGACTGGTTGGAAAATGCTCTTCCTGTATCTCCGTCTCTTGTAAAAATACTTGCTCCATTTCCGTACTCATGATCATTAACTAGTTTTAAGGCTTCATCAAAATTTTTAGCTCTTACTACAGATAAAACTGGCCCGAAAATTTCCTCTTTATAAATCCTCATAGAACTTTTAACATTATCAAATAAGCATCCTCCCATATAAAAGCCATTTTCATAACCTTGCAATTTTAAATTTCTTCCATCAACTACTAGATCTGCCCCTTCTTTAACACCTAGATTTACATAACCTTTAACTTTTTCTAAATGATCTTTAGTTACAAGAGGGCCCATTTCAGATTTTTTATCTATTCCCGGTCCTACTTTCAAAATTTCAACTTTTTTGGATAGTTTTTTTACCAAGCTATCGCCAATATCACCTACAGCTACTGCAACAGATTGTGCCATACATCTCTCTCCTGCAGAACCATATGCTGCTCCCATAAGGCCATTGACTGCTTGGTCTAAGTCACAATCTGGCATTACCACACAATGATTTTTTGCACCTCCAAGCGCTTGTACTCTTTTTTCATTTTTAGCACAATTTTCATAAATATATTTTGCAACAGGAGTGGATCCTACAAAACTCACTGCGGAAATGTCTTTATGATTAATTATTCCATCAACAGACTCTTTGTCTCCATTAATAACATTAAATACGCCATCTGGTAATCCCGCTTCACTCAGAAGTTCTGCAAGCCTAAGTGAGCAAGAGGGATCTTTTTCAGAAGGTTTGAGAATAAAAGTATTGCCGCATGCGATCGCCATTGGAAACATCCACATTGGGACCATTGCTGGAAAATTAAAAGGAGTAATACCAGCACAAACTCCTAATGGTTGTCTCGTAGACCAACTATCTACGTTGCTACCAACATTCTCTGTAAATTCACCTTTAAGTAACTGAGGAATACCACAGGCATACTCCACGACCTCTAAGCCCCTTGTCAGTGAGCCTTTAGCATCTTCATAAACTTTTCCATGCTCTGAAACAATAATTTTAGTTAATTCATCAGAGTTTTTTTCAATCAATTCTTTAAATTTAAACATTACTCTTGCTCGTTGGAGCGGAGGCTTATTCGACCAATTCAAAAAGGCTCTTTTTGCATTTTCAACCGATTTATTCAGATCATTTATGTTTGCTAATTTTACATTGGCCGTATGTTCACCTGTAGCAGGATTAAAAACTTTGCTAGTCTTTTTTGATTCTCCTGAAAATGTTTTACCACCTACATAGTGTTGAATAATTTTCATATTTATTGATTAAATAAGCTTTTAGCTTGATGCAAGCATTTTTTTTATTGAACCAATAGCTTTTGCTGGATTAAGGCCTTTAGGACAAGAATTTGTGCAATTCATTATTGTATGGCACCTATAAAGTTTGAACTCATCTGCTACCTGTTTCAATCTTTCTTTGCGTTCCTCGTCTCTACTATCACTTATCCATCTATATGCTTGAAGTAACACTGCAGGTCCTAAATATTTTTCTCCATTCCACCAATAACTTGGGCATGAAGTTGAGCAACAAGCGCAAAGAATACACTCGTAATAACCATCTAATTTTGATCTTTCAGTTTGGGATTGTAAAATCTCATTTTTTTCAGTACCAGTTTGTTGAGTTTTAAGCCAAGGTTTTATCGACTCATATTGCTTGTATAAGTTGCTCAAATCTGCAATCAGATCTTTTATAACTTTGAGGTGAGGCAGTGGATAAATGTTTAGCTCTCCTTTTATATCCCTATGAGATTTTATGCAGGACAGAGTATTCACACCGTCCACATTCATAGCACAAGATCCGCATACTCCATGTGCGCAGGAACGTCTAAACGTTAAAGAAGGATCTATCTCATTTTTAATTTTAAATAGTATATCTAAAACTTTAGGTCCACAATTATTCATGTCGACTTCAAAAGTATCTACTCTGGGGTTTTTATTACTATCTGGACTCCATCTATAAACATTAACTTTTTTTAAATTTTTTGAGCCAGATTTATCTTTATAATAATCACCTTTGATAATTTTTGAATTTTTAGGCAAACTAAATTGCGCCATTAATAAACTCTCTCTTTAGGAGGAAAATATTGCACATCATTTGTAAGAGTTTTTGAATGAACATCTCTATATTTTACTTCAACTTTTTTTCCACTATTCCATGCCAATGTGTGCTTCATAAATTTTTTATCGTCTCTCTTTGTGTAATCCTCCCTGGCGTGGGCTCCTCTACTCTCTTTTCTATGGTAAGCCGAGTCCATTGTGGTCATAGCTTGGCGAATTAAATTATCAAATTCCAATGACTCTACTAGATCTGTGTTAAATAAAAGTGACCTATCTTTAACAGACAAATCATCCATTCCTATAAAAGGTTTTCTTATTTCTTCAACACCTTCTTTTAAAGTTTTTTCAGTTCTAAATACTGCACATTTACTTTGCATTGTCTTTTGCATGGAAAGTCTCAATTCGGAGGTCTTTGTGCTACCATTTGCATTTCTGATTTTATCAAATCTAGATAAACATTTATCCGTTTCAATTTGTGAAATTTCCTCATGAGGACTACCAGGTTTTATTAATTCTGATGCTCTTTTAGCAGCTGATCTTCCAAATACAACTAAATCAATTAGCGAATTCGACCCTAATCTGTTTGCCCCATGGACTGAAACGCAAGCAGCTTCTCCGATAGCCATTAATCCAGGAACAGTTTTTTCAGATCCATTTAAAGTTAAAACTTCAGCTTTGTAATTTGTAGGTATCCCTCCCATATTATAGTGCACAGTAGGTACAACTGGTATAGGATCTTTAGTTACATCAACACCTGAAAAAGTTTTTGCAGACTCTGCTATACCAGGAAGTCTTTCATCAATCACTTTTGGATCAATATGGTCTAGATGGAGATGAACATGATCTTTTTCTTTTCCTACACCTCTTCCTTCATTAATCTCGATCGCTATAGATCTGCTCACAACATCCCTTGATGCTAAATCTTTTGTTTTTGGAGCATATCTCTCCATAAATCTTTCACCTTTCGAATTTAGAAGAAAACCTCCTTCTCCTCTAACTCCTTCTGATATCAGGCATCCCACACCATAAATTCCTGTAGGATGAAATTGCACAAATTCCATGTCTTGTAATGGCAAGCCAGCTCTTAGCACCATTGCATTCCCGTCTCCTGTACAAGTATGGGCTGATGTTGCAGAGTAGTATATTTTTCCGTATCCGCCAGTTGCAATGATTGTTATATGCGATCTAAATCTGTGTATGGTGCCGTCATTTAAATTCCAAGCAATTAAGCCCTTACATTCTCCGTTTTTCATAATAAGATCCAAAGCAAAGTATTCTATAAAAAATTCAGTATTATGTTTAAGAGCTTGACCATAAAGTGTATGTAAAATTGCATGTCCTGTTCTATCTGCTGCAGCACAAGTTCTTTGTGCAGTACCGTTACCATAGTTTTTTGTCATTCCACCAAACGGTCTTTGGTAGATTTTACCTTCTTTTGTTCTGCTAAATGGTACACCATACCTTTCTAATTCAATTACTGCTCTAGGAGCTTCCTTGCAAAGATATTCTATTGCATCTTGATCTCCTAACCAGTCTGATCCTTTAACTGTATCATACATGTGCCATCTCCAATCATCCTCACCCATATTACCTAATGCAGCTGAAATACCGCCCTGTGCAGCAGATGTGTGGCTTCTTGTTGGGAACACTTTTGATATACAAGCGGTCTTTAGACCAGCTTCAGAAAGTCCGACTGCAGCTCTTAAACCAGATCCACCAGCCCCGAGAACAACAACGTCATATTCATGGTCTATAATTTTATAACTATTCATATTCATACTTTATATATAGTAATTAATGTAATAAAGGGAATTATTATAGCAAAAATATAGCATAACTTGTTTGCGACATTTTTGATTTTCTCACTTTTTATATAATCCTCAAATATCTCACTGATTGTTAATGAATAAAAAAAGAAAGCAAAGACCAAAAAGCCTGTAATAAAGCCTTTAGAAATAGGGTCCTTAAAAAAACTTACAAACAACTGATAATCACTATCAATTAATGAAATAAAGTTAACTAAAAACCAAATCAAAAAAGGTATAAGAATTGAAGAGCTTAATTTTAAAAGTAACCACTTTTTTGTAGAGCTTTTCATTATGAAATACCTTTTCCTATTAAATATATTAATACGGCTAAAATAAAAGAGCCTATTATTGTTAAAAATCCAGTTATCTTGGAAGTTCTTAAATCATAACCATAACCTAAATCCCAAAAAAAATGTCTTACTTCATTTAAAATCTGAAAACTAAAAGTCCAAGAGAGCGAAATTAAAATAAATTTTCCAAAAGTCGTTCCAGTAACTAATCTTATAAAATCAAAATTATTCTCATTGTTTATTAAAAATATTATTAAAAAACAAATCAAAGTTAATACTACAAAATTTATAACTCCAACAATTCTATGCGTAATTGAAAGAAGGGATGATATTTGCCATTTATAAATTTGTAAATGTGGTGTTAAAGGATTTTTATCGTAGCTCATATTTTATTTTTTAATTTTCGTAATAGCTTCAGCAATTTGAACACTATTTAAAGCGGCTCCTTTTAATAAATTGTCTGATACTATCCATAAGTTTATAGCATTTTTTCTCGATCTATCTTTTCGGACTCTTGAAATAAATGTTTTATAATTTCCACTGGCTTCAGCAGGGGTTATATAACCCCCGTCTTTACGGTTATCAATCAATTTACATCCGGGAGTTTTTCTCAAAATTTTTTTAACTATTTCTAAATTATGTTTTTTTTTGAATTCAACATTAACCGACTCTGAATGAGAATTAAAGACAGGAACCCTTACACAAGTAGCCGAAACTTTAATATTATTATCTAGAATCTTTTTCGTCTCCATCTCCATTTTTAATTCTTCTTTTGTATATCCGTCGTCTACAAACTGATCAATATGAGGTATAATATTAAATGCTATTCTTTTTGTAAAATTTTTTGATTTCACTTTTTTTCCTGCTAAAAATTTTTTAGTTTGTAATATTAATTCGTCAATAGAAGCTTTTCCAGCTCCTGAAACAGCTTGGTATGTTGACACAACTATTCTTTTGATATGGAGTTTTTTATGTAAATCTTTTAAAGCTAAAACCATTTGAATAGTCGAACAGTTAGGGTTAGAAATAATGTTATTATGTTTTTTGAGATCACTAATATTAACCTCGGGAACAATTAGAGGAACATTTTTTTTCATCCTGAAAAATTTTGAATTATCAATCACAATAGTTTTTTTTGCAGCTTGCGGTACCCATTTTTTTGCAATCAAAGAACCAGCAGCGAAAAATGATACATGGGCTTTTGAAAATTTGTAACTCTTTAAATCCATAACTCTCAATTCTTTTTTTCTAAACCTTATTTTTTTTCCAGCACTTTTTTTTGATGCAACGAGGTATAGTTTATTTATTCTCAATTTTGATTTTTCAAGGATCTCGATGGTTTTTCTCCCTACGTTTCCAGTAGCTCCAATTATAGCAAAGTTCATAAGATTATATTTACTTCAATTTTGAGATTATTGCATCCCCCATAGCTTTTGTTGAGACAAGCTTTTTTCCTGATGACATTATGTCTTTAGTTCTAAGATTTTCATCTAAGACGCCTTGCACTGCTTTATCTAATAAATCCGCTTCTTTGTCTTGATCTAAAGAATATCTTAACGCCATTGATAAACTTAAAATTGTTGCAATAGGATTTGCAATATTCTGTCCAGCAATGTCCGGTGCAGAACCATGAACTGGTTCATACAATGATCTTAGTTTACCGTTTTTATCTTTAGACCCCAGGGAGGCAGAAGGTAATAGGCCTAGGGATCCGGTTAACATTGCGGCTTCATCTGATAACATATCTCCAAAAAGATTGTCTGCTAATATGACGTCGAATTGTTTTGGGTTTTTTAAAAGTTGCATACCACAATTATCCGCTAGCATGTGCTCTAGCTCAACGTTAATATACTCTTTATCTTTTAATAGCTGAACTTCTTCGCGCCATAAAACACCGGCCTCCATAACATTTGATTTTTCAACTGAAGTAACTTTATTTTTCCGCTTTTTTGCGAGATCAAAAGCTACTCTCGCAATTCTTTTAATTTCATTCGTTGTATAGGAATGGGTATTTACACCTTTTCTCTCATTGTTTTTAATTGGTTGAATTCCTCGAGGTTCTCCAAAATATATACCGCCTGTAAGTTCTCTTACAATCATAATATCTAAACCTGAAACAATTTCAGGCTTTAAAGTTGAGGAGTCCACTAATTGTTTAAAACAAATGGCTGGCCTAAGATTAGCGAAGAGCTTTAATTCTTTTCTTAATTTTAAAAGCGCTCTCTCAGGTTTTTTTGAAAATTCAAGATTGTCCCATTTAGGTCCACCACATGCTCCCAGGATAACTGCATCGCATTCAAGAGATTTATAAAAAACTTCATCTGTAATTGGAATTTTATGTGCGTCTATTGAGGCCCCACCTATTAACTCCTCTTCAATCGAAAAATCAAGAGATTTATTTTTATTGAACCATTCAATTATTTTTTTTGTTTCGCCCACAACTTCGGGTCCTATACCGTCACCAGGTAATAATAAGATCTTTCTTTTTTTTCCTTCAGACATTTACTAAATCCAAGGCTTGTTATTAATCATTTTTGACTCAAAGCTTTTGATATCATCTAAACTCTTTAAAGATAAGTCGATATCATCAAGTCCCTCAAGTAAACATTTTTTTCTAAACTCCTCGATATCAAAACATATAGATTTGTTTCCATAATTTATCTTTTGTTCGATCAAATTGACCTCTATCTCTTGTTTATTTTTCGAGTAATTGGATAGTTCCTCTAATTGAGTATTATTCAAAACAATTGGAAGAATACCATTTTTAAAGCAATTGTTATAAAAGATATCTGCAAAACTTGGGCTTAGGATACATATTATTCCAAAATCTTTTAATGCCCAAGGAGCGTGCTCCCTCGATGAACCGCAACCAAAATTTTTTCCTGCAATCAAAATTTTTGACTTTTGGAACGGCTGAGAATTTAATACAAAGTTATCTATTAAGTCTCCTTTTTCATCAAATCTGAGCTCATAAAATAAATTTTTACCCAAGCCAGTCCTTTTAATTGTTTTTAAGAATTGTTTTGGAATTATCATATCAGTGTCAATATTTGAAATTGGTAGATGTGCAGGTATACTTTTTATAATTGAAAATTTGTCCATTGTTAGATTTTTCTTACGTCAGTTAAATAACCCTTAATTGCTGCTGCTACAGCCATTCCTGGACTAACTAAATGCGTTCTTCCACCCCTTCCTTGTCTTCCCTCGAAATTTCTATTAGAGGTGGATGCACATCTTTCCTTAGGCGAAAGTTGGTCCTCATTCATGCCTAAACACATTGAACATCCAGGTTCTCTCCATTCAAAACCTGAGTCTTTAAATATTTTATCTAATCCCTCGATCTCTGCTTGTTTTTTGACAAGACCTGAACCTGGGACCACCATTGCTTTAACGTGAGAAGCTATTTTTTTTCCTTTAAGAATTTTTGTTGCCACTCTAAGATCTTCAATCCTTCCATTAGTGCAGCTCCCAATAAAAACTTTATCAATTTTTATTTCAGACATTTTCATATTTGGCTTTAGACCCATATAATCAAGCGAACGATACATTGATTGTTTTTTTTCCTCATCGGTCTCTTTTTCTGGATCAGGAACTAGGCCGTTTATCGGTAATACATCTTGAGGAGAAGTTCCCCAAGTAACTAAGGGCTCGATCTTTGAAGCATCAATGTTCACCTCTTTATCAAATTTACACTTTTTGTCTGATCTTAGTTTTTTCCAATATTCGACGGCTAAATCCCAATCTTTTCCTTTAGGTGATTTTGGCTTACCTTTTAGATAATCAAAAGTTTTTTTGTCGGGAGCTATTAACCCAGCTCTGGCTCCAGCTTCAATAGTCATGTTACATATCGTCATTCTTTGCTCCATGGTCAAATCTTCTATAGCTTGTCCTGCAAATTCAATTACGTACCCAGTGCCTCCAGCAGTTCCAATTGTACCAATAATCTTTAAAATTATATCTTTCGAGGTCACACCGGAAGGAAGTTTTCCACTAACATTTATTCTTAAGTTTTTCGATTTTTTTTGTATCAATGTTTGAGTGGCTAGTACATGTTCGACTTCTGAAGTCCCTATACCAAATGCTAGTGCACCAAATGCCCCGTGAGTTGCTGTGTGACTGTCACCACAAACAATAACTGAGCCCGGTTGAGTGAATCCTTGTTCCGGACCAATAATATGAACAATTCCCTGCCTTTTATCATTCATGTCAAAAAGTTCTATTCCAAAATCTTTACAATTTTTTCTTAATGCCTCTACTTGAATTTTTGACTCTCTATCACTTATTCCTTTTGCTCTATCTGTTGTAGGAACGTTGTGGTCTGCAACAGCAAGTGTAAATTCTGGTTTTCTAACTTTCCGGTTTTGAATTCTTAATCCTTCGAAGGCTTGGGGACTTGTTACCTCATGAACTAAATGCCTGTCAACATAGAGTAAACTTGTACCGTCGCTTTGTGACTTTACTAAATGCTCATCCCAAATCTTATCATATAAAGTTTTTTCCATTATACTTAGATTAATCTTTATTTATTTTTTTTGTGCTTTCAGTTTTTGTAATAGTCTCTTTTTTAGTAAAATTATCTCGTTTTTCAGTTAAATCTTTTTCATTTTTCATTGATAGATCAATTCCTATCTTTTTTTTAATTTTTTCAGAAATTCTAGCTGATTTTCCTTTTCTGTCCCTTAAGTAATAAAGCTTTGCTCTTCTTACTTTACCTGATCTGATAACTTTTATAGAGGCAACGTTAGGACTGTATAGCGCAAATGTTCTCTCTACTCCCTCACCAAAAGATATTTTTCGAACCGTGAAAGAAGAGTTGATGCTTCTATTCTTCTTTGCTATACAAACGCCTTCAAAGTATTGAATTCTCTCTCTTTTGCCCTCTAAAATTTTCACTCCAACTTTAATAGTATCTCCTGGAGAAAACTCAGAAATTTTTTTATTAGAAGAAAGCTTTTTAACGTATGCTTTGTTTATGTCCTCTATATTTTTCATAACTTATTTTTTTTTATGTATTTTTTCCACAAATCCGGCCTATGGCGTCGTGTTATAGCCTCTGATTGAGTTAAACGCCAGCCCTTAATTTTAGCATGATCCCCGGATAAAATCACCCTTGGAACCTTTTTTTTCTCCCAAATTCGAGGTTTTGTGTATTGGGGGTACTCGAGCAGCCCGTTTTCAAAACTTTCGTCAACCTTTGACGCAGAGTTTCCAAGTACACCTGGTAATAATCTTATAACACTATCAATAATTAAAATTACCGCGGTCTCTCCTCCAGATAATATAAAATCTCCTAAACTTATTTGTTCAATGTTTCTTGTTTTTAAAAGACGCTCATCTACACCTTCAAAATGCCCACAAATAAAATTTACTACCTTCTTTTTCGAGAGATTCTTAGCAAATTTTTGGTCAAATTTTTTTCCTTTAGGTGAGAGAAAATAAATTTTTTCTTTTTTTTTTACATTTTTATCTATTGATCTTGCTAAAACATCGGCTTTCATTAACATTCCTGAACCGCCACCATATGGCTTATCATCTACCGTTGCGTGTTTGTCTTTTGCATACGCTCTTATGTTTACTGTTTTAATGCTCCAATATTTTTTCTTTAAAGCTTTTCTGTAAATACCCTTATTCAAAGGGCCTGGAAATATATCAGGATATAAAGTAAATACTCTAGCTGTCCACATTTCACTTTTTAGGTTCCTCTTTTGAAGCCTCTTTCTTTGTTTCTTGTTTAGGTGCTTCTTTAGGAGCCTCTTTCTTTGTTTCTTGTTTAGGTGCTTCTTTAGGAGTCTCTTTCTTTGTTTCTTGTTTAGGTACTTCTTTTTTTGTTTCTTGTTTTAGCGCCTCTTGATTGTTAGGCTTTGATACTTGGTCATTTTTTCTCTCTTTTTTCGGAATAGCTTTCTGAGGATTGTTGCCAGCTTTTGGCATTGGCATAATTTGCATTTCTCCTAAAAGCCTTGAAACTCTTAAAGTTGGTTTTGCACCTTTGCTCATCCAATATTTTAATCTCTCGACCTCTAGTTTTATTCTCTCTTTTTTTTCTTTGGGCAATAAGGGATTGTATGAACCTAGTTTCTCAACAAATCTTCCATCTCGGGGAAATCTGCTATCTGCAACAACAATTTTATAAACCGGTCTTTTTCTAACTCCTCCCATTGACAATCTAATTTTTAACATTTTTTTCCTTTCATTTAAGTTGGTTAAATATTTCATCTGGAACTGCTCCGGATGGAATTCCTTTTCCTTTTGACATTTTTTTCATCATTTCAGACATCATTTTAAATTGCTTAAGAAGTTTATTTATTTTTGAAATATCAACACCAGCGCCGTTAGAAATTCTTTTTTTTCGCGAGCCACTAATTATTTTTGGAAATTCCTTCTCTTGTTTTGTCATTGACAAAATTATTGCTTCATTATCTTCTAACATTTTTTCATCTATATTAGCGTTTTTCATTTTCGCTTTCATTTTGTTTACACCAGGTAGCATAGACATCACTCCTTCCATACCTCCCATTTTTTTCATTTGTCTTATTTGAGAAAGGTAAGTCTCTAAGGTAAAAATTCCTTTTCTTAGCTCATCTTCAGTTTCTTTAATTTTTTCTTTACTTAAATCTTGTTGTGCTTTTTCAACTAATGTGACTACATCGCCCATTCCTAAAATTCTGTTAGCTAATCTATCAGGATGAAATAATTCCAGGTCATCGGCTTTTTCACCAACACCAATATATTTTATTGGTTTTCCAGTAACATGTCTCATACTGAGTGCAGCTCCACCTCGTGAGTCACCGTCAACTCTTGAAAGGATTATTCCAGTAAGGTTTACAGTCTTATCAAATTCTTTTGCAATGTTTACTGCTATTTGACCAGTAAGTGAATCCGCGACTAAAATCGTCTCAACGGGTTTAATTACTTCTTTTATTTGAGAAATTTCAGTCATCATTGATAAATCAATTTGTGTTCTTCCAGCTGTATCAAAAATAATTACATCGACTCCACTAAGTTTTGCAGAGTTAAGAGCTCTTTTTGAAATATCAATTGGCTTTTGATTTTTAACCAAAGGTAAGTTTAATATTCCATTTGTATCTGCAAGTAATTTCAATTGCTCTTGTGCTGCAGGTCTATAAATATCTAAACTCACAAGCATAACTTTTTTTTTGTAATTTCTTTCTACAATTTTTGCTAATTTTACTGCTGAAGTTGTTTTTCCTGAACCCTGAAGTCCAACAAGTAAAAAAGAAACAGGTGGAACAGCTTTCAAGTTCAATTCTTCATTTTTAGAACCTAAAATGTTAATTAATTCATCGTAAACAATTTTTATAATCATTTGACCAGCAGAAATAGATTTTATTATCTCCTTGCCAATTGCTTTTTCTCTTACTTTCTCAATAAATTCTTTAACCACAGGAAGAGCAACATCTGCTTCTAGTAAAGCTAGTCGAATTTCTTTTAATCCTAAGTCAACTTGATCCTCATTTAAAGAAGGAGCGCTTTTTAATTTAGAAAATATTACTTCAAGTTTATTTGTTAAATTTTCAAACATTTTATACACCCAACACCTATCGCACTAGTGGGCGAACCTTCGCTGACTAGTGTCGACACTCTTGTTTTCAAGAGCACCGCAAAAACCATCGTTATTGCGGAAAGTGAGTGAAAATTACAGTTTGGGGTTTTAAAAGTCAATGAATAATTATACTAATCAATTATGGCAAATATTAATGGTTTTATAATGGATGGTTTAGGGAATAATTTTATTATTATTGATAAAAGCTCTAATTCACTTGAACTCACAATGGATAAGGTCGCCAATGTAGTTAAAAGTAAAAACATTGAGTATGATCAAATAATATTCATCGAAAAAAAAAAAAATAATTCTTTCCCAATTACTATATTTAATTCTGACGGTGGAGAAGTTAGTGCATGTGGAAATGGAAGCAGATGTATTGCTTATCTTTTGGGAAAAAAATATAACTCAAAAAAAATTCAAATCATAACAAATAATAGATTGCTTGATGCAGAAATTGTTGGTGACTTTTTAGTAAAGCTTAATATGGGTAAACCATTTTTTAAATGGAAACAAATTCCTTTAAATGAGGAATTAAATACACAAAAAATCAAAATTAATATTGACGGAAAAGTATTTAATGATGGTTTTTGCTTAAATATTGGAAATCCACATGTCATTTTTTTTGTTGAGAATTGTTTTGAATACGACTTAAAATTGATTGGTCCCAAAATAGAGTGTCATACGATTTTTCCTGAACGCACTAATGTTACTTTTGCTCAAATAGAAAACAAACAACTTATAAAAGTAAATGTTTGGGAAAGAGGGGCGGGGCTCACAAAAGCTTGTGGTACAGCTGCATGTGCAACAGCTGTAGCAGCATTTCACAAAAAAATGGTAAATAATAATGTAGATATTAAATTTGAAGAGGGATTATTAAATATAGAAATAGATGAAAATAATAATATATTTATGACTGGCCCTGTCTCAAGAATTAAGAATATCAATTTAAAAATTTAAAATGGGATTATTTGATAAATTTAAAATTGGGCTTGGTAGAAGTTCGTCTGGTCTGACTGAAGGTTTAAAGAATATTTTTTCGAAAAAAAATATCAGCGAGGAAGATCTTAATAAGTTTGAAGAATTATTGATTTCTTCAGATACAGGTGTAGATGTCGCTAAAGATTTAAGAAAAGATTTTGAAAAATTTAAGATTGATAAAAAAATTGGTGACCATGCTGAAATTTTAAAATTACTTGCGGAAAAAATGGCATTAGATCTTCTCAAATATGAAAAAGATCTTAAATTAATGGGAAATTCAAAAACTTCCACTATTGTTGTTTCGGGGGTAAATGGAGTAGGTAAAACAACAAGTATTGGAAAATTAGGAAAATATTTTAAAGATAATAATAGATCTGTTGTTTTCGGTGCAGCAGATACATTTAGAGCAGCAGCTATAGATCAACTGCAGATTTGGGCTAGCAAAGTAAAAGTTGACATAATTAAATCAGAGATAAATAGTGATCCCGCCTCTGTAGCTTTTAAAACTGCAGAGTTTGCAAAAAAGAATCAAATTGATATAGCTTTAATTGACACTGCAGGACGATTACAAAATAAAAAGAATCTTATGGAAGAGTATAAAAAAATTATAAAAGTTTTAAAAAAAATAGATGAAAATTTTCCTAATGAAGTTATTTTAGTTTTAGATGCAACAACAGGTCAAAATGCTCTTAATCAGGTAAAAGAATTTAGTAAAGTACATGATTTAACAGGATTAATAATTACAAAACTTGACAGCACTGCAAAAGGGGGTGTTGTTCTTGCTATTTGTAAAAAATATAATTTACCCATAGTCGCAATTGGAATGGGCGAAAAAGAGGACGATTTACAACCTTTCAAAGCTGAATACTTTTCTAAAGCACTTTTAGGAATTGATTCTTAAAAAAGTCTTAATATTTTCAATTAATTTAGTATTAAATTCTAGCATATGATCATCTTCATTTGTAAAATAAGAAAACTTAGGTTCATTAGCTAATTCAAATAATTTTTTTCCCATTTTAAAAGGAACTATTTTGTCTTTCTTTCCATGCATAATTAAAATTGGAAGTTTTATATTTTTAATTTTATCTTCGGTGTCATATTTATCTTTAAGTAAATATTTTATTGGCAACCATGGATAAATATTTTTTGCTGCTTTTTCCATTGAAGTAAAAGGAGACTCCAGAATTATACTGTCAAAACTATTATTTTGGCCAAGTTCAACAGCAACACCTGTTCCAAGAGACTCCCCATATAGAATAATTCTTTTATTCTTCACACCTACTGAATTTAACCAGCCAATAGCCATTTTGGCATCGTTATACAAATTTTTTTCTGTAGGCTCCCCCGCATTTCCACTAAAACCTCGCCAAGCTATTATAAGTACATTTAAATTTAATTTACTGAATTTATTGAGCTTGTAAACTCTGTTAGAAAGGTTGCCTGCATTACCATGAAAAAATACTAATGTTTTATATCTTTTAAGATCGTTTTCTATAAACCATGCTTTTAATTTTAAATTTTTTTCAACATCAATAAATATTTCTTCATAGTTAAACTCTATTTGATCATCAAGATAATTATTTTCACTAGGTAAGTATAAAAGTTTTCTTTGATTTAAATACATAAAGCCTACAATTATTAAATAAATAAGAACTATAAGAATTAGTAAAGTTGATAATTTCATTTTTTAATTATTTTTCTTGCAATGTAAACACCTGAAAAAACAAGAGCAGCTCCAAAATAATGAAACATCATCAAATTTTCATTAAAAAAGATAATTCCAAAGACTGCACCATAAATTGCAAATAAATAAAGTGTAAACCCTGCAAGTGATGCACCAACATATTTTTGCAACTTAGTATAAAGGGTAAATGCTATTATGCTTGGAGAAATTGCAGCAAATAAAACCCAAAGGAAAAAGTTCTTATCAAAATTTGTTTTATAAAAATATTCATTTTCAAAAAAAAAGCTTCCTAAAATATAAAAAGGTGATAATGATAAAAATCCAAAAAAAGCTATCATAGTAAATCTTGTCATTAGCGTTAGTTGGCTTTTCCAATTTAATAAATAAATCGAGTATAAAGCCCAACCAATAGATGCTCCAACCATCCATAGGTCCCCCGATGTGAAGTCAAAGTTGATAAAATACTGCAGTTTCCCTTTTGAAATGATTATAAAAACACCGATTAAACAAAGTATCAAACCTATAACTCTGTTAAAACTTACTTTTTCTTTAAAAAATAAGATTGATAGTAAAATTATAAAGACAGGAGATGAAGTGTATATTATTCCCATATTTGCCATTGAGGTTGTGAGTCCAGCAATAAACGGAAAAGCTCCGCAGACTCCGCAGCCCATAGCTCCTAAAAAAAATAATTTAAAAGATTCTTTTTTTAATATCTCTCTTTTTTTAATTATTTCAGGGTAGAAGAATGGTAATAAAATTAAAAAGACTGTAAACCATCTCCAAAACGCCAGAGATATTGGTGGTATAAATTCTACTCCTCCTCTTGCAACAATTGTATTTGTTGCCATAAAAATTGGCTGAACTAACAAAAGGAAATAGGGATATAAGCTAGTTTTTTTTGTCAAAGAAAGCTTCATAAAGCATCATGACAATAACTAAACCCATCAAAATGTAAACTGGTAATACGTCTTTAAAACCTATCATTGGTGATCGAGTTAAAGTTGTTGCTAAGCCAATTAAAAAAGCTATCGCTACTGAACATCCTATAAAAGTAGTAATTTTATTCATGAGTCTTTACAATTTTTTTCTAACCAATTAGCTGTTCCAAGAAATCTCAGATCATCAAGCTTATCTCCGACCAATTGAACTCCTAATGGTAAATTATTTTCTCCAGTTAGTAAAGGTAATGAAACCGCAGGAAGTCCCATGTATGTCCAAATTGTGCAGAATTCGGGGCTACCAGTAGACTTTAGACCTTTATCTGCAACACCTGTGGATGATGGTGTTATAACACCATGATAATCTTCGAATACTTCACTATAAGATCTATAACTTCTCTCAATGAAATCAACTGCTTCGGTATATTGACTTGCAGAATATTTCATTCCTCTTTCAATTGCTTCAACAAGGTTTTTACCAAGTTTTTTTTTTGAATTTTTATAAAACTTCTGAAAACTATTTGCCATATCTGTCTCATGAATAATTTGATGATAGTTATGGATATCTTGAAAATATGATGGTTCATCAAAAACTTCTATATTCTTTTTGAATTTTTTAATTAAAAATTCAAATGCTTTTTGTGATTCACGATCAATTTTTTTCCAACTTTTAGTTTTATAAAAAATAAACTTTGGATCAAAATGCGGTTCTTTTTTACATTCTTCAATCATATTCTCTGCGGAATAATGTATTGTATCTTTGTCATATAAATCTTTTTTAATAATAGCTTTAGAAATTAAGGCCACGTCCAGAACATTTTTACCAAAAACACCAATGTGGTCTAACTTGGATGATTGTTTTAAAACTCCATTTCTAGATATTAGTCCAAAAGAAGGCTTGTACCCCACCACTCCACAATAAGATGCCGGTCTAATAATTGATCCTTTGGTTTGTGTGCCTAGAGTTAAAGGAGCCATAAAAGCTCCTACAGCAGCAGCAGATCCACTTGAAGATCCTCCAGGTGTTCTGGTTTTATCATGTGGGTTCATTGTTTTCCCAGGATCAAAATATGCAAGCTCTGTTGTTACTGTCTTTCCCATAATTATCGCACCAGAGATTTTCAAAAGATTGACTACCTCTGCGTCTGAACTTTCTGGCATACCTTTTCTTAAAACTGTTCCACACTCTGTTGGCATGTCCTCCGTCCCAATTATATCTTTTATTCCAATCGGAATACCGTGAAGTGGCCCCAATGGTTTTCCTGATTTTCTGTACTCATCTTTCTCACTTGCCTTTTCTAAAATGGTTTTAGCATCAATATAAGCCCAAGCTTTAACTTCTTTTTCAAATTTTTTAATTCTATCGAGATATGCTTCGCAAACTTCTACACTTGAAACTTCACCAGACTTAAGTTTGCTAACTAACTCAGTAGCTGTAATTGAAATAATATTATTCATCTAATTAAGAGGCAAAAAGAGTATCTGGAAGCCATAAAGCAATACCAGGAAATAAATACATTAAAACCATTGCTGATATTACAATCAATAAAAACGGCATTATACCTCGGAAAATATCTAACAACTCAACATTTTTTGTCTGGACACCTTTTAAATAATACGCTGACATGGCCATTGGAGGTGTCAAAAATGAAGTTTGTAAATTTAGAGCAATTAGCATCGCAAAAAAATACGGATTTACTCCAAAGAATTCAACAAGGGGTAGAAATATCGGAACGAAGATTATAAGAATTTCCGTCCACTCTAGAGGCCAGCCTAAGAGGAAAATTATTAATTGAGTAATAACTAAAAACTGCCATGGAGCTAAATTCATTGATTTAAAAAAGTGCTCAAAAACTTCGTGTCCACCTAAATATGAAAATACCGATGCAAATGTCCAGGAACCGATGAACAACCACATTATCATTGCAGTTGTTTTAGCTGTTAGGAAAACTGATTCTTTGAAATTTTTCCATTTTAATGTTTTATAAAAGTAAGATAGAACAAGCGATCCAAAAGCTCCAACGGCTGCTGCCTCGGCGGGAGTCGCAAGTCCACCAAGTATAGTTCCTAAGACCAAAATTATAAGTGAAAACAGCGGTAAAAAAGAGACTAAAACTTCCTTCATAATCACAGAAGATGGTGGTATCTCCTCTTTAGGTGGTTTAGGTGCTATTGAGGGGTTTAAATAAGCTCTTGTAATTGCGTAGGCAATATATAATCCAGCTAGCAGAAGTCCGGGAAATATTGCTGCAGCAAATAATCTTAAAGGTGATAGTTGGGCTATCACTGAGTAAACAATTAACATTATACTTGGTGGAATCAAAATTCCAAGACACCCACCAGAACAGATTACACCAGAGGCAAATTTTTTATCATAACCTGCTTTTACCATTGCTGGCCAAGCAAGTAATCCCATTAAAGTTACTACAGCTCCAATAATTCCAGTTGCTGTAGAAAAAAGTGCACAAGTTATTAGTGCTGCAACTGCCATTGAAGCAGGCAGCCTATGTGATGCTAATCTAATTGCAAAAAATAGTCTTGATACTATTCCCGCTCTTTCTACTAAATAACCCATAAACAAAAAGAGAGGAACAGCTGTTAATACAGTATTATCCATTACGGTATAAGTATTTTGAACAAACAGTTGAAAAATTCTATTATCTAATAAATGTTCCATTCTAGTTGGGTCATAGTACGCGTAGTAACCAAAACCAACTCCCATTGCCATTAGAGTAAAAGCAATTGGAAAACCTAATAAGACTGCAAGCAAAAATATTCCCATCATCATGATTGCAATCTCTGGATTTGTTAAACTAAATAACATCTTTTTGATCCTCGTCTTGTGAAGTTCTCATTAA
>MDTD01125924.1_pt1 | contig 29253 bp, 20 predicted proteins | sample 811221 | NCBI WGS metagenome assembly MDTD01 (sample SAMN05326646, study PRJNA326480) | marine metagenome | isolation source: seawater | place: Pacific Ocean: South West | collected 2011 | reverse complement strand
ACGTGTGGGTATTTTTCAGTTTCAGCAATTCGAACTTGATTTATGTTATTTTTAGATAAGACCTCTCCTAAAGTGTTTTTTAAATTGTCTTTTTCAAACAATACATGTATATTTTTAAATTCGACATTGTAATTGGTAAAAGTAAAATAATTTAAGTCAAGTGGAGACATTTCTTGTTCAGGAAAACCCCTTTGTGTTAAGGCTTCTGTAATCTCTCTAGGACGGTCTGTTCTAAAATTGAAACAAATAACGACATCATCATTTTCAATAGTATCAACACTTGTATTTTCAGTCTTGATAATGCATGGCTCAATAAACTCATCAGTAACCCCCGATTCATAAGCGCTATTTATTGCTTCATTTGCCGATTTGTATTCTTTGCCCTTTCCTTTTGTTAAGAGATCATATGCTTTCTTGATTCGTTCCCATCGTTGATCTCTGTCCATTGCATAATATCTGCCAATAATTGATACGATTTTACAGGGGCCATCTTTAATTTCGTCTTCTAATTTTGTGATGAAATTTAATCCACTTTTAGGATCACAATCTCGGCCATCAGTAAAGGCATGAATGGCTACTTTATCTAAGTTTTTTTCTTTCGCAAAATGACATAAGGCAATTAAATGATCTATTGAACTATGTACTCCACCATCAGAAATAAGCCCTATTAAATGAAGTGTTCGGTTGTTTTTGGATGCAAGATCAATAGCATTTAATAGCTGTTTGTTTTCATAAAAATCACCAGAATCAATGCTTTTGTTGATTCGTGTTAGCTCTTGATAAACGATTCTTCCTGCACCAATATTTAGATGTCCTACTTCTGAATTGCCCATTTGTCCATTTGGGAGTCCAACATCTTCTCCAGATGTATTTAATGTAGCATTGGGGTATTCGCTTTTCAAAAAGTCCATATATGGAGTTTTTGCCTGACTTATGGCGTCATTTTTTGATCCATCACCTATGCCCCAGCCATCAAGAATGATTAATCCTAGTTTATTTTTCATTTTGGCAAAGATATTTCAAAAATAGAACCGTTAGGAATATTTTTTCTATAACTTATTTTACCTTGATGAAGATTTATAAATTCTCTAACAATATAAAGACCTAATCCACTTCCTTTTTTTCTTCTAGTTTCTTCATTTTCGACTCTGTAAAATCGATTAAAAATATGAAGTTCATCATCTTTTGGAATTCCTGGCCCATTGTCTTTGAATTCAAATTTTACTGATTCTGACTCAAAAAAACAAGCAATGTCAATAGAACAAATTTCTTCAGAATACTTAATGCTATTGTCAATAAGGTTATTAAAGACAGCTTCTAGCATAAATTCATCCGCATTTACTCGGATGTCAGGAGCCATAGACAATTGAATATCACAATTTTTATATTTAGAAGAAAATGATGTAGTTACTTTTTTTAGAAGAGTATTTAATTCAATTGTTTCTTTATTAGGTTGCATTTTATTTGAATCCATTGATGAAACATGAAGAATGTTGTTTATGAGGTCTTCAAGTCTTTTATTCTCTTTAACCGCATTATTAAGTAATGATTCGTTTTGCTTAGCGGAAATCTTTCCTTTGTTAAGAGTCTGTAGATATAATTTTATTGATGCAATTGGTGTTTTGAGTTCGTGAGTTATTGAAAGTAGAAAGTTATTTTGATTTTTAGAAAGAGTAATTTCTTTATCAATAGATTTTTTGATTTTTCTAAAGCCCAAGAGTAACAAAAGAAGAAAAACGCTGCCTTCTCCAAGAATCATATATACTCTATTGTTATTATTTGAGTTAGAATCCCCGTTTATAAGAAGGTAGCCCCACCAAACAAACTGGAGTAACAAGTAAAAGCTTAGAATATAAAAAAGGAAATTGGTTTGTTTTTTCATGAAGAAAAAAGATTCATAGTTTAAGATCCAGATTGTTCATCTTCGTAAAAAAATATTTTTACTTGTGCAGTATCATTCAAGAAGTCGATTTTGCCAACCTCAAATCTATTGATTTGAAGTCCAGTTCGAAGCTCCATATCAGCTTTCATTTCTTCATACTTATCAGGAACAATGAGGTCTATTTTTTCATATGTAATTGATTTTCGTGTTTCATGTTTCAAAAGAAATACAAATTCCAAAAGAAAAGTAATTAATACAGCAAAAGTATTGATTGCGGCAATTTCAATAATGCTTATTTTTTTTGATGCAAGTGAATTTATTACACTAAGTCCAATCACAAGAAAAAGGTAAGTCATTTCTTTAATTTCTATTGCGTCAGTTCTGTATCTAATAATTCCAAAAATCGCAAAAAGGCCAAGACCCATTCCGGTTCCTATTTTAAGTTTAGCTAATGCAAAACAAAGAAAAAAGGTAATTGTTCCAATTAAAAAATAAGTAAATAGATAGTCTTTTCTTTGAGATTTTGGATAATAAAGACATCTAATGATTACTGTTAAAAAAAGGATGTTTATTGCAAACCGAATTAAGAGTTTGTAAAAGTCATCATCAAACCATGGAAGACCCAAAATAGTTTCATTAATTATTTTGGAGTTACCACTGGCATTAAGTGAAAATATAGTATTTAACATGCGTTATTTAATTTATTAATATAAAGATATTTTTTTTTAAATCGATTTGTTTTAATTTTTTCAGAATTAATTTCCATGGAACCGATGCAATACTTACTAATTCTATATGGTCTTATGATTCTTTTTTTCAATTCTTTAAAAAAAACTGAATTTCTATTGACACTGCTTTGTTTTAGCTCCGCAATTACAATGTTGTTGTATTTTTTTTTAATATCATTAAATTCAAATGATAGATTAAAGTCAAGAGTTAGTCTTTCAGAATTGTCATTGTTAACAAGAGTAATTCGTTGAAAATCATTCCAAAGCGTTGGAGATAAAACATGATTTTTTCCAATTGCTTTGTTTATGAATTCACTTTGTTCATCACCTAATGCCTTAACAAAGTCGTCTACAACAATTCTTGATTTATTTGTTCTCCCTTTGATCTTTTTTTTAACCTCTAGAAAAGAAACTTGAGAGTCTAAATATTTTCTAATTCTAACCTTAAATCTATTTGGTATTTTGCGATGATGATCTTGAAAACAAGAAAAGACCTTGTCATCAAAATATTGATTTTTATAACTTAAAAGTGATTTTCCTTTTATTTCTAAACATCGATAATCTTTAAAAAGATTAGGTAAAATTTCAAATAGAGATTCTTTACTTAAGACAAATTTAGTGTCTACCCTGTTCATTAATTTAACCTGATCCATTTCAGAAAGGCTACATTTTTGAAAGTTTTTTAATATATCTGAAAGATTATTAGACATTAAGATAATTTACGTGTAACTTGATTAAAAAGTTGTAGGAATTAGCATAAAGTATTAGTTTTTTACAATTTTAGTATTAAATATCTTTGTTCCACTTGTAAAAACTTCAACAAAATACAAGCCAGAATCACCAGTGATTTCAAAATAAAATTTATGATTAATGTTCGAATTTATATTGGCGATTTGCTTACCCTTAATATTTTTAATTATTACTGTTGCGTTATTAATCGGCTTAGTGCTTTCAATCTGAAATATGCCGTTGCTAGGGTTTGGATGAATGTCGAATTTAATATCTTCATTTTCAAAAATTGATACAGGAGTATTTTCAATTTTAGAAATCCCAGTACTTGTACCAACCCAAACGTTATCGTTCCCATCAACATCAATAGATCTAACAACCGGTCCAACAAGACCATCGCTTACATCAAAGTCAGTCCATAAGGAACCATTATATACTGCGATTCCTCCTTCTGTAACTAAGTAGTCAACATAAATTCCAGCCCAAATGTTGCCTTGCGAATCCATTGCAAGATCTTCTACAGGATTAAGGGTATCTGGCGGCGGTAATGTCAACATAATGGTGTGATTTTGAGTTAAAACATTTCCGCTATTAAACTCAGAAATACCTTCTGCTGTTCCCGCCCATTTATTGTCTTGATTATCAACAAGAATAGATCTTATTTTGTTGTTCACAAGACCATTAGATTGATTGTATGTTTCAAATGTTGAGCCATCAAATTTGATTAGTCCCCCCAACCCACTTGCCAGCCATGCATCTCCATTAGAATCAAAGTCAGTATGGTTAATACCACCAAATGGCAGGCCATCATTCATGGTGTAAGAAGTCCATGTGTTGCCATCATAAATAGTAATTCCATCATAGTCACTAAACCAGATGCTGCCATCTGATTTTTCGGCGATGTGATTGACTCGATCATCACCAAGTCCATTTGAAGTAGTGTAAGGTGTCCATGTGTTACCATCATAAAGGCTTGCACCGAAATCAGTTCCAATCCAAATGTTTCCATTACTTAGTGCGCAAATTGCATTAATGGTATTGTTTACAATGCCAGAATCTATAGCGTTGGTATAACTAGTCCAAGTTGTTCCATCAAATTTAGAAATCCCATTTTGTGTTCCTATCCAAATGTTATTATTACCATCTATTGAAATGCAATTAACACTATTGTCAATTAATCCATCATTTACTGTGTAATTCGTGAAAGTTTGTGCATTTAAAAACAATGGAATTGTAGAGATTAAAGAAAAAAATATTTTCATTATTTAAAATTTAATTATTTTTTTTGTTGACGATACCGAATCAGAAGATAAATTTATGAAATAAATACCTTTTTTTAGTTTAAGTGTATTTATTTCCATTGTTTGATTTCCAGAAGGTATTTTTTGGTCTATTAAGGTTTTTCCTTCAACATTTAAAAGCTTAAGGTATCCGTCTGTATTCATGTCATATTGAACTTTTAAGTTATTTTTAGTAGGGTTTGGAAAACATTTGAACTTTACATTAAAAAGATTATAGTTTTTAGCAAAATCGTTATTTGCATTAAATGATGGTGTATGTTTAGCAAATGGTCCATAACCATTTGGCAGCCTTGCAAACCCAATATCTGCATTTAATTCAGGGATATTAACTGAATCAATAATTGATAAACTATCATATGAAAGAAAAAGATTTTCACCAGCAGCAGAAATTTTAAAATTTGCATGAATTCCATTTTGGTCGCTGTCTTTATCTGCCCAAATTATTAAGTAGTTGTTGCTTGTAATTGTTTGATCGGGTAGAGGCCACTTTTTAAGATTGCTACTGTCATCACTAAGATAAAGGCCAGCTATTGATACATCAGAAACAGTTGGATTATAAAGCTCAATCCAATCGTCATAATCCCCACTTTGATCGGTTACAGTTGTTTCATTATTTGACATTACCTCATTTATAACAATATCACCATTGCTGAGTTGATTTTGAATTAAATGGTATTCATAAGCAGCTCTTTTAGGTGAAAACCGACCAGAAGAATCATTTTCAGCATAGATGTAATATTGAATATTATTGCTTGAATTTAAAATCATTCCACCATATATCCCATCATTTGCTACTCCATCATTATGAAGTCCATCATCATACATGTTTTTTTTGACAAATCTCTCATTAGAAGCAAAACGAGAAGCCAATAAAACGTTACTTGCACCTGAGATATTGGCATTAATCCATAGGGTGTCGCCAAGTGTAAAGTTTTGTGGGGAATAATTTATTGAATCAATTATAGGAGCGCCCAAAACTCCAGGGTAATTAGCAAGAAAACTGTCTCTAGGATTCATTAATTCTGTTATTCCCGGATAATCAATAAGATCAGTTACTGTATTGTTCAAGTTGTTTAAAAAATCAGTCCAAGAATAAAACTTGTTTGTATCATTTAAAACATGAATATTAGTTAAAGATTGAAAATAAAAACCTCTGTTGTAATAATCTTGATTAGTAAAATTCTCCTCCATTATAGTTCTTAAATGAGCAATATACATTCTTTTGTATTGATCATTGGTGAGTAAGTTTCTTAACAAAGGACGTGGGTAAACAGAGACACTATTCACATGTGAAAGGGGGTCGATAGTTTTGGCTTCATTTATATTGAATCCATTGTAAAATAGGGATGCATCCGTAAATCTGAAACTTCCAAAGGACATGTTTAAATCCCATAAAATTGGATTAAATCTTCCGATATCGTCCTTATATAAATAATAGTTTTGAGCATAGCCAATATAACTATCAACATTTACCAATGCATAATTTAATGCATGCATCCAAAGAGTTCTGTCTACATTAAGAATGTTTTCAATGCTATCAGGGTAATTATTTAATGTATCAATTAAAGAATAAAGGTCACTCCATCCATAGTCAGATTTCAAATCATAATAAGGGTAATAATTCGATGAATCAGTTCCGTGAGAATCTCCCAGGTTTGAGTTCTCTCCATTTAAATTTAAGTGCTCAGGATTACATTTAACAAAAGGATTTTCTCTTGAGGAATAATGTTTTGAAAGAAAGTCTTTGTTGACAGCTTCAACATTAGTGTATAGCCCCCAAAGGGTATCGTTAATATATATATTCGCAAAATTTGCTTCAGAACAAGGCATATACTTTCTTCCAATTTCATAACTCAGCACCTCCCTTAAAAAAGAGGGATCTTGTATTACATTACTTAATTTAATCTTGTTATGACCTCTGTGATTTTGATTATTAATAATGTAGTCAAGTTTAATATTAAATGGGTTTTTAACTCTATTAATGCTTACAGAGCTAAATCCTTTATATCGAATACCCACACTATCATAATTGTCTCCATCAATATTAAGAGAGCAAATCAATCTATTTTCAGTCCCTTCTATGTATAAACTGTCTAGTATATTATCCCAGTTAGGTTCATTGAAATAAATTCTAATTTCACGTATACTGTCAATATTATAAAACCCTGTTTGTGCAAACAGGGTTTTACTAATTAAAAGAATTGATAAAAGAATTAGATAACGAAACATTATTTATTTAATGATATTTTTTTATTGATCAGCGCGCCACTTTCTTTTTCAATAATTACATTGTAAAGGCCTGATGAAAAACTTGATAAATTAAACTCTTTTTGTTTGCTTTCTAAAATGGTTTTGCCAAATGCATCAATGATTTTAATTTTAATAAATGAACTCTTTAATCCATAAATTGTAAAAAGACCATTACTTGGATTAGGGTAAATATTAATTTTTTCATCAGATAGATTATTTAAATCAACCATACATGGGTTGTTTAAAAGTGTTATAATACCAGGGTAATCACACTCATATCTAAAAGCCTTTGCAGGTCCATTTCCATTGTATTGCCATATAATGTTATTTCCTGTTGGATCTGTTTCATACATAATACCTGCACCACCTTGACCGCCAGAGCAGTTTACAAAAATATTTCCATTTGACATTCTGTTGGACGCAGATTGTCCTGGTGCAGAATACGCACATGTATATCTCCAAGAATAACTAGTTGGTTCAAATGCTTGCCCTGGTGTTTTGTTATATGTATATCCATTTCCCGCAGAACCAGTTGCATCAATTGCGTCAATTGTTGATTGGTTATTGCCTGCACCCTCGTTATTGAAAACTTGAAGAAAACCAGCATTTGGTCTCCCGTCATTTTCAATCCATCTGACATCATGAACAGCGTCAGGAATTATCTGGGATCCGCTTGTATTGTAATTTGAAGGGTTCCCCCATCTGTATAAAATATCACCCCCCATTCCAGAATTTCCTCCTGAATGACTTGCCGCTTCAGCAGTACTTGTGCTGTGATCAATTATATAAATTTCACTAGCAAATCTTGAAGAAAATGCAATTTGATCGAGCTCAGCATTATAATCAACACCATTCACATGAAACCAGTCACCACTACCACCTCCAGGTCCACCTCCGGGACCACCACCTTGGCTTTGAATCATATTGATGTCTATGAGTTGAGGATTATCTGCAATATTTCCATAGTTAGGTTTATTAGGGTCAACATCTTGAATTAAATGATCCCAAATGTGCCATTCCCAAACAATAGTTGCAGATCCATTTCCGTCAGGTTGAAGCTCAACAAAGTGTGTGGGCCATTTGTCAGAATTCGTACTATAACCAGCCGCTGTAACCTGACTGGCTGTTTTTACTTCCCATGCTGTTAATAAAACATTATCTCCAATTAGACAGATATCATGATGCTGACAATGATTGGAATTTGAATAAACATATTCCCAAACAATATTTCCGTTAGGATTTATTTCTTGAACCATCCCACCAATTGCAGCACCATTTAGTTGGTTGTTCGAATATTTTCCGCCTCTTACAATGTTTCCGTTTTCTTTTAAAAGAACAGTATAATTACAAGCAACATTACAATTCCAGGTGTGGGCAATATTTCCATCTTTGTCAATAAGATAAGTATTATTGTTGTTTTGTTTATTATATAGGGCATAACCATCAAAAGTTTGAGTATGGTATTTCGATAATAATGACAAAGCGATTACAAAAGAAGATTTTAAAATATTCATTTAAATTCAGTTTTAAATTTATGTTAAGTTAATACTATTAAGTATAATATTAGATGATTAATTACAATTTATCTTGTAAAACAATTGATGTTCAATGTTTATTATTGATAATTTATTTATTTTTTGAAATAAATTGACAAAGAGAAACAAAGTCATCAACAGTTAGTTGTTCAGCTCTTTTTTGTTGAAACGGAAATTCTTTTTCAGGCCTATTATAGATACCTTTCAAGGCATTCTTGAGTGTTTTTCTTCTCTGATTAAATGCAGTTTTTACTATGAGTTTGAACTCGCGTTCATCGCATGGAAGTTCTTTTTCTTTGTTTCTAATGCATTTGATTACTGCAGATTTTACTTTTGGAGGAGGAGTAAAAGCGTTTTCATCAATAGTAAAGCAATATTGAACATCATAATAAGCCTGCATTAAAACGCTTAAAATTCCATATGTTTTGGAGCCTGGGTTTGCACAAATTCTCTCAGCGACCTCTTTTTGAAACATGCCAATCACTAGGTTTATTTGCTCCCTATGATTCAGGCATTTAAATAAAATTTGAGATGAAATATTATAGGGGAAGTTTCCTATAACACCAAAAGTTTTGTATTCAAAGAGTTTATCAAGATCTAATTTTAAAAAATCACCATAAATGATATGATCTTTGTTTAAGTTTAAGTTTTCATTAAGGAAGTTTACCGATTCAATATCGTATTCAATGCAAAAAAGCTCAATTTCTTCATTTTTTACTAGGTGTTTTGTCAATGCCCCCATTCCAGGGCCTATTTCAAGTAATATATTTGACTCATTATTTTTAGAATAAATTAGTGCAATATCTTTACAGATGCTTTCATCTTTAAGAAAATGTTGCCCTAAATATTTTTTTGGTTTAACGAGTGCCATCAAATTTTTCTATTACTTCAAGAAAGGTTCTAAATGCAGCAAATTTTCCAGCAAACAGCTTATTGTGGTCATTTTGAAGAGCAGGAGAAAATGTTTTTTGATAAAGATTCATTTTTTCCTTTGACTCGCATGTATACATTATTGCATAAGTTTTTCCTCCCTCTTCTTCGCCTTTTATTCTTGAAATAGTACAATCTAAAAAACAATTTGTTTTTAGAACATCAGGAATATGGGTTTCTCTCATCCAATTTAGCCATTTTTCCTCTGAATTTTGATCGATGCTTATTGTAACGTTATAAAGAATCATCTTTTTTATTTAATATAACGGTAGTCGTGTCCGCTTTTTATGATTTGTAGTACAGAATAGATTAATCTAATACAGTTTTCTATATCATCTTTGTGAGCCATTTCAACTGTGGTATGCATATATCTTAAGGGTAAAGAAATAAGCGCGCTTGTGACACCTTCATTTGAATATGCAAAAGCATCTGTGTCAGTTCCTGTTGACCTTGAAACTACTGCACGTTGAAAAGGAATCTTTTTGCTCTTAGCTGTATCCATAATTTGTTTTAAAAAGTTGTTTTGCACAGCGGGTCCATAAGTAAGAACAGGACCAAGACCAGATTTTAAATCCCCGTTTTCAATCTTATCAATAAGTGGTGTGTTTGTATCATGGCAAACATCTGTAACAAGAGCAAGATCTGGTTTGATTTTGTGTGCAATCATCTGCGCCCCTCTTAATCCAATTTCTTCTTGAACAGAATTAACAATGTAAAGAGAGAAGGGCAATTTAATGTTATTTTCTTTTAAAAGTCTAGTAACTTCTGCTATCATAAATCCGCCAACTCTATTGTCTAATGCCCTTCCAACGTATTTGTTTTTATTTAGTGTAATAAACTCATCTTCGAATGTGACTACACAACCAACATGTACCCCTAGTTTTTCAACTTCTTCTTTTGAAGTGCACCCACAATCTAAAAAAATATTTTTTAAGCTTGGTGTATCTTCTTTTTTATGTCTTGTATGAATAGCTGGCCAGCCAAAAACAGCTTTAACAATCCCTTTTTCTGTATAAATATTTACTCTTTTTGATGGTGCAATCATATGGTCTGAGCCACCATTCCTTTGTAAATAAATAAATCCTTCTTTGGTAATGTAGTGAACAAACCATGAAATTTCATCAGCATGGGCCTCTATTACAACCTTGTAATCTTTTCCGGGATTTATGATTCCTGCAACTGAACCATAATTATCTGTAATGTATTCATCAACATAGGGTTTAATATATTCAAGCCATAACTTTTGGCCTTCAGATTCAAATCCCGTAGGACTTGGGTTATTTAAATATTTTGATAAAAACTTCTCCGATTTACTATTTATTATTTTTTTCATTTTTATTATTTCATTAATGTCACATTTCCCTTAATTATTGATTCTAGCCCTCCAATACATGTTACATCTAAATAGAAGTCATATACATCAGGATCTAGTTGTTTCCCCCTGAATGTTCCGTCCCATCCAATTGCTGGGTCATTTGATTCAAAAACCATTTCACCCCATCTGTCAAATACCCTAAATATCATTTTTTCAATCCAAATTCCTCTAACATACAATATGTCATTTTCATTATCACCATTTGGAGAAAATGCATTGGGAATAAATACGTATGGATCATCACAAATGATTTCATAAACTTTTACTTCAACAGTATCAGATCTTGTACAAATTTCATCCGAAACACTTAGCGTAAAAATTGTTGATTGTTCCATATATGCATTAGTTTGTTGCATTGAAGGGTCGCTTAAAGGATCACTAGGGGTCCAATTATAAATAGGGAGTCCACTAGGTTGCCCAAATAAAACAACGGAAGTTCCTGGAGCGACCAATGTTTCGCTTGCCGAAGCAATAACTGAAAGGGAGTCTATGAAAGATACGGTTAAAAATAATGAGTCCTCTGCTACACATCCATTAGCAGATGTTCCGTTAACAAATACGTATTGAGAAACCAATGGCTGTACGATTATTGAATTAGATATGTTTTGATTTGGGATAATGCTATCTGGCTCCCAAGTGTATGAAAAGTTAATTTGTGGATTTGAATTGTTGGCGATCACCGCAATTAAATCACCTGCACAAACAGAGTCATCAGCAATCAAATCTAATGATGCTCCTAATATTTCTATAACTACGCTATCATATTCTGAGCAAAATGGGTTGCTTGCTTGAAAATAATATGTGCCAGGAAGGGGGGCGTATAAAATAAGATCCGGAATGCTAGTTGTAGTATTTAACGTGTCTGAGAAAAATGGATTTGTAGACCAAATAAACGAGTTGGCACTTCCGCTTATTAAAGGATTAAAAATTAAAGAGTCTGCGCTACAGATACTTACTGTATCTATAAGGTCAATATGAATAGAGTCCTCAACTGTTATGGTTAGTATGGCTGTGTCAGTTAACGAACAAATGCTATCAGTAACATAAAGGTAAATTTCAAAAACACCAGTATCACTATATGTAATGACAGGGTTAAAAATAATAGAACTAGTGTCACCGTTTCCAAAATCCCATAAGTAAGTGCTCGAAGAGTCAGATCCATTGCTAAATGTGACTGTAAAATCTCGACAACCTTGAGTTTGATCAACACTGAATTCTGCAAGAGGAATGACATCTAAATCAAATTTAAATATCAAATTATTGCAATTGGAACTCAAGTTCTGCGAAGACCATGCTCCAGCTGTAGTTGGGAAATCAGAAAAGCCACCACATCCTCCACAAACAGATTGATATACAATTCCGTTTTTGTCAAAACGACTAGTGCCACCATCCACGTGTTCTTGAGCAGATGCACCACCAAGGTAACTTCCGTAAAGTAAGCTCATTAATTCTCTTTCTAATACAATCAAATAAAAATCAAAACCATTTGGAGGGGTAGCTTGGAAAGCAGAGTTTTGGGTTACGGGCATTCCCGAAAGAGCTGTTCCTTGAAGAATATTTGCCCCCCAACCGGAAACATAAACATTCCCACAAACATCAACTAAAAATGCAGATGGAGAAATGTGTATATCTGGACTGCCATTTCCAAATCTGGTTGATGCTAAATTAGCATCAAGATCTGGGCTTAGTTTTATAATAAAGTTACTGCTACTTCCATTTGAATATACCCCAGGAGTGACAGGGAAGTAGCCTCCTCTGGATTGACCTAATAGAAAAACATTGTCATTTCTATCTATTTCAACAAAAAATACTTGGTCGTAATCGGTTCGACCAATATAGCTGCCATTGGTAATAGAAGAGCCATCAGGTAGAAGCTTTATAACAAATCCATCACATTCTCCACCCTGGTAATTAGGGAATAAACCAGAATTAACACCAACGAGGTTGTCAGATGTAGTTCCTCCAGCAAAGACAATATTATTTGAAGAATCAATTTTCACAGAGTAGCATGCATCTTCATTATTACCACCATAAAAAGAAGAGAAAATCATTGATGAGAAGTCATTTTGTAATTTAAATACAACTCCGTCTTGTCCATATGACTTAACGCTTTGAAATGGATTTTGAAGAGGAAAATTAAAAGATCGACTACATGATGCAACTAAAATGTTGTTGGCTGAATCAAGCATTATTTCTCCTCTAAACTGATCACCATAATTGGTAACCAAAGAATCATATGCTAAAGCTGTATTAAAAGAAATCCCAGATCTTGTGTTGACTCCATCATTGTCAGAGCCACCAACATAGGTTGACCCAATAAGAGTATCTCCATTTGTCCCTAATTTTGAAATGAAAATATCTGTTCCTTGATTTGTAAAATAAACACCATTAAATAAAAAATCCATTCCACTTGTTCCTCCAGCATGAGTGTTTTGAAATGCGCCAATTGTCGTCGGAAAGTCAGTGCTTGATGTTGCTCCAAAAATATAAACATTGTCATTATCATCACAAATCAAACTATGAGCGGTTTCAGTACCTTGAATGTTATCTCCTCCTCCTAAAAATGTTCCCCAAATCATATTGGCTCCGTCGGGGCTGTATTTTGACACAAAAACATCTGTTATTCCATAATTTCCGCTAATGGCATTAAAGTTAGACAGAGTGTCAAAAACACTTGTGTCTGGAGTGGGGTAATTGTTTCCATAAACTACACCTCCAGAGTATGCTGAACCATCATGACCATATGTGGCTGTCATTCCGAAGTTGTCAGAAAAAGCACCACAATAGGTAGCAAAAATAAGCGAGGGATCAATCACTAAAGGGATGCTTTCATCGTACGATCCAAGTTTGAAAGAGACTTCGTTTTTGTTTAATTTAAAAGAAGACTTTATTTCTGTTTTTTTTCCATCAATAACTTGGTAAACGTAAGGTTTTTCCTCGATAACATTACCAATATCAGTCTTTAAAATTAGATTCCCACGTTTATCAACTTTAATTGATTTTTGCCCTGAATAGCTTAATAATATCTCATTTGGATCTGAGTTTGGTTCAATTATGAATTCATATTTAACTCCATTTTCATCTGAAATAAAATGAAGGTCTATGCCGTCGTAAAAATCCACCAAAGTTAAGTCTGAATAACCATGGACATTGGAAGCCCATTTTTCGGAGTTGTTGCCGATAAAGTAGTTATAATAAGATTTACTTTTTTTATTTTTTTGGATTTTACTTATTTGATTGCAATTTTTAAAGTTGAGATGAATTAATTTTTCTTTTATAGATGTTGATGATTGCTGAGATCTTGAAAAATGATTTTCTCTTAGCGAAGAGAAATCTTGAAGATGGTAAATTAATTTATTTTTTTGTAGCCATAAGTTTCCACCGCTCATTTTTGATTTAAATAAAACGTCTTTAGGCCATTGGCCTTTATTTTCAAGAAAAATAGATTGGCTGCTGTTTTGGCGCGCGTGATTATCTTCCTGTGAGTGAGTGTTATAAGGGGTTAGCCCGATAAGAATAAGAATTAGTAAGAAGAGTTTCATTGTAACTTTTAGCCAAGTTAAGGAATAATTAAAAAATTAAGAAACGAAAGTAATAGTATTCAGCTTAAATAATATAATTAATTTAGCTTTTATATGAGTAATCAAAATAAAATAACAGCCCTTTTTGGAATAAAATATCCAATTATACAGGCTGGAATGATTTGGTGTTCAGGTTGGAAATTGGCATCGTCTGTTTCAAATTCTGGTGGTTTAGGAATTATTGGTTCGGGATCAATGTACCCTCATGTTTTGGAAGAACATATCGTCAAATGTAAGGATGCTACAAATTATCCTTTTGCAGTTAATCTTCCCATGTTATATCCTGATATTGACAAGCATATAGAAACAATTATTAAGCATAAAGTTCCTATAGTTTTTACATCTGCAGGCAATCCAAAAACCTGGACAAGTCATCTAAAAACTCATGGCATCAAAGTTGTGCATGTAGTTTCTAGTGTCAAATTTGCTTTGAAGTCAGAAGCTGCAGGTGTCGATGCAGTTGTTGCAGAAGGATTTGAGGCGGGAGGTCATAACGGAAGAGACGAAACAACAACGTTTTGCTTAATTCCACAAGTGGCTAAAGAAATTAATATTCCATTAATTGCTGCAGGTGGTATAGCAACAGGTAGGGCAATGTTAGCTGCACTTAATTTGGGTGCTGATGGTGTTCAAATAGGTAGCAGATTTGTAGCTTCAGTTGAGTCAAGTGCTCATGATGCTTTTAAAAATGAAGTAATTGAGTCCAAAGAAGGAGACACTATTTTAACACTTAAAGAATTAACACCAGTTCGTTTGATTAAAAATGAATTTTATGATTCAATTGAGGAAGCTTATAAAAATGGTGCTGATTCGTCTGAATTAAAAACTCTTTTGGGGCGCGGCCGAGCAAAAAAAGGTATGTTTGAAGGAAATTTAAAGGAGGGCGAATTGGAAATCGGGCAGATTTCAGGATTGATTAATGAAATAAAACCAGCAGCTCAAATTGTAGATGAGATTGTATCTGAATATATGCTTGCCCTTGAAGAACAAAGCAGATTGAAATTTTAATTCTCATGATTTCATTTAAAAGATTTGTTTTAGATAATGGGCTCAAAGTGATATTTCATCATGACCCAACTACTCCAATGGCAATTGTTAATACCCTTTATGATGTTGGTGCAAGAGATGAACATCCTGAAAAGACAGGATTTGCACATTTATTTGAACATTTAATGTTTGGTGGCTCTGTAAATATTCCTGACTTTGATAAGCCACTTCAAATGGCAGGAGGAGAAAGCAATGCCTATACAAGTAATGACTTAACAAATTATTATGATATCATTCCATCTTATAATTTGGATACTGCTCTATGGCTTGAAAGCGATCGGATGCTTTCTTTGGCTTTTACTGATAAAAATCTTGAGGTTCAACGACAAGTTGTAATAGAAGAGTTTAAGCAGCGCTATTTAAATCAACCTTACGGTGATGTTTGGCTTAATCTAAGGCCTATAGCTTACAAATATCATCCGTATAGGTGGGCAACTATTGGCAAACAGATCAAGCACATTGAAGATGCATCAATAAAAGATGTAAAGGATTTTTTTATAAAACATTACAATCCTCAAAATGCCATTTTGTGTATTGCAGGAAACTTCAGTTATGACGAAGTTTACGAAAAAGTAAATAATTGGTATGGTTCAATAGATAAAGGGATAAAGTATAATAGAATTGATATTGTTGAGCCAATTCAAAAGGATTACAGAGAGAAAACAATCACAAGAGCTGTTCCTGCTAATGCATTCTATTATGTTTTCAAAATGTCAAAAAGAGATTGTTTTGAGTATTATATTGCCGATTTAATATCAGATGTTTTGGGTGCTTCTACATCATCAGTTTTACAAGTGAAATTAAAAAAAGAAAAAAGACTTGTTACTCAAATATCAGCTTATATAATAGGGTCTATTGATCAAGGTCTACTAGTTGTTTCTGGAAATCTTTCTGATGGAGTAACTTTTGAGCAATTGGATGACTCATTGTGGCAAGAAATAAATGATTTTTCAAATAAATCTATCAAAAAAGAAACTCTTGATAGATTGAAAATAAAGAATCAAACAGCAAGAGAATTTCAAGAACAAGGCCTTTTAAACAGGGCAATGAACTTGAGTTATTTTGAATTGCTTGGGGATGCTGAAAAAATTAATGAGGAAAAGAATATTTATGACAGAATAAATGTAAAAGACATTCAAAACGAAGCAAAGAAAATTTTAGTCAAAACAAACTGTTCATTATTGAAAGTTAAAACACTTGATGATGATTGATAGAAAAATAGCTCCAGAATTAAATAAATTTAAAGGAATCCCCTTTTTAAATCCTAAAGTATTTAAATTAAGCAGAACCTCTAATTTATACTGGATGGACTCAGTTCCAAACAACACATCTAGAATTGAGTTTTGTTTTGATGCTGGCTCAATAAGAGGGAAGTCTTCATTGGCTTCTTTCACCAGTAGGTTACTTTTTTCAGGAACAAAAAAATTTACCTCTGTTGAAATTCAAAAAAAAATAGACTCATATGGAGCCTATAAAGATGTCTCTTTAAGTTCAGAAGAATGCGTGGTTACTATTTATGCATTAAATTCAATGATTACTAGTGCTGTTTTAGAAGTTTGCAAGTATATTGAAGGAACTATTTTTCCAGTTAATGAGCTCGAAGAACTAAGATCTCAAAAAAAACAAAACTTAAACATTAGCTTAGAAAAAGTTGGTGTTTTATGTAAAAGAAAATTCAATCAAGAAATTTTTGCAGGGACAAATTATTCTGATGTGACTATTCAATCAGATATTGAAAGCATTACAAGAGATGAGGTTGTGAAATTTCATAAAAACCATTTCTTGAATGGTTTAAAAATGATAACGGTTGTAGGAAATATAGATGAAGATGAAATAGGTCAAATAATTAATAAAACTAAATCCTGGTCAATTAAAAAATCACCATCATACATTAAGGATTTTAAAAGTAATCCAGGTTTATTTAATGTTCGAAAAGATTCTGTACTTCAATCAGCAATTAGGGTTGGGAAAATTATGTTCAATAAATCACACCCTGATTTTATGGATTTTTTTATTTTGAACACTGTTTTGGGTGATTATTTTGGTAGTAGATTGATGACAAATTTAAGAGAAGATAAGGGGTTTACTTATGGTGTTGGATCTTTAGTTTCAGAACTACATGCTTCCGGTATTTTTATTATTGGAACAGAAGTCGGAAAGGAGCATAAGCAATCGGCACTTGACGAAATAAAAGCAGAAATAACAAAAATTTCGAATCACCTAATTCCTGAGGATGAATTGAATTTAGTTAAAAATTATTTGTTAGGACAGTTGTTGAAAAGTGCAGATGGTCCATATGCGATGACTGATTTGTATATTGGTTTGTTAAAAAAGGGATTGGGTTTTGAATTTTACAATTCCTTTGTAGAAAGAATTTATGCAATTAATTCAAAAGAGCTCTTAAACTGTGCTCAAAAACACTTGAGATGGGATGAAATGACTGTAATTACTGCAGGATAGCAACTTTATTTCTTGACAATCGTTATAATACTACGTATTATATTGCGTTAAATAATTATGCCAAAGTTCTTTTCAATCATATTTTTGATTTGCTTTTCATATAGCTCGATGGCTTCTCATGTAATGGGAGGTGATTTAACATGGAGTTGTGATGGTTCTGGAAATTATGTTTTTGAATTGGTTTTTTACAGAGATTGTAATGGTGCAGAAGTAAATATTATTGCCGAACAGCTTAGGGTTTGGAACCATCCAACACTAACAACCATTCAGATGCCATTTGTATCGAGGGAGGATATTTCGCCAAGTTGTTCGCCTGTAGCTGGCTCACCTCCTATGTTATTATGTGGAACCGGCAGTGCAGGGGGTAACGGTATTGGTGCGATTGAAAAAGTGATTTATAGAAGTGCTTCTATTTCTATTTCTGGAACGCCACCTGTTCAAGGTTGGGTTTTTACGTATGAAAATTTCTCTAGAAGCCAATCTTTATCAAATATTACAAATCCAGCATCTTACGGGATGACTTTGGCCGCAAAAATGTATGCCATACCTGGCGCAAATTCTGGTTGTGTAGATTCTTCTCCAACCTTTCTTCAAGAGCCAAGTTTTGTCAGTTGCAATGGAGAGCCATATGCATATAACATGAATGCGGTTGATCCAGATTTGGATTCTTTGTATATAGATTTTGAAATGCCTTATGATCATTTTCCGTCACAAACAGTTTATGATCCTCCGAATTCACCACAACCGGTTCCTTTTGAACCCGGTTTTTCTTATAGCTCGCCTACACCAGATGCATCTTTAAGTCCATTGAGTATTCCTGCTCAGATAAATAACTCCAATGGAGAGTTGACATTTTTAAGTACAATGTCAGGAAATTTCAATGTTAAGGTTTTGGTTAAGTCTTTCAGGCAAGGTTTCTTAATTGCTGAAGTTGAAAGAGAAATGCAATTGGTTGTTTTGCCTTGTTCTGGAAACAATCAGCCCCCTATAATTAATGCTCCTTTTTTTGGTAATTCTTTTGACACTATTGTAGAGGCTGGAGCCTTAGTTGACTTTACATTAATAGCTAATGATTTTGATTTATTACAAGATGGGTCCTCTCAAACACTTTCTCTAACTGCTTCTGGTCCTATGTTTGGTGCTGGTTTTGTCTCAACTTCTGGATGTAACATCACTCCTTGTGCCACTTTAAATTCTAATTTACCTGTTTCTAGCCAACAAACAGTTGGTGTCGATTTTTCATGGCAAACAACTTGTAATCATTTGGTTAATCAATATGGGGTGGTAGCAGATATGATTCCTTATACTTTTGTTTTTAAAGTTCAGGATGATTATTGTCAAGTGCCCAAAGTATCTTATGCAACTGTAACTATTAACGTTTTAAACCCCGGGGTTATTCCCGCAACTCAAATAACCTGTATTCAAACTGATGCAACAGATCAAATTACGATTAATTGGAATGAAGTATCGGATCCTTTTGGGACATTTGCTGGTTACGAATTATACAGTATCTCAGCTGGCTTACTTGCTACTTTTCCTTCCATCACAACAACACAATATTCTTTTAGTCCTGGTGGGGCAGAAGATTTTTATATTTCTGTTCGCTCGGGATGTAATGGTTTAGTTGCCAAAAACTCAGATACGATATCAAATATTTGGTTGAATCTTTCAAATCCTGTAAATGGAACAGCAATCCTTCAGTGGAATAAGCCAAAGCCAACTCCTTTACTTAGTTATGATGACAATTACTTAATTTACAGAGAAAACACACCAGGTATTTGGACACTAATTGATAGTGTTCCTTATGCAGTGCCTTTTTACAAAGACACAATTGATATTTGTGATGCCTTTTTAAGTTATAAAATCGAATTGCCAAATGGACCTTGTGTTTTTTCATCCAATCAATTGGGCGATAATTTTGAAGATATGTTGACACCATCCATTCCAAATATATTGTCTGTTGGGTTTGACTCTACAAACAATGACTTATTGTTAGTTTGGAATCAAAATAGCCAGTCTGATACATATGGTTATGTTATATATACTTATGATGCTAGTGGTTTTCTAAGCGAATTGGATACAGTTTGGGGAATAATGGATACCACTTATTCATATTCTATTTTGACTAGCGGAGGCCCTTATTTTTATTCAGTTGCTGCATTTGATTCTTGTTACACTGCTGCTACACCTGTTACCTTTCAAACTTCTGCAAAGGCAGATATTAATGGGACAGTAGATTTAAGTTTTAATGTAAAGATGTGTGAACAGCAGACGGAATTAAATTGGACATCTTATTCTGGTCAAAGTGTAATTGAATATCAAATATGGACTTTAAATAATGGAGTTTGGAATCCTGTGGCAACAACTCCAGATACTTTCGCAACAATTGCCTCTTTTTCTGGCGAGTCATATAAAGTTTTGGTTCAGGCAATTTTATCCAATGGATATACTGCATTTTCAAACCCTGTAAATTATGTTGTCCCCCTGCCTCAACAGCCTTCATACCACTACTTTAAGTTGGCAACTGTTAAAAATGGAGATGTAGAGCTTCATGACTATATAGATCAATCGGTTGGAATCTCTGAAATTATTTTTGAGAAACAAAGTGAAGATTTATCATTTTATCAACTCGATCAGGTGCCGGCATTATCTGATAATGTGACGTATATAGATCAAGGTTCTTTTCCAAATTATTCGCCTTTGACATACAGAGCAAGATATATTGATAGTTGTGGAAATACAGGGACAACAAGCCAAGAAGTAACAACTATTTTTTTAACCGGCTCTGCTAATGAAATGGATATGGTCAATACAATTAATTGGACGCCTTATGTTGGTTTTGATGGTGCAATAGTTGAGTATAGAATTTATCGTGCAGTTGATGGTGTTTTTGATCCAAATCCAATTGCTATTGTTCCCGATGGGACTTATTCATATGTTGATTATGCTTATGGGATTCAAACCAACGGAAAGATGTGTTATAGGGTTGATGCTGTTGAGGCATTTAACTTTTATAGTTTTTCAGAGGTGTCAAGTTCAAATGATTTATGTTTAATCTACAAGCCATTTATTTATATTCCAAATGCATTTACTCCAGGAGGGTTGAACCCAATCTTTATGCCTGTTTTAACAAATGCGGACCCTTTACATTATGAATTTATTGTCTTTTCTAGATGGGGTGAAAGAATATTTGAAACTACAGATTTAAATGATGGGTGGGACGGAATGATAAAGTCCACCGGTTCAATGGCTACAAATGATGTTTACCTCTATATGGTAACATTCACTGACGGAAGTGGAAGTGTGATTACAAAAAGAGGATTTGTTTCTTTAATTAAGTAATTGTATTTTTTGCAAAGTTGTGATATAAACGATTAAATTTGCTCAATGCAAAATCAAAAAAAGGGAATCGCTATCCTTGGCTCAACAGGTTCAATAGGGACGCAAGCTTTAGAGGTAATTTCTTCTTATCCTGAATATTTTGATCTTCAAGTTCTAACAGCCGGAAACAACGTTGAGCTTTTAATAGAACAATCGAAAAAATTCAAACCCAATACCGTCGTTATTGTAAATGACGAAAAATACAATCAATTAAGAGAAGCTCTTGAGTCATTTGACATTCATATATACGCAGGGAAAGATTCTCTTTGTCAAGTTGTCGAATCTCAAGATGTAAATATTGTTTTAACTGCCTTGGTTGGTTATGCAGGCTTGATTCCTACTATTAAAGCCATTGAGGCAAAAAAAACAATAGCGCTTGCAAATAAGGAAACATTAGTAGTTGCTGGAGAATTAATTCAAAAGCTTGCACGTAAAAATCAAGTTGATATCTATCCTGTTGATTCAGAGCATTCTGCCATTTTCCAATGCTTAATGGGTGAGTATAAAAATCCAATAGAAAAAATTTATTTAACCGCATCTGGTGGCCCATTTAGAGGATATACTCTTGATCAGTTAAAAACGGTTGGTGTCAAACAGGCTCTTAAACATCCGAATTGGTCAATGGGGGCAAAAATCACTATTGACTCTGCTAGTATGATGAATAAGGGACTTGAGATTATTGAGGCCAAATGGCTTTTTGATTTAAAGCCAGATCAAATTGATGTAATTGTTCATCCTCAATCAATTGTTCATTCGATAGTTCAGTTTGAAGACGGAAGTATGAAGGCTCAAATGGGATTGCCTGACATGAAGCTGCCTATTCAATTTGCGTTGACTTACCCTCACAGATTGCCCACAAATTTCCCGAGGTTTAATTTTATAGATTATCCTCAATTAAATTTTGAGAAACCCAATACAGATGTTTTTAAAAGTATACTACTTGCTCAGCGAGCCATGATTGAGGAAGGAACAGCGGCATGTACTTTAAACGCGGCAAATGAGGTAACTGTTCAAGCTTTTTTAGATGAAAAAATATCCTTTTTAGATATTTTAAATATCAATGAAAAGGTTTTAAATGATGTGAGCAACAAGAAGTCACCATTACTTCAAGATTATATTATTGCTGATAAAGAAGCACGTTTATATGCTGAAAAACTTTGTGGCATTTGACAAATACTAAGCTTTAAAATATGAAGTTTGATATTTCGAGTATGTAACAATTTGGAAAGTTATTCTTAATACTAACAAATTCATCAAAATGACTCGTTCAATTGTTTTTCCTTTTTTGTTTCTCTATTTATTGTCTTTTGGCCAAATCTCACTTACTGTTAATATAAAAACCACAAAAGGAGCGTTTTTAAAAAATGCAAATACATACATTTCCTTAGATGGAAAAAAAATGCAGAGTAAAAAAACAAATGAAAATGGAAGGGTTTTTTATCAGGTTGCCACTCCAGGAAAATATATTTTTTACTATGCTGAAGATGTAAAAGGTTTTGACTTCGAAGTTAAAGAAGGTAGGAAGGGTCGTAAAACAAGGTCAATAACTTATGATCCAAAAGGAATTTTTAAAAAACATCAAAAAGCTGACAGGAAAAACATAAGTTTTACCCATGTTGACCAAAAAAAGGTTCGCTTTGAACCAGCTAAAGGAAGATGTGTATATCAAGTTATTCTTAAAAATTATAAGGGATTGTCAATTAAAAACACGCAAGTGGACTTGGTTGATGTTAAGTCCAAAATAAAATATAAATCAAATACCGGATCCAAGGGTGTTGCACGGTTTTATATATATTCTGGTAAGGTTTATGAAATAGATATCGATGGTAAAGAAGGACTAGAGGTTGTTTATGTACCAGTCGTGAAATACAGTATCATGACCAGGGAAATATCTTACGAAAAACCAGAAATAGATCAAAAAATTGTTGGAGATTCTATATTTCAGTATGATGTTAGAACTCAACAAAGAGCGACTACACATGCTTATGTACAAATTAAATTAATAAACTACGATAAAATTGGTTTAAAAAATGAAAAGGTTTGTTTAAATGATGAAAACTCACCATATGTATATGTTGGAACAACAAATGAAGAGGGTATTGTAAAATTTATGTTAAAAAATGGAACCAACTATGTTGTTCACTTAACCTATGAAAGAGGAGTAAGGTTAATAGATTTAGAAAATGTTAATGGGTTTAAATACGTCAAAAAAACACATAAGTATAGAGGCTCTTTGTTGATTGAGCAACAATTAGCTCAACAAAAAGAAGAAATGGAGAGGCTAAAAGCAAAGCTTAAAGAAGCAGAAGAGGCTTTTTCATCGGGAAGAGCTGCGCTCAATGTTACATTTAATGAAACTCCTGTAGAAACAATATCTGAACCTGATAAATATTTGGTGAATACCCCTGAAGGATTTATTGTCAATTTTGGTAATTCAGGTAAAGCAGGAACCCCTACAATAGTTGGAGACAAACTTTATGTGCAGCAGGGTTCTTATTCCTCAAATTATTATTGTATAAATGCCAATAACGGGAAATACAATTGGGGTTTGCGTTTGGGGGAGTCAGGTATTTCACCCGCTGTATATAAAAATGGAGTTCTTTTGATAAATACTGCTTCTTGTTCGCTTTATGCAATTGATGCTATTACGGGCAAATTGCTTTGGAGTAAATGGTTGGCAGGATATGTTTACACAACGCCATCTGCTGATAATGAAAGTGTTTATGTTGCATACAAACATGGAGGTTATCCAGTAGTGGTAAGTTTCAAGCTTCGGTCTGGAAAATTAAATTGGATGCGACTTGTTGATGAAGAAATAATTGCTTGCCCAATAGTAGTTGATTCTGAAATACATGTAGCATCTCAAAATGGAATGTATTATGTATATGATAAAGAAAGTGGTGTGCTAAAAAAGAAAAGACAGGATTTAAATGCGGTATCAACCCCTACAATAACTGACAAAATAATTTACCTTACAGTCGCTAATGGAGCATCAGAAAAATTAATTGCACTTGATAGAATTACATTGAAAACAAAAAAAACATATCCATCTTCATTATCTTCTCTCAAGATTTCGGGTTTGAGAAATGTAGACCAAACAGATCAAATGAATTTTAATGGCTCACGTCCGATTATCTATAAAAACAAAACGGCAATTGTTACAGATAGATATAATATTTTGGCTTTTGATGTTGTAAGCGAAGCGCTTTTGTGGAAGCATAAAATTCAAGTAAATCCGGATCAGTTATCAATTGTAGCAAATAAAAAGGTAATTATAACCTCAAAAACAGGGGGGGTGTTTTCTTTTGATCTTCAAACGGGAAAAAAAACATTGATCACAAAGGTTTCAGGTAAAATTGAGGGGCAACCGATAGCAAAACAAGGAGTTTTATACATTGCTGTTGGTGGTGTTGTTAGGGTGATTAGAAATGCCGTCAACCATTCTTGGTTTCAGTGGAATAAAGATGGAGGGCACAATGCGGTTTGGAATTAGCCCAGTTACAAAAGCGAATTATCGCTTGATTAATTTTCGACTAAGTAAACCATTGAGATCACTCACTAATATAAAATAATACATTCCTGACTTTAATTTTTCTCCGTTAAGGGTTATTTGAGATGTTCCATTTGCTTTTCCGTTTAGTATTTTTTGTCCTGTAGCATCAACAACGAAATAATTACCGAACATATCTTGACTGGATGAAACAATAAATGAATGATTGAATGGGTTTGGCGTGAGGGTTATTTTATTTTGATTTAAATCTTTAATTGAGGCAAGTGTATTTAAATCATATTGAGAAAAAAATCTCCAAATTTCAATGGAAGCCTCAATGTCATAGTTTGTCCCGGTAAGAGCAACACCAAATCCTGGCCAGGTATGTCCTCCCCCAATAACCTTGAAGTGCTCAACAGTGCTTCCGTTATCTCCATTATTATAAACGTACTGCTTAACAGTACTTTGATCAATTAAATTTGTGTTGGGGATGTCGTTAATGTCGGGATTTGTATTGCAATTATTGAAGTTTGCCCAATACTCAGCTACCTCATCAATAGATTTGGTCCAGCTGTCACCATTGTAAGGAACTGTTGGATCTAAAGTGCCATGAATTTGCATTATTGGCGTAGGGTGAATAGGGTTGCAAGAATTGTATGTATATGGAGTCATAGAACCAGTAACAGATGCAACAGCAGCAATTCTATAACTTAATTGACAAGCTAAATGAAAGCTCATATATCCTCCGTTAGACATTCCCGTTGAATAGATTCGATTTGTGTTAATATTAAATTGATTTAAAAGAGTATCTAATAAGGCATTGGTAAATCCTAAATCATCTACAGAACTTCCTAATACAGGGCCTCCAACATTCCAATGTGTTGTTCCTTGATGAACTGTTCCCTCAGGATGGACTACAATAAATCCGGCTGTATCTGCGATTGCTCTAAAATCTCCATAATAATATTGTTGTGTGGCATTTGAACCTCTCCCATGAAAGTTAAGCACAAGTGATGCGGGATTTGATGCTGAGTATGAAGGAGGTACATAAGTTATATAGGTCCGAATGATTCCATTATGCATGAAGGAGTTTGTGCTTGTAGTTCCTTGTTGACAATAGAAATAAACACTGCTTAATAAAAAATAAAAAAGGAATAATTTTTTCATTGTATTTTAATTCAATTTATTAAATATAAGATAATTACTTTTTATGAATGTTTGTTTACTTTCGTTAAAAAATATTGTATGAGTTCGATTACACCTTTCCATTTAGCCATTCCTGTTTTTGATTTAAAAAAATGCAGAGCTTTTTATAGAGATATTTTGGGTTGTAAAGAGGGAAGAAGTGATATTTGTTGGGTGGATTTTGATTTTTTTGGACATCAGCTTGTGATTCATCAGAAAGAGGGTTTTTCTAATAATGAAAAGCCAATTTCAAACCCAGTTGATGGACATGACGTTCCGATTCCTCATTTTGGTGTTGTTTTAGAATGGGATGTTTGGCAAGAATTGTCTAAAAAGTTAAAACAAATAAAAATAGATTTTATAATAGAACCATACATTCGTTTTAAAGGCTTGCCTGGGGAGCAAGCAACCATGTTTTTTATGGATCCAGAAAACAATGCTTTAGAGTTCAAAGCGTTTAAAGATATAAATCAGTTGTTTGCAAAATAGAAAAGCGTTTATTGCTTGCTAAAGAAATCCCAAACAACTTCACTAGCCACAATCCCATAAGATGTTGATGGCTCTGGCCATTCGTGCCCCATACCATCAATTTTATAATACCAAACCCTGTTGCTATCTAAATCATTATGGTAGTGATATGCGTTGGTGCTTTGAGGGAAGAATAATGTGTCTATAGAGCTTGCGTTGTGTTGTGCCGCCCAAAAAGAAATAATGCTGTCTACTGCAGGGGCACCTCCCCATCCGCCATCTTCATTCATTGTTCCATCAATAGGAACAATATCATCTTGTGTGCCATGTATGTGAAGTATTGGGGTCGATGGAATTGCTGATGCAGACATATTTATAGTGTTCCATGATTCACCACTCATGGTTCCAGTAATACTCGCTATGGCTTTAAAAACACTTGGAGCCTCGCAAGCCAAAGTATATGACATAAAACCTCCGTTGGACATTCCACAAGAAAATGTTTTATTGGGATTTAAGTTGTGTTCTGATTGAAGAAATTGAGCTAAAGAGGATAAAAATCCAACATCATCAATGGTGCTTAGAGTAAGGCGTGCATTCCAATGTGTGTCTCCGTTTCCTCCAACTCTTCTTCCTTGTGGGTAACAAACTGCAAATCCATTTTGATCTGCAATTTCATTCATTCTTGAGTAGTCCTTAATCCATTCGGCATTTCCTCCAAACCCATGAAGAACAAAAACTAAAGGAGCATTTGTAGGTAAATTGTCAGGTTTATAAAAAATATAGCCTCTATCTGTATCAAGGTATTCAAATTTTTCCATTCCTCGAATGTCTCTTCTTTCTCTGATACATGATGAAAATAGAGAGATGGAACTGATAATTAAAAAAAGTTTTAAGTAATTCATTTCATTGTTGATTGGTTATTCTTTGATGATTTTTAAGCTTTGGCCATTTACTCTTATTACGTAAACGCCTTTTGGTTTATTGCTTAGGTCAATAAATGTTTTGTTGGAATTTTCAGTTTTTTTAAAAATGAGCTGACCATATAAATTGAAAACTTCACAGGTAATTTCAGATGAATTTTCAGTGTAAACATTAAACATACCATTGTTTGGATTTGGATAAACCTTGATGTTATTAACCTCTTGTATAATTTCCAATTCAGCGTTTGGATGAAAAGTATAAAACTCATATTCAGCCCTTTGAGGAGATAAAGAAATGGCATTGTTATTATGAGAGCGAACATAGAATTTAATCTCTTCTCCAGAATTAAGGTAAGGAAGTTCTGCTGTATATATCCCATCATTTGCAATAGCGTCACCCAAAAGTCCATCATCATACATTGTAAAAGAATTGAATTTTGAATTGAAAGGACTAATGGTGGCCATGAGTTCAACTTGAGTTGGGTTATTTACTTTTGCCTCTACAAATGTGCCGTTCATATTCACTTGACTAATAAAGGGTGTTGTTTGAGTAATTTCTGATAAACTTGTTAAATAAGTATTTCTTTCATCTATGCTAGACATAATGCCACCAAATCCCCAGTTGGCCCAATATGCATTTTCGACATTTGAATAAAAGGCGTTCATATCAAACAGTTTGTTTGGATCAGCAAAAACACCATTGCTTGCAAGGCCTTGTAATTGGTTTATTTCATTTCTTATGGTTGTCGTGTCTGATAGGGTTTCTGTTAGAATTGTTCTGATGTGTGCTGTATAAATCTTTCGGTATAATGGGTGGTTTAAAAGGTAGTCCAATAACGGCCTTTCGCCTGTTGAAAATTGGCCTCCATAAGGATCATATTCATATACGCCTTGAGGATTCCAAAAATCCCAACCCAAGATTGCTCCAACAAAGCTTTCGCTTAGATCCCAAGGAATCATTTGAAATAGACCATCTTCGGTTTGATATAAATAATAATTGTGAATGTAGTATCCATTGTACGTATCAAGATTCAAGGTTGTTGTATTAACCGCCAAAGCCCATAATGTTCTGTCTATGTTTAACACGCTATCCAATTCGCTTGGATTGAATCTTAACGTTTGAATCAAATCAAGAAGTTGAGCCCATCCGTGGTCAGATTTTAAATCATAACTGTTGTAATATAGAGAGCTGTCTGCTCCTAGCCATCCAAGATTTGGGGGAGGCCCTGTTGCAGGATTTGGGCTCGGATCACAAAACATATCAACAGGGTCACATTTAAAAAGAGCCCCATTTTTTTCATCAAAATGTTTTTCGCAAAATTGTTTGTTTATAGATTCAGTATTAGCAAACATGCCCAGATAGTTTCCCTGCACATGAAGCTTTACAAGGTTTACTTCAGGAGAGGGCAGGTATTTTTTATAAATTCGACTGGCAACAAACTCTTTAGCAAATGTTGGGTCAAGCCATGCATTGGCAAGTTTTAATTTCTTTTTACCCATTAGCTTTTGTCCTGAAACCCAATAATTCATGTCTAAATTGTAGGGGACTTTAGGATTTTGCTGGTCGTTTGGAAGACAAAAAGTAGAGTTCCCTTTGTACCGAACTCCAACACTGTCAATAGAAGTATCGCCTAAAACAATAGAGGCGGGAATTCTGTAAGAAGGGTTGTTAAAAAAAGATTGAACCAAAACATTGTGATAATTGGCATCATGGAATGTAATTCTGAGGTCTCTTATAGAATCTTTATCAAATAATCCCCCACTGGGTTCATAAAGGGTTTGCGGATTGTAAATATTTTGAGCTTTTGCAGAAAATATAGAAATACAAAAAAGCAAAAAAAATGAGTTGAATCTAAACATTTTAGTTCAATTAAAAGTATTCATAGGTCTAAAGATACAACATTATTAGTGTATTGTCTTTAATATATGACTTTGCAAGTTTTCTAAGGTTTGGTTTATAGACTCATGCAATCAATTAATCTCACATTATT
>MDTD01166555.1_pt1 | contig 29256 bp, 19 predicted proteins | sample 811221 | NCBI WGS metagenome assembly MDTD01 (sample SAMN05326646, study PRJNA326480) | marine metagenome | isolation source: seawater | place: Pacific Ocean: South West | collected 2011 | reverse complement strand
GTAAAATCTCCGGAAAGTTTCTATTTAATCCTAGGGAAGAGAAAACTCGTAAAAGACCCACTTTTATTTAAACATGGTATGCTTATAATTTCACACAAACTTGGCCACCAGGTAAGAGATTTAATTTTGTTAATGGATCAAATTTTTGAGGGGCAAGTGCCTTGGAAAGATTCTGATATAGACCTTCAAAAAATTCTCTATAAAGAGATGACCTTAGAGCAAAGTAAACAACTTAATGCAGTTATAAATGACCCTCCTCCAATTCGCATTTTTTCAGATGAGAGGTTTATCTTCTTTCTTCAAACCTCTAATAAAGGAACTAATAATCTAAATTAGCTTTAATTTAGAGGTTTTTTCCTTTTGTGAGGTCTTCTAAGATTTTCTTCAACCTTTTTTTATTACCAAACCTAAAGTAAGGATTAAAAAATCTAGTGATTAAATGAAAAACAAGGATTGGTAAATCAAATCCGTAGCGAGGAATTATATGAAAATGAAGGTGGGGTATTGTTTGGTTTGCTTCTTTTCCATTATTCAAGATTATCTGCGTCGCTTTAACTTTCAAATTTGAGTTTTTAAGTTTTTGGCTAAATTTATTGATTAAACCTATAAGAACCTCTCTCTCCTCGTTGGTTAAATCCTCAATAAGCTGAACATGTCTTTTTACAATAACAAGCGTATGGCCTGGTCTTAATGGAAAAATATCTAAAATAACTAAAAACAATTCACTTTCTTCGATTACATAAGCAGGCTCTTTTCCTTTAATGATTGAGCAAAATATACAGTTTTCTTCTTTCCCTTCCAAAAAAACCTCTAAAAAAAACTTCCATTAAGACTTCCATTCTAACAAAATAATCATAAAGCATCACTTCAAAATGGGAAATGTCCATGGTCTCCTTTAAAAAAGCAGATATTATTATTTTTGACCTTAAAATGTTCCCTCTAGTAAATTTCCCTTGGGAAAAAATTAAAAATATCCTCCACACTCAGGAAATAATTGAAAAAAGGTGTTTTCTACTAATTAAGTCATTTCCAAAAGTAGATCCACTCATCAATATTGAGGAAGCAAGCGGTCTAGATAAAAAACTTAAAACAATATTATCAAAACTAGGATGGATAAATTCAGAAGATAAAAATTATATTTTAAAAGAATTTACGTTTCGTAAGGAATCTCTCTTTAAAGAAAACTATATAAAAAACTCTTCTTCTATTATTTTTGACCTTCTTTTTAAAATCTATTTAAAAAAGGAAATGATAAGTTTTCCTTTTAAATACTGGGAAGAAAAAGACCTACCTTCAGATAATTTGGACGAAAAAAATAATTATTTTTTTAATAAAATAAGCCTCGAAAAGATTATTGAAAAAGGCGTTACTCTTAACCAAGTCACAATCTATACTAAAGAACACGGCATTTTCTCGTCCGATACCCATCTTATCCCCCAAAGCCGTCTTATAAAATCATTAAGCTATGAAGAAGCAATTGAAGTTTCAGAAGTAACTTCAAAATTTATAGCTCCCAAAACTTTAAAAATACTTAAAAGAGAAAAGGTTTCCATAAAAATAAAACCATTCATTTCCTCCTGGGACGAAAAAGGCACAACAATAGGTCATCAAAAATTATCTAGTGAAGGGGTTGTTAAGGCTTTAGGTATTAAGAGAGGTGTTACAGTTGTAAGCCTCACTAATGAGGATATGTGGCGGCGGTCTGGTATCCTTGCAGAACTCTTCACCCTACTCAAAAAGAATAACCTTTCTGTTGATCTTATTTCTACGTCCGAAACAAATATAACTTTTTCACTTGATCCTGATGAAAATAACTCAATAAATATTCTTAAGGATAAATTAAATAAAGAGTTCGGTCACTTAGGGGAATTTAAAACATTAGGTGGAAAAACAACAATTTCTCTCATTGGAAGTCATATACGTTCAGTCATACCATCAATATCTCCTGTCTTTAAGGTTTTTGAAAATCAAAAAATATACCTTATGAGTCAGGCAGCAAGTGATATAAATCTATCCTTTATTATTGATCATGAAAATACTACCAAATGCCTTAAATCACTTCATGAGATCCTCTTTTCCAATACACAAAAAAACTTATGGTTTGGACCTACATGGCAGGAGATAGAAGTAGGTCAAAACCCCCAACCTTTGCTTGAAAAAATTCCTTGGTGGCTTCCTCAAAAGGGAAAACTATTAAAAATAGGAAAAAAACAATCTCCTGTTTATATATACTCAGAGGAAACTTTATTAAAAAAGTCATCCGAACTTAAGTCGATCACATCTATTGATAAAGTTCTCTTTTCCATGAAGGCAAATTCTCACTCGGAAGTATTAAAATCCCTTCACAAAAATGGGATACACTTCGAAACAGTATCTATTGGAGAAATAAAACATCTAAAAAAAGTAATCCCAACTTTAAAATCATCCGATATTCTGTTTACTCCGAATTTTATAAGTAAAGACGAGTGTAAAAAGGCCATCCGAGAAGGTGTTACATTTACATTAGATAACATTTATCCTCTTAAAAGTTGGGCTTCGATTTTTAAAAATCAAAAAATCTTCTTAAGAATAGATCCCGGTCATGGAAGAGGCCATCATGACTATGTTAAAACAGCTGGCGAGCAATCAAAATTCGGCATTCTTCCAACTGAGCTTGATGAAATAGAAAAGCTAATGAAAAAAAATAAATTCATTATTAAGGGACTCCACGCACATGCAGGAAGTGGAATCCATAACACAGAACACTGGAAAGAGATGGGTCTTTTCCTATCGCAACTAGCCACTCGTTTTAAAGATATCAAAGTCATTAATGTTGGTGGAGGTCTCGGTGTAAAAAATAAACCAGGGGATTTTAATATCAATCTTGAAGACCTTCAAAGGGGACTTTCAAAGGTAAAAGACCAATTCCCTCAATACGAAATTTGGATGGAGCCTGGCCGTTATTTAACTTCTGAAGCCGGTATTCTTCTTACAAAAGTTACACAAAAAAAGAAGAAAGGAAGTACTGATTACTTAGGAATAGACGCTGGAATGAATATTCTTATTAGACCAACACTATACGGTGCCTATCATCATATTCTTAATCTTACAAAACTCGAGAAGCCTCTTACAGAAGTTACTAATATTGTAGGACCAATTTGTGAAACGGGGGATAAGATTGGATCGTCAAGACTTCTTCCTAAAAGTGACGAAGGAGATATTCTTCTTATAGAAAATGCAGGAGCTTATGGCAAAACAATGAGTTCACGGTACAATTTAAGAGAAGAAGCTTTAGAAATTTTTATTTAAAGACCAAGGTCTACCTTTGCTTTGGCCTTCCTTTTCTTGCGTCTTTTTCCTGAAGACCCAATCTTACATGCGTGCACCACATTTTCATCATCACCTATATTAGAGCAATAAAAAGTTCTTCTCTTGCAATTAACTTTCCATGTTGAATCCTTTGAATCAGATACAACGATTGTTTTTGGATCACAACCCACAAGTCCAGAACTTATACTTTTTCTATCCTCTTTTAGTGAAGTGCAACTAGCTAAGAAGGCCCCAAAGATCACTAACTTAAAAATACCAAACTTCAAAACCTTTTCCATAAAATATACATCCTTATTAGAAAGCAAAATGGAAAGAACCTTTACCCTATGGTCCATTCACAAATTTATCGTCCGTTATAAGAAAAATATTAAGTTTATCAGGTATATGATCTTACCTAAGAGGTACTTTAACTTGGACTCCATAATGATCAGAAAGATGAGAATTAAAGGTTTTTCCCTCAGCAGAAATTGAGTAAGTATCAGTATATTTTATAGAAGAAGTTACCGCCCCCAATTGAGAAACATTCTTCAAATAAATATGATCAAGTAACATCTCATCTTCGCTTGAGTCTTCTAGAAGGGTGTTGTTGTGACAAAATGTACATTGAGGATTTTGGTCAGCGTAAGGGTCACTATAGCCTCTATTTAAAACCATTTTACAGGATGGTTCGAAATCAGCATAAATTCCATGGGCCATATCCTTAATCGAGCAGTTAAAATCACCCATTAGGTAGGTAGGCTTTCCTCCCGCCATTTTTTTGAACTCATCTAGCATTTTTCCCATCTGAAAATAGTTTTCATTTTCCCAGCCATTTTCAAACTTTATATCACCTTTTGTATAAGGAGGATCGTTTGCATAGGGTGCTGAAACAATTAAATTCGCTGTAAGATGGGTACATCCCACAAAGTGTTCTTTCCCATTTACTGATACAGAAGCATAAAGAGCTCCTCTATTTGTTAAAGTAGCTTTGTTGGCCATATCAATATAGCCATTTTTTTTAAAAGGAAATTTAGAAAAAATCATTGTGCCAACAGCTCCATCATAACTAAACCTAGCCGCCATTTTGAAAGGGTTTGTTAATTTTAAAATGGCCTTGACTTCGTTTTCGCCAACAGAGGCCATTAAACTTTCTGCACAATTTCTATTCGCTTTAACTAGTGATTCTAAAGCCGGTCGGCAATCATTATTGATACAACGACTTTTTTCTTCACCCGATTTACCACTACAAGTTGTTAGAATACAGGAAACAAACTTATTATCCCCAAAAAGGTCCCTCACTCTACAAGCAGGGCCTGAAAACCAACCCGTTTTTCTATAATGCTGCTTTATTGGAGCTGAAATAGAGTAAGGGTATTTGTTTTTCAAAGCGTTTTTTATTGTTGCCATATCTTCTTGCTTCCATACCTCCTGAAGACAAAGAATATCAGCATCACTCTTTTTAAGCTCTGAAGCAAGCGTGGGGAGCCTTTCTTCCGCATAAGGCACATAACCGTGGGCCAATCCAATATTATAGGTAAGTAAATTTAGCTCATTAACATTTTGCGATACTGGAGGTTTTGGTTTTGGTTTTGGTTTGGGTTTTGGCTTTCCTCCCCCTCCTAAAACAAGAGAAGAAAATACTAGGATAATCGCACAACTCAAAACTAAAGAGGTTTTCTTCATTCAGTACTCCAGCACTTTGGTATTGCTAGCATTTTAATACGAGACAGCATGAACATAAAGGTATTGACCTTTTGTGCCTAACGTAACCGTCTCTAAAAAAGTGAGGTTTGTTCGTATAATGGAGTTTCTAAATCGGCCATAGAATTGTCAAAAAAACCTTAAATCCAGAGTTTAATTGCAGGTTTTTTTAAGCCAATCATTTCGAGATTTGATGTTGTCTGCATGTTTTTTTCTCTTGAGGTCGTCAAAAAGGTACGGGATGACACCATCCTTACAAAAACCTTTATCCTTTGGGCCTTTTTTATTCCAGTAATCACAAATATAAAAAATATTCTTTCCAATATCTTTGATAATCTCATTTGCCTTTTTTCCTCTGCAAATGTCTTTTTCATTCAATAACTTATTTAAATCTTCTTTATCTAAAACACGAGGACAGTTTTCGATAATCCATTCATTTCTATTTTTCATGTTTTTTTTCTTCATCCCAATAATTTTTACATAAGGAGTAACACCAATTTTACAACGACCATCCCAATGACGTCTGCTTTGCTTGAAGCATATTTTATGATCCTCTATTTTATTTTTATCCAGGTAAAAAATAAGCTCATCAGCTGACTTTCCCAAACAATCTTTTGTCCTTCCTTCTGACCACTTTTTTAAAGTCTTAAGTTTCGTTTTGTGATACACAGGCTTCGCTCTAAAGTAAACCCTCGAAAGATCTCCGAAATGGATTCCATCCTCACTTCCAGCAACCGATAGACGGTACTTATTTCCAAAAAAACCTAATTTATAAAATTTTATCTTTTCAGCGACTGGGTAAAGAAAGTGTTGTTTGTCATTGAGAAAGAAGACAAAAGAATTGAGACCTTTTTTAAAACGCTCTTTTTCATTGTCAACGACTAAAACTTTTAGCGTTTTATTTGTCAAAGCACCTGTTATATTTTTTGACTCTAATTTAAAAAAAACCTTTTTTGGAATTTTTTCCAAGTTAAAATTAACTTTAAAATACGACTGCCCTATGACATTAGCAGTTAAACCACTTGATTGAATGCCTTTGAAATTAGGTCTATAACTATCAAAACTTCTGCTTATATGTGTTGCAGTCGGATCTTTCCATGCTGCCGTTTTTCCTTCCGAAACGGTTACCTCTTTTCCAAGAAGATCACTTTTAAATTTTCCTGCCATACTAATCTTTTCTCCAACTAAAACATTTCTTAAAAGCTTAACCATTTCAGGGCCATAGTCACCACTATCAAAAAACTTACCAAGAGCACGTGAAAGTTTTTTAGGCTCATTAATAAATTCTTTTAATTTTTTCCAGCGGCTGTATTTTATTTTAGCAACAATAATATCATCTTTTTCTGGGAGTCTTGCTCCAAGGGCCGAGACAGGAATAGTCAACCCATAAACGGCCAATCGTGCTGCAATATATTTTGCTCTTCCAACTTTCTTTTCCCATCCTTTCCCCTTAGCGCCAAACGCATTAATCAGAGCCGGCCACATTTTAGATTCTGGATAATTGATTAATTTTTCAATCGCCTTTCTTTTAATTTTTAGAGAATAATTCAATTTAATTTTTCCAACAGTACCCTTTGCGAACTTCTTCATACCCTTTTCAAGAGGAGGTAGAGGAAGAAAATCATTTTTATCGAGGGCCATTTCTATTTCATCTACATAACGAACATACCTTCCGGCGGGAATAAAATCATCTTGATAACTTGCCCTTACCAAAAGTGTCAAAGAGTCATCAGGCTTGTTTCTTTGATCAAATTTATTAAGATCCGCATTCACGGTAAAACGATGGGACCTATTTTTATTAAAGGCGAAAAGGATTTTCACAGCTCTAGATGACATGACATCAGTTTCAAAATATTTATGAATGTCTGAATCAATTTTTATCCATTTATCGCTGTCGTTAAAAGTCCGAGACTTTTTTAAATTTAAAAGAAAAAGAGAAACCATTTGTTCAATATTTCTAGATTTTACCTTTTGTTTTTTAGTAAATAGCTTTTTAACAGGCCTTTTTTTCTCATTTCTTCCAATCATTTTAAAATATTCTTCTTTACTATAGACATCGGCAAGAGTGAAATCTCCTCTAGATGCCATGATATAGGCTTCCTTTCCTTGCTCTATATTCAAATTAAACCGATAGGCCACATCATAAAAATTGGAGTTCTTTTTACTTAGTTGAAATCGGTAGGGTTTCAATTGTACAACCCCACCAACTGTCGTCCATACTATATGCCCATCAAGAGTTAACCACTTATGAAGGGCCGTCACCTGACTACTCCCCATTCCATAAGTAACTCCTGTATCTCTGACTCTCGTCAATTTAACTCTTACAAAATTATCCCCCTTCTTTTGAGGCGCTTCTTTCAAAACAGATATCTGGTGTTTCCCATTAACTGAAAAGTTTAAATCAGCTCCATGAACTTGAAGAATCGTCAAGTAACCTGTAGGGTCAAGACCAGTTCCAAAGCTCGCTCCCAGAACAACCCCTCCATTTAAAGCGTAAGAAATAATTTCATTATCTTCCATTCTTTTTATTGATTTCTTGGTAACAGGGAGACGGAATACTTGGGAAATAGGGTTCCAAAGCCTTCCAAGATAAGCTTCTCTCACAGCATTTTTTTCAGGCATATATTTTGAAAGCTTAGGCATAAAGTTTAAATAACGCTCATTTGTTTTTTCTCTCACAGTATTTGCTGGACCCTTAATCTTTATTTTAGGAGCCGCTTTCTTTTTTTTAATGATTTTAGAAAATTGTTTTTTTATACTTTTAATAGGAAGAATTCTTGAGTATTCCTCTGGCGTTACTTGACGAATATTAATTACCTCAAAACTAAACCGAGGTCCTCCACCTACACTGCCAGCAAGTCCTGGTATCCCCGTTAACTTTAAATAAGCTGAAGGGGCGAGCCTTAATGTTATTTTATCAATAACACCATAAGTACCCCTTACATTATTTTTATCAACAACGCTCCTATGAAGATTCATTGATATTCCTGCTGTTATTGGAAGGTCTGAAAGGACTGAAGGAGCGTCAAAGGTATTATCATAAAGCCCGATAGTCCCCCCCTGATTAGCAACTCCTAATTCTTCAAAAAGGAAAAGGGCAACATCCTCTTGCTTTGTAACCTTATCTAATTCCAATCCAGCAACCCCCAAAAGTTCATTCCAACCTTTGTGAGCACCTTCTCTATTTTCATTGTGACGTTCGGAAAGTTTTTTTGATAATTTTTCAAACTTATCTACAAACCGATTTTTAAAGTTTTCTAATTTTTTATCATCAGGTTCAGAGTTTGAAGATGAACGTTCCTGTCCTAAAGAAATAGATATCAGACTAAAAAAAAAGAGGCTTAAAGAGATGAGAAAAATTGCCTGTTTTTTTAAAAACACACACCACCTCAAGAGAACTAAATAAATAATTTCTTTATTTTAAAGATCACTTTATTTTTTACTTATCTACACCAAACCTACTTTTAAAAAAATTATTAATCCGATCTCTTTTAAGAAGATCTTTAACAATAGCAAAAAAATGTTCTCCTTGCTCCCATCTTGAGTTACCTCTTTTACAATTGGCATTAAAGGCCCTCTCTAAGTCTCTTTGGTTTTTACTTGGAACAGCTGAATCTCCTTCAGTAAAAACTAAATAAACATCATTAGGATCTCTCAAGTGGGCGAACCTTATAGGATCAAAAGAAAAAGCCTCTTGCATGACTTTAAAATAATCCTCTTTTGTTTTAATATTTTCTTCTTTCATTCTATATTTTCTATAAAGAGCGGCGACCGCTTGTTTTGAGTTTGTTAAAATTTCCGCAAAGTTCCCACCGCCTACAGCAAGAGATAATGCCTTAATATCCTTGTTTACTGAAAAGGCCAAAGATGCCATCAGACCACCAAGACTAAAACCAAAAATACCTATTTTTTTCTTATCAACATCACCTTCTTTAGTCATGTAATCGATTAACCGATGGACGTGCCCCATTGTAGTGACAGTAACTCTTTTGATATGCCTTGTGTGTTGAAAAGGGCTTATAAACTTAAACCCTCCTAACTCTAAAATCGCCACTCTATAACCATGCTTTACATACCGAACGGCCATTCCTATATCAAAGGGTGAAATACCATAAACTGGTGGCATTATAATGAGGAGAGGTCTTTTTTGTCCTTTCCATTTGGTACTTTGGTAAACATAAAACTTTGTTTTACCTATTCCTGGAGTCTCTTTATCATCAACAATATTCACAGTCTTGTATTCTAAAATAACCGTTCTTTTTTCGGTATTCATGATATTTGACTGTTGATCCTTATCCATTGGTTTAACCCAATAATAGCTCTTAACATTGTTTCTTAATTGCTTAAACAAATCGTATGTTTTTGATTTTGAAAACTTTTTTCCAGCAGCGCTTTCACCAATCTGCTTTTGTATTCTTTGAACTCCGGCTTTTATATTTTTAGAGGCCTTTTTTGTAGCATACTTTGTACCATCCCAAATTTTAGTACCTACCGATACCTTAGAACCTTTAAAAGTCCACTTCTTCTTATACTCCTTTTCAAGAAGCTTCATCTTTTCTTTAAGTTCCTTTCCTTTAATTGGCTTAAGATTTTTACAAAGAAATCCTTTCGGGCAATTATCAATTGGATTTTTTGGACAGACTTTTTCCTTTTCATTACCTGAATAAACACTGCCTGAAAAAAATACCAGGAGGATTACCAGGCCTTTAAAAATTATTTTAAAATCCATAAATAAAACTCCTTTTACATCAAAATGCTATTTTTCTCCAACTAACGATATCATATTTTCCTATTTGGAAAGAATAATTTGATATTTTTTTCGATCAATCAATTATTTTTTTTTAAATCTAATTTCTTCTAAATTTAATTTAAGTAATTATGAAATTTTGCCCCTTCTGGATCTAATTTTTTAAAAATATTTTCTTATTTATAAATTTAATTTCTTTTAAAAATTGCTAAATAAAAACAAGTTAATTTTCTTTTTTTATTTATATTTTATTACTAGATTTCGATAAGTTAAAAGGTTTTAAAACCGTTTTAATTAATTTTATTTTAGCTTATGATTAGAGTTCTTTTTCTCACTTTTATAATTTTATCATTTAGGTCTTTTTCTTCTGAAAGATTAGCACCTCCTTTAATAAAAAAAGGTGAAGTTAATTTAAAAGGATTTAAATTTGAAGAAAACACCACCTTTAAATTAAAAGGTGAATGGAGGTTTTTTTGGAAAAAGTGGGTTAGCCCAAAAGATGTTGTGAATAACCAAATTCCAAAAAAAACGTCATTTGTTCCAGTCCCAAAACTTTGGAATCAATATAATCTAAAGGGAGATGAAACCTCTTTCAAATCTGGTTATGCAAGCTACCTGATTAAAATTAGTGGACTCAAAGACAAACATAATTTGGCGCTCTATTTAAGGACATTTTCATCTAATTACAGACTTTACCTTATTGATGGGCAAAAAATATCCCTTTTAGGTTCTCAAGGCGTTATTGGAAAAACAGAAAAAACTAGCATTCCCAACGACGAATCCGTTATCTATCCTCTTAAATTTGATAATAATATGATCTATCTCTTACTTCACTGTTCTAATTTTCATTACCGTTCAGGAGGTTTCTTCAGCCCTATTCATCTTGGGAAAGAAAAGGATCTGAGAAAAAGGTTAGAAAGTAAGTCTTACCGAGATTTCCTCTCGATTGGAGTCTTCATTATTATGGGTGTATACCATTTCTTCCTATTTTTTCTTCGAAGAAAAGATAAGGCGAGCTTTTGGTTTGCTCTTTTTTGCTGTTCCATGTTTTTAAGGAAATTTACAGAAAGTGACTATATTTTTAAGTTCTATCCAAATTCAAAATTTATTTTTAATTGGAATGTTACAATTGAATACCTAACACTTTATTTAGGCCTTCCTATTTTTACATCTTTCCTCTGGAAAATTATTAAATTTAAACATGAAAAGAACTACCAAAAATTTATATGGTCTATTGTAAGCTTTTATTCATTGGCAACTCTTTTCTTAAACCCTCGCTATTTTACTCATGGACTAATAGTTAACTCTTATAACATAATCATGATTATTTTCATCTTTTATGGCCTATTATTTGTCTTTAAGGCCGTAAAACAAAAACAGCCAAATGCTTTTCACGTCATTATTGGGATACTGGCCCTATTTTTCGGAGTGGTTTATGATAATTTAGTTCTTCATAAAGTTATCCCTCCGCCCTTCATCCTCTCATATACATTCATCCTTTTTATCTTATTTCAAAGCTTTATTTTGGCAAAAAGGTTTTCCAATGCCTTTAACACTGCTGAGAGATTAAGCAAAGAATTAGAATTGGAAATTGTTTTAAGAACAAAAGAGGCCCTCAGTGCGAGATTACATGCGGAAGGATCTGAAAAGAGGGTTACACTCATACTTGACAATATGAACCAATCAGTTTTTACCATTAATCGTGACCTAATTATCCAAGGACCTGTTTCCAAATTTTCATTTAATATTTTTTCACAAGAAATTGAAGGCACAAATATATTTGATACAGTTTTTAAAGGCATCGACAGAAAAAGCGAAAAATATTCTGGACTTGATTTTGCAGTTTGGGCACTCTTTGAATCTGATAGTCTTCAGTGGGAAATCAGTAAAAGCACACTACCTCCGAAGGTCCCTTATAAGAAACCAAATGAGTCACAAGTAAAAACATTAAAAATCTCTTACTCACCTATTTACGATTCACATGAGCTTATTGAAAAGATAATGTTAATAGTAGAAGATATTACAGAATTACAAGCTCTTGAAGAGGCCATGAAAACCCAAGAAGAAAAATCTTCAAAGAAAACCACTATCGTTCAAGAAATGATTCAGTCATCGAAAGAAGATCTCATATTATTTTTTGATAATTCTTATAAGCTTCTTGATGAAGCGGCATCAAGAATCAAAAAAATGAGGAATAATCTTCCTAATTATAAAGAAAGTGACCTTGAGTTCATTGCAAGACAATTACATACGCTAAAAGGGAACTCTCGACTTTACAACCTAAGTTTTATTTCAAGCGCTACTCATGAAATAGAAAATAATTATAGTTTTTTAACAAGAGGTCATGAGGAAAAAGATAAATATTTTGACAATAGTAAATTAAATCAGCTCATTCAAGATATTTACGAACTTAAAGGTATAATCTATCAATACACAAAAACAGGAAAAGATATATTTTCTCTTGATTTTAAAGATGACATTAAACTAAAAGAAAATATTAATAAAAAACACACTGAATTAGAATATCTATTAAATATAGTCATACCTCAAATGTACTCGAAAACGATCGATTTTCCAAAAGACCTAAATTCTACTTTCTTTAACCTTACGGATGAAACGTATTCTCTTATTGTATTAAATCTCCATGTGCAGAAAGGTTTTTATAAATCGATTGGTGAAAGCGACCTCCAAATTTTAATTCATGATATTGAAAACTTCATCCAAAAGATAAGATTAAAATCAGATATTTTACCAGATCATTACATGGATTTTTTAAATAAAATAAAAACAATTAAAAATTTTAACAAAAAGATCTATATAGATTTTTTTGATTTGAAACCTAGTAATATTAGCAATACTCATTTCTCAAATTTTTTCATAGACCTTCATGGATTGACCAAGTCGATTCTTGACAGAAATGAAAAAAATATTAATGTAAACAAGTTTCAAGAAATTAATTCTATTAAAATTTACGGTGAAGAAAACAAAATTCCAATGATTCAAGCCTTATCAAAAAATATAATAAATAGAAGAGAAAAAAATATTATTTTGGAAAGCATTAAGAGTCTATGGGATTATTGCTCATTTATATTATCTATTAATATTTTAAAAATGCAGCCTGATGATAGAGTATATCTTAGAAACAATTTGCCAAAAGCCCCTAAATTATTATCACATCTTTTTAAAAGGGACGTTCTTTTTTTAAAATTTCTAGAAATTCTTGACTACGATCATATAAACACAACTTATAAGATGTTATTTAAAACTGAAAACGATTGGGAAAAAAGCATTTTGCCTCCCGAGGGGTCTTACAAAATCATCGACGACTTTTTTATGAATCTTAAAAACTTTGATTCATTAAATGGAACTGAAACCATTGAAGAGAGTGACTTGAAACAATTCATAAAAAATAAAATTGATTGTATATTTAAAAATGATTTTTCGCACTTTGGTTTTTCTAAATTTATCACTATTCTTCAAATTTTTTATTCACATTCAGATATTGAAAAAGAGAAGAAAAACCTTTTAAGGCCTAATTCATTTGAAGTTATGGAAGATAATTTCTCTAAGTTTAAGTCACGGCTTAATCAATACATTTTCCAAAATCAATCGGAAGAAACAAATCTTCTTCAACAATCTTTTAGAGAACTCCTTGAACTTCCCGTAAAATACTCCTTTAACCGCTTTCGAACAGTTATTAACGATATTGCGGAATCACTTGGTAAAAAAGTAAATTTTCAAATTACAGGTGATCAAGGCTCACTTAATAAGGAAAGCTTAAGCCTCTTGCATGATGCTCTCACACATCTTATTAGAAATTCTTTAGACCATGGAATTGAAGACCCAAAAACGAGGGCCGAAAGTAATAAAGAAGAATTGGCACTCATCAAAATTAATTGCCAGGTTTTAGATGAAAACAAATTGCAAATAATAATGGAGGATGATGGTCGTGGGATTAACGAGGATATAATAGCGGAACAGGCCATCAAAAAAGGACTCAAGACAAAAGAAGACACTCTTAGGATGAGCTCTAGTGAAAAACTTAACCTTATTTTCCTACCAGGTCTTAGCACAAAAGAGCATGCAACAGAAATTTCTGGTCGCGGAGTGGGTATGGATGTCGTTAAGGAAAATTTGAAGGCAATTAAGGCCCATTTAAGCCTTGAGAGTGAGAAAAATAAAGGCACCAAGTTTACAATAACCCTCCATAAAAGGACACCTTAGTTATGCGGGCCATCGTCTACAATCATAGCAGTGAAGAAGGAATTAAAGAAGTTGAACTCAAACCTCCAAAACTTATGCCCAAGACTCGCACTCATGTTCTTGTTAAAGTTTATTATTGTGGAGTTAACCCAGTGGACGCAAAATATAATGTAGGTGATAAACTTCCCAATTGGTTAAATAATCTTGGAAAATTAAGTATGGATGGACGGGGTGTTGGTTATGATTTTTCAGGTATTATTTTAGAAACACCAAAAAATGACCCTAATTGTCCCTTTTCCCCTGGAGATGAGGTTTTTGGAACTATGCCACCAATGCATGGTAGCTTTAGAGATTTTATTTTGGCACCTATCGATCAGGTGGCCCTCAAACCAAAAAACTTAAAACTTAGAGAAGCTGCGACTATTCCTTTATCCGGTCTCACCTCTCTTCAAGCTCTTAAATACGATTATAACCAAAAAGCTGGAAATTTAATTCTTATTATTGGCGCTAGTGGGGGTGTTGGCCATCTCGCTGTTCAGGTGGCGAAAAAAATGGGGATGAAGGTCGTCGCTATTTGCAGTGGAGAGAATAAGTCTTTTGTTTCAGGCCTTGGAGCAGATGAAGTTATTGATTATAAAAAAGGACCTGAAGAAATATTAGTAAAATTAAAAGAGGCCATAGCCCTTTTAAAAAACCCAAATGAGTTAAAAGGAAAAAAAAGTTTAACCTTTCATATGGTTTTTGATTGTGTAACGTCTCTTTCCGAAAAGGATAGAGTTCATGATTATAAGAACCTTATTTTAAAAAATAATTTAATTAATGAACTGTCTCCTTATGTGACGATTGGAGGGCAATTTGGTGATTGGGTAAAAGCTGGAATAAAAAGAAGAATGGGCCTTAATCTTTTTAGAAAAAACCGAGAATTATTTTGGGTCAGGTTTCCCCAAAGCGCACCTTTTTTAGAAGAACTAAGAAATGATTTTATAGATTGTGAAGGACCTCTAAAACTAAGTCCAACGATTTCAAAAGAGCTCCCCTTTTCAATAGTTGGAGTCAGAGATGCTTTCCAACTTATGCATAAAAGAAGGACTGTTGGAAAGATCGTTTTAAAAGTTAGTAATTAAAGAAAAAAAAGCCGCCCAAAAAGGCGGCTTCTTTTTAAGATCTTATTTATTTAAAAAAGTTTTACGATCTTTCAACTGGCTTTTGCTGAAGGTACTCGTGTCTCTTTCTCGTTGCTTCAACAAATGGAGCATTACACGGCCTATTGATATAACGTCCAGCGCCTCTTTTGGCCCTGATATCACCATCTAGGTAAGTCACTTCACCACGGCTTAAAGTCGCTCTGTTAACGCCTTTTACCTTCATTCCTTCAAAAAGGTTAAAGTCTACTTTTTGATGGTGGGTTTTAGCTGAAATTGTTCTCGTCGCTTCTGGGTCCCAAACAATAATATCAGCATCCGCTCCTGTCATAAGAGCACCCTTTTTAGGATAGATGTTAAAAATCTTGGCAGCATTTGAAGATGTGACCGCAACAAATTGGTTCATCGTCAAACGACCAGTGTTGACACCTTGATCCCAAAGGATCGTCATTCTGTCTTCTAATCCACCTGTTCCGTTAGGAATTTTAGTGAAGTCATCTCTTCCCATCATTTTTTGATCAGTTGTAAAGCTGCAGTGGTCAGTTGCTGTTGTTTGAATCATACCAGACTGAATCCCCGCCCATAGAGCATCTTGGTGCTTCTTAGGTCTAAAAGGAGGACTCATTACATGGTGAGCGGCAGTTCTCCAATCTTTGTCTCTGTAAACAGAATCATCAATCACAAGATGCTGAGAAAGGGACTCACTGAAAACGGTCTGACCTCTTAATCTAGCAGCAACAACAGCGTCAAGAGCGTCTTTTGAACTTGTGTGGACAATATAAACAGGAACACCAATCATCTCTGCAATTCTAATGGCCCTGTTTGTAGCCTCACCTTCAACCTCTGGAGGCCTTGAAAGGGGATGGGCTTCTGGTCCTGTCATCCCTTCTTTTAAGTACTTCTGCTGAAGATGAGAAACTAATTCCCCATTTTCTGCGTGAATCGTAACAAGCGCCCCTAAGTCCTTTGCATTTTCAAAAGACTTTATAAGAATTTCATCATCCGCCATAATCGCACCTTTATAGGCCAAAAAGTGCTTAAAGCTGTTGACACCGTATTCTGTGGCAAGAGTTCTCATATCGTTATAAACGCTATCATCCCACCAAGTAACAGCAACGTGAAAGCTGTAGTCTGCCGATGACTTTTCTCCCCAGCCTCTCCATGTTTTATAAGCTTCCATAAGAGGAACTTGGGGGCCTGGAATAACAAAATCGATGAGCATGGTCGTTCCACCAGTCATCATCGCCGTCGTTCCCGTATAAAAATCGTCAACTGCACTCGTTCCCATGAAAGGAAGTTGCATATGGGTTTGAGGATCAATTCCTCCTGGCATGACATAACATCCACCAGCATCAACTGTTTCAGTATTAGCAGGAACATCTAAGTTCTCACCAATAGCTTTAATGGTTTCACCTTCTGTATAAATATCACCTCGATAAGTTCTTTCAGCGGTTACAATGGTTCCGCCTTTAATAAGTACTCCCATATTTTCTCCCTTTTTAGGTTAGCGTTTTAAAAAGCCCTAGTTTTTATCACAAGTATTTTTTAGGTGTCCCTACACACCACAAAAGAAAAGAAAAAAAGTTAAGAGTTTTGCTCTGAATAAATGAGCATTCATCAATTTTCAAAACATTGGAAACACCTTCCTGACAAGTCATTGAGGGGAGGAAAGCCCATCCACCTTAAAAAAATTTCTCTAAAAACAGGTATAATTTTAATTATTAATTGGATTTCGCATTAACAAAGATGACTAATTACCTTAACTTTTTTTTTAAAGTCTTTTTTACACTCATAGGCCTTGTGAGCTTAAGCACTGCCCTAAATGCAAAAACGGCCATCCAGCTAAACCCCTTTTTTGGTGTTCAATTTTTTGGCCAGGCTTCGGTCTATCAAGAAAAACAAAAATACAACCTCCAAACAACTGACTTCACAATGGGCCTTAGGGCCTCTCTGCCTTTAGAAAACTTTAATATTGGATTTGAATATTTCGGAGGTTACGAAAAATCAGTCAGGCTTGACCTTGCTGATGAGTGGAGCAAAGCAGCCTTTGGAGTTTTTGGAACTTTTCACTACAAATTGTGGTCCTTAAGGACAACCATCTATTTAAGCGCTGGTAAAACCCTAAAAAGTGACACCGATGCTGGGCCTGGAAATCTAGACGAGTCAGCTTCCGGTCAAGGTGCCGGGATAGGGATTGATTACCAAATACTTTCTAATCTTCTCGTTACCTACGACTATAGGCATTTAAGTTTTGAAAAGATTGGAGATCAAGAGCTAATCGGCTCTAATTATTCAGAGTTAGAAAACACAGAGTATGCTTTTGGACTTAGTTACCTCTTCAACTTTGAGACAAGTTTATTTGAGGAGGATAAAAAGGAATGATGAAAAAATTTCTTTTCTTTTTTACCATAGTCTTAGTTTTGGCGTGTGGTAAACAAGGACCACATGGTAATGCTTTTAGTTGGAATCAAAATTCTGGGCAACCGAAGGGATATATCTATGTTGCAACAGAAGGAGGGCTCTCCATTTCAAAAGACGAGGGAGCAACTTATTCTAATAAAACAGTATCCGAGGGACTTGGAAATAATGCGGTCAACGGAGTTTACGTCGACAGTAACAATGTCATTTATGCTGCAACAGACGGGGGGCTTTCTATTTCAAAAGATGAAGGAGAAACCTTTATCAACAAAACAACATCGGATGGTCTTGGAAACAATATTGTTGAAAATATAAAAGGAGATTCAAGCGGGACTCTTTACGCTTCTACAAAAGGAGGCCTCTCTCTTTCAAGCGATGGGGGTGATTCGTTTTCCAATAAGACGACATCGGATGGACTTGGAGACAATTGGATAAGGGATGTTTCTGTTAGTACGGATGGAACAATTTATGCTGCTACTGGAGGCGGAATTTCTATCTCAACCAATGGGGGAAACTCCTTTATCAACAAAACAGCAGCAAATGCAAGCTTAAGCGATAACACCATTTTAAGGGTTCTAATTTCCTCTATGGGAGTTATTTATGCTGGGACAAATGATACAAACGCTGGTCTCGAAATTTCAACGAACGGAGGCTCAAGCTTCACACAAAAAACGGCTACTGAGGGCCTTGTCGGGAATTATGTAACAGGAGAAATTTTTGAAGACAATGATAACAACCTTTATATTGGTACGTATTCTGGTCTTTCTATATCAACTAATGGAAGTTCCAGTTTTTCAAATAAGACAACGACCCAAGGATTAGGTAATAATGTGGTCCGCGGTATATTTGTCGACTCATCAAAAATCTATGTAGGAACAAATTGGAGGCTATCCGTATCTGAGGATGGAGGAGGGTCTTTTACAAATTATTCAACATCAAATGGACTAGGACATAACCAGATAAATGATATCTACGTGAGATAGGTTTTTATGATTGGAAAAAAGGAACAAATAACTAAATGATACAAAGTCTTCTTTACTTTTTTACTATCGCTTTAGTTTTGGCCTGCGGAAAACAAGGCCCAAATGGAAATACGTTTAATTGGAATCAAAACTCAGGTCAGGGTAAGGGCTATATTTACGTCGCAACGGACGGGGGTCTCTCCATTTCAAAAGATGGGGGTGAAACTTATACCAATAAAACAACAGAAAATGGTCTTGGAAATAATACCGTCAATGAAGTTTATGTCGATAACAATGATGTTATTTATGCCGCAACTGATGGAGGTCTCTCCACTTCAATAGATGGTGGAGAAACTTTCACCAATAAAATAACAAATACTCTGTATTCCTCTGGGGAGGTGACAACTAGTATAGTAATAAATTCAAGTGGTAACCTTTACGTTGGAACAGGAGGGGGTCTTGCCATCTCTACTGATGGAGGTGATTCATACTCGGTAAAAACATCTTCCCAAGGTTTAGGTAGCAATTCAGTAAGTGACGTTTCTATAGGAAATAATAATGTAATTTATGCTGGAACAAGTGGTGGTCTTTCCACTTCATCAGATGGCGGTAACTCGTTTACAACAAAGACCACTTCCAACTCGAACCTTAGTAATAATTCAGTTTATCACGTTTTCGCTGCAACTGATGGAGTCATTTATGTCGCGGTAAACTCAATTGATGGGGGACTTCAAGTCTCCACAAACGGAGGCACAAGTTTCTTTCAAAAAACAACAGCAGATGGCCTTGCCTACAATTTTATAGTTGGAGAGATTTATAAAGATAGTAACAACGTCCTTTACGTTGGAACTCGTGTTGGCCTTTCAATATCAACAGATGGAGCTTCTAGTTTTTCAAATAGAAAAATTGATCAAGGCCTTGGCTCAAATAAAATCGTTAGTATTTTCGTTGACTCTGATAAAATATATGTAGGAACAGAAGGTGGTCTCTCAATTTCGACCGATGGTGGTAATTCATTTACAAATGATACATCAGCTGATGGACTTGGACATGATAAAGTTAATAGTGTTTATGTGAGATAAATTTCTATAAAAAAGGAAAAAAGAACTAAGTGATTTACAAACTAGGAATAACTATTTTTTTAGCTTTCTTCTTTACCCACAACCTGTGGGCAAAGGACTATATTGCTGAAGCCGTTATTGTTAGAGGTAACGTTACAGTCTTAGAGTTAGGGGAACTTCAAGCAAAAAAAGTCACTAAGGGAACCCGCTTTAAAAAAGATGCTTCCATCTTAACTGGTAAAAGGAGTTTTATTCGGGTTCAATATTTAGATAAATCTACTGTGAGCCTTGGTCCTAAAGGTAAAATGGTCATTAACCAAATTGGAAAAAAGGGCGTTGGGCTTATTTCTCTTATTAAAGGAAAGCTAAGATCAAAAGTTATTAAAAAAAATCAAAAGATTGTTAAAGAAAAAAAGTCTCACCTTCTTTTTATCAAAACAAAAACAGCATCTCTTGGAGTTCGCGGGACGGATTTTCAAGTTGTCTACAATAAAACAAATAATGCCACTTCCCTTCTGACTTACGAGGGCGAGGTTCAAATGGCCAAAAATGAAAGGCCAAAAAGTAGACCATCTTTTAAAGCGAAAAAAGACTCCGATGTCCTTTTAGAACGACAAAAGGAATTGGAAAAAGTTCTTCAATCTAAAAAAAGCGTTACGGTACCTAAAGGACAGTTTTCAGGAGTTACCCCGAAACTTAAAAAAACATCTCTTCCTGTTAGGATTTCTCCTAAGCAGTTTACGGTCCTTTATAAAAATGATGAACTTAAGGAAGCGTCTGAATTAAAAGAGACAAAACCAGACAAACTTTTGGCCCAGGCAGATCAAAATGCTCCTCTTGAAGGTATTAATAATCTTAAAACAGGGGACTACGCTCCCAGGTCTGGTGGTTTTCTAGACTTAGAAACAGGTCTTTATGTAGCGCCAGGAAAGAAAAGTAAGCTTAATAAAAAACTTGGTGTTTACGAGGACAAAAATATTGGAAACCTTTCCCTTAAAACAGGTGAATACATCCCTCCCAAAGGTCTAAAGCTCGATGCTGAAAAAGGTTTTGTGGCCGATGAGACGGTCATTGATCCAAAAGATATCAAAGTGAGAGAAGAGGCGATAAGAAAGCTTAATGAAGACCTCAAAACTCAAAATGACCTCGAAGTAAAAAAAGTGGTTCCAAAATCTAAAGTTAAAAAGGTTACTCCTGTTATTATAAAGGAAAGGCCAAAAAATTATAAATTGCACCCAAACCTTACTCCCAAAAAAGGAGGTTACCTTGTTAACACAAGTGCCTCCTGGAATAAGTTTAAAAATGAATTTAAGGTGGGAGGACTGAAAAATTATGAAGCCAGTATAAATGCGCTAAGTTTAGACATTCGTCTTTCTTATGGTCTCACACACAAAATTATCCTAGGGGTTACAGGCCAATACCTCCATCATACGGCCTCGGATATTTCGTTTGGGCCTTCTTCCGAGCTTTTTGGAAAAGATATGGAGCTTAAATTTAAAAGTGGTTTAGAAACACCCGTTCTCGAAGTCCTTTACAAAAGAAAGAATGATCTTTTCTTCGCCTCTTTTAGACCAAATTTTTCAAATGGAAAAGATGCCGTCATCGATAATAACGCTACACTTGTTCAGGATGGAAGTCTGACACAAAATAGAAATCAACTCATATTAGGCCATAAAAAGACCTGGGACAAATTAGATAAGTTTTATTCACTTCTTTTCCAATTGGAATACTTAGGCCAGCAGATAAGAGAAGTAGATCATGCTTCTTTTGTTCACGCCATAGATGGAAGCAAAACATCTTTTCGCTTAGGATTTGAAGCCCAATACGATCTTTTTCAAAATATGGCCTTAAGGGGTGAATTAGGCCTCAATATAATAGGGGGAGCAAATAACCGAACTCATAATAATTTTGTTTCTATGATTGAGCCAGGTACTGCTTTTGATCAAAAATTTTCTCTTTATTACCAAAAAGGAAGTGATATTTTTGGAGTCTCCTTCAAAAACATGATGACTTCGAATGAAACTGGTGACGGCCTAACTTATGAGACCAAAACAACCACTTCATCTTTTGGGTTTGAATATATAAAAGAGCTCTCCTTTAATAAATAAAAATTAAAGAAAAGCTTAAAACCCTATAGGAAACTCAAGCCCGACAGCAGCCGATGATCCTTCAACTTTATCAAGGTCTAAACCTGAGGAGATTTCATAAGGGAGGTCATGGGCCTTACCACTATTATCAAAGTACTTAGCGTTGAGAGGTATACTATATCTTAAGATAAGACTCATAAAAGGAAGGATGGTTAAACCCACTCCAATAGTCAAATTGTCCATTCCAGCCTCATTTTTTATTCCATAAGGAACCAAGTAGGCCAAACCTAGGTTTAGAGAATCCATGATTTGATATCCTACAAAGCCACCCACATAGTTAATCCACCTAGTTTGATTATTAGACGAACAAAGAGAGGACCATAAATTGCCTGGACACGTCTCGTTTTCAGACTTACTGTAATGTCGTTCATATCCGACACCCATTGCAAACCCCGAAGTTGAAAAGCCTAACTTCAAGCTCCCTACATATCCACTTACTTTATTCTTTTAGCTAGCTTTTCCAAGAACACCAGAGGTATAGCTCGGCTATGTGCTTCCGTTAAAAGTATAGTACCCCCCCGGAGTAATAAATATTCCTGCCTGCGCTTTAAAGGCGATCAAAGAAAGTGTAATGGCCACTATTATTTTTTTACTCATACAACTCCTCCCTAAAAAATACCCAAATACTGTTCGTTTTTTTTAATAAGGATTTATAAATTAAGTTTTAGACAGAGTAGCTGGGTTAATATTGCCCCTTCTGCAAACAAAATCCCTTCCTTTTTTGAAAATAAATACTAATTTTTTTTATAACTCTTACAGTTAAGTTCCAATAAACAATACAAAAGGCTTTTAAAAAAATAAAAATAGGTGAAAATAATAGATAATTAATTGTAAAAATAGATTTTTTTAACGAAGGGTTCGCTCATGGCACATTCACCACTTAAAACCTTAGGTAAAGATGATCTCATTGATCTTTTTGAGCTTCAAAATGATTTGGCCGCTTCCCTTTTAAGGAAGGCCCCAAATAAGGAAACCTTTAACCAAATTATTGAAAAGGTTATGGAAATTACAAGTTCTGATGGTGCATCTTTTTATCGTCATAAAGATAACAATCTCCACTTTGAAGTTCTTAAAAATAAAAGCTTTGAAAGTGGGGATCAAAGCTTTGATCCGATACCACTTTCCACAAAATCAATCGCCACAGACTCATTCAATAAAAAAGAAAATATTATAATAGATGATGCTTATTTGATTGACCGAGAATGGGACGTTAATTTTAATAAGGCCCTTGATAAAGAGAGGCATTACAGAACGCGATCCGTTCTAGCAATTCCTCTCGTTGGAACCAAAAACTCACCTCTTGGTGTTCTCCAACTTATTAACAAAAAAAACTATTTTGAAGAAAAATGGCCTACAGACCCTTCCGCTGTTTCAGCAATGCCAGCTTTTTCTCGTGTCGACACTTATCTCGCAGAAAAAGTAGGAACTCTCCTCACCGCAAAATTAGAATTCTCTTGATTAAAAGGGAAAAAGACTTCTTAAAAGAAGTTCCCTTTCTTGACCGAGGGGTCTAAAGGACTTTATAATGGGCCCCCCTAGTGAGCATTGCTCTAATTAACAAGGACCCCATAACTCATGAAAAAAACAGTCTTAACAGGTGTCAAGCCAACGGGAATGGCCCATATTGGAAATTACTTAGGTGCCATTAAGCCTGCCCTCGATGAAGTTGAAAAAATGGGTTATGAAAACACGAATTTTTTCTTCTTTATTGCGGAGTATCACGCGCATACTTCCGTCAAAGACCCTAAACTCTTTAAAGAGTATATATATGACATCGCAGCAACTTGGCTTGCCTTTGGGCTTGACCCCGAAAAAGTGACTTTTTACCGTCAAGGGGATGTGCCAGAACTTTTTGAACTTACCTGGCTTTTATCATGCCACACACCAAAGGGAGACCTCAACAGGGCACACGCTTATAAGGCCTTAATTGCAGAAAACCAAGCTAAAGGAAATTCAGACCCAGACCATGGGGTGAATATGGGTGTTTACACCTATCCAATTCTTATGGCGTCAGACATTCTGCTTTTCGATTCAAATATCGTTCCTGTTGGAAAAGACCAAATTCAGCACGTTGAAATCGCCAGGTCTATGGCCTCTCGGATTAATGAGCTTTATAAAACAGAAGTCCTTGTTGAGCCTCAAGAGCAAATTAAAGAAGACGTCGCCACGGTACCAGGACTCGATGGGCGGAAAATGAGTAAAAGTTATAACAACTCAATCCCCCTCTTTGTAACGGAAAAAAAGCTCAAAAAGCTTGTTAATAAAATCAAAACAGACTCTACAGGGCCTGACGAGCCTAAAGACCCTGATACCGCCTTGGTTTACGATTACTACAAGCTTTTTTCAAATGAAGAAGAGCTAAAAGCATACCGTGAGGCCCTTATTGGTGGGCTTTCTTGGGGTGAAGCTAAAGCGCAACTTTTTGAAAAAATAAATGACCGCTTAAAAGCACCTAGAGACCGCTATAACCAACTTATGGAAAACCCAAGCATTATTGATAAGCTCTTAGAAGAAGGTGCTGTCAAAGCGAGGGCCGTTGCAAAGAAAACAATGGCAAGGGTGAGAAAGAACCTCTTGGGTCTTTCTTAAGAAGACTTTCTATTTTTGATATTAAGAGGCAGGTCAGCGAAAAAAGTCGTCCCTACATCGACTTGAGACTCTACCCAAACCTTGCCTCCAACCTTTTCGGCCTCTGCTTTAATAGCGTCCATCCCGACACCACGACCTGAAACATCAGTGACTTTTTCTTTTGAGGATATTCCTTGATCAAAAATTAATTGGATAAGCTCCTCATCTTTTAGGTTCATAATTTCGCTCTCTGACTTAAGACCTAATTTTAAAGCAGCTTTTTTTATCACCCCTGGGTTAATTCCTCGCCCATCATCTTTTACCTTTAACCTAAAAAATTCCTTACCTTTTTCTTCAAAAGAAACGGTTATTTTTCCCTGCTCTGGCTTATTTTTATCCACTCTCTCCGAGGGATCTTCAATACCATGATCGACAGCATTTCTAAAGAGGTGCACACAAGAGGAGAGGAAATCTGAGTAATCATCAGTATTAATCTTGAGTTCGCTTTCATCAATAATATAGGAAACAAACTTCCCTTGGTTGCTTGAAACTTCCTGAACAACAGATTCAAAACGCTCAAAAGACCCTGAAACTTTCTTGAGGACAAAATCTTCTTCAAATTCTTTATAGACCTGAGAATCTTTTCCAAACTTCTTTTGCATAAATTGACCGACTTGCTTGATTGAAGTAAATTCGTGAGCGTCCTCAGAGAGGAGTGCATGGTTGGCCATTTCTATAATCAATCTATTGGTACGCATGAATTCATAAAAAGCGTCGTTGCAAAGTTTAACATCCTCGGCAAGTTCCTTTAACTCTTTCTCTTTGAGAAGAGACTTCCGCTCTCCACTATCATCGATCCATTGAGAAACTTTTGACTCGATATCGTGAATAACGTTAACCATTTCGGAAATTCTAAATTGCGAAAAACTTGCTTTAAAAGTATGAAACTTTCTGAAAACCTCATCTAAAGTCCAATCACTATTTTCGTACAAAAACTCAGTAGTAAAATCCTTAAAATCATCAATCAAATCGACAAGCTCTATAGGTCTTTCTATGATAAGAAGGACCATCTGACTTTGTTCCCTCTCCCTTTGAGCTTTTTCTTCTAGCTGCTTTTCTTTTGTTACATCAGTTGCAATACAAATAACCTTCTCAATCTTTCTTGTGACTTTGCCGTCCTCGATCTCATAAATAGGCCGGTATTCCAACTTTAAATGACGTTTCCCCTTTTTAAATGACTTGGGAGCAAATCCAACAAGATCCTTAAAAAGTAACCGTCCTCCCCAAACTTGCTTAAGCCATTTTTCAAAAGACTTCCTCTTTTCACTGTCCATCGTCAATACATTGGCCATATTATTATAAACAAGGTCTTCTTTAAAAAACTCTGTTGCAGCTTGAGAGACGTCTTCAAGAATAACTCCGTACTCATCAAAGACCATAAAACCCTGCCCCAGGTTTTCTAGTATATTCGTGACATCTTTAGTCCTTTCAATGACCCTCTCCTCTAAAACAACATTTTGTTGCTCTAAATCATCGAGAGATTTTTTTAATAGTCTGTGAAATCGATTAGTATGCATAATCATGGTATTAAAGTTTTCACCTAAGAAACTAATTTCATTTTCTTCTTGGTAATCAAACTTAATCTTCTTCAAATTAGAATAATTAACTTTTGATATTTTTTCTTTTAATTCTTCAAGAGGAATAACTAAGGTTTTGAGTGTTATGGTATAAACAATGAAGCATAAGGTGATTACAATAGAAAAAGTATAAATAAAGGCTTCAATCAGGTTATTAGTTAGTTTCTTTGTTAGGGGCTCTTTATAACCAAATATGATCACTTCGCCTATTTTAGACTTAGTACTTTCAGAGTAAATTGACATGAAAATTGAATATAAATTTTTAGAATTCTTTTTTTCTTCAGTAGAAACCGTTGAACCTCTTTTATCTAAAAGTATAAAGTCACCTTTTTTAAAAATTAACTTATTGTCTTTATTAAAAATTGTAACTCCTGCAACTTCTTTTTTAGAGACTAAGAAATCTTCAATAAGCTTTAAATCATCTGTTTGCTTCTCATCTTTCAAAATATTGACAAATGTTTCTTGAAAGGATTGTCCCAAAGCTCTTAGGGAATCTTCCGCTTCGTTATTTATGGATTTATATTGAAAAATAGACCATAAACATAATGCAATAAATAAAACACTCCCTAGGGTAATAAAAACCTTTTTTAGGACTTGGTATAAGATTGAATTTTTAGAAAAAGAAAATAAGTTCATTTTTTTTAAAATCTCTTCTAAAAATAGGATTTGCGTCCTAAGTTTTTTCGGTATTTTGCACACTTATTTTAAGGAAATTAGGTTAAGTTTTGGAAAATCATCTTTGGTAAGAACTCAATAATTTTTGATGAAAAGAAAACATTGGATATTCGTACTTCGGAACGTAGGGACCAGGGTTATAAACGCCCGAGGCCAAACCTTTTTGAACACGCTCACAAATGACTGTATCCTCTTCCTGAACTTTAAAACTTGCCCGCAAACTTTTTTGTTTTAGGTCATCATTTAACTTACCTCTATAAAAGTAATCGAAATACACAATACATTCATTTTCTTTAATGGGCCTTACCCAATTTGTGTCAATCCATTGGCCATAAATATTAACCATAAAGTTTGGATACATCCAAAAATAACGTGCAGATTTCCCAACTCTTTCAGGAAAATCTAAATCACTATCTTTCTTAAAATTTTTTTCATCGCCTCCTTTAGATAAGCACCTCTGAATTGAGTAGTTTTCGTAGACATCTGTGTGATAAGAATCAAAGTTTACCTGACCTGAAAGCCCTGGATGCATCCACGGTATGTGATAACCACCATCTAAGTAATTATCGACAAAAACTTTCCAATTGCATTTAATTTCGTACGAAAACCGTCCAACAAAGGCCATGTTTTTAAAAATGGATTCATCAAGTAATTCAATAGGAAAAAAATCGTCCTTGTCCCTTTCCTTTTCTTTAAAGTTTCCAAAATAAAGAAAAATGAAAGGGCCTTTTACTTTTAATGGTATTTCTTTCAAGCCTAAACTTTTCACACTTATGCCCTTCAAGCTCCCGCCGCCTGGAATTTTATTAAGCTCGCCCTTCAAACCATAAGTCCAACCGTGGTAAGGACACTGAAAACAGTCTTTACGACCCGAGCTTTCCTCATCAACAATAAGGCTCGCATGATGAGAACAAATATTGTAATAGGCCCTTAGGCCTTCATCTTCACTTTTAACCACAATATAAGGGAGGCCCAATAACTCTCCTGAAAAATAGTCACCCTTGTGAAGCAATTGGTCTACTCTCCCTACAAATTGCCAGCTTTTTTTAAAAACGGCTTCCTTTTCAAAATTAAAAAAAGCCGGATCAGTATACCAAAAAACTTCTGGCGTAATGGCCTCTTCAAAGGAAGGCATCTCTCTTTGTCTTTTTTTTAAGGCCACCTTGTGATTTTCCGCCAATTCGACCACCATTTTTCTTCCTTTTTTAAAATCGTAAGGATCAATGGGTTGCCACCCCTTCTAAAAATCAAGATAATCTGATCTTGGAGCCCTTAACAATAAACTTTAAGGAAAGAAAATGAAACCAAAACGCGTTGAAGTTCTGGCCATAGGTGATGAGCTATTGGATGGAAGAGTCGCTGATACAAATACTCTACGTCTTGCAGAGGCATTAGGCGAATTCAATGTCCAAGTAGCCCATCGCACCACTATTTTAGATGATACCCCTACTATCGTAAAAGAAGCTAAGAATATAAGTCAGAGGGGAACAGACCTTTGTATTGTTAGTGGTGGCCTTGGCCCAACAAGCGATGACCTAACAGCACTCGCCTTTGCTAATTTAATAAAAGTCGAATTGGTAAGGGATGAAGAAACCGCAACAAAAATTAAAGAAAGGCTTTTAAAGCACCAAAGGCCTATTACTGAAAATCAGTTGAAACAAGCCGACCGCCCGGCCTCATCCAAAATCCTTAAAAACTCCGTAGGAACGGCCCCCGGTTTTTCTTTCAACTATCAAGGTTGCCTTTTTATGGCCTTTCCAGGAGTACCAAAAGAGTTTGATTTTATGGTAGAAGAACATATCTTAAAAACCTTAAGACTGGAAAACCTTCCCTCTCTTAAGAAAAAGTCCTTCCGAAGCTTTGGGCTATTTGAAGCCCAAGTGGATGACCTTTTATCTGGTTTCCACGACCAATTCCCCTCAATAAGATTGGGGTACAGAGCACACTTTCCCGAAATTATAATCTCTCTAAAGGCCAGTCCTGAAGATGAAGAGTTTTTAAACCAAGCATCGAAAATGGTGCGAGAAAAACTTGGCCCCTGCCTCTTCTCTGAAGAAAGTGGCCCTTTTGCCCAAGGCCTTGTCCAATCTTTAAGAGATTCAAAACAAACCTTATCGGTTGCAGAGTCTTGTACAGGAGGACTTATGGGTCATCTTATAACAGAAGTCCCTGGCTCCTCTCAAGTGTTTAACCTTGGAGTCACTACATACTCAAACGAATCTAAAATGAAGGTTCTTGGGGTCAAAGAGGACACTCTTTTAAAGTACGGGGCAGTCAGCGAAAACACAGTTATTGAAATGGCAGATGGCATTAGGAAACTTTCTCAGTCAACCTATGGGCTCTCAGTTAGCGGTATTGCAGGACCTGAAGGTGGTACACCCGAGAAACCCGTGGGCACTGTCTTTATTGGACTCTCAAGAGAGGGAAAAACCGAGGCAAAAAAATTGTCTCTCCTCTTTGATAGAGAAAAAAATAAAATTCTTTCTGCTTTTTCAGCACTTGATCTTCTAAGGAAAAGGCACCATTATCCCAGTTAAATACCTTAACGGCCATGGAGGTTTCATGAAATTAAAAGCACTCTTTTTAACTTTTTTTGCATTTTTTAATAGCTTTCTTCTAAGCAACACTCTTTATTCTGAAACACCTGAAGAAGCTGGCTTTAAAATTTCCCTTAATAGTGAAAAAGCGAACAATGGTTTCCGTGGAG
>MDTD01167431.1_pt1 | contig 29279 bp, 24 predicted proteins | sample 811221 | NCBI WGS metagenome assembly MDTD01 (sample SAMN05326646, study PRJNA326480) | marine metagenome | isolation source: seawater | place: Pacific Ocean: South West | collected 2011 | reverse complement strand
TGGGGGAATAAGCGAGGCTCTGATTTCAACAGCAGCAGGACTAATTATTGCTATTTTTACTCTTATATTTTCTAATTACTTTAAATCTATAAGAAATAAACAATTAAAAATAATGAATGAGTTTTGTGGCAAATTTGAAACTATATATTCTTCAAAAAATTTCTAAATCAATATGTACTTTAAAGAAGATAATAAATCAGAAAATAAAATTAATATTCTTCCCATGATAGATATAATTTTTGCAATATTATCTTTTTTTATAATTTCTAGTCTTTTTCTTACTAGGATCGATTCTATTAAAGTTAATCTTCCTGAATCATCAACAGCCATTACTGAAAAAAATAATCCCTTAATATTATCTATTAATTCTAATGAAGATATTTATTTTGAAGAACAATTAATTACAATAAATAATCTCTCAAGAATAGTAAAAGCTAATTTAAGCGAAGCAAATAACTCATTAATTATTTTGAGAGCAGATACTATGGTTAAGCATGGATTTATAATTAATGTTCTAGATCAATTAAGAAAAATAGATAAAATATCGATTGGTTTATCAACATTAAAGAATTAATAAGAAAAACAAACTAATTAATATTTATTCAAACATAATTTTTCAAATTTTATATTTTCCTAGCAACCCATATTTTTAATTTTTCATTTGAATCAATTTTTAAACTTTTGCACCACTGTTCATTCAATGACTTTTGAATTTTCTTGTTTGGGAGAGGAATTGATTGGATTGATTTATCTATTAGAGTTTCTCTTTCAATGAGTCTAAGAAGGCCCCAAGAAGTTAAAGTTTTCAAATAAGGTTTTAGGACCATAAAAGCTTATTAAAACTGTCTATTTATAATTCAAAATAACATATTTTGGTTTTAGTCAATAAAAAAATGATTTTTATCATTTAGTACTCTAAAATTTTTGAATATTGATAACAACTGATACGCAAAATTTTATTATTAGAGTGATATTTTTTGTACCATTCTTTTGACTTTGTTGAAATTGTATTCCTAAAATTTTTATCATTAAAACATTTAGAAAGTTGGCTAAAAACTTGATTTGTACTTTGTGCATTTAAAATTGGCGGTGTTTCCTCAAATGCCCATTTATGAAGAGATTCATCTAAATATATAAGTACTGGTACACCAAGCATTAGTGCTTTTGGAGTTAAGCTGCCAAATGCACCTAAAGAAAATTGATCTGCAACAATATCAGCAGATGATATATATTTCATAAACTCAAGATTAGGTTGAGGTCTTATCCAATGAAATCTATCTTCAATATTTAGTTCTTTGATAAGTTTTTTACTCTCTTTAGTTGAGATGCCCCAATCTGTACATATACATAAGGCATTAGGGTTTACTTTTTTTAAGTATTTTGAAAATCCTTTTATTAAAATATCATTGCCTTTATGCATAGATTTATCAGGAGAATTAACACCCCAATCATGTCTGGCAGGATGAAATATTATTTCATTACAGTTAAATTTCTCTTTTAGATTTAAATTATCTCCTTTTTTTTTTAAATCTTCATTAATGGGATGTGGTATAAAAGAGAATGATTTTATATCTAGTTTTTTTGCTGCAATTATATTATCAGCATTTGTAATAAGAGTATGGTCGGAATTTTGATATGCAAATTTTGTCAAAAAACCTTGAAGATCTTCTTTAAATGGTATTTTTCTTATCGTTCCATGCTCGAATGCAATTACAGGTACCTTTTTATTGATTAAATTGAAAAATATTGGGTCTAAACCATATGCTTGAATCAGATCATAATTGTGAATAATTTTTTCATACTGATCAGCTGCCTGAAAGTAAGGTAAAAAACTTGGAAAACTATTTTTAAATCGTTTACTAATTTTTAAAACTTTATAATTTTTTAAATAAAAATATACAAATCTTATATATCTTAAACGAAATATAAAATAAGCACTGATGTTTAAAATTGTATTTTTGAATTGATATAATTTCGAAAATTTTGTGCTTATTTTAATTAAAGATCTTCTTCTTTTTAGTATATTTTTTATTGAATTGATAAGAGATTTTAATACTTTATATTTATTTAAAATCTTAATAAAATTTACTTTAATATTATTAATTATTATAAAAGTTTTTTTGAAACAAATAATTAATAATTTTACTGGAAAATAAATAATTATTTTTATGTAAAATAAAAATTTTACTGAAAAATAAATAATTAATTTTATTCTTTTAATAAATTTATAATTTAATTTTAAATTGTAATTCTTTGATTGATATTCTTGATTATATATTTTATCGATAGCTTCTTTTCTCGTCCCTGTAAAAAACCATTTAGGTCTTTTAAATTTTGGATTACAAGCTTTTTTAAAATCAGGATCAAAATCATCTCCCCATGATCCAATAAATTCAGAATCTTCCCATTCTGGACAACCCATTATATGTTTATAGTCATGGCAAATAACGTCTGCTATTATCCCAAATTTACGTTGTAACTTTGCGTTTAAATAAGCATTATTTGCAATATTCCCAACATGAAGAATTTTTAATGGTCTTCCTTTTTTCTTTTCGAAGTCTTTTAGCCATTTCTTACAATCTTCTAAAGTGAAAATTGTATTTATATTTGTTGACATATTAAACATTTATAAATAAACTTACAGGCAATTATACATAATTTTTGTTCAAATTATAAATATAACCTATATAGGTGATATTATAAATTCTTTAGAGGGTATAGAGAATTTATTCTTATCTGAAGAGTATTTTGATGTAATAGTTATAAATAACTTTTTATCAAATAATTCATCATTAAGTCTTATAAAATTTTCTTTTGTATTGATCTTAAATTCAGAATTTATTTCAAAGTTAAAACCGTCTTTTATTTTTTTATAGTCCCAATCTCTTGAACTTAATCCTATATTTAGGAAATAATCTATATTTTTATTATCAGGATTATTATGTTTTCTCCAAGTTATAAAATTATCATTCCTTTTTATAAATTTTATTTCTTGAGGTCTCTGTGAAAAATTTATAGAATTTGCTTCTAATGATTTTTTCTCATACAAATTATTCCAGCCAAAATCCTTATCTCGATTCCAATATTTTAATTTAGTTGATTTTTCATATCTTCTTATTTTATTATTTTCAAAGTAATTTGCTAATTTATTTTTTTTTACTGTGAACTCACCAAAATAAGCACTTGAAGGATGGAGTGGTTTATAAAACCATGGACAATTTTTTTTGAAATTGATTGGAAAATATTTTTTGTATAAGTCTCTATGTAAACTATGATAATTTATAAATGAGGGATAGGAATCTAATATTTCTGGTTTTTTGCAAAGTTCACTTATCTTAAGAAGTGAATTATCAGAACCTTTTGGAAAAATACCTGGTGGAAAAATATTTGTATCAATTAATCTCCAGTATTTATTTAAAAAAACTTCTGCAAATGTGTGACTTTTAGTGCTAAGAAGTCGAGCTTTAAACCCATTTACTAAAAGTAAATCTACAATAAATCTTGCTGAATTTCCACATCTGCATGCTTTAAAAATTAAATTAGCTAATGGATCTTGAATTATATTTTTTTCAGGGAAGCAAGCATGATATCCAAAATGATGATAAAAGTGCTTTTGTGCGAAAATTAAACAATTTATTATTTGCTCTTCTTTGGAATCTAATCCATTAGTTATTAAGCGAAAGATATATTTAAGTAGTTTTATCCTATCTATTTCTTTTGAGATCGTTTCACAAAAGAATATTTTAGAATTTAAAAATGAAGAGAAATATTTATCTTTTTCATAGTATTTAGAAAGGTTAAAAAAATCATCAATATATGAATAATGATTTTTATTTAAACTATTTAAAATAATTTTTTTTATAAATAAATATTCAAACTTCATTATTTTATTTAATTATGTAATTACAGGTAAATTCAATTACATTATCAAAAAATAAAAATTGTTTTTTATAATTACTTTTTAAATTATCAATATTATTGAGCTCTCCTTCAAAATCAATATCTATATTTTGCCAGTTTTTATTATTTTTAAGTATTCTTTTTGCTTTTTTTTTGCTTATTGAAGAAGGTAGATTATTTCCTTTAAAATTTAAAAATGACTTTAATCCAATAAGTGCTAATTTTCTATTTTTGAATAAATTTTTTATAAATAAACTTAACCACCATCCACCTCCATTTGTACATATATATATTTTACCTTTGTTTTTTAAAACTCTTTTAAACTCATTTAAAGCTTTATCATGTTTTAAAAACATAAATACTCCATAACAAAAAATAGCATCAAATGAATTATCATCAAAAGGCATTTTTTCAGCATCTCCATAAATTAAGTTTATATTTGAAATATTCATTGAATGAATATATTCTTTAGCGATTTCTATTCTTGTTTCGCTTTTTTCTAAAGATATTATTTTTTCATTAAAAGCTGACATTGCTACACTCCATTGCCCATATCCACATCCAACATCTAGTACACATTTTTTATTAGTGAAACCTAAATTTTTTATCCTTTTTATATAGTAAGAGAGTGGTCTTTGAGTAATTACCTTTGCATAATTTAAATCGTTTTTTTCAGTTGCTAAATCAATTAATAAATCCCACTCTCTAAAAGTATTTTTAATCATAATAATTTTAATATAGTTGAATTTAAACTTTCTGAATAAAAATTGTAAGATATCAATTTATAATCATTAGATGATTCGAGAATTACTTTACCTTTGAAATTATTGATTTTTAATCTAAATGATATTCCCTTTAAATCTTTTGAATTAATTTTAATTTTCGAACTTAAAATTATGTTTTCATCTTTAATCTTAAATTCTATATTATCGCGTATATAAATGTATTTCAACAGTTCAGATGCTCTATCAATGAAAATTGATTTATTCTTCTTACATTTAGAAAGATATTCAAATATTTTTAATGAATTTTTAGAAAAATAAGGTTTAGTTGATTTTGTAAAATTTCCATTAGATAATTTTTCTCCTACACCAAAATGTTGATAGATTACAGAACATGAATTATTTTCTATCATTTTATCGATTAAATTAATTGGCAATTGAATATCAAAATTAGAACAATTCGGTGCTTCTCTCCCAATAAGTCCTCTATATCTTTTAAATAGTTTTAATTCTGATCCATCTCTTGCTACTTCTTTATATATAATTTCTTCTTTCTTATCCGGATTTAATTGTATGCCATCATCGACCCAAAACCATTCACATCCAATTTTTTTTGTATAGTCTAAATGATAGCTTTTTGAATTAGGATTATCACCATCTTGATAATTAGTAAGTTTCTTATGTCCTATATTTTGAAAATTTTTATTTGATCCATGATTTGACCAGATAGGTAATTTGATTTTATTTCTAAGACAAATATCTAACACTTTTTTAGCATACTCCCTTTGAAAACCACCATTATCAAAATCACCATAAGCATGAAGAGTATCTATATAACCTTTACGAATATTTTCAATAATAAAATCAGCATCTATTGTTTCATCTATTGAGTTTCCTTGAAAATATGATATTGAATCTTTAAATTGAAAATTTGTCTTATAAAAAAAACAACTAAAGGAAGGATTTAATTCCAGACTATTTGGTTTTGAAAATAATTCGAAAAGATCTTCATAACATTCTTGAGTTATATTTTCTGCATCAATACTGAATGATAATGCCGATTTATATGGATAAGGATAATCAAGGACTTCAATTTCGAAATTATTAGAGTAATTTAGTTGGTTTAATTCTTTAGATGAATTTTTAATTTTCCATTCTGAGGGACTATCAAATATTTTATTTACAATTAAATTATCAGACTTTGTAATTGCAAATTTTGCAGCCCTTATTTTCCAATCATGATAGTCATTTATTAATGCAGTATCAAATTTTGGTTCTACATATACATTTATATAATAATTACCGCTATTAAGATAAATTTCTGGGATAGTTAATTCTATTAAACTTATTCCAGGTTTGATAAGGAAGTCTGTGCTTATAAATTTATTTTCTTTATTAAGGTGATGCTTGTTATTACTAGACCATATTAATTGTCCATCATTTTTAAATAACATAACCCCAACATTTGCATTATCAGATTCAATTTTTGAATCAATTTCAATACAAAATATTAGAGGTTTACCATGTAAAAATATATTCTTTGACTTTTCAGTTCCAATTATTTTGGTATTTAATATTTTTATTTGCCCATCTCCAATATTTTTATCTTCTCCTGATTCTTTTTTATTTTTATTGATTTGCTTATAGAGTGAAAGTTCATATTCTTTTCCTACTTTTTCGCTATTTCCATCTAATATAATTTCACCATTATCTATCCAAATAGCTCTTTTACCAAATCTGTTTATCAAGTTTGCATTGTGGGTTACCAATAAAACTGTCGCACCATTATTAACTATTTGTTCCATTCTGCCTAAACATTTTTCAACAAAAGCAGCATCGCCTGTAGCCAAAGCTTCATCAACTATAAGTATATCTGGATCTACACTAATAGCTGTTGAAAAAGTTAGTCTTGCTTGCATTCCACTGGAAAAAGTCTTAAATGGCCTATCAATAACTTCTCTTAGTTCACTAAACTCTATAATCGATTCAATTTTAGTCTCAACTTCTTTTCTATTCATCCCAAGACACATTCCGCCCATAATAATATTTTGTCTCCCAGTATATTCAGCATTAAATCCAGAACCTAGTTCAAGTATTGCAGAAATTTTACCTTTTATATTTACATCGCCCGAAGTTTTATCTAATACCCCAGTTATTATTTTTAAAAGTGTACTTTTACCCGCACCATTGCGTCCAATAATTCCTACAACTTCTCCTTTTCTTACCTCGAAAGAAATATCTTTTAAAGCTTCAAATTTTTCATGTATAACTTTATTGGTTAATTTTTCAATTAGGAAGTCCGAAGGAGTTTTGTAAATATTAAAAATTTTATTCAGTTTATTTACCGAAATAACAATTGAATTATCCATTTTTAAATAACATTTCCTATAAATGGTTGAAGTTTTTTAAAGAATTTATAACCTAATGAATAACTTAAAAATCCAAAAATAAACGAGATTATCCATGATTGAGGATGTTCAAATCTTCCAAAATAAAGTGCATCTTGGAAACACCATACCAAATGGCTAAATGGATTTACAAAAATAAATGGTTTAAATATATTTGGAACCCATTGCGGTAAAAAAACTACAGGTAAAATATATATGCCAGCAGTAATAAAAAGTTGAACTACATCTTTCATATCTCTAAAGAAAACTCCAATTATAGATAAAAAATAAGATACACCAATCAAAATAATAAATTCTAAGAATATTAAAATTGGAATTAATAGATATGTATTCAAAAGTGATCCATTAGTTATAAGAACATAACTTATAAGGATTATTAGTGTAATTAATTGAGGAACAAAAGAAGCTAAAAGAGATTTTAAAGGTAATACCTCAAGAGGAAATAAGATTTGCTTAATTAAAGATTGATTACTTGTAATGATTGTGCAACTTTTTGACAAACCATCCATTATAAAAAACCATGCAACCAAACCAGAGAGTATGTAAGATGTAAAGTCTAAAGGCATTTCATAAGTTCCCCCTATCCTTTGTCGATAAACCACACCAAAAACAAATAAATACATTCCAGTAAGAAATATTGGATGAATAAAAACCCAATATTTGCCAAATACTTGGCCCGCATATTTTTCACGTAACTCTTGCTTGGCCATTTCTATGATTAAATTCTTATTTTTGAAGATTGATGCAGATAGTTCTAATGATGCTCTAATGATATTCATATACTAATTATTATTAATTAATTCATATCTGTATTTATTATAATATATGGTTACTTATTGAATTTTTATGTATAAGATCATCTTAACATTATAAATAAGACATTCTCTCAAAAAATATTAAATTTAAAATTGATTTATAGATGATGGGTATTTTATTAATAATCCAGAATTATTCTGGAGAAATAATAAAAAATAATGAATTTTTATTAAATTAAATTAAATTAAATTATATGACTGCAACTTATTTATTAGTTCAGTATCCAATTATAGTAATTTAAAAAACGTAAAATTGATTAAATTAATTAATAATTATCGATTTTAGGTTATTAACTTGAGGATGAAAAATCATATTTAATTTTAGACTATAATAAAAAGAAATAAAAAAGAAAAAAATAAAAAATGTTTTTAAAATTTATTTATTTATTATTATTATTTATTTTTTCTTATAATTCAGAGTTGATTTCTTCTAATAAAGATTATTTTAATGAAAATGATAAAATTAATTTCCCAAAAAATAATAAATTTCTTTTTGAAAATAATTTATTCTCTGATTTAATTTATACTTTAGAAAAAATTGAATATTTAGCTGAAAATAATAATAATAAATTAATAAAAAATCTTCAAATTGAATCAAATATTCAATATGTGCAAGATGGGATATTTTTTGCAGAGGGAAATGTAATAATTACTACAAAAGATATGACTCTCAAATCTGATTATATTTCTTTTGACAGAGTTAATAAAATTTTAATAATAAAAGATAATATTGAATTTATAAAAAATAATCAGTTTTTAAGAGCTTCAAATATTGAATACGATCTAATAAAAAAAGAAGGAAAATTTTATAATATTTATGCAATTGTAGATTTTGTATATTTGAATAACTTTATTCAGAATAATCAAGAAGAAAATGATTTACAAAAAGATAATAATCAAGATATTTTTCTAAAAAGCGATTCAAAAAGATCTTTTAAAATTAATTCACAATTTAATGATAATGGAGGAATTAAGACAGGGATTGATTCAAATAATGAGACTATTGATCAATGGCGTTTAGTTGCTGATGAATTTACAGTCAAACAAAATCTTATTAAATTTCCTAAAGTTTTTTTTACTAATGATCCTATAAATAAGCCACAATTAATTATTAGAAGTGAAAATTTAGATATAGATTTCTCCGATAAAAAATTGAATTTTGATAGTAAAAAAAATACTTTAATATTAGATAATGCTATTAGTATTCCTCTACTTAGGAAAACCTCAAATAAAAATATATTTTATAATCAATGGGAAATAGGTTATGACAAAGATAATAAAGATGGTTTATTTGTAAAGCGTAATTTAAAATCAAGAAAAATATTTAAAGATTTTGAAATTAAAGGATATCTAGAGTATATGCTGCAGAGGTCTATAAAAAATAAGACAAAAAGTTATCCAAAAAATCATTCTAAGGTTGGATCTCCAACAATTACTACTAATAATAATGTTTTTGATTTATTTGGAGCAGGATTGTCAATAGATGGCTCAATTAGTGATTGGAACGTAAATCTTGATTCTGCTCTCTCTTCTTTTAATTCTGATAGATTCCCAAATAACTTTAGAGGTGATTTTGAAATAAATAAATATATTGATATTTATGGAATAAAAGATGCTGAATTAGATATTTTTGCGGCATATAGAAAAGATGCATTAACAATTAATTCAAAAAAGGAAATTGTAAATTCACTTATTGGTTTTCAGTTAAGTAAAACCATTTCAGAAACAAAAAATAATGTAGAAAAATATTCACTTTATGGTTTAAGAGGGGGAGATTATTATGCTAAGCTGCCTAATTCAAATTCTTACCACGGTAAATTAAAATTTGATTTATTTTCAACTTTCCAAAACAGATATTCACTTTATAAATTTCAAAATGATAATAATCAAAAAATAAGAAGTAGGTATTCTCCATCATTAATTGAAAGTGAAATCAAATTTCTTGCCTCTATACAATCCAATTTAAGTTTATATAATAGTGAAAAATATCCTTACCAAGGTTATTTTTATTTAAGATCTGGACCTGAATTTTTTTATGGAAATGCTGATAAAAAAATATTAGATTATTCATATTTATCAATTATAGGAGAACAAATTATTAGAACAGGAGAGAGTCCTTTCTCCTTTGATTATTATCCTGAATATATGACTAGATTATCCTTAGATTTTGAACAACAAATTTTTGGACCTATCTTTGCTGGTATATCTTCTTATTACTATATAAATTATCCAAATCATATCAATGATTTTGATAACATCCAATATGCCTTGTTTATTAAAAGGAGAGCTTATTCAATAGAAATATTTTATAATAAAAGTCAGGAGGAGATTGGCTTGGTATTTGACATTTTTAATATTAAATCGAATTTTAGAGAAGAACCTTTTAAAATTAAAAGATAAATAAATATTTATTTATTTATTTATAGATATCTACCTATTTATTGCCAACTAAATTTTTTAGTTTTATTTTTTAAATATAGTTATTATATTTTAATTTGTTAAAAGCTGATTTTATTATTGTTGGGGCAGGCATGGTTGGTCTATCAATAGCCAATCAAATATTAAAACATAATATTAATGCTTCTATTATTTTTATAGAAAAAGAAAAGAAAATAGGATTACATAGTTCAGGAAGAAATAGTGGAGTTTTACATGCAGGAATTTATTATAAACCAGATTCCTTAAAAGCTAAAGTTTGTATTAATGGAGCAAAAAGATTAAAGAATTGGTGCTCAGAAAATAAAATAGAAATTCTTTGCTGTGGAAAAGTTATTGCAGTTCAAGATCCTGAATTAGATGATCGCTTAGATGTTTTATATGAAAGGGGGAGGAAGAATGGAGCTGATATTTCATTGATTGATGAAGCTCAATTTAATAAGCTAGTTCCTCATGGAAGGACTTCAACTGGCAGAGCCATTTGGAGTCCTAATACTTCTGTTGTAAACCCAAAACAAATATTAAATAAACTTTATAAAAACTTAGTGAATAAGAACGTTAAATTTTTATTTGAATCTAAAATTAAAAATGTAGATAATACTAGTAACATTATTAACTTATCAAATGGTAAAAGAATTTCATTCGGACACCTCTTTAATGTATCAGGATTACAAGCTGATAAGGTTGCTAAGAAATTCAATATTGGTGAACAATTTATAATTTACCCTTTTAAGGGTATTTATTGGGAGTTAAGTAAAAAGTGTGATTTGAATTTTAAAACAAATCTTTATCCAGTACCTGATTTGAATGTACCTTTCTTGGGAGTTCATGTAACTCCGAGTTTGGAAGGAACAATATATTTAGGTCCTACAGCAGTTCCAGCATTAGGAAGAGAAAATTATAAAGGCATAGAAAATTTTGAGCCATTATCTACAGTTGAATTTTTTGCAGAAATGGCTAAGTTATATGTTAAAAACTCGAATGGATTTAGAAAATATGCAACTGAACAGGCTTTTCAGGGCTTAAAACCAATTTTTTTAAAGAGCGCTCAGAAACTTATACCAAATTTAAAGGATAGAGATTTGTTGTTGAGTAGTAAGGTCGGCATAAGATCACAGCTTTATGATAAAAAATCATTAATGTTAGTTGATGATTTTAAGATGATAACTAAAACAAATTCAACACATCTTTTAAATGCTATTTCACCAGCATTTACCGCAAGTTTTGAATTGGCCGATTTAGTGTTAAAATCTATAAATTTATAATTATGGATCTAACTAATAAAAATTTATTACTAATCGGGGGAGCAGGTTTAATTGGCTCTCATACAGTTGATAAATTGCTTAGTACTAAATGTAATAAGATAGTGATTTATGATAATTTTGTAAGGGGAAGAGAAGAAAATATTGCTACTGCACTAGAGGACAGTAGGGTAGAAATATTTGATGCTGGAGGCGATATATTACAAACTGATATTCTTGACGCAGCAATGAAAGATATAGATGGAGTTTTTCATTTTGCGGCACTTTGGTTATTGCAATGTCACGAATTCCCTAGGACAGCATTTGATGTTAATGTTAAAGGCACTTTTAATGTTATGGAATCTTGTATAAAAAATAATATCAAAAGATTAGTATATTCATCGTCAGCATCTGTTTATGGAGATTCTGTTAGAGATCCTATGGATGAGGATCATCCATTTAATAATAAAAACTTTTACGGTGCAACAAAAATTTGCGGCGAAGCAATGTTAAGAGCTTATCATCATAGATATGATTTGGAATATGTGGGATTGAGATATATGAATGTTTATGGTCCTAGACAAGATTATAACGGAGCTTATATTGCAGTAATTATGAAAATGTTAGACGCAATTGATAATGGGAAAAGTCCCACTATTTTTGGAGATGGATCAGAAGCTTTTGATTTTGTTTCTGTTGAAGATTGCGCAATGGCTAATATATGTGCAATGGAGAGTAATGCTAATGATTCTTTCTATAATGTAGGAACAGGAATAAAACACTCACTTAAAGAACTAGCTGAGATATTAATTGAACTAACTGAATGCAAAAAAGAAATTCAATATAAACCAAGGAGTCAAGCTACTCTTGTAAAGAATAGAATTGGTTGCCCTAAAAAAGCATCCAAAGAAATTAATTTTAATGCAAAGATAAAGTTAAAAGAAGGTCTTCTTAGTTTAATAAATTGGAGAAACAAGCATAAATCTGAGGTAGAATCAAGAAGGACTAAATTAAAATAAGCATGTGTGGAATAAGCGGAGCATTATCTCTAAAAGCCGAAAATATCTGTGAAAAAATAATAATACGTATGAATGATACTATTAATCATAGAGGTCCAGATAATTCTGGAATTTATGTAAGTAATAAAATTTGTATTGGTCATAAAAGACTTTCAATAATTGACTTAACTGATTCAGCTAAACAACCAATGTTTAGTGATGATCAAAGATTTATTATCTCTTATAATGGAGAAATATATAATTTTTTAGAATTAAAAAATATTTTAATTAAGAAGGGACATCAGTTTAACACTAAATCTGATACTGAAGTGGTTTTAAAATCGTTTATAGAATGGGGTATTGAATCATTTAATAAATTCAATGGAATGTTTGCATTAGCTATCTGGGATAAAGAATTAGAGTTACTATATTTATCTAGGGATAGATATGGCATAAAACCGATTTATTATTACTTTTGTGATGGTCTTTTTCTTTTTGCTTCAGAAATTAAATCAATTGTTGCTCATCCAAATTTTAAAAAAGAATTAAATTATCCAGGAGTCGCTGAGTACTTTACTTTTCAGAATTTTTTTTCTTGTAATAATTTTTATAAGAATGTGCATATTTTAGAGGCTGGTAATTATAAGATAGTTAACATTAATGAAAGTTCTATCAAAACAATCAAATATTGGGATTTTTCTTTTAAAGAAAATCATAATTTGACTAAAAATGATTGCTTAGAAGAATTAGATAAAAGGATTAAGAATTCAATTAAGAGAACTCTTATTTCAGATGTAGAAGTAGGCTCCTATCTTAGTGGAGGAATTGATAGTGGATCGATAACATCTTTGATATCACGAAAATATAGTTATTTAAAAACCTTTACATGTGGATTCGATTTAAATTCAGCAAGTGGAATTGAATTATGTTTTGATGAACGAGATTTAGCTGAATTCATGTCTTATAAATTTAAAACTGAACATTACGAAGTCGTATTGAAAGCTGGTGATTTAGAAAGAATTATGGAAAAAATTGTTACCCATGTTGAAGAGCCAAGGGTAGGTCAATGTTATCCAAATTTTTATATTTCAAAATTAGCGAGTAAATTTGTAAAGGTTGTAATGTCAGGTACTGGAGGCGATGAATTATTTGCAGGTTACCCATGGAGATATTATCAGGGCCTATCAAGTAAAAATTTTGATGAATTTGTTTATAATTATCATCAATTTTGGGTTAGATTAATGCCCTTGGAATCATATAATAAAGTGTTTGATCCTATCAGTAATGAGATAGGAGAATTCAATTCAATTGATATATTTAAAAATGTATTTGCAGGAGTTGATACCGATGCTAAATCTCCGAATGATTTCATAAATTTGGCCTTATATTTTGAGGCGAAAACATTTTTGCATGGATTATTGGTTATAGAAGATAAAATAAGTATGGCAAACTCTTTAGAAACAAGAATACCATTCTTAGATAATGATTTAGTTGATTTCTCTTCGCAAATACCAATTGCTTTAAAATTAAAAAATTTTGAAGATAATGTAAATTTTAATAAAAATCCTGATTTAACTAATAGTAGTTTTAAGAAAACCAATGATGGTAAATATATTTTAAGAGAATTAATGAAAAGTTATCTTCCAAATGAAGTCTTAAAAAAAGAGAAGAAAGGATTTTCAGCCCCAGACTCAAGTTGGTTTAAAGGGGAGAGTTTAAATTATGTTACTTCAAAAATAATGCAAAAGAATTCAAATATATTTAACTTCCTAGATAGAGATATTATATTTAATTTACTTAACGAGCATTTTGAAGGTAAAAATAATAATAGATTATTAATATGGTCTTTACTATACTTTGAAAAGTGGCTTGAGTTGAATTTTTGATTGTATGTTATTTTTACTTAAAAAGAACATCTTTAGGATAATACAACATGTTTATTTAATATTTTTTGAAATTTTAATTTTAGTGCCGCTTTTTATCCTATGTTTTTTAAGTAAGTTTTTTTATAAGAAATATACTTTTGGAATTGGCCCAGAACCTTTAATAAATAACATCGCTTTTAAAAAGGCTCTAGATAAAATAAATGTTAATTCAATCACATTTGCTACTCATTTATATTATGTAACTTCATCATTTGATAAAATTTTTTATCCCTTCAAAATTAGAAAATTTATCATCTTCCCAACATCTATTAAGGCATTTATATTCTCAATATTTAGATGTAGAAATTTAATAATTTATTTTAATGGAGGATCTTTATTTAATACTATATTTTTAAGATTTTTCGAACCATATTTTTATAAGTTAGCTAAAATAAAAATTATTGTAATGCCCTATGGAGGGGATGTTCAAGATCTTTCTAGATCTCCAAATTTATTATTTAAAAATGCTTGCAATGAATCTTATTCAAATTTTAAATATAGAAAAAAATTAATTGAAAGGAATATAGATCGATGGACAAATAATGCTGATTTTGTAATAGGTGGATGTGAATGGGTAGATTATATGTATGGTTGGGATATGCTTTTACCTGCTCATTTTACAGTTGAAATTCCATCAATTATTAATTTCTCAGATTATAAACCAAATACAAAATTAAGAATTTTACATGCACCAAATCATAGACAAATAAAAGGTACAAATTACATTATTAAGACTATAAAAAAATTAAAGAATCAATTTAAATTAGATATAGAGCTGATTTTAAAAGAAAAAGAAGATAATGCCACAATACTTAAATCAATTCAGGAATGTGATCTGGTTATTGATCAATTAATTATTGGTTGGTATGGATTATTTAGTCTAGAGGCAATGGCTTATGGAAAACCAGTTTTATGTTTTTTGAGAAATGATCTTGTTGATCTGTATACATATAATAAAATAATAGATAAAGAAGATTTTGAAAAAAATGAGAGTAATATTATTAGTGAAGTATTTCCTCCTATAATAAATTCAGATATTTTTAATCTAGAAAAAACTCTTTTAGAAATATATTATGGAAAAATAAATTTAAATCTTTTTTCTCATGGTGGACATAGATATTGTAAAAAATATCATTCTGTAAATGCTATGTCTGAAAGATTCCAAGAAATCATTAAAAAATTAAATCAATGATTATGAAAGAAAATATTCTAATTACTGGTGGAACTGGATTAATAGGTTATGCATTAATTAAGTATTTTCAAGAGAATAGTAACGCTAATATTTTTCAAATTATTAGAAAGAATGATATTAAAGATGATTTAAATATTTTTAAAGGGACTGAAATAATTCATACTGATTTAAGTAATCCCTCCTTTATAAAAGTATTACCCAAGAATATTGATATAATTATCCATCTTGCTCAATCAGAAAATTATAAATTATTTCCTGAATATGCTGATCAGGTTTTTGATATAAATATTAGAAGTAGTTTTAACCTTATTGAATTTGCGAGGATAAATAATTGTAAAAAGTTTTTTTATGCCTCTTCAGGTTCAGTTTATGATAATACGATAACTAATAATCTCCCTTTAAGAGAAAATTCTCTTTTAAAATTAAATGTTAACGATTTTTACACGGCTTCAAAAATAGCGACTGAAAATATAATAAGTCCATATTCAAAGTATATGGATATTCTAATAGGTAGAATATTTTTTCCTTATGGAATTAGACAAAAAAAAAGTATGTTCATTCCGAAGATTATTAATATGGTTAATGATTCTAAGGAAATAAATATTAATGGAAAAGATGGACTGATATTTAATCCAACATCTGTTGAGTTGATTGCATATTGTATTTTTGAACTTTTAAATAAAGATAAAAAAGGTATATTTAATATTGCCTCCCCAAATAAAATTTCCTTAATAAATTTCGTTGAAACTATTGCCGAGGTTCTAAATAAAAAAGCAAACATCAATTATCAAAATGAAGTAAATAATCAAAATTATGCCGTTGATTTGAAGTACTTATATTCAAATATTAACTATATAAAAGAAAAGGGATTAAAGTATTTTATTAAGGAATATAAAAATGTTTTTTTTTAAAAGATCAAAAAAGGTATTAATACTTCCTGTTAATACTGGTGGGACTATTTTTTATATTAGAGATGCAATAAGATCATTAAATTATGAGCCTCAAATAATTACTTTTACTAAGCATCCTTTTGGATATGAGAAGAATAAAATTATTTTTAATCAAAATAGTAACTTTTTAGAAAGAGAATTAAGAAAAATCTTTGCTTTAAGATATTATTTCTTATGTAAAAATATTATTTTTAATTATGGTAGAACTATTTTTATGCAAGAGTTTATTAATAAAGAGTCTAAATACTTTTATCTTAAAATTATGCAAAATTTTTATTATAAAATTATGCAAAGAATAGAAATATCTATTAATAAGTTATTAGATAACAGATTGATTTTTATATATTCTGGAGATGATGCTAGACAGTCTGAATATTGTTTAAAAAACTTTTTTATTTCTCCAGCACATTATCTACGACATACTTCTTACTATACAGAATCAAAAGATAATATTAAAAGAAATAATATAAAAATAATCAATAAAATAGCTTACTCTATTTATTCAGTAAACCCAGATATTATGAATGTCTTACCCAAAAGGACGAAATTTCTACCCTATCCTTATAGGTTAGAATCTGATTCTTATAATATCAAAAATAATAAAACTTTAAAAATAGCGCATGTTCCCTCTCATAGAGGGGTAAAAGGCACAAAGCTTATTATTGATAAAATAAAAAATTTAAAAATAAATAAACCTGAATTAAATATCAATTTAACTATATTAGAAAATATAGATCATTCTGAATTACTAAGAAAATTAGAGGACTTTGATTTAGTTATAGATCAAATTTTAGTAGGATGGTATGGATCAATTGCTGTAGAGTCTATGGCTAAAGGTATTCCAGTAATGGCATATTTAAGAAATAAAGATATGAAATTTGTTCCAATAAAAATGCAAAAAGATATGCCAATAATAAATATATCAATAAATAATTTAGAAAAAAAAAATTATAGAATTTTGCAAATTTGACCAAGAAGAATTATTTAATTTGTCAAAAAGATCTAAAGAATTTGTAAGAAATTGGCATTCACTTAATTATTGTGCAGAATCTTTAAAAGATGATCTATTTTAAAATATTTACAATTTAATTTTCATTATTTCTGCCCAGATTGAAGTATTAAATAATCTCCATTTTTCTCTATAGTTTAATTTTCTCCAATTTTCTATTAGAGAATTTTTATCTACTATTTCATTTAATATTTCAGAACTCATAATATTATTTTTCATATCGTTATCATATTGACCAATCCATGTCCTTTCTGGTGCGTTAAATCCAAGCTTTGATCTCCTCCATGCAATAGAGTTCGGAAGTAAATTAGAATTTCTTAATGGATATTTTGTCCATCCATTTTTTATCTTATCCTCTAGATTAAGAGAAATTGAGCTTTCAACAACTCTATGATCTAAGAAAGGCACTCTAGCTTCTATAGAGTTTGCCATTGAATTCCTATCTTCATATCTTAATAAAGCAGGTAAAGATGTTTTATTTACCTCAAGTATTTGCGTTAATTTCATATCTTTTGAATTATTTCCAATCTCTTTATAAATATCTTTTAGACTATCAATTGGTAATTTTAAAAAGTTTAGTCGCTTTTGTAATCTATTTGTTCTTAATGATGAAAAAATAGGTCCTGCTATATATTTAGCCTTATCTAATAAAGAATTATTTTCACTGAAATAAAAATTATCTTTCAAGAATTTTGTTATTTTTAAAAAATTAATATTTTTGATTTCATTATAAAATATAAGACTAATATACTTGTGATAACCAAGAAGAATTTCATCAGCGCCTTGGCCATCAAGCATAACTTTACATCCTAATTCTTTTGCTTTCTTCATAACAAAATATTGCATAAAAATTGAAGGTGAGCCAAATGGCTCATCTTGTAAATAACAAATTTTATAAATATTATCCCAAAAGTCTTTAGCGGTAGGTATTACCATTTTTAATTCTTGACCAGCATAATTTGATGCTTGAATTGCATAGTCTGATTCATCATTCTCGATATCAATTGATTTTGCATGAATCAAATTAATATCAAAATTATTGTTTTTAGAAATATGAATTTTTGAGAAAATATTAGCTATTGTAGAACTATCAATACCCCCTGACAAGCAAGAACCTAGCTTTACATCGCTTCGCATTCTTAATTTAACTGAGTCCTCTATTAATTCAATAATATCTTTATCCTTATAATGATTTAATAATTGAGAACTCAAAGAATACCATTGCTTTATGCAGATATCTTCGCCTAGCTGAATAGATATTGAATGACCACCTTTTAGGGATTGTATATTTTTAAAAAATGTATTATCTGAGCACGAAACCAAACTTCCATATAGATAATTTGATAATTCATTAATATTAATTTGGTTAGCGCCAATAAATGTTAATTGTTTTATCTCAGAACTAAAGTAATATTTACCTTGAAATTCATACCAATATAGTGGTTTAATACCAAATCTATCTCTACTTACAAATAATTTTTTTTTATATTTGTCCCATATTATAAATGCCCACATTCCATTAAATCTTTTCTGACAATCTTCTCCCCAATATGCATAAGAAGCTAATAAAACTTCAGTATCAGAATTTGTTTTAAAACAAATTCCTTTATTCATTAATTCCTCTTTTATTTCTATATAGTTGTAAATTTCTCCATTAAAAACAACTATGTATCTATCCTCCCAATAAAAAGGTTGATTAGCTGCATTTGTTAAATCAATTATTGATAACCTAGCATGTCCTAAAGATACTAAATTATCAAAATAAAAATCTTTATAGTCTGGGCCTCTATGATTAACTTTATTAATCATATCTTTAATAATTTGTTGATCTAAGGATTTATTAGATAAGTTAAAAATCCCTGCTATGCCGCACATTTTAATTCTTTATAATCTCCTTAATTGTATCAGTTAATATTTTTTGCTCTTTTTCCCAACAAAGTTCTTTTGCCGCTATTTCACAATTTAATTTAAAAGTTTTGATATTATTAGTATTTAATTTCTTCATAGCTAATGCTATGTCTTTTGCTAAAAATGATTTTGCAACAATTCCTATTTTATATTTATCTATCAAATAAGATATAGATGGTGTCGGTCCTGAAATGATAGGTAATCTTGACTGAATAAATTGGAAAAATTTATTTGGAAGACAATATTTATAATTTATATTTGTTGGATAAATTGATAATAATGCAAAATCATAATAAGTACCTATTTCTACTAATTCCGATTCTTGTATTGGATTTTTAATATTACAATAATTATTTATAGCTAATTCTTTTAAATATTTTTTGTATTTGTAATCATTACCGGTTAAATAAAATGTGCCTCTAAAATTATCTCCAGCTAATCCTGTCGCTAAAATCATTTCCTCCAATTTTCTTGATGGGGTGGCAAGCCCATGATGGATATAGTTAAATTTATTTGAATTTATTCTTTTAAACTGATAATTATTTTTATAAAAATAACATGTATTTCTTAATAATTGGAATTTCTTAGATGTAAAAATATCCCATTTTTTACATAGATTTTCTTCAACTGTAAAGTGTGCTCCTCCTGATTTAGCAAAATTAGAGCACCATAATTTGTAATCTTTATAAATTATTTTCCAAAGGTAATTATTTGTTAATTCTTCAGGTGTGTACTCATGAGCATCGATTATACAATTTTCATAAGTTTTTAACAAGTTTATTAGTGGCCATGTCGTTGAGTCATTTAATATGAAAAATTTTATATTATTTATTTTTACATAGTCTATGATTTTTGAATAATTAAACCTTGTTGAAGTATATAAAAAGTATTTTCTGCAAATCAATAATAAAAAATAATATATTTTTAAAAATAAATTATTTCTTTCTTTTAATCTAATAAAAGTTATTTCTTGTATATAATTTTTCCCATATCCAAAACATATAATTTCATAATTATCTTTTAGGGAATTTATTTGCCTTTTTACTCTACTATCATTAACTATTTCAGAGAATGAAATTATTGCTATCCTTTCTTTCAAGACTTTATAGAATTCTTAATTACAGAATATATAGTTTCAGCATATTTTGACATCTCTTTGTTACTAATATTTGGATGTACTAAAAACATTAAATTTGTTTCACCTAATTCTTTTGCTACTTTTAGTCTTCCTTGAGGAGAGACTCCTTTTTCTTTAAAACATTTTTCAAGATATATTTCACTACATCCCCCATGAAAAGCAGGGTAACCTTTTTTATTGATTTCATCAATTATCCTATTTCTACTCCATTCATTTTTTAATTCAGATAAATTCAAAAAACAATTAAATTTATACCATGCATGTTTTACTTCTCTTGATGGAAGAGGTATTCTCAAAGCATGAATGTTATTTAATTTATCTGCAAGAATAAGTGCATTTCTTGTTCTAAGTTTATTCCAAGAAAATAATTTCTTAATTTGCAAGCGACCAATTGCACTTTGAAATTCGGTTAATCTAAAATTTGAACCTAAATTATCATGAAGCCATTTAAATCCGGATTTGAATTGATTATTATCTAATTTTTTTAAATTTTTTCCATGATCTTTAAAAGACCATATTTTTTCAAATATTTCTAAGTCATTGGTGGTGATCATACCGCCTTCCCCTCCTGTACTAATAATTTTATCCTGACAAAAACTCCAAGTAGCAATAGTGCCAAAGCTACCAACAGGTTGGAATCTCTTATTTATAAAGATTTCTGCTCCGTGAGCTTGTGAGCAATCCTCAATAACAAAAAGTTTATATTTGTTAGCCAAGGCACTTATTTTTTCCATATCCGCAGGCCAACCTGCAATATGAACTACTGTTATAGCTCTAGTTTTTTCTGTTATTAAAGGTTCAATAGTTTCAGCTGTAATGCAACCTGAATTTAAATCTACATCAGCGAATACAGGTTTTAGACCCAATAGCAAAGCGCTTGAGGAAGTAGCTATGAACGTTCTTGGGGTTGTTATTATCTCATCTCCTTTTTTTAAATTTAATGCAAGATATGCACAAGATAATGCCAGTGAACCATTTGCAAGGGCAATAGCATATTTAGCAGAGATTAATTTTGCAAATTCTTTTTCAAAATTTTTTGTTTCTGTACCTGTCCAATAATTTACAAGACCTGATGATAATACAGAACATGCACTCTTTATTTCATCATCAGAATAATAAGGCCAACTTGGTATGTTCATTGCAATTCTTAGATTATTCTTGTTGGATTACCAACTGCTTTTGATTGATCAGGAATATTTTGGATCACAACAGATCCAGCCCCTATTATGGTTTCACTTCCAATTCTAATTCCTTGAATTATTGATGAACCAATTCCTATCCATGACCCATATCCAATAGTTACATTTCCAGCAATATTTACTCCTGGACAAATATGAACTCCATTTGAGATTAAAGAGTCATGTTCAATTATGCTTCCAGTATTCAAAAAAACAGATTCTTTAATATCTACATTAGCCTGAATGCATACTTTTGGATAGATGATTGAACCTGCACCAATTTTTGCCGATTCAGAAACAAATGAACTTTTATGAATAATATTGGGTATTAAATAATTCTCTTTTTTTAAAATCTCATGCCATTTCATTCGAATCTCATAAGAACTTATGCTAATTATTGCTTCTGTAAATTTGTTTTTAATCTTTTTATCATAAATACTTTCAAGTGGTCCTATAATCTCACCATTTTTTTTATATGAAAGATCATCCAGAAATTCTATACTTTTATATTTTTTGGAGGAAAAAGCATTTTCTGCTATTACTCTTCCATTATCGCCAGCACCAAGTATTAAAAGATTTTTCAATGTTATTTATTTCCTCCAAAAGATTTACAAGTTGCTTCACCCGGAGAATTTATCCCATTTCTTTTTATTACCTCAAATATTGTCAATATAATAATTTTTAAATCTAATTGAAAATTATAATTTTCGACATAATATATATCTTTGGAGAATTTATCCTCCCATGATAAATTATTCCTGCCTTGAACCTGGGCTAAACCAGTAATACCTGGCTTCACTTTGTGTCTTTTAGATTGAAATTCATTATAAAGTTTTAGATATTCAACTAATAGAGGCCTTGGTCCAACAAAACTCATTTCTCCTCTAATAATATTTATTAAAGATGGAAGTTCATCGATTGAAGTCTTCCGGAGAAATTTTCCAAATTTAGTCAATCTTAAATGATCATTTTCACTGGATTCATATAAATTTTTAGAATTAGACATAGTTCTAAATTTATATAATTTAAAACATTTATTATTAAGTCCAGGGCGGATTTGAGTAAAGAAAATTGGTTTTCCATTAAATATTAGTACTCCCATACTTATAAAAATAAATAGAGGTATAAATAATATTAAAAGGATTAATGCTATAAAAAAGTCAATATTTTTTTTGATTGATTTGTATTTGATCATAGTGAATTTATTATCTCTGAATACTTAATCGCTAATTTATTGTAAGTACGATTTTTAAATAGCCATTGTTTACCTCTTAAACCAATTGCCATTCTTTCTTTTTTACTAAGTTCAGAATATTTTATCAATTTTTTTTCTAATTCTATTATATTATCTACTTCTACAAATTCTCCACAATTTGATTGGTTAATCATCGTTTTATATCCAGAATAAGAAGCAATTATAGGTCTAGCAGCCAGCATATAGTCAACAATTTTATTAAGTGATTGTCCATAATCCCAAATTTTATTTTTACTCAAAGAAAGATATAAAATATCACTTCTTGCTAGAATATTATTTACATATTTTTTTTGAACTGATTTGCAAATAGCTAAATTTTTTAAATGACTGTATTTCTTAATATATTTGTTCTTTAATTCACCATCACCAATTACTAAAAAATTTATTTTTTGATTTCCTTCAAGATTTTTAATTACTTCAAAAAATGAATTAAGGTTATTTGATAAACCAATTGAGCCTGCATATGTTATTGTTATTTTTTTTTCGTTAAGAAATTTATTAATGGTTTTATGTTTAATCTGATAATTAATTTTTACACTTTTAGAGTCGAATCCATTTGGTATATTAATCACCTTACGATCGTCTCCAATAATTGTTCTTACATGCATTGAAAGTAGTGGCATTGTCCCAACAATTTTGTCTGAAAATGTATAACCTAAGTATTCAACAATTCTTAGAAAAAATATTAATGGATTGTATTTTGTGAATCCCTTATATTCCATTAGAGATAAAGGCCATATGTCTCTAATCTCAAAAATTAACTTACATTTATATCTTGATTTAATTAAAATACCATTAATTATTGTTAGTAGAGAAAGACTGGATACTATTATGCAGTCTGGACTTTTTAGTTCTTTAAGAGGAGCAAAAAATAATTTTATTTCAAATTCTATCCAACTCCAAATTCTCTTAAATGAGAAAGATCTTTTATAAAGCGTACTTCTTATAGTTAAATAGTTTACTTTATCAATTATTCTAAAGTTATAAATTTTATTTAAAGTTCTCCTTCTTCTTTTGTTGTATGAGTTTGAGTTAATTATAAATACTTTGTATCCTATTTTTTGTAGTTCTTTTATTAAATAATGACCTCTTTGTCCAACGTTTGCTTCATTAGGGGGCATAGCATATTTACTTAGATACCATACAACCCTTCCTTTTTTCATTATTAATATTTTTCCATTTTTAAAGAGAGTATTTTTATTCTATGGTTAAAGTGGAAGCTTTACAATTCTCTCTTCTCTTGCTGAACTGTATGCAGCTTCTAGTAATTCTAAACTTTTTAATCCATCATTTCCATCACACATGGCTTTTTCTTCTTTATTAAGACAGGAAATAATATTTCCGTAATAAGGATAATGACCTTTACCATAAACATCTTCACTTACATAGCCAACATCATTGATTTTTTTATCATCATCTGAATGATCTTTAAATTCCCATGTTTCAATTTTATTAACTGCAGTACCTCCAATTTTGACAGTTCCATTTTCACCAAGAATTGTAATTGAACCTTCAAGATTTTTTGGAAAAGTTAACATTGTTACAGCTAAAGTTCCTAAGGCACCATTTTCCCATTTTAATTGGACAGCTGCAGTATCTTCAGCTTCGATTTTTCTAGATATTGTTGCAATAGAGGCACTAACAGTTTTAACAGGACCAATTAGCCAATCAAGTAAATCTACATAATGGCTTGCTTGATTCATTAGTGCACCTCCATCTAATTCAATGGTACCTCTCCAATCGTCTTGATCATAATAGCTTTGAGGCCTTTGCCAAAATACATTAACGGTAACTAAGGCTATTTCCCCAAATCGTTTTTTTTCAATTTGTTTTTTTAATAATTGAAGTGTACTATTGAATCGATTTTGCTTGACTACAAAAAGTTTAACTCCATTTTCTGCACATTTTTTTACCATTTCTTTGCCTTGTTTAAATTTAGTTGCCATTGGTTTTTCAGTACATATATTAATTTTATTTTCTGCTGCAAGAATTGTATGCTCATAATGAAGGCCGCTAGGAGTTGCTAAGACTACCAAATCTAATTTATTAATATTTTGATTATGATCATCTATTAATTTTTGAAAATTGTCATAGATAGATATTTTTTCATTTTTTAAATTATATTTTTCCTGTTCTTCTTTAATTAATAAAATTGCTTCATTAAGCCTGTTTTGATTAGAATCACATATTGCAACTAAAGAAATATTACTATTGTGATAAATAATAGATTTTATATGATTTTTACTAATTCTCCCACAACCAATTAGTGCGACCTTTATTTTTTCTGACATACTTTGTTAAAGTTTATAAGCTAATTTATTAACTATGATCTCATAGTTTAGTAAAAATATCTAAATCTTTTAATATTTCATTTAACTATAATACTTAAGCCCTAACTATTGAATTTGAAGGTTCATATCTACCCCTAGTATCGATAATTAATTTACTATTTTCTTTAATTAATTCATAATCAAATATATCATGATCAGTTATAAGAATTACTGCATCAAAAGTTTGAAGAGTCTCTTTTGTTATGTCTATACTTTTAGAATTTATTTTAAATTTGCGAATAATGGGAAATTCACGGAAAAAGGGATCACTATAACTAACACTTGCTTGCCTTTCTGATAATAATTTCATTATTTCGACAGATGGAGATTCTCTCATGTCATCAACATTTTTTTTATATCCAAGACCAAGCACAAGAATATTACTATCTTTTAAAGGTTTCTTATTATCATTTAAAGACCAAGTAATCTTGTCTACAACATATTGTGGCATAGAAGAATTAATTTCACCTGCGAGTTCTATAAATCTTGTATGCATTCCATATTCTCTTGCTTTCCATGTAAGGTAAAAAGGATCTATTGGTATACAATGCCCTCCTAAACCAGGCCCTGGATAATATGGAACAAATCCGAAAGGTTTGGTTGCAGCAGCCCTTATTACTTCATATAAGTCGACATCCATTTTGTCAGCTAAAGGTTTTAATTCATTCATTAATCCAATATTGACAGCTCTATGTATATTTTCTAGTAATTTTGTCATTTCTGCTGTACATGTATTCCTTACAGGAACAACCTGATTAACTATGTGCTTATAAAGTTCAATTCCTATATTTTTACAATTTTCTGTTATGCCTCCTAGTACTTTTGGTGTATTTGAGGTATTAAATAATTTATTTCCTGGATCTTCCCTCTCAGGAGAATAAATGAGAAAGAAATTTTTACCAACATCAAAACCCCTTGAAGATATCAAAGGTAATAGCTCTTCTTTTGTTGTCCCTGGGTAAGATGTACTCTCTAAGCTTAGAATTTGGCCTTCTTTTAAAAATGGTAATAAAGAATTTGTTGTTTCTCTTATAAAACTAAGATCAGGCTCTCTATATTTATTAAGTGGGGTTGGCACACATAAAATTATTGCGTCAAAATATTTTGATTCTTCAAAATTTGATGTAGCTTTTATTAATCCTTTAGAGACGAATGAGTAAATTTCTTCGTTTGGAATATGTTTTATATAGCTTTCGCTACGATTAATCTTTTCAACTTTTTTTTCATCAATATCAAGTCCTATCACTTTGAAACCATTTTTAGCGTATGCTAGAGCCAAGGGCAAACCTACATAACCCATTCCTACGATTCCAATAATAGCTTCTTTGTTGTTTAAAAGTTCTTTTAAATTTAAAAACTCTTTAGTTTGAGTCATTTTTCTAATCTCAGTAATTCAAAGAATCTATAACTGATTTAATAATAGTATCTTGATCACTGTTTTTTAAAAGTGGATGCATAGGCAAGCTTAGTACTTTTTGTGAAATATTTTGTGCATTATTAAGGGATTTTTTTAAATATGTTTTTTTATTACTTATGTTGCTAAGTAAACTTCTTAAAAAACTTCTTTTATTATTTAAAGCTGCCTGATCAGTAATAAGTGAGGGGTAATGAATTGCAGTAGGGATATTGATTTCTTTTAATTTCTCAATAACTTCATTTCTATTCTCGACTTGGATAGTATATTGAGCGAATACACTTGTATTGTATTTAGATATTTTTGGAGTTAATGTAAATTCTAATTTTTGGAATTCATCGGTATACCTTTGAGCTATTCTTTGCCTTGCCGAAATTTCTTGTTCAAAGACTTCTAATTTAGCTAGCAATATTGCAGCTTGAATAGTATCAAGTCTTCCATTTAGACCTATTTTAATATGAGAATATCGTTTCTCTTGACCATGTAAAGATAGAATTCTCATCTTGTTAGCTAACTCTTCATTATTTGTAAAACATGCTCCCCCGTCGCCATATCCTCCTAATGGCTTTGAAGGGAAAAAACTTGTTGTGCCTATGGTTGATAATCCACAACTTCTTTTATTATGATGTTTTGCTCCAAAGGATTGAGCTCCATCCTCAATAACTGGGATATTATATTTTTCAGCAATTTTATTAATTTCAAGGAAATTTGCAGGTTGACCATAAAGACTCACTGGCATTATTGCTTTAGTTTTTTTATTAATTACTGAATTTAATTTTTCATGATCTAAATTATAAGTATCTTTATCAATATCAATAAAAACAGGTTTTGCTCCTAAAAGCATTATCGTTTCAGCCGTGGCAAAGAAAGAGAAGGGTGTAGTAATAACCTCATCTCCCCTTTTAATGCCTAAAGCCATTAAGGCAATTAATAAAGCATCTGTTCCACTAGAAACTCCTATACAATATTTTACACCAACAAATTCTGCCAATTTCTGTTCTAATTCGCTTACCTCAGGACCTAAGATATATTTTCCGTGGTTTAAAACTGATTTAATTCTTTTATCAATCTCTTCTCTAAGAGTAATTCCCTTAGGAGTTAATTTGTTTTGTTGTGATTTTAGATCAATAAATTCCATTATTTATTTTTTGACGAAATATAGATTATTTTATCGCCTTTTAGCCTATAAAGTGAAGCTGTTTTTGGACATTTCCATTCACCATTACCATTCAAAGGTAATTCTATTCTTTCTCCAAAAGCACTCATCCAACCAATTTGCTTCGCAGGAACTCCCACCATAAGAGCAAAATCCAAGACATTCTTGTTAACGACCGCTCCCGCTCCAATAAATGCATATTTACCAATTTTTATTCCACAAATTATTGTGCAATTAGCTCCCAGCGTAGCACCCTCGCAAACAACTGTTTTTTTGTATTCATCTTTTCTTGAAATCTCTGATCTTGGGTTGTAAACGTTCGTAAAAACCATGCTTGGCCCACAAAAAACATTTTTTTCAAGATAGACATTATCAAAAATAGATACATTATTTTGAATTTTTGTATTATTGCCAACCCTTACTTTATTTCCTATATAAACATTTTGACCAATTGAACAATTATTTCCAATTTCTGCACCACTACAAATATGAGTCCAGTGCCATATTTTTGTATTATTACCAATTTTTGCACCTAAATCAATAATTGATGATGGATGTATTAATAAGGGTTCTAAATTATCATCTTTTTTCATATAAAGTAGCTTTTTTAGTAGTTTTTATATTAAATTAATTAAATAAGAGTATTCTTTGATTCTTTAAAATCTTAATGCTTAATAGTAAAATCTCAAAATTAAGTTTTTTAGAAAGGAAATCAATACTCATTTTTATTGATTTAAATGTAATCATATTTAGTATTTGGTTCTCTTTTTTCTTACGAATTTCTAATCCATTAAGTGAATATTTTCTTAATTCTGTTTGGATTATTCCCGTAATGTGTTCGTTAGCCATACCGATTTATATATTAACAGGATTTTACAGAGGCCTAATTACATATACAGGAAGTTCATTTATATATAAATCTGCATTAAGTAATATTTATATAGTATTAGGTACTCTTACTATTGGGTATTTATCTGGAGCAAATATGCCTCCAAGAAGTATATGGGTTATTGTTTATATTCTTATTATTGGAATAAATAGTTTTATAAAAATAATATTGAGAGATTTTTTAAGATTATTTTCTAATTCAAATAAAAAAATTCAAAAAGTTGTTATTTATGGAGCAGGTTCAGCTGGTGCTCAATTAATAAGTTCCTTAAGAACCACTGGTGCCTTTAAAATATTATTTATTGTTGATGATAACAAGAAACTTTGGAAAAGGAATATAAGTGGAATAAAGATTAAGTCTCCTGAATTTTTAAAAAATATAAACTATAAAATTGATAATGTTTTGTTAGCAATAC
>MDTD01084263.1_pt1 | contig 29280 bp, 25 predicted proteins | sample 811221 | NCBI WGS metagenome assembly MDTD01 (sample SAMN05326646, study PRJNA326480) | marine metagenome | isolation source: seawater | place: Pacific Ocean: South West | collected 2011 | reverse complement strand
TAATGGTAGCAAGAGAATTAACAAAAAAATTTGAAGAACACGTTGGAAGTAATATAAAAGACGTTATTAAATTCTTTAAAGATAAAGATATTATTGGTGAAATAACAATTGTTGTCAAAGGTATAAAAAAAAGAGATTTTAATCCTGATAAATTCATCATAAAAAAAGATCTCAATGATTTAATAAATGCAGGCCTTAGTATGTCAGAAGCATCTAAATACTTGGCAAAGAAAAATGGACTAAAAAAAAGCGAAGTTTATAATATGATTTAAAGTTATAAATAAACTATTAATTTATATGAGCTTATTTATTAAAAAATTATCTTACTCAATAATATTCAATTCTTGTTTATTTACGCTTTTATTTATAGGAATACAAAATAGTTCAAACAAAAGTAAAGTAAACTTATTAATTAACGAAACTATTGAACTCCCAATAAGTTTTATAATCGGTTCCAGTTTTATATTAGGCTCTATTTTCGGAAGCTTTGTTGAATTTAATATTAATAATCAAAAAAAAAATAGCTCAAAGAGCTATTAGATTTTCAGCGCAAACTATTCTTGAAATGCCTTTATCTATAAGAGCAGGCGATGCGATTCTAAATACATCGGTATTTGGGACTTTAAGTACCCTTTGCTCTTTATTACAAGATCTTTTAGCAAGATTTAAATCAAAAAATATCTCTATGGCTTTTCTACATAAATCATTCTCAGGTAAAAATTTCCATTCTGGAAAGTCTTTTAATAGTTTTATTTCTAACTCAATTTTCTTATCTACAACCATATAAACAACTTTAGGAAAATCTATTTCGGAAATAGGAACAGAAGACAATTCCTTTCGAGATGAATCATCCATTTCGTAATCTATAGGTGCAATTTCAAAGAAAGAATCAATTGAAGCAAAATTTGCAGCAGTTGTATTTTCATTTAAAACTTTGGAATTAATAGAATTATTCTCTAAATTTTCATTATCAATATTGATTTCTTGTAAATTTTTATTTGCATTTGGCTTTTTTCTAGATTTCTCTTCTAAAGATTTACCCATATCTAAAAACTCCTTATATTTAGAATCTCCAAGACTTTTCTTTAAATTTCTTATAATTGTGGGGACAGTACAAGCAAAATTTTCTGATAACAAATTTATCGCTACACCAGATTTAAAACTTTTCACTATTTCTTCTTTTTGTTTTTCAGTAAGTCTTTTGTTCAAGATTAAAAATGTATTACTTTTTAATTTTAAGTTATTTCTTATTGAAAGAAAATAAGATAAAAAATATTCATATAAAATTAATAAAAGGATTTACTTAGATTGTTCAGGCTGATAGTGTCGGATATAATGGGAAGATGCTTCCTTAGCTCAGCTGGATAGAGCAACTGCCTTCTAAGCAGTGGGCCGCAGGTTCGAATCCTGCAGGAAGCGTTAATATTGCTTGAAGATTGATAAACATGAGAGCGTTAAAGCTTTATTTTCCAAAAGAAAAAAATCTCGAAGATTATGGCTTTATTTTGTTCATTCTAGGGATATTTTTTTTGCCCTCAACAATAGTAATTGGTGTTCTATTCTTACTACCAGCATTTGTAATAGCTAGTCTTTCAGGAAATAAATCATTTTTCAAAGATTACTGGAATCTTCCTTTTTTGATATTCGGATTGTTAATAATAATAAGCACAATTTCTCAAAACTATCTTTTAACAAACAATTACCTTGCAATTTGGGATACTAAATTATCATTAATTGGATTAGCCAATTGGATCCCTTTCATTTGGGTTTTTTGGGCATCCCAGCCCTACCTTAATTCAAAGTTAAAAAGAAGATCATTTTCATTGGTTTTGATTGCGAGTACTTTCCCAGTATTAATTACTGGTTTTGGTCAATATTTTTTAAACTGGACAGGTCCATTTCAAACTCTTAATGGACTAATTATTTGGTACCAAAGACCCATAGAAAATCCAGGAGGATTAAGTGGGTTATTCAGCAATCAAAACTATGCAGCATCTTGGCTGAATTTTGTTTGGCCATTTTGTTTAGCATTATTTTTCGAAAAAGGAAATAATTTGTTTAAGAAAACCGCTGCTTTTAGTTTTCTCATTTCAACAGGTTTGGCTGCATTTTTAACTTTTTCCAGGAATGCTTGGCTTGGTTTATTTACTTCAATGCCGATAGTTTTAGGTAAAAAAGGATTTAAAATTTTTTTACCATTATTAACAATAACGATATTAATTTTATTCTTTTTATTTTCTCCAATCTTTGACGTTGAATTACAAAATACTTTAAAGAATTTGTTAAGTGGAAAAATATTATTAGAATTTTCCAAGGAAGGTTATGAGGGGCTAGATGTAACTAGAATGGAAATTTATAAAAGTGCATTTGAACTTATTAAAGCAAATCCTTTTTTTGGAATTGGAGCTGGATCTTTTACAGAAATATTTTTTTTAAATACAAATTTCTGGAAAGGCCATTCTCATAATCTTTTGTTTGAATTATCTATTAGTTACGGTCTACCTGCAACTATTATTTTTTTTATAACTACTACAAATATTCTTTATTTATCAAATAAAAAAATCTTTTCAAGCGAAATAAAAGTTGATGTTAATTATATAGATAGAGCATTTTGGACCTCTTTATTCTTTTTTCTCATATCACAACTAGCTGATGTTCAATATTTTGATGGAAAAATAAGTTTGATTACATGGATCTTAATGGGAGGTCTTAAAAATATAATTTTGGATAAAGACTATATATTTACAGCTCAACCATGAAAATAATTTAGGTAAAAATTTGTGATGAATATAAAAGATTCAAATATAGCTATTGTTCACGACTGGTTTCTCAAAAAATCATTTGGGGGAGCTGAAAAAGTCACAATTATTTTAAATGACTTTTTAAAGCAACAATATTCAGCTCCTGATATTTTTTCCTTAACGTCAAATATTGAAAGTATAGAAAAAAATCCTTTCCAAGAAAAGGAAATACAAACAAGTTTTATTCAATCATTACCATTAGGCAAAACAAATGTTCAATCCTATCTTCCTTTCCTGCCTTATGCAGTTGAACAATTAGACCTAAGAAAATATGATTTAATCATAAGTTCAAGTCATGCATTTGCCAAAGGCATACTTACCTCTACGGAGCAATTACACATAAGTTATATACACACTCCCATGAGATATGCATGGGACCAAATGAATACATATTTAGAACAATCTACTTTATCAAGATTTGGCTTTGAATTACCTCTTAGATATATACTTTACAAATTGAGGGAATGGGATCATTCTAGTTCTCAAAGAATAGATTATTTAATAGCTAATTCAAATTTTACTGCTAAAAGAATAAGAAAATATTGGGGACTTAATTCAGAAGTAATACATCCTCCAGTAGATGTTGATAGATTTAAATTTAATAATTCAAGGGGCAATTTTTATTTAACTGTTAATAGACTTGTCCCCAATAAAAGGGTGGACTTATTAGTTAGTTCCTTTAACAAACTTGGATTACCTCTATTAATAATAGGGGATGGACCTGAGAAGGCTAAGTTACAGAAAATGGCAAATTCTAATATAAAAATTCTAAGTAAATCATCTAACTTAGATGTTGAAAAATATATGAGCACCTGTAGAGCTTTTGTTTATGCTGGAGTTGAAGATTTTGGAATTGCGCCTGTAGAAGCAATGGCCGCAGGTGCTCCTATAATCGCATATGAAAAAGGTGGAATTTTAGATACTGTAAATCCTCTTGATAACACAAATAAAAATGAAGTCCCAAATGGCATATTATTTAAAAGACAAAACCCTCACGACTTGATAGACACAATAAATTGGTTTGAAGATAAGAAGATTTGGAGTAAATTTAATCCTGAATATCAAAATAATTTTTCACAAAAATTTAATAAAAGAAATTTCACTGCTAAGCTTGAATTTTTTATTAATAAAGCTTGGGACGAATTCAAAAGAAAGTTATGATTAAAAATTAAATTTGTATAAAACATTTAGTTTTAACATTATGGAGATTAAGAGAATAAAAGTTATAAAACAAAGTTTTTACATAACTATGAAAAGTTTTTTTGATATTTTTTTTTCTTTAATCATTTTGATTCTATTTTCTCCTTTTTTTTTAATTATTTCTTTACTAATAAAATTTAGTTCAAGAGGACCTATATTTTTTTTACAGAAAAGAATTGGTAAAAACAATAAGCCATTTTATTGCATAAAATTCAGAACCATGCATCCTGAAGCTCAGGATATGCTGGAAAATATAATGCTAAATAATGAAAAATTGAGAAAAGAATTTCAAGAAACACAAAAATTAAAAAATGATCCCAGAATTACAGTGATAGGAAATTTCTTGAGGAAAACAAGTTTAGATGAAGTTCCCCAATTTTTAAACGTTATTAGAAAAGAGATGAGCATCGTGGGTCCAAGACCAATAGTTGATGAAGAAAAACATAAATATGGCAATGTTTTTTCAAAAGTTATATCCGTTAATCCTGGTATAACAGGTTTATGGCAGGTAAGCGGAAGAAATAATCTTACTTATAAAAAAAGAATTTATTTAGATGAACTATATGTTAATAATATTAATTTATTAATGGATATAAGGATTATCATAAGAACTTTTGGAGTTATTTTTTTCCCTAAGGATAGAGGGGCATATTAATTAATTATTTATTTTTAGTTACCTTAAATTGAATCAAATTGTAAAGTTAATTCATTTATTCCTAAATCTGTTTTCGACTAAAGATGCTAGTTAATTAATAATCCTGAATATCTTGAAAAAGTTAAGTTAATATAAAGAATGAATTTGCATATCTAAATATCTTTTCATGAGAAATCAAGTTCTCATTCCAGTAATACTTTGCGGAGGTTCAGGTTCGAGACTATGGCCACTTTCAAGAGAAAGCTACCCGAAACAATATTTATCAATTAATTCCAATGATAAAAAAAGTTTATTACAAAAAACTCATGCCAGAATAAAAGATATTGAAGGCATTCAAAATCCAATTCTTATTTGTAATGAAGAACATAGATTTATTGCTGCTGAACAAATGAGATCAATAAAAGTAACTCCATCTTCCATTATCCTTGAACCTATAGGAAGAAATACTGCTCCAGCTATTGCATTATCAGCTTTAAAAGCGATTGAGAAAGATAAGAATTCAAATATATTAGTTTTATCATCAGATCATGAAATAAAAAATCAAGAAAAATTTCTCAAAGCAATCAAAATAGGTCTAAATTACTCCGAGCAAGATAAATTGGTAACTTTTGGAGTTGTACCAGATTCCCCAGAGACGGGTTTTGGATATATTAAATCGAAGAATGAATACAATAAGATGAATGTTAATGGAGGCGAAATTATTGAATTTGTTGAAAAGCCAGATTCCAAAAAAGCTAAAGAATTTTTAAAAGATAAACGTTTTACTTGGAACAGCGGCATGTTTCTTTTTAAGGCAGAAACAATATTAAATGAAATTAATAAATTTTTTCCAGAGATAATAAGTTTATGCAAACAATCATTATTGAAAAGCAGTTACGATCTTGATTTCCAAAGACTCAATAAGGAGGAATTTTGCAATCTCCCAAATATTTCAATAGATAATGCTGTTTTAGAGAAAACTGATAAAGGAATAGTTATACCTTTAGATGCGGGATGGAGTGATATTGGAAGTTGGAATGCTGTTTGGAATTCTGCGCCTAAAGACAATGATGGGAACTTTATCGAAGGCAAAGTGATACTATCTGAAACAAGAAACTGTTTAATAAAAAGCGATAATAGACTTATAGCAGGAATTGGACTTGAAAATCTTGTAATTGTAGAAACAAATGATGCAATCCTTGTGTCTGATAAAAATAAAACTCAAGACGTCAAAGAAATTGTCAATAGACTTAAAAATTCAAATATTCCTGAAGGACAAACTCATAGAAAAATTTATCGACCTTGGGGTGATTACACATCAGTAGTAGATTCATCTAATTGGCAAGTAAAGCTTATTAATGTCAAACCAGGAGAAAAGTTATCATTACAAATGCACCACCATCGTTCCGAGCATTGGATTGTAGTAAGTGGAACAGCTAATGTAGAAATTGATGAAAGAAATTTTACTTTAACCGGTAATCAAAGTACTTATATCCCTCTTGGATCTAAACACAGATTATCTAATCCAGGAAAAATAAACCTCGTTTTAATTGAAGTTCAAAGTGGATCCTATCTTGGAGAAGATGACATAATTAGATTTGATGATATATATGGTCGATCAAATTAAAACAAGTTTAATTATTTCTTATTTGAAGATATTGTTAGCTGTTATTCTAAAGATAAAGGAAAGTCGGAAATTTCTGTCTTATGTTTAAATGAAAAGTAAAACATTATCCTTATTAAATCGTTTATACAAAAAACTTTCAGTTGAGAGAAAAAAATCATTATTTAAGCTTCTTCCAATTGCTGTAATTACAGGTTTATCTGACGTTTTAGTCGTAGGTCTTGTTTCACGTCTTTTCGGCGCAGTTGTAGGGAAAATTAATCGACCAACTTTACCATTTTCTGAAATATTTCCTGCAGATCCATTTATTAAAGTAATTTGGTTAATTGTTATTTATATATCTGTTAATTGGTTAGCCTCAATTTTAAGATTATTCTTAAGAGCTTACCAAGAAAGATTAAGAGCATCAATATTTCTGGATTTATCACAAATTGCGCAAAGAAATATATTTAATCAAAAATATGAATTTTTTCTATCAGAAAAAAGCGAGGATATCTCATCGAAAGTTCTCCTAAATATTTCAAGAGTGTCGGAGAAATTAATTAGACCCATACTTCAAATAGTAAGTGGGGTTTTTATTGTTTCTTTTATTTTTCTTGCTGTTTTATCTTTTGCCAAAATAACAGCTCTATATTTAATAATTTCTTTAGTTATTGGATACACCTCTATCTCATTATTTGTTACTCCAATTATCCGTGACTCCACAAAGCAAAGAATAATTTTAGAACATGAAATATCTAAAGTTTTATCTGAATCCATCAAAACAATTACTGATGTATATTTAACTAATTCTGAAAAGTTTTTTGAGAATAAATATAATATTGCAAGTCAAAAAGCCTTCCCATTTTTATGGAAGGCTGAAACAATGCCTGAATTCCCAAGATCTTTAATTGAACCTTTTGGAATTACGCTAATTTTTTTTATAGGTTTAATACCAGTCTTATCGAATAAAAATCCAACAACTTTACTCGAAATAGTTCCTTTTTTAGCAACAATCGCAGTAGCTTCTCTAAAATTAACGCCACCTCTTCAAGACTTGTTTAGAGGAATTACTGATCTAAGAGCAGGAATTCCTGACTTAGAAGAGGCCTTGAAAATAATAGATCTTCCTAACCAAAGAGAATATAATCAAATTGTAAATGTTGACAATTCCTTTGTTGGCCCAACAAAAACAATCGAATTGTCGTCTGTTTTTTATAGATATCCATTAACAAAAGAATATTCACTTAAAAATATAAATTTAAAAATACCTGTTGGATCTAAAATAGCATTTATAGGCACAACAGGAAGCGGCAAAACTACTACAGCTAATCAAGTCTTATGTCTATTAAGGCCAACTAGAGGTTCACTATTGTTGGATGGGGAAAAACTCAAAACAAAAGACATAAACTCATGGCAAACAATGTGCTCTTATGTTCCTCAATCAATTAATTTGTTGAACGAAGATATATTAACCAATATTGCTTATGGTCTTAATAAAGAAGAAATCAATGAATCAAAGGTTTGGGATTCTGTAATTGCTGCTCAACTAGAAGGTATGATAAAAAGTTTACCTGCTGGATTAAAAACTAAAATTGGCGAGAATGGTGTTCGACTCTCTGGAGGGCAAAGACAAAGAATAGCCATTGCTAGAGCTTTTTATAGAGATGCTAAACTACTCGTTCTTGATGAAGCTACAAGTGCTCTCGACAATAAAACGGAATCTGATTTAATGGAAGCTTTAGATTTATTAAATAAAAAATTAACCACAATTTTTGTAGCGCATAGATTATCTACAGTCAAAAATTGTGATTGCATTTATGAATTTCAAAACGGTGAAATAAATGCTTTTGGCAATTTTGATGAACTTTACAAAAAATCAGAAACTTTTAATGCAATGATCAAAAATGAATACTTTTAAAATTTATTTTTTTATATACATTAATGTTAATTCATACCTAAATATAGATCAAAATGTTCACTGCACATTGTATCAATAGAAAATTCGTTAACTTGCTTTTTTCTGGCATTACGTCCTAAAAATTTTCTTAATTTCTTATTTTTAGCTAACAACTTTATAAATGAAGATGCTTGATTTAAATCCTTGATATCATAAAGAAATCCAGAAACAAAATTATCTAATAAATCAATATGGCCATAAACATCTGAAGCTACTAAGGGAATTTGCATTGACATTGCTTCTAATAATGCAATTGGTAAGCCCTCGTACAGTGAGGTTGATAAAAAAATATCTGTAATCGATAAGAATTTATAAACATTTTTCTTTTGCCCTAAGAAAAAAACGTTATTTATTTTATTTTCATAGACAAATCTTTTGAGAGTTTTATCTAATTTTCCGTAACCTATCAAAAAAAAATAAATGTCTTCACATTTATTTGCTATTTTCAGAAAATCAAAGATATTTTTTTGATCAACAAATCTGCAAATATTAGTTACTACTATGTCATCTTTTTTTATTTTTAATCTTTTTCTTAGTTCATAATTAGTGCTTTTGATAATTTGCTCATCAATAACCTCAACTCCATTAAAAATAACTTTTGATTTCCTTCCAATTCTTAAAAAATTTGACTTTGCTGAGAGTATTTCGCTTTTGGAAACAAATATTTTGTAATTATCTAAGAAACCAAAAATATTTTCATATGCTATGTAAAAAATCTTATAAATTAGACTATGGCATTTTAAATGAATTCCATGAAATGTATAAATATGCGGAATGTTAGCCACCAAGCATAAAAGGCGGCCATAAATTGAAGCACCTTTTCCATGAGAATGTACAATATCTATTTTTTGATTTTTTACATATTTGTACAAAGATAGAAAATCAATAAGTGAAATTCTTCTCTCCTTTATGTAAATAATCTTTGTCTTTTCAATTTTATTATCTAACTCGAAAATATTATTTTTTGGGCATGCTAAATGAATATTAATTCTATTTTTTAATTTACATAATAAGAATGAAATTTGTTTAGGCCCTCCACCCAATAAACCGGTAGAAGTTATCATTAGTACATTTTTATTCTTATTCATGGTTTATCTATTTTTTAAATATTTTTGAGCTATTTCTAGATGAATCATTACACATGGAATCATATCGATATATTTAAATAAACCCGTTCTCCCACAAAAAGTAATTTCCTTATTTTTTTTAGAGAGTTTTAAGTACTTTTGGTACAACCTATTGGATTCTTTAGTATGAATCGGATAATAATATTCGCCTGGATTGTCTTGTATTGAGCATGGCAATTCATAAGTAAAAGTTTTAAATTTACCTAAAGGTTTTCCTGAATTCGGGAAAAGACTCCATTGTGTTTTTCTTGTATATTTAGAATTATTAGTATAGTTAATTACAGCAGTTTCTTGATCTCTTACGGATTTTAATTTTTCAAAAAATTTTATAGATCTATAAGGAAGCCTACCATATGCAAATTCATAATATTCATCTATTGGAACGCACAAAAAAGAGTGTGAATATCTACGTTGCATCGATTTTTTGAAATTTGTATTTAACGAAATGGTTATATTCTCATGCAAAAGAATATTTTTAATTATTTTGGTATATCCAAATTTAGGTAGGGCTTGAAATTCATCATTAAAATAACAATCATTATAATCTGTCCTTACAGGAATTCTTGCCCCAATAGATGTTGAAAGGTTCTTTGGGTCAATCCCCCACATTTTTTTTGTATATGGTCTAAAAAAAATATTTGCTAACTCGTTACCCACTGAATACTCAAACAGTTCATCACTATTTTTAGGTTCGATTTCTTTGTTGCGAATATTATTTAAAAATGTCACTACTTGATCTTCATTTTCAAATTTTTTATTAAAAATATCCCCCAATGTTTGGGCATTTACAGGAATTGGGGTTGTTCTTTTATCACTTAAGAGTGCTCTAACTTTATGCTTGTATGGAACCCATTCAGTAAATTTACTTAGAAAATTAAGAGCTATAGAATCTTTGCGGCAATGAAGTAAATGAGGACCATATTTATGAATAAGTTCATTATTTGAATTAGTAAAATCATAAATATTGCCAGCTATATGTTTTCTTTTATCAATGACTTCAACTTTAATATTATTTTCAGCTAGTATTCTTGCCAGAGTTGCTCCTGCTAAACCTGCACCAACTATTAAAACTTTATTATTTTTTGAATTGTGCAAAGTATACTAAACTGAATCATTTTTTATTTTACTTTATTTATGACCACACTTATAGTAGCTAGATATAACGAGGATATTGAGTGGTTAGTCAAATATAAAAAATACAAAATTATAATCTATAACAAAGGAAATCCTTTATTAAATAATCATGATTTCAGTATAAAAAAACTACCGAATTTAGGCAGGGAGTCACATACTTGGTTAACTCATATCGTAAATAACTATGACAAACTAGACGAATATAATATTTTTTTGCAAGGTAGAATAGATGATCTAAATTGTATGGCTTTTAAAAATCCTGATGATTACTTAATAGGCCTAAAATCACATGGTTTTTCAGTAAGTAGACTTGGTCTCCTTGGACCTTTTCATTGGAGTAAAAATGTAGGCATTGAAAAAAATCAAAAGTACAAAATGCAATGGGATAAAGGCGAAATTTTATCTTCCAATCTAGGTTTTCGTAAGTTTGCACAGAGAATTTTTCCAAAAATTCCCATCTTTGTAGCAACTAGTTATGGAGGTTGCTTTGGCGTTTCAAAAGAATTGATAAGAAATTATGAAATAAGTTTCTATGAAAATTTGTTGAAGTATGTCTCAAAAGATTCTAATCCTATAGAAGGACATTTTCTTGAAAGGTTATGGTGTTATATGTTCACAAAAAATTTATTTCTATATCAATCTTGCAAGGATGTTATTAAGACAAAACTTGAAAGATCATTTTTCCAAAATTTCTTAAAAACTTAAAATTTCTCAAAAAAAAAATTAAAAGTGTAAAACCATAATAAAATTTGCCAACATAAAAAACTTACCTTTATTTTTCAATAAATCTTTCTATTATGATTTCTCAATATGATATTTTATAATAGCTTAAATGAAATTTTAGAAATTTACTATTCAATTCAGAAAAATTCTCAAATCCTTAACATATAATGGAAAAAAATATCAAAAAGGCTTTAATTACAGGTATAACTGGGCAAGATGGAAGCTATCTAGCTGAGTTTTTATTGGAAAAGGGTTACGAAGTTCATGGAATAAAAAGAAGATCAAGTAGTTTTAATACTCAGAGGATCGATCACATTTATCAAGATCCGCATATAGAAAATGCAAAATTTATACTTCATTACGGTGATCTAACAGACAGTTCTAACATCACTAGATTAATTAAAGAAATAGAACCAAACGAAATATACAATTTAGGAGCACAAAGCCATGTTGCAGTGAGTTTTGAATCTCCAGAATATACTGCCAACTGTGATGCTTTAGGTGCTCTTAGGATTCTTGAAGCTGTAAGGTTTTTAGGTTTGGAGAGTAAAACGAAAATTTACCAAGCTAGCACAAGTGAATTATTCGGTAAAGTTTGTGAAGTTCCACAAAAAGAAACAACTCCATTTTATCCCAGAAGTCCTTATGGTGCTGCAAAATTATATGCATATTGGATTACTATTAATTATAGAGAAGCATATAATTTATACGCTTGTAATGGAATTCTATTTAATCACGAATCCCCAAGAAGAGGAGAGACTTTTGTAACAAGAAAAATAACGAGAGGATTATCTCGTGTAAATGTTGGCCTTTCTTCTTGTATATACTTGGGAAACCTAGACGCAAAAAGGGATTGGGGTCACGCAAGAGATTATGTTGAAATGCAGTGGTTGATGTTGCAACAAGAGGAACCTGAAGACTTTGTTATTGCAACAGGCAGAATGGAGAGTGTAAGAAAATTTGTTGAATTATGTGCTGAAAAATTAGGTTGGGGGAAAAATAACCAAAAGGCGATAACTTGGGAAGCGGATGGAATAGACGAAGTTGGTAAAAGATCTGATACTGGTGAAATAGTAATTAGAGTAGATTCTAAATATTATAGGCCCGCTGAAGTTGAGCAATTATTAGGAGATTCAACAAAAGCCAAAACAAATTTAGGATGGGAACCCAAAACTACACTAGAAGAATTAATAGATGAAATGATTACAAGTGATATGAAAGAAGCTTTAAAAGAAACCCATCTACAAAAAAAAGGTTTTATAAAATAAAAATGAATAAGATACATCTTGAAGATAAAATTTTAGTGGCTGGCGCTTCTGGGATGGCGGGATCAGCAATAGTTAGGGCTCTTTTAAAAAATGGGTATGGGAACCCTATTTATAATGGGAGGATTTATACACCTACAAGAACAGAACTAAATTTGCTCAATAATGAAAAAGTCGAAGAATGGCTTAAAATTCACAAACCTGATGTAGTGATTATAGCTGCAGCAAAAGTTGGTGGTATTTTAGCCAATGACAACTACAGTGCTGACTTTTTATTAGAGAATCTAAAGATCGAGATTAATCTCATAGAAAGCTCATTCAAAAATAATGTAAGGCGTCTATTATTTCTAGGAAGCAGTTGTATTTATCCAAAGGCTTGTAATCAACCAATTAAAGAGGAGTATCTTCTTAATGGAGGACTTGAATCTACGAATGAAGCTTATGCTATAGCAAAAATTACTGGTATTAAATTGTGCGAATCACTAAGAAAACAATATGATTTTGATGCAATATCTTTAATGCCTACTAATTTATATGGACCTGGAGACAATTATCATCCAACAAATAGTCACGTCTTACCTTCATTGATAAGAAAATTTTCAGAAGCAAAGAAAGATAATACTACAGTTACTTGCTGGGGTACTGGTAGCCCTTTAAGAGAATTTATGCATGTTGATGATTTAGGAGATGCTTGTGTATTTGCTTTAGAAAAATGGGATATTGAATCGATTAATGCTCCTAAAGACAGCAGAGGAGAACCACTATCATTCTTAAATATTGGTACAGGTAAAGATATTTCTATAAAAGAGCTTGCATTAATGATTGCAGCTGAAATAAAATTTAAAGGGGAAATTTTTTGGGATATAACGAAACCTGACGGTACGAAAAGAAAACTACTAGATGTAAATAAAATATCAGAATTAGGCTGGGAATCTAAAATCGATTTAAAAGAAGGTTTAAAAAAAACACTTGATTCTTATAAAAAAGAAATAATTACTAAAAACTTAAGAATATAAAGTCCTTGAATGAATTTCCTTTTTCTATGTGATTATTTGCATCCTAACTACGGTTATCAAGAATTTCATCTAGCGGAAGCAGTAGCACAAAATAAAGCAATTAAGAATGTCAGTATAGTTACCTCAAATAGATATTTTCCATTTAAAAATTATAAGTTTCATAAAAATATCCTTGGAGAAAGAGTTCATAAAAAGTACCAAGAAGAAATTAATGGTGTAAAAATTTATTATTATCAACCAATAATTGAAAAATTTACTCGATTAATACCAGGATTATCTTTTTTTAAGATAATTATTAAACAAAAAATAAACGTTTGTTTTTCTCATTCTTCAACTTCTTTTAACTCAATAATTTTATTAATTTTAAGTAGATTCTTACCTTTTAAAGTTATGGTTGATTGCCATATGCACTACAGTGCTAAACAAAACAATAAATTTAATAAAATCTTCTATATTTTCATTAAATTAATTAATAGATATCTAGCATCGTCAAATGTTATTTATTTTGGGGTTACACAAGAATCTTGCGATTTTTTAAGGATAGAAGAAGGAGTAAAGAAAAAGCAAATAAAACTTCTTCCTATAGGTTATGTAAGTAAATTTTTTTATGTTCCAAAGACTATTAATGAATTTATCGAAAAATATAATCTTACAAGAAAAAAAATAAATATTCCTCTGGAGGAAATCCTAATAATCCAAAGCGGGAAATTAACAAAAGATAAAAGACCCGACTTAACAATTGAGGCATCTAGTTTAAAACTCAAAAATAAAAAAGGAACAATATTATTTATTGGACCTCACTCCAATTATGAAAAACTTTATTTAGAAGATTTATTCTCAAAAAAAGCTAATAAAAACTGGAAGTTATTATTCATTTCAAATTTACCATTTTCAGACCTAAATAATTTCTTCATATCAGCAGATCTTTTATCTTATCCAGGAGGTGCTACTTTAAGTTGCATTGAGGGTGCAGCATCAGGATGCAGATCCGTAGTAGCTTATAGTCCAGAAGGGATAAATAGGTCCAAGAAAGGTTTTGTTAGTGTCCCATTAGATTCAGGAGACATATCATTTAAAAATTTATTGCATTCAGAAATAAAAAAATTAGATCAAAAAAGTTTAAATTTTAAAGATAGATTTAAAAAATCAAGGTATCAGGAAAACATTGTCAAAAATATGTCTTACAAAGCAGTTAGCGATTTACTTTTAAAAATATGCAAATCAAACTGAAAAATATTAGTCTAATATCCTAGCTATTTATTTTGAAGAATTCTTCAAAATTTTTTCAGGTGGGCCATCTTTATCTATTTTACCATTTTTAATAGAGATAATTCGGTCGCAATTCCGTAAACTATTTAAATTATGAGCCACCATTATTAATGTAATTTCTGAGCAATTCTTTCTAATGGAATTTATGACAAGATTCTCTGTTTCAATATCTAAAGAGCTTGTGGCTTCATCAAATATTAAAACATTAGATGACTTATAAATTGCTCTCGCTATCCCTATTCTTTGTTTTTGACCACCACTTAATGAAATGCCTAGTTCTCCAACTCTAGTATTATATCCATATTCTGTTGACTTAATATGTTCATCAATATTAGCTACTTTGGCAGAATACTCTACTTTGTAAAAATCAATTTCCTTTTCACTTTTACCAATCGCAATATTTTCAGCAAAAGATGAATCAGACAAGAATACATCCTGAGGTACATGCGAAATACTACTTCTCAAGATAGATATATTATCCCTTTTATATAAATTCTTGTTATCGATATAAATATTCCCTCCTGTTGGCTTTAACAATCCCATTAATATATCTAAGAAAGTACTTTTGCCTTCTCCAGTTTTTCCAATAATTCCTAGGCTAGTCCCTGATTTAATTTCTAAATTGATCCCTTTAAGAGTTGGTTCTTTTTTATTTTGATATTTAAAGTAAACATCTTTAAAAACAATTGAGTTTATTAATCCCTTTTTACTTTTAATATTGAGTTTTGTAGTAGTTTCTTTAGATTCGAGAATCAATAGTGAGTAAACATTTGCAAAACTTCCCCATCCACTTTTCAAACCAGCCCATGAACTATAAATTCTTTGCAATGTAGGCACTAATCTTTGAAGGCAAAGTGCAATAGTTCCAAGTATTGGTATTAAAGCACTTGAGTCACTTACTGCAAAAGAAAATAATAAGGATAATACAGCTATAAGTATTAAGGATATTGATTCTAGGGCATACCTAGGGAAGCTTGCGAGAAAATAGTTCTCAGAAACTCTAATTCTCATCCTATAATCGACTTTCTTATACAAATTTAAATACGTTTTTTGAATTCCATCTAAAATAATATCCCTTATAGAACCCATTGCTTCATCAAGCATTTTTAATTGTTTTTTATTTGCATCAGCGACCTTAAAACCATTGTTATACAATCTTTTTTGAGAATTCTTTGATAAAAGAACATACCCTAAACCGAAAACAATAATTACACCAAAAACTATGATCCAATTTGTAAATAACATCCCAAAAACCAGAATAGTCATGGTTAAGAAGGCCCAAATCAAATTGAAATAATCTTGTAGACATTTCATAACAATATTAAGATGTTGCACCAGAGCAATTTTAATTTTGCTTTTTTCTTCGTTTATATGGAAGGAGTATGGTTGATTTAGTACATTTTTATAAACTTCAGTACTAATATCACATCCTATTGAACCGCCTAAACGAGTATTAAACCATAAATTAAATAACCGAATAAAACCAGAAATAATTGCTGCAGTAATAAACATGAATGTAGCTGGCAAAATTAATTCTGTAGGGCCGTTTATATTTAAAAATAAGAAATATTTTTGTAGAGATTGAATCTGCCATATTTTTTCTGGTTCAGTCAGAACGTAAAGAAAAGGCAATGCTGAACTTATTGAGACTAGATCTGCAATTGCACTCAAAGCCATTAGAAATATGGCAAAAATTATCTGTTTTTTTCTTCTTTTTGTAAAAATATGCCAAATCTTGGAGGGGAAATCAATTATTGATACTTGTCTCAAATAATCATTATTTACATTAGAAAATTTTTGGTTCAAAACTCCAAGTTATTTTTATAAACATTATACAACCATATAGTATAGTTAATAGTTCTCTTTTTTTTTCGGTCTTCAAATTTGAAAATACTTATAGTTGTTCCTACTCTTAATTCTTATTCGTTATTAAAAAATCTAATATTCTCATTACAGGAGCAAACTTTCAAATCTTGGAGAGTTGTTTTTATTGAAGGGGACTCAAATACTGAACATAGAAAATGGATTAATAATTTTTGTCAGAATAATAAGAAGTTTTCGATAATTTATCAAACAAAAAAATACAAAGGAATTTTTGGTGCAATGAATCAAGGCCTTTCTGAGGCTAAATCTGACGAATGGTTACTTTTTTTAGGTTCAGATGATTGGATAATTAGAAACGATTCTTTGAATAATTTATCTTTAAAAATGAAAACAATTTTAAAAAAAAATAAAAATTGCCAATTAGCAATATGTAAAGCAATCTATTATGACCTTAAATCAAAGAAAAAGGGAAGGATATCATCCTTTATAGAGAAAGGGGACGAAACAATTGTGATTGATGGTTATAAATTTAGAAGGAAACTATCATCAGGATTTTCACCTCCTCATCAGGGAGTAGTTTTTGGTCCTAAAAGTCTCTTAAAGGTCAATAAATATGATGAAAGTTTTAAATTAGCTGCAGATCTTGACTGTTTTTTGAAAATGTCCAGAAACAGACTTTTAGAAATAGCAATTCTTGACATCGACCTAATTTATATGGGTTCTGATGGAGTTAGTAGTAGGAATACCATTGAAAGGCTTAAGGAAGTTACAATTGCATATTTTTTTGAGTTTAAATATCTTTTTTGGATTCCTTTCATAAGGCGTTATATTAAAAAAATAATTAGTCTTTTTAAATCAAAAATATGAAGATTCATCTTTTTGGTTATTCAAATCCAGTTGGACAATCATTCCTAGAATTAATCTCCAAAGAGAATAACAATTTAGATGTTAATCTTTACTCAAAAAGCTCAAGGAATGCAATTTATTTAGATCTTGAGGGTGATGCATTACCAAATAATTTTAAACTAGAAAAGTCTTCAATATTGGTAAGTTTTGCCCCAATCTGGTCTTTTTCAAATTTTATAGAAAAACTTAACAGGCAAAAAATCTTTTTTAGTAATGTAGACATGATAATTTGTTGTTCATCTTCATCTTCAATAACCAAAAGATTTTCATTTAACAATTTTGATAAAGATCTATCAAAAAGACTTTATTATTCAGAAGAAAAAATTAAAGATATATGTTTAAAAAATAAAATAATATGTAAAATAATTCAGCCAACTTTGATTTACGGAAATTTTGGCAAGTATAAAGATAAAAATATTAACTTATTAAGAAAAATAATTAGGATATCTCCATTATTGTTCCTTCCAGATAATGTAGGTTTAAGACAGCCTATTCATGCTATTGATTTAGCCGAAATTTTTTATAATTTAATCATAGAAAAAGATAATAAAAAATATAACTTAAAAGATCAAAATGTTCTCGTAGGGGGACATGAAACATTTAGTTATATTGAGATGCTAGAGCGAATAAAAGACAAATTACCAAAAAATACTTATGAGAATTTTTGTTTTTTTATAAAAATACCTAACCGGTTATTTTTCTTTCTAACTAGTCCTCTTGTATTATTTTCTCCTAAATTATATGAATCTGTTTTAAGAATCAGTATAAACTTATCAGGATTCAAAACTTATAAAGGTAAAAGTGTTTTTAAATTTCCAAGGAGTTAACCAATACTATGGCAGAAATCTTTAGATTCCTATCTTTCATTTTATTTACTTTATTTAATTTTATACTTCTAAGAAGTATATTACCCTTGCTTAAAAAATACATAACATCGACTCCTAAAAAAAGAGATTCACACTTTATGCCAACTCCTTCAGGAGGTGGAATAATATTTATAATTTCATTTTTGGTATATTTATTTATTAGATTATTAATCTTTAAGAGCAAACTATCTATATTTTCCATTGTTTGTATTATATGTATTCCTATTTCATTAATAGGTATTTTTGACGATATATTTGAAATTAAAGCATTAAATAGATACTTAATTCAGTTTTTAACCGTAATATGTTTAATTTTCATTTCAAATTATTTTGATTTTATATATCCATTTCGAAATTTTGACTTAATAAAAATATTTTTATTTCTACTAACAGTAACTAGTGCAACAGCAATTATAAATTTTCTCAATTTTATGGATGGTTTGGATGGCCTTTTGGGTGGAGTAATGATTATAGTTTTTTCTTATTGCGCATTAATTAATTTTCCAGAACTGTGGTATGTAGTTGCCTCTCTTGTTGGTTTTATAATCCTTAATTGGAGTCCCGCGAGAGTATTTATGGGAGATAGTGGCAGTACATTTTTAGGCGCTCTTTACGTAGGAATAATTTTACAATCAGACAATCTATATCAAAGCGTTGAACTAATCTTAATATCTACCCCTTTACTAGCAGATGCTTTTTCTTGTGTAATAAGAAGATTTTCTAAGAATCAAAATATTTTTCTTCCTCATAAAGAACATTTGTATCAAAGATTAAATCAAGCTGGCTGGTCACACTCTAATGTTTCAAAACTTTATCTTTTTGCAACTGTCGCCTTAGTTACAGTCTCCTATTTTGGTAACTTAAAAATATTAACATTAATGGTTTTTCTAGAGATTCTTATTGGCATTTATTTAGATAAGAAAATAGCAGTTAGTTTTTTATCTAACGAAAATTCCATTACTAAAATATAAATTTTGTTTGATGAAAGAAATTAAAAAGTTTTTTTATAAAATTACAAAATTTGACTCTATCAAAAGAAGATTATTACTAATTTTTGTTGATTATCTTGTAATACTTTTTGCAGGTTTTTTAAGTTTTTCAATAACCAAAGATTCTTTTTTAATTGATAAAAGATATTTATTCTTTCTAAATTACATTTCAATTTCAAGCGTTTTGATTTATGCACTCACAAAGCAATATAAAAGTTTAACAAGATATTTTGAAAGCACATTTCTTTATATTCTTACTTTAAGAAACCTTTTGATTATTTCTTTCTTAATAATCTTTTCTTCTGTTTTTTTAAATTACGATATAAGCATCTTTTTTTGGTTTTTATTTCTAATAACATCATCCTTTTTTGTAGGTGGTACAAGATTAATTTTACGAGACATATTAATAAAAATGCAGGGAAGTGATAATTTTGACAAAGAAAATATTGTTATCTATGGTGCGGGATCAGCTGGCGCTCAATTGGCGAAAGCATTAAAAAATTCAGGTAAATACAAGTTATTTTTTATAGTAGATGACGACCCTAATTTATGGAATAGAAATCTAGGTGGAATAAAAATTTACTCTCTGGAAAAGTTAATCAATTTTAAGAAAGAAATAAGCAAAGTTCTTTTAGCAATGCCTTCAGTAAGCAAATCAAAAAGAAGTGAGATTTGTAATAATTTACAAGATAACGGGTTTAAAGTTTTATCAGTAAACTCTCTTGATGAGATAGTACAGGGAAAAGTAAAAATAGACTCACTTAAACCCATAAATATTGAAGATTTACTTTGTAGAGATTCCGTTAGCTCAGATCCTAGACTACTTGGCCCAGGTATTGTTGATAAGTCAGTATGTGTAGTTGGAGCAGGAGGCTCAATTGGATCAGAATTGAGTAGACAAATAATTAAATTAAAGCCAAAAAAGCTAATTCTTGTTGAGATGTGTGAGCATAATTTATACAAAATCATTCAAGAGCTTAAGTTGAAATTTCCAAAATTCACTAATTTGAAGTGTATTCTAGGAAATGTTTTAAATGATGAATTAGTAACAGAAATATTTTTGTCAAATAAAATTGATGTGGTTTTTCATGCTGCAGCATATAAACATGTCCCAATTGTTGAGGACAACCCAATGGAGGGTTTGCTTAATAATGTTTTTTCAACCAAGATTCTTTGCGAGGCATCAAAAAAATACGGAGTGAGTGAATTTATCCTTTTATCTACAGATAAAGCAGTAAGACCTACAAATGTCATGGGGGCATCTAAAAGATTATCTGAATTAATTGTCCAAGCCTATGCAGATTTGGATTTTTCTAAAAATAGCTTAAAGCCTACAAAATTTTCTATGGTTAGATTTGGAAATGTTCTAAATTCATCAGGTTCGGTTGTTCCTCTTTTTAAAAAACAAATCGCTGAAGGAGGGCCTATTTCAATTACACATAAAGAAGTAACTAGATACTTTATGACTATTGAAGAAGCCTCTCAACTCGTCATTCAAGCTGCTGTGATAGCAAAAGGAGGTGATGTATTCTTACTTGATATGGGACAACCAATTAAGATACTTGATTTAGCTCATAAAATGATAAATTTAAGTGGCAATACTATAAAAAATGAAGAGAATATAAATGGAGATATTGAAATCATTTTTACTGGTTTAAGGAAGGGTGAAAAAATATATGAAGAACTACTAATAGATGCTGAATCTGTTCCAACAATCAATCCACTTATTTTTACTGCAAAAGAAAAATCATTAAAACCCGAATACTTATTCTCAAAATTAGATTTATTAAAAAGATATTTAAAAGAATTTAATAAAGAAAAAACTTTCAACCTTTTGAGTGAACTAGTACCTGAATGGAATCAAAGTTAAACTAAATTAAAGTCAGCACTCATTAAAAATCTCATTGGTACAAATATCTAAAATCCTTTGACTAGCTTTACCATCCCCATAAGGATTATTTGCTTCTGACATTGACTGATAAATAGATTTATTTAAAAGTAATTCAGTTACCCACTTATAAACGGTTTTGATTTCTGTACCAACTAATTTTGCTGTGCCATTATCAATTCCTTCTGTTCTCTCGGTATTATTTCTTAAAACTAAGACTGGTTTTCCTAAAGTTGGAGCTTCTTCCTGAATTCCTCCAGAATCAGTTAGTACTAAAAAGCATTTTTTCATTGCATAAATTAGCTCAGAATATTTCAAGGGTTCAATTAAATAAAATTGATTATTTGGCTTTAATTCATTAATTATGATGTTTCTTACAATTTTATTTGGATGCATAGGTATAACAAAATTAATTTCAGGGAAATCATCAGTTATTAGCTTTAACGCGTTACAAATATTTTCAATATTTTTACCCCAATTTTCTCGTCTATGAACCGTTACTAAGATAAATTTTTTGTTAATCCAATTATTAGAAGATATTTTCAAATCATTTCTATTCGCAATAGAAAGAAGTGCGTCTATTACTGTATTTCCTGTCATAAAAACTTTACCACTTATTTTGATATCTAATAAGTTCTTTTCTGCGTTTTTTGTAGGGGCAAAATGTAGATCAGTAATTTGCGAAATTAATCTTCTATTAGCCTCTTCAGGAAAAGGGGAGTATAAATTACCTGTTCTTAGACCAGCTTCGACATGGCCAATTTTAATTTTCTTATAGAAAGCTGCCATGCCAGCTGCATAAGCAGTGGTTGTATCTCCCTGCACGATCACTAACTTTGGCAAGAAATTTTCAAACTCATTCTCTAAACCTTTTAATATTGAAACAGTTAAATTACTCAAAGATTGTTTTTCTAACATAAGATTTAAATTATTATCAGGATTTATTTTAAAAATTTCTAAAACATCAATTAATAATTCTCTGTGCTGGCCAGTAGTAACTATTCTGATATTAAAAATACTATTTTTTCTAAAAATCTGTATTAATGGTGCAAGTTTTATAGCTTCAGGTCTCGTACCAAAAATAAAAGTAATTAAGGGTTTATCCACAATCAAATTTATTTAAAATTTTTTAATCTATTAAATAAGTGTTTTGAATCCCTTAAGATTTTCATATGAAAAGGTTTATAGATAAAAAATCTATATTTTATTGAAAAATTAAAATTACTTCTTATGTCAAACAAAATTCTTAAACCATCCCATATAGGGAAATTAATTATAGTTTTAAGAATTAAATTTGATAAATCTTTTTCGCTGTTTTTCATTAAGCCATAAGCTAATTTATAACCTTCTATTCTTGAAAAAACCATATCATTATATTTATTTTTATCATAGGGTTCCCAATATGTTTTATTGAGAACTTGATGTATTGATAATCTCTCTTCTAGTCTACCAAAACTTTTGGCGAAACAACCTAAAAATTGAACATACCATTGACTTTCATAATATGAGGCATCACAATATTTAATCATTCTATTGATAACATCTTTACTAAAACATGTTCCGGTTAAAATTCTATTAGAAATTATTATATTCTCTTTTGGTGAATAAATAAATTTTTTTAAAATTTCTCTTTCTAATCCTAATTGTTTAGTACTAGACTTTAAATCAGGATATTGCTGATAGTAGTTAGTAATTAAATATTCAACTGGTTTATTTATCAAACAAGAAACTACCTTTTCTAGAAAATCAGGAAGTATATAATCGTCATCTGAAACTAAGCAAACATAATCTGACACTTTAGAAGCCTTTACTAAAGTCCTCCAAACGTTAAATCTAGCTCCTTCATTTAATTTATTTTTTGAATAAATAATATCAATCCCCGGGCAAATATTACTCAATAAATATTCGTTTAAATTAGAGTCGGGATCATTATCCCTTATAAAAATAGATAAAGAAATATTTTGATTAGAATTACTATATGAACAATATATAGACCTTACTAATCTTATTAACTCTGACTCTCTTTTATATGTTGGAACAGAAAAGGCAATTTTAAAAATTTTATTTCCCATATAAACTATTTAATTTATTTGACAATCGATAGTTTTTTTAAAGCCTTCAGAGGGATTAATCTTTGGACTCCAACCAATTTCCTGTAATGTTTCAATCTTTGGTTTAATAACATTAAATTCTTTTTTAAAGTGATTTTCATTATTTAAATTTGGACTTAACACCTTTAAATTCTTATTAGGGTATAAATTTACTAACATTTTTGCTAGGTCTAAAACATTCATTTCAGCATTCGGATTCCCAACATCGTAGGAAAAAGATGTTTTCCCTTTAAACAAAATTGTAAAAAAAGCCCTAATAGTATCTGAGATATAACAATATGATCTTAATGCTTTACCGGATCCAAGAACTTTTACATCTATATTATCGATAACATTAAAAATGAAGTCTGAAAATACTCTTCCATCATCTTTGGATAATCCAGGTCCATAAGTATGAAATATTCTTGCCACGAAAGTTGGTATCCCATATTGATCATTCCATGCTTTACACATTGTTTCACCCATCTTTTTACTATCTGAATAACAATTACGAAATGAATTCATTTCATAAGAAACTTTATTCTCATTGTCAAACTTATTTTGTTTGTTTATTGAGACATTCTGACCATATATTTCACTACTACTTAGAAAAATAAAACCTTTATCATTGTTTGAAAAACTTGATTTTCTTAAAAGTTCTAACAGATGAGCAGTTCCTATTGTATTTGGCAAAATAGTCCCTGTAGGGTCTACATTATAAAATCTTGGGCTTGCATTACTTGCAGCATGAAAAATATAATTCAAATCAAATTCAGGTAAAGCCAAAAATTTATTTAAATCCCATTCAAAAAACTTTAAATATTTATTGTTTACTAAATCAGAAAATTTTTCAGAGGAATTTTTTTTATCTCTTACCATTGCATAAACGGTAAGAGGTTCCTTTAATAAACCAATCTCATTTAATTTTAAAAGAGTCCTTACTAAATAATTTCCAATAAAGCCATTTGCTCCAGTTACTAATACTTTAGTATTACTAAGTTTAATCCAAGGCAAGTCGAACTCGATGATATCAAGAATATCTTTATTAATTTGTTTTAGTAAATAATTTTGCATAAAGTTAAAATTTTAATTTAAGTAGATTCCATTTGAGTAGGTTTAATTTCCGGTTCCATATCTCCAAAGTTTTTCCCAAATGCAAGTTTTGGATAAACTTTACTATGAACGGATAGAGGGAATTCAATTAGAATAGCTTCATCTGCAATACATAAGAATTCAATTGCATGATCAATGTCCTCAAAGAAACTCATTTGATAAGCTTTTATTCCATATGCTCTAACAATTTCTACAAAATTTGGCGCACTATAACCTTTTACCGTTGATTGATTATTCCCTTTAAAATAAGATTCCTGAAATTGCCTGACCATTCCATGACAATTATTATTAAATAAAATTATCTTAATTGGAATATTATTTCTTTTAATTGTTTGAAGTTCTTGGATATTTAATTGAAAACTTCCATCTCCAGTTATTAAAAAGATGTCTTTTCCTTTACTTGCAAAATAAGAACCAATTGCTGCAGGCAATCCGAATCCCATTGCTCCCATCCCGCCGGATGTTATAAATCTATCTTTTTGATTCATTTTCAAACTTTGAGCGGACCACATTTGGTGTTGCCCAACATCTGTTACAAAAATCTTTGGCTTTTTTGTCTTGAGACTCAATTTTTCTAATAAAAAAATTGGATTTAACTCATCTATTTCAGGAAAATACTCGGCAACTGCTGGATAATTAGACTTCAAGTAATCAATTCTTTTTAACCAAGAATCAATATGATTATTTCGTTTAAAATTTATATTTCTTATCTTATGTTCAAAGAAATGTAAAGATGAATGCAAAAAATTATCAGGATTTATTCTTAAACCTACTTCATTTTCGTCAATTTCAATTTGCCATATTTTTTTATTTTTACAGAATCCTTCCAAATCTGAACCGGTTTGTTTTATATCTAATCTACTACCTATAGTGATAAGTAAATCTGCCTCAGCTAATAACTTATTAGCCCACCTATTTCCATATGAACCAATGAATCCTACCCTTTGAGGGTGATTATAAGGAAGGATATCAACCCCCAAAAGAGACATGACGACAGGCAAATTCAGTAGTTTTAAAATTTTTTTTGATACGATTCTATTTTTAAAGTTTGAACATCCACCTCCAGCTAGTATTAAAGGTTTTTTTGCATTTAAAATATCTTTTTTCAAAGAATCAATCCCTTCATCAAAGATTTTAGTTTCAAATTTTTTAAAATCTCCTTCATCAGAATTAATTTCTTTCTTCTTGTTGAAAAATCTAGAAATCAATTTCATATCTAAGCTCTCTGATTGAACATTCATGGGAAGATCAATCAAACAAGGTCCCTGTCTTCCATTTAATGCGATTTCAAAAGATGCTTCCAATATATGAGGTAAATCCTCTACCCTTTCTACTTGAAAAACTTTTTTGCAAAGAGGCTTTACTATTGAAATAATATCTGTTTCTTGAAAACCTAGCTGACGAATTTTTTTTTCTTTTTTTAATTCATAAGTGTTTACTTGACCTGTTATGAAAACAGTTGGGACCGAATCGAAGTAACAACTACCAATTGCAGTTATTAAATTTGTAGCACCTGGACCACTTGTTGCCAAAGCAACACCTGGAATACCAGCATTTCTTGCGTATCCTTCAGCCGCAAATCCTGCACTCTGCTCATGATGGCAAGAAACTATATTTATTTTCGTTTCAATATTAATAGAATCAATAATATGAGTAATCATTCCTCCTACAAGTTCAAAAACATGAGTAACTCCCTGCAATTCAAGATACTTAGCTAAAAAAGTGGATGCCTTCATTTATTTTGGATTAACTCGGGAAATTTTTTACAAAAAATTTCAAATTTACAAATGCATAACTGAATATTATTTTTAGGCTTTTATAGATTTTGTTATAAAAAAAAAGCATCTTAGATTAATTCCTGATAAAAATTTATATCTCTCAAACAACATTCTAAGGCAGATTTTCCTTCGTAAAAATCTTTGTACCAAAAAATAGTTTTTTCTATTGACTTTTCGAAATTGATTTTTGGACACCAATTCAACTTTTGGAAAGCCTTATCTATCTGCAAATAAAGTTTTTCTGCTTCATGATGCTCATTTCCTTCATTATCAAAAATGTATTTACCAGGCCAAATTTTAAAAATTTTCTCAGTTACTTCTTTAACTGTTCTATTACTTTGAATCTGAGGTCCAAAATTAAACGATTCACAATACTCATTTTCGCTTTGATATAAAGCTTTTGCTAAGAGCATATAACCCCATAGTGGTTCAAGTACATGTTGCCAAGGTCTTGTTGAATAAGGATTTCTTATTATTAAATCTTTTTTATTTGTAATAGAACGAATTGTATCTGGAATTAATCGATTAGGTGCCCAGTCACCTCCACCAATTACATTGCCTGCCCTAGCGGTAGCAATTTTGATATTCTTATTTCTTGAAGAATTGCAAAAACTATTTCTCCAACTTGAAACTGCTAATTCTAAAGCTGCTTTACTGGCACTATAGGGATCATATCCTCCTAATTGATCATTCTCACGATATCCAAATATCCACTCATTATTTTTATAAACTTTATCTGTGGTCACTATTACAACTGAACAAGAATGATTAATTTCTTGAATGGTATTTAACAAATTCAGAGATCCCATCACATTTGTCTCCCAAGTAAGAAGTGGTTCTTTATAACCTCTTTTAACTAAAGCTTGAGCAGCCAAATGGAAAATTATATCTGGTTTAACTTTGTTGATTACCTTATCTAAATAAGACTTATCTCGAATATCTCCAACATAATGATTTATATCTTTAGAAACAAAAGTCTTTGGGAAGCTATTAAAAAGATTTAAATCTTCTTCTTCCTCCAAGGAATAGCCATAAACCTTTGCATTAAGATTTTTTAGCCAAATAGTTAGCCAACTTCCTTTGAATCCAGTGTGGCCTGTGATAAGAACCTTTTTGCTTGCCCAGAAAGATAAGTCTAAATTCACCATAATTTCCAAGGAGCTTTTCCTTCATTCCATAAATTCTCTAGATAAATTTTATCCCTCAAAGTATCCATTGGTTGCCAGAAATCCTTGTGTTTATAATAAGTAAGTTGATGATCTTTTGATAAATTGATGAGAGGCTCTTGTTCCCAAATAGTTGAGTCCCCTCCTAAATATTTAAAAATGCCAGGTTCTAATACAAAAAATCCTCCATTTATCCAAGAGTTATCTTCTTTTGGTTTTTCTTTAAAACCCTCTACCATAGAATCTCTACCTAGAGAAAGTAATCCAAAACGTCCAGGAGTTTGAACAGCGGTTACAGTAGCCAATCTATTACTTTTTTTATGATGTTTTAATAAAGAATCTATTTGAATATTTGAGACACCATCACCATATGTAAAGCAGAAAGTTTCATTATTTAAATATTTTTTAATTCTTAATAATCGTCCGCCTGTCATACTATTTTCACCAGTATCAACAAGAGTAACCTTCCATGGTTCTGAGTTCTTTTGATGGACAGCTACAGAATCATTTGCCATATCAAAAGTTACATCACTCAAATGTAAGGAATAATTGGCAAAAAAATCCTTTATTTGATTCCCTTTATAACCACAACAAATTACAAAGTCATTTATCCCATAGTGACTATATATTTTTAAAATGTGCCACAAAATAGGTCTACCTCCAATCTCAACCAATGGTTTCGGTTTGATATGGGTTTCCTCACTTAAACGGCTTCCTAAACCGCCTGCCAGAATTACTGCTTTCATAAAAAACTATTTTTGTATCTAAAATTAAAAAAAAGCGGAGTTGGTTATAAATTCTACCATTTTGTAATTTCTAATCTAAAAAAAATTTAATAAAACATTCTTGATTTCAAGAATTATCATCATTATTAGTAAATAAATTACAGTATTCTCTATATTGATTAACGCCAAATTTACTTTCTGAAAATTTAATAGAATTTTTAACCCAATAATCATAATTTTTAGAATAATCGATTATTAAATTTCTTAGTTGAGTTTCAATATTAAGATCATAATTTAATAATTGTATCTCTGGATTAGGGCACATTTCCAGGAGAGAGCCATTTTTTGGTCCGATTATTGGTTTACCCATAAATTGAGCCTCAATAAGAGCATTGGGACAACATGCAAAATCCTCAACACATAAAAAAGTAAAACATTTTTTTAAATATGATTTATATGTATGACTTTTTACATAACCGAAAAATTTCATCAAAGGAAATTGTGCCTTTATTTCGTTATTACAATTTCCAAAAACATAAATTTTTATTCCTAATTTATTAAAGACTTTATATGCAATTTCAAGAAGCTTACTTTTATGAATATAGCCTTTAGAGATTGTTACAAATCTCTCTTTAGGCATAGAGTATCTAATATCTAAATCAATCTTTTTAAACAATATTTCGCTCATACCAATTGGATTCAAGATGACTTTAAAACTTTTTTTATAAAAATTTTCAATAAGATAGAATTGCTTCCTTGTAAAGTTCGATTGATAAATAATTTTATTTGCAAAAGAATATGCAGTAAGAACTTTTAATTCAAAAAAAATAGCTTTTAAAAATTTAATAATAGATTTTCTTCCACTCCTTTTAAATTTAACTGAGCTAAAAAAGCTAAATCTCCTGCCATCTAATCTATAAAATATTCTCTTATTAAACAAAATACTTAAAACTAAATCTTTTATTCTATAATTTTCACCAATGAGTAATACACTATCACTTAAAAATACGTCGTTTGTATATTCACAAATATTTAAATAATTAAAAGAATCTATTAGATTTTTTGTAAAAGAATTTGGACCACCCTTAATAGCGTTTGATGAAATAAATACATAATGTTTAATTTTATTTTTCATAAATTTTAAAATTTATAATATAATTTTTGATAACTATTAAATAACTCTTCAAGAAAGTATATTATTAG
>MDTD01038965.1_pt1 | contig 29291 bp, 30 predicted proteins | sample 811221 | NCBI WGS metagenome assembly MDTD01 (sample SAMN05326646, study PRJNA326480) | marine metagenome | isolation source: seawater | place: Pacific Ocean: South West | collected 2011 | reverse complement strand
AGACGAAAGTCTCACAACTTTGAATTTTGAACAAGGAGCGCTGATCTCTGGAGTGATAGTCGATTTGACTTCTGATTGGGTGACAGTGCATGTTGGTTTGAAATCAGAATCTCTCATTCCAAGAACAGAATTTTTGGCAGATGAAGCAGACGGAGAACTATCAATAGGTGATGAGGTTAAAGTATCTCTCGAAGCCGTTGAAGATGGTCATGGTTCTACTAGAGTTTCTAGAATAAGAGCAATGCATGATGAAAGCTGGAAGAATTTGGAAGAAGCGTTAGAAACTGGTGCATTAATTAAGGGTTATATTTCTGGAAAAGTTCGAGGTGGTATGACAGTTGATGTCGCGGGCGTAAGAGCTTTTCTTCCAGGATCTTTAGTAGATTCAAGACCCTTGGATAGTTTTGATCACTTAGAAAAGACTTTTCAAGACTTCAAGGTAATTAAGTTAGATAAAGAGAAGAGTAATGTCGTCCTATCTAGAAAGGCAGTCCAAGAAGATTTGAACTCAGAAGAAAGAGAAAAGATTTTTGCTACCATCCAAGAAGGCTCATTAATTTCTGGAACGGTTAAAAATTTAACTGATTATGGAGCTTTTGTTGACCTAGGCGGAGTTGACGGTCTCTTACACATAACAGACATAACTTGGAAAAGAATAAATCATCCTTCGGAAGTTTTAAATGTTGGCGATAAGCTTGATTTTAAAGTAACTAATTTTGATAAAGAAAAGTTAAGAATTTCACTTGGACTAAAACAACTTACAAGCGATCCTTGGGAAAATATTAAAGATATTTTTCCAATTAATTCAATTCACAAGGCTAAGGTTTCCAGTATTGCTGAATATGGTTTTTTTGCAGAATTAGATACGAATACAGAAGGTTTAGTCCATATTTCTGAAATTGATTGGACAAACAAAAGTATTCATCCTTCCAAAGTAGTTTCTTTAGGCGATGAAGTTGATGTTATGATTTTGGAAATTGATATAGAAAAAAGAAGAGTTTCTCTCGGAATGAAACAATGCCAAGAAAATCCTTGGTTAACTTTTTCTGAAAATAATAGTCTCGGTGATGTTGTAAAAGGTGAGGTAAGATCAATTACAGATTTTGGCATGTTCATAGGTCTTGATGGAAATATTGACGGCCTTGTTCATTTGTCGGATCTTTCTTGGAATCAATCTGAAGAAGAGGCGGTAAAGTCTTTCACCAAAGGGCAGGAAGTTGAGGCTGTTATTCTTGGAATAGATCCTCACAAAGAAAGGATATCTTTAGGGATAAAGCAACTCTCTGAAGATGTTTTTGACACATTTGCTAAAAACAATCCAAAAGGAACGGAATTATCTGGTCCAGTAAGCTCAATTGGAGAAGATTTGATCTTCATTAGCTTGGCTGATGAGGTAATCGGAAAAATAAAGACCAAAGAATTTAAAGATAATCTTCCTTCGGAAGGTGAAAAAATTACATCTCTTGTAACATCAATAGATAGAAAAAATAGACAAGTAAACCTATCTGTTTTTGCATTAGAAAAATCTCAAGAAAAAGAATTAATAAAAGAAAACATATCAAAAAACAAACAAATTGAATCAGAAACTAAAACTTCAATAGGTGACCTAATTCAGGAAGAATTAAGCGATTCTTCTAAGGATTAAATGAAGAAATCTGATTTCATATACTCCCTATCCAAGAACCTTGAGGATTACAGCGAAATGGACATAACCCTTTCAGCTGATCTGATCCAAAACGCGATCATAAATTCTTTAAAAAAGAGGAATAGAATTGAAATCAGAGGTTTTGGATCATTCTGCGTGAGAGATAGGAAATCTATTAGGGCTAGAAATCCTAAATCAGGCGAGTCTATAGAATTACCAAAAAGATCCATACCTTTTTTTAGGGCTTCAAAATTATTAAAACAAAGAGTAAATTAGGTTGTGTTAATATAAATTTATGAAATATTTTTATTTCATCATATTAACCTTTCTCGTTTTATTACTTTTTATATTTTCGAGTCTTAATCCGGACATAATTTCAATAGATTTATTATTCATGAAAATTGAGGGAATATCAGTTGGGTTTTCCATGATTTTTTCAGTTCTCATTGGAGCTATTATTTCATTAATTCTTCAGTTACCAAGATTACTTAGACGAAATTCAAAAGTTCTCAACGTTAAGGAAGATGAAAATCCTTAAACGAAAACAAATTATTGTAGCTTTAGATTTTAATTCTATTGAAGAAGCAAACTCTGTTGTAAATCTTTTAGATCCAGAAATTTATAGATTGAAGATTGGAAAACAACTTTACGCTGGCGAAGGACCTAAAACTTTAGAATATTTTAATAAACAAGGTTTCGATATATTTTTAGACTTAAAGCTTCATGATATTCCAAATACCGTTTACATGGCATTAAAAAACTTACTTAGTCATAAGGTTTGGATGACAAATATCCATCTGCTTGGAGGAGAAGAAATGATACAGGCTGCAAGAGAAGCCAGGGAAAGTATTAAAAGTGAAGCTCTTTTAATTGGCGTATCTGTTCTCACAAGTCTAAGTGACAAAAATATTAAAAATATGGGTTTCGATATGCAAATTTCTGGACTAGTACAAACTCTCTCTTTAAGTGCTAAAAAAAATAATATTGATGGTGTAGTGTGTTCAGCTAGAGAAGTTCCTGAAATAAAAAGAAATTTTGGTGATGATTTTATTGCAGTAACTCCAGGAATTAGAATTCAGCAAAAAAATGACGATCAATCTAGAGTATCAAATTTAGAAGAAGCTACAAAAAACGGGAGCGATTTTATTGTTTTAGGAAGAGAAATAACTGCTTCAGAAAATATTACTAAAATGATAAAAAAAGTTGATTCATATATAATTTAGATTATGGATAATAATTGGCATGTAGTAAAAAAGGATGACAGATACGTAGTCCTTGATAATAGCTCTTTGTCAAAACTTGTTCCTAGTATTACTAAATTAAATCCAAATAAAAGTACATCTGGACATAAACACGAAGGCCAAGAAGAAGTTTATGTTTTTTATAGAGGAACAGGAATAATGCAAATTGATGATTCAAAATTTAAAGTTAAGCAAGGAGATGTCATCCCAGTTCCAGACGGTGCGTTTCATAGAGTCTTTAATGAATCTAGCGAGATTTTAGAATTTGCTGCAATATTTAATGGTGAAAGGCATACTGAAGACAAGCCCAATTAGCAAAATCTTTATTTCAAAATATTCATTAATATCGTTTTTCCTAACCTTATTATTTTTTTTCTCTACATATCTAAAAGCTGAGTCTTATGCTGTTGCAACAAGGCATCATCTTGCTACAGATATTGGAATGAAAGTTTTAGAAGAAGGTGGTAATGCTATTGATGCTGCCGTTGCAGTAGCTTTTGCATTAGCTGTAGTAAATCCATCAGCTGGCAATCTTGGCGGTGGAGGATTTATGTTATTTCACTTAGCTGAAATAAAAGAAACCTTATCAATTGACTATAGAGAACGTGCTCCAATACAGTCTTCTGAAAAAATTTTTCAAGATAATTCTGGAAACGTTATCAAAGGGTTAAGTTTGAATTCAATTTTAGCTTCAGGAGTCCCAGGAACAGTATCTGGCATGTTTTATGCAGCAGAACGTTACGGAACAATAAAAGTTGAAAGTCTAATGCAACCAGCAATTGAGTTAGCAAAAAAAGGTTTCGCCTTGTCTGATTTTCAGGCAAATAATATCAACAAACATAAAGAAAAGTTTTCTAAAAATAAAGAAGCAAGTGAAATTTTTACAAAACCTGATGGATTTTCTCAAGGAGATATTTTAGTTCAAACAAATCTTGCTAAAACTTTACAGAGAATTAGTAAAAACGGTAAGGAAGAATTCTACTCTGGAGATACTGCAAATAAAATTGTAAATTTTTTTAAATTAAATGGAGGTATCTTAAGCTTGAAGGATCTGAATGAATATAAGTTAAGGATACTTAAACCAGTTTGTGGAAGTTATAGAAATTATGAAATTTGCTCAATGGCTCCTCCAAGTTCTGGCGGAATTGCCTTAATTCAGATTTTAAATATTCTTGAAAACGTCAATCTAAATAAACTTGGGCATAATTCTGAAGAATATTTAAAATTTTTGATATCAGCAATGGATTATGCCTACAAAGATAGAGCTCAATACCTTGGAGATCCAGATTTTTTTAAAGTACCTCAAGATTTACTAACTTCAAAAAAATATGCTGATGATATTTATCAGTTAATACTTGAAAAAAAATTACTCACAAGAGCTAATATCAATTTAGTAGAGGGCGATGAAACAACACATTTTTCCATTGTAGATAAATGGGGAAATGTTGTGAGTAATACTTATACATTAAATACTGCCTATGGATCAGGCATAGTTCCAACTGGAACTGGAATTCTCATGAATAACGAAATGGATGATTTCTCATCAAAACCAGGATATCCAAATGCATATGGTTTAATAGGATCAGAAGCAAATAAAATTGAGCCAAAAAAGACACCTCTTTCGTCTATGTCTCCCGTAATAGTATTTCGTGATGATAAACCTTACTTAATCACAGGTTCTCCTGGCGGCTCAACAATAATTACGAGTGTATTACAGGAGATTTTAAATATATTAGATTTTCAGATGTCTCTTGAAGAATCTTCTAAAAAGAGTCGAATTCATTTTCAACACCTTCCAGATATACTATTTCATGAAAAGCTTGATAAAAGTCTTATAGAATCTTTAAAAAAAGAAAAGAGATTAATAAAGAGAAAGATAGGAGAAATACATTCTATTTTGTTAAAAGAAGATGGTATAGAGGCATTTTCTGATGAAAGAAGACCAGATGGCAAAGCAAGCTCAATTTACAAATAACAAAATATTATTTGAAAAAAATATAGATTTTCCAGAGTTACCTGGAGTTTATAAATTTTTCAATTCAGAAAATAAAATCATTTACATAGGGAAAGCAAAAAATATAAAAAATAGAGTTAAAAACTATTTGAATATTAGAAAGGGTGAAGGAAAAAGAATAACTAAACTTAAATCTTCAATTAAATACATTGAAACAATAATTACTAAATCAGAGTCTGATGCCTTAATTTTGGAACAAGGACTAATTTCGAAAAAACGACCTCCGTTCAATATTCAATTTAGAGATGATAAATCGTATCCAGCAATTCATTTATCAACTTCAAAAGATTTTCCTGCTATTTATGTTTCAAGGCAAAAAGATCCTAACAGCACCGTATTCGGACCTTTTGCAAATGTTGGAGCCATGAGACTGAACGTAAGTTTAATAAGGTCTTTGTTCAAGATAAGAAACTGTAAAGACATTAATTTTAAAAATAGATCGCGCCCCTGCATTGAGTTTCAAATGAACAGGTGTTCAGCACCCTGTGTAGGAAATATCTCTAAGGAAGATTATGCATTTGATGTGAAAAATACCATTAATTTCCTCTCGGGAGATACAAAAAAAATAACGACCGATCTACAGCAAAAGATGGATTTGTATTCTAAGAAAAAAGATTATGAGAGGGCTGCAATTTATAGGGATAAAGTTCAGTCAATAAGAGACACTCAAAAAAAACAGAATGTTTTGACTGGATTTGATGACTTAGATGTCTTAGTTGTTAGAAGAAATCGATTTAATTGCTGTTTGAGTGTTCTCAGAGTGGAAGAAGGTTGGATTACAAGTTCTCAAAATTTTTATCCTGATACAAAAGACAATATATCTGATCAGGAGCTATTATCAGTCTTCTTAGAAGGTTACGTAACTGACATTCAAAGAAGAAATGAAATTAATTTACTCTTTCAAGGAGAACTCACAAATGAAACAAAAGAGTTTTTAGATTATTTAGAATCTCCGAAGATTATTATTCATAAACCGAATAAGCATAATAAAAATTTAATTGATATCTGCTCTTCTCAGGCTGAAGATGCGCTAATACGAAATAATAATTTTTCATGGGTTCAAAATTGTTTTGAGTCTCTCGCGGATTTTTTGAAAATAGACATTATAAATAAGATAGAAGGTTTTGATATAAGTCACACTTCAGGGAAAAATGTTTCAGCTTCCTGCGTATCAATAACTAAAGATGGACCTAATAAAAAAAATTACAGGATTATGAATCTAAAAAAAGATTCAAATAATGATTATTTAGCATTAAGCGAAGCTATTCAAAGAAGGTGCAATAACTTACATAAAAATAATTTAGATCTTCCAGAAGTAATCTTATTAGATGGAGGTAAGGGACAATTAAATACCGTTAAGAAATATCTCGATAAAAAATTCTTAGAAAAAATAAGATTTATTTCCATCTCAAAAGGACCTAATAGAAACGAAAAATATGACATATTACACTATGATAAAGGTAGTCGTGAATTACAAAATTCAGATGAGATATCTAAGCTTCTTCAATTAGTCAGAAATGAATCTCATCGTTTTGCAATCAGCCATCACAGAAAAAGAAGATCTAAGGAAATGCTTTTATCAAGTTTAGATGGAATAGATGGATTGGGCCCCAAGTTAAAAACAAATCTAATAAGACATTTTGGGGGCGTAGATAAAGTAAAGGATGCTTCGTTGGAGGATTTAAAATCTGCTCCTGGAATTGGGGAAAGTAAAGCAAAAAAGATATATTCGTATTTAAAAAATAATTAAATGAATTTTCCAAATATTTTATCTCTTTCAAGAATAATACTTCTTTTGCCAATAATCTTGCTTTTTGAAAATGGTTTTTACTATTTATGTTTCTCTACTTTTGTTGTTGCATCAATTACTGATTATTTAGATGGTTACCTTGCACGAAAGAATAATCAGACCTCTGATATAGGCGCATTATTGGACTTATTAGCTGATAAATTATTTGTATCTATTCTATTGGTTTGGATGACTTTTGAGTTTGAAAATAAAATGATTTTAATTTCATCAATTTTGATCATATCCAGAGAAATTTCAATAAGTTACTTAAGATTATTTATTGTTTCCGAAACAAAAAAGCTTAATGAAGTTAAATCTAATTTAATAGGCAAGTTTAAAACTTCCATTCAAATGATTGGATTGGGTTTTATTTTAATAACTCCTGTTACACCAAATATAATATTGTATTTTAGCCTTGCATTAATTTTTTTTAGCGCATTAATTTCTTGGTATTCCTTCATACGATATTTAAATAAATGGATTGTTTAAGACAAATATATACAATAGCCTTTCGGCTGAGTGGCAGAGTGGTCATGCAGCGGATTGCAAATCCGTCTACGCCGGTTCGATTCCGACCTCAGCCTCCATTAAGTAGTTTATGCATTTCTCTAAGGTAAAAAAAGTCATAATTCCTGTAGCTGGTCTTGGCACAAGGATGTTACCAGCTACAAAGGCAATTCCTAAGGAAATGCTACCCATTTTTGACAAGCCTTTAATACAGTATGTTGTTGAAGAGGCTATGGATGCAGGAATAGAAGAAATTATACTTGTAACTAGAAGTGGAAAAGAAGCTATTGAGAACCATTTTGATAAAAATTATGAACTTGAAAAAGTCCTTAAATTATCTAACGATAATAAATCTCTCAAAGAAATTAAAAGTCTTTTAAATAAGAATCTAAAAATATCTTCTGTAAGACAAGAAAGCCCTTTGGGTCTTGGACATGCTATCTTGACTGCGAAAACGCATATAAATAATGAGCCTTTTGCTGTGATGCTGCCAGATGAGCTTCTTATAAAAACGCAAAAAAAAAGTGATTTTAAGATATTGATTGATAATTTTGATAAATCAGGGAATTCTCAGATTCTAGTTGAAAAGATATTAAAGAAAGATGTTTCAACATATGGCATTGTTGAATTTAACAAAACTAACTCTTCAATGGACTCCATTAATGTAAGCAATTTATTGGAAAAGCCTAATCCTTCGATTACTTCTTCCAGGTATAGAATTATAGGAAGATATGTTCTCCCATATGAAGTGTTAGAAAATCTCCAAACTCAAAAACCAGGGAGAAATAAAGAGATTCAACTCACAGACGCAATTAATAAGATGCTTAATGACAAAATAAGTAAAATTGATGCTGTAATTTCATCTTCTAAAGTATATGATTGCGGGTCAAAAAAGGGCTTCATTGGAGCTAATTTGGAAGTTGCCATGAAACAATCAAGAATTAAAAAATATCTTAAAGGTATAATTATGAATTAGCCCAGGTGGTGGAATTGGTAGACACAAGGGACTTAAAATCCCTCGAAGGCGACTTCGTGCCGGTTCAAGTCCGGCCCTGGGTACCACTAAATTATGAACGAACATCAACAAGCTGAAAGCTTAACTTTGACTAGGATCTTAAGAGGGTTATATCGCGATAGATTTACTATTTTTACCGTAACATTTCTAGTCTCTTTAGCTTCGGTCATTTATTCATTTAGTATAAACAATATTTACAGATCAGAAACTTACCTGAAGCTTAGCGAAAATCCATCAAATTATTCTGAAAGCTCATCCGTCATGGAGGCTGCAGGAGGCCTTAGCTCTTTACTTGGGTTATCACTCGGAAGTAATGATAAATTAGTTTTGTCCAATATAAAAAAGATTCAATCAAGATCCTTTCTAAGATCATTAATTGAAAACGATATATCATTTTTGAACAAGCTTTATGCATCAAAATCGTTTGATGCCCTAGCTAAAGAGTTGAAATTTAATTCAAGTAATTATTTTGATTCTATTGATGAAATGAAGAATTCAAAGTTAGTATTTTTTAAAGTCTTTGAAAAATATAAAAAATCATTAAATCTAGATTTAGATCAAGATTCTGGTCTTCTTTTAGTTTCTTTTGATCATGTTTCACCCATTTTTGCTAAAGAAGCTCTTGATAAAATAACCAACGAAATAAACTTATCCGCACGAAAAAAATCACTTGAAAATGCTAATAAAAATTTATTTTTCCTAAATCAAGAATTAGCTAACAATCAAAACCTATTGGTTAAAAGAAACATTGGAAATTTAGCAGAGAAGGAATTAAATAAGAAAATGTTTGCTGAGGTACATACAAAAGAATTTCTTTTCGAAATTGTTGAGCCTCCATTTATCCCAGAAAAAAAAATAAGGCCAACCAGATCTCTTTTTTTGATTTTTGGAATTATTTTTGGAATTCTAGCTGGTGTTTCTGTTGCAAATACACTTAGATTGATAAAAAAATGATTAAATTTCTTGATTTAAAAAAAATAAATTCTTTATACAAAAAAGATTTAGAAAAGAAAGCATTAAAGGTAATAGATAGCGGTCAGTATATTTTGGGTAAGGAGGTAGAAGATTTTGAAAAAAACTTTGCTAATTATTGTAAAACGAAATTTTGTATTGGAGTTGCATCTGGACTAGATGCACTGTCGTTAGTTTTTAGAGCGTGGATAGAAATGGGTAAACTCAAAAAAGGCGATCATGTAATCGTCCCTTCTAATACCTACATAGCCTCTATACTAGCTATAACAAATAATGGTCTGAAACCCATTTTGGTAGAGCCAGACATAGAAACATTTAATATTTCTCCAGAATTAATAAAAAAAAATATTTCAAAAAAAACAAAAGCAATATTAGTAGTTCATCTCTATGGAAGAGTAGCTGAAATGACTACCATTAAGAAGATTGCTAAAGATAATAACTTGTTAGTATTGGAAGATTGTGCTCAAGCTCATGGTGCAAAATTAAAAAATAAAATGACAGGCAGTTTTGGGGATGCAGGTGCATTTAGTTTTTATCCAGGAAAAAATTTAGGAGCTTTGGGAGATGCAGGTGCAGTAGTAACTAACAATTTCAAACTTAAACAAACTTTATCTGCACTGAGAAATTATGGTTCGGAAATAAAGTATAAAAATAAGTATAAAGGTTTTAACTCTAGACTTGATCCTATTCAGGCAGGATTTCTAAATATAAAAATAAAATTTTTAGATAAAGAAAATAAAGTCAGAAAAGAAATAGCAGACTTTTACCTTAAAAATATAAAAAATGAGAACATAATTCTTCCAACTAAAAATAATAATTGTTCAAGCCATGTTTGGCATTTATTTGTTGTAAGAACCAGAAGTAGAAAAAGATTTGTTAAATATCTCAATAAAAATAAAATTGAAACAATTCAGCATTATCCCATTGCACCTCATAAGCAAAAAGCATTCTCAGAATTAAATAAACAAAATTTTCCAATATCAGAAAAAATTCATAAAGAGGTAACAAGCTTACCGATTGGTCCCCATTTAACCCAAACAGAAATTAAAAAGATAGCTAAAGTTTGTAATACTTATAAATGACGAAAAAAAATTTAAAAATCCTTGACTGTTCTTTGAGAGATGGTGGTTACTACAATGATTGGAAATTTTCTAAAAAACTTTTTTCAAAATACCTTACCGCAATGGAGTTTTCGGGAGTAGACATAGTTGAAATAGGGTTTAGGTTCAACACTAAAAATAATCAACTAGGAAATTTTGCATATTCGTCTGAAAACTTTCTAAAAAGCATCTCTTTTCCAAAAAATATTGAATTTGCAGTGATGGTTAACTTTAAAGATTTTTCTAATGACGAAAAAAAACAAATTAAAGAGATACAAAATCTTTTTTGTCCAAAAAAGAATTCTAAAATATCTATTGTCAGAATTGCGGTTTCATTCCATGAGGCATTAAAAGCTAAAAACTTAGCTAAAGTCCTTAAAAACCTAGGATACGAGGTTTATTTAAACCTCATGCAAAGTAATGGCAAATCGGAAAAAGAGTTCAAAAAAACATGTACAGAAATTTCCAAATGGGAGTCTATCAAAGTTCTTTATTTTGCTGATTCAATGGGAAATATGTCTCCCGAAGATGCTATTAGAGCTCTAAAAATAATTTCTAAGCATTGGAAGGGCAAAATTGGATTTCATTCTCACAACAACAAAGGTTTTGCATTAATCAATTCCTTAGAATTAATTAATAAAAATATAGATTTATGTGATTGTACTATGTTGGGAATGGGTCGAGGGGCAGGAAACGTTAGTACAGAAGGCCTATTACTTGAATTAAATTCAAGAGGTCTTAGAAATACTAACTTTGAAATCCTTCAGTCCTCACTAGATGATTTTGAAAAATTAAAAAAAGTTTATAACTGGGGACCTAATTCTTTTTATCATTTTGCTGCAAATAAAAATATACATCCCACATATGTCCAAACAATGTTAGGCGATAGAAGATATAAGTCTCTTGATGTTTTAGATATTCTTAAGAATTTAAGCAAACAAAATTCTTCAAGTTTTAGCTCTTCATCATTAATCAACTCTATTTATTCAGATTCAAAAATAAAAAATGGCACTTGGGACCCAACAGACTTTTTTAAGGGAGAAAACTTAATCATTATTGGAGGCGGAGTAAGTGTAAAAAAATATAAACGACATATTTTAGAAATAAAAAATAGAGAAAATGCAAAAATAGTCTTCTTTAATTTAAATAAGTACATAAACCCATCACATGGAGACCTAACTATTGTATCCCATCCACTTAGAGTTCTTATTGAATCGAGTAGATATTCTAGTTTAAATCATCCAATTGCGATGCCCGTTAAAAATTTAGAGGGAATATTTATAAAAGAGCAGATAAAAAATTCTACAATATTAGATTATGGTCTAAACCTAAAACAAAACGCTTTTGTGCAAAAAAAATTTTCAATGTATTCTGAATGGCACCTAGTTAATGCTTATGGTTTAGGAATTATTTATAAATCAAATCCAAACAAAATATTTCTTGCTGGATTTGATGGTTTCGAAAATGATTCAAGAAAAAATGCTGAAGTCGAAAAAATTTTTAAAAAATATATTTCTCTAAAAAATTCAAAAAAACTTTATTCCATTACTCCAACAATACATCCTTCGAATATTCTATCAAATTCATGGAATTAGATTATCTAATTGTAATTCCAGCTCGATTTAAGTCGTCAAGATTTGAAGGAAAACCTCTTGCGGATATTAATGGTAAATCAATGATAGAAAGAGTATGGAATAAATGCTTATCTGTAGCTCCTGAAAATCAAATTATTGTAGCAACAGACGACACGAGAATTTCTTCTCATTGTAAATTAAAAAATATCAATACTATTATGACTTCAAAAAACTGTTTGACCGGTTCAGATAGACTAGCTGAAGTTTCAAAAAAAATTAAAGCAAGTTTTTATGTAAACGTGCAGGGAGATGAGCCCCTCATAAATCCCAAAGATATTAAAAAAATAATAAATGATTTTAAAAAAAATGGAATTACAAATTGTGCTGCAACAAAAATTAAGAGTAAATCAGAACTTAATAATAGAAATATTCCTAAGATAGTAACTGATAAAAAAGGTTTTTTACTTTATATATCTAGGGCAAACATACCATCTTCAAAAAATGACAAGGTTAATGATCTAAAAAAGCAAGTTTGCATCTACTCTTTTTCTCCTGAAGCTATTAGATTATTTGGGCTTAAGACAAAAAAAACAAAGTTGGAGAAGATAGAAGATATAGAAATTTTAAGAGTTTTAGAAAATGGAATTCCTGTAAAAATAATTGAGGTGAAATCAGATTCAATAGCAGTCGATACTCCAGAAGATTTAAAAAAGGTAAGAAAACTTTGCAGATAGATCTTAATAAATATGATTTCATTGTGTTTGATTGTGACGGAGTAATTTTAAACTCAAATAAAATCAAAACTTTAGCTTTCAAAAACTCTTTATCAAATTATTCTTATAAAAAAGTTAATAAATTTATAAAATTTCATCAAAACAATGGAGGAATCTCTAGATACGAAAAATTTGAATATTTCTTCAATCAAATTATGAAAATGGATAACTATAAAGATCCTTTGAGAATCGCCTTAAAAAATTACGCGAATATTTTAAAAAAAGAATTGATATCTTGCTCCTACGTCCCTGGGGTAATAAAATTTTTGAAATTCCTCACAGTTCAGCAAAAAGAAATCTTTGTGAATTCTGGTTCATCGGAAGAAGAACTAAAAAGAGTTTTTAAATCAAGAAAAATTGAAAAATTTTTCATCGATATCAAAGGAAGCCCCAGCTCAAAAGAGGCTAATATGAATAAGATAATTCTTGATAGAGAAAAAAGTTCAAATGGCCTATTCTTTGGCGATTCTTTAATTGACTACCAAGTTGCCAATAAATTTTCTATGGACTTCATTTTTGTTAAAGCCTTTTCAGAATGGAAGAATATTCCTAGTGACTTGAAAACTATATCTGACTTTAGAGAAATAAATTTGGCATAAGTTTAAAAACACTTTAGCCTTATCATGTGTAGTATGCATTGATGAAATCTTTCAATTTTATAGATTGTTCTGGCGTAGGTAGCTCTGGAAAAAGTGCTGTAGTTGACTTGCTTTCAGAATACAAAAATTTAAAAACAATGCCTCATGATTTTGAGTTTGATTTATTTCGTATCAAAGGGGGGCTTAATGATTTAAGGAAGGACTTTTATGAAGACTGGTCGCCAATTAGGTCGAATTCTGCTTATTGGAAATTTTTTAAGATCATTAATCTGTCAGGAAAAAATCCAAACAGATTAAACTTAATATCCTCAGCTTTAACCTCTGGAAATCGATATGACTTAAAATTCAATGATAATTTTACTGAATACTCTTTAAACTTTTTGAACAGTTTTGTTGAATGTGAAATTAATGGTTACTGGCCATACAATTATCCTGACGATTCAAACTTTAAAATTATCTTGAATAAATTTAAAGAAAAGTTAGGTTTTAAAAAGAGTGTTTATAGAAAAATCAAAATAATAAATGGAGATAAGTTCGACCATAAATTGAACGAATATCTTTATAATCTCTTCATTAAAATTCATAAAAACAAAACTCTTGTTTTAAATAATTTCTTAGAGCCATACTATTCTTCAAAGTATCTCAATTTTTTTTCAGACGCAAAACAGATAATTGTAATTAGAGATCCAAGAGATACCTTTGTTTCTGGACTAAGTGTAGGTATAAAAAATAAAAGTGATCTTAAACTTACCCCTAAAAACAATGATGGATATGTCCTTTCTTCTGTTGGCTCTAATGACTACGAAAGATTTATTTTGAGAATTAATCTTTTTTATAAAAAGTTAAAAGAAAACACCCATGAAAGAATTTTGATTATAAGGTTTGAAGATATGGTCATGAATTATGAGGAGACGAAAAAAAAGATAGAAAAATTCCTAAATCTTAAAGATATAAATCACATAAATAAATTTAAATACTTTAATCCTTCATTGAGTAAAAAAAATGTGTTGATCTGGAAAAAATATTCTAATCAAGATACGATAAAAAGGATTAGAGACGACATTAACTATTTCGAATTCAAAGATTACTAAATGAATATCAAACTCATATATAGAATCCCTTTGGCGATAATTTTTCTAATAGAATTAATTTTTAAAGACTTAAAAAATATCTTCTTCAATCAAAAGAAAAAATTTAATGAAAAAGGGTTCCAGATTTTAGAAAATTTTTTTTCCCCTGAAGAAATATTTGAGTTAAATGAAATAGATCAAAAACTAAGATCAAGACTTATCCAATCTGATTCTTCTGGCTCTCTAAGAATTTATGATTTTCATAATGAATTTGAAATTTCTGAAAAAATTAAGGAAAAACTTTTTGAATTTGTTTCACAATTTATCAATATCAGATCAAAAAAAATTATGGAAACTCAATATCAAGTCTCTTTGCCATCAACTAGCTCTCCTATAGGGTTTGGGTGGCACGTTGATGATTATGATTCAATTATAAAATTCTTTTATTTTCCTACTAAAGTTGATTGTACTAACGGACCTTTAAAAATAATTGAAGGCACAGCTAGATATCAAAATTACTATCAAGCTTTTAAATGGTTAGTTTTTAGAAGGACTTTTAAAGATCAATACTACTCAGATACTGCAATTAGCAAAAGTTTATTAAGGAATGAAAAGAAATTGATTCTAAAGAAAAATTCTTTAGTTGCAGTTGACACTTCATCTCTACATTCTTCGTCTATATTAGAAGATGGAGAAAGGAGAGTGATGGTATTTTCTTTTAAATCAGGCAGGTAAAGGAATTTTCTGAAAGCATTAAAATTATTAAATCCAAAATTATTTATATTTTTATCTTCTCTATATTCCATAATCTTAAAGATATTATCTTAAAAATTTGAGCTACAGCTGAATTAATAAAGTTTTTTTGATAGTTGAAAAAGATGAGTAAATCAATCAGTCATTAGGGTAAAATTACACTCTCTATATTTGTTTGAGACCTTAACTGTGATTTTTATAAATATTTAAAATATGAAAGTAGTAATCTTAGCTGGAGGTCTAGGAACAAGACTTTCTGAAGAAACTAGTTCAATACCCAAGCCTATGGTTGAAATTGGACAAATTCCAATTTTAGTTCATATTATGAGGCACTATTATCATTTTGGACTAAGAGAATTTGTTATTCTTCTTGGGTATAAAGGAAATTTAATAAAAGAGTATTTTCTAAATTATCCATTTAATTCTAAAGATTTTTTAATTGATTTTAAGCAAGGAAAAAAGGAATTGATTATTGGAGGCTGCGAAGATTGGAAAATTACTTTTATTGATACTGGCTTAGATACCATGACAGGAGGAAGAATAAAAAGGGCTGAAAATATCATTGGTAAAGAAGATTTTATGCTTACTTATGGCGATGGATTATCAAACATTAATTTAAAAGATTTGCAGGATTTCCATAAGTCACATGGAAAAGCAGTAACTATGACCAGCGTCATACCTGCAGAAAGATTTGGCGTTTTTAAAAGTGATAATGACAAAGTGACCTCTTTTATAGAGAAACCTAATGAATCCAATTCCTGGATAAATGGAGGATTCTTCATCTTTAGTAATAGAATTTTTAAATATTTAGACTCTGATAACACATTTTTAGAAAAAGAACCTCTTCAATCTTTGGCTGAGGAGGGGGAATTAATGACTTATCGCCACAAAGAATTTTGGAAATGTATGGATACCCTAAAGGATAAAAATGAGCTTCAAGCTTTATGGGAAGCTGGTAATGCTCCCTGGAAAATTTGGTGATGAATATATGTTTGATAATATTTTTAAGGATAAAAATGTTTTGGTCACGGGCAATACCGGTTTTAAAGGATCTTGGTTAAGTCAGTGGTTGTTGCAACTTGAAGCTAACGTTATTGGTATTTCAAAAGATATACCTACTGAACCTTCTCTATTTGAGTTACTTGACTTGGAAAGCAAAATATCTCATTTTTATTGTAATTTGAATGATAGCTCATCTATAAAAGATATAATTTTTGATAAAAAACCAGACTTTATTTTTCACTTGGCAGCTCAGCCTATTGTTTCTGAATCTTTTAAAAATCCAATTGAAACTATTTCTTCAAATACTTTAGGAACCGCCAATTTGTTGAACATAATTTCAAAGATACATTGGAAATGTTCTGCGGTGATAATAACAAGCGATAAGTGTTATGAAAATGTTGAAAAAGAAGAAGGTTATAAGGAGACTGATCCTTTAGGTGGTAAAGATATATATAGCTCTTCAAAGGCTGCAGCAGAAATTCTTATCAGTTCCTTTTTTAGAACTTTCTTGAAAAATAAAGAAGAAATTACTCTAGCAATTGGCAGAGCAGGAAATGTCATAGGTGGAGGAGATTGGGCAAAAGATAGGCTGATAGTTGACTCTATAAATTCATGGAAAACACAAAAACCAGTATGTTTAAGAAGTCCATTATCAACAAGACCTTGGCAACATGTTCTTGAACCCCTATCTGGATACCTTCATTTAGCAAAGTTAATTTATAAAAAAAGAGATTTTAATGGTGAAGTTTTCAATTTTGGTCCAAAAAATAATGACGTCAGAACCGTAGAAGATGTTATTTTAGAAATGTCAAAATATTTCGATGTTAAAAATTCTTATAAAATAATAAATGAAAAAGCTTTTCCTGAAGCTGGACTTTTGCAACTAGATATTTCAAAAGCAAAAAATTTATTAGATTGGTCACCTGTCTTAAGTTTTGATGAGATGATTGATTTTGTCTCAAAATGGTATTTTTCTTATTTGAAGGGTAAAGAAGATATTGCAGAATTAACATTAAATCAAATTAAAACTTATGAGAACAAAGCAAGGGATAAAAAATTATCATGGACAAGTCCTTAATTGATTCTATAACTTATAGTCCTTTGAAGAAAATTCCAAACTCTTTAGGGGAAGTATGGCACGGTATCAAATCAACTGATAGAGAGTTCAACTCCTTTGGAGAAGCATATTTTTCATTTATAAAAAAAGGGAAAATAAAGGGATGGAAAAAACATAATTCAGCTACTTTAAATTTAATTGTTCCTTTAGGTGAAATACATTTCTTTGCCCATGATTTAAATGTTTCAAATTTTGACAAGACTAAATTAAAAAAATTTATTTTAGGTGAAGAAAATTATTATAGGCTTACAGTTCCGCCAGGAGTTTGGCTAGCATTTATGGGCATAAAGGCTAGTAATATGCTCTTAAATATTTCAGATTATCCTCATGATCCCGACGAATCTTTAAATGCCCCTCTAGATACATTTACCTTTAACAATAATGATTAAACTTTCAAAATCTTCAGTTGGAAAAGAAGAAAGAGCTGCTCTAAGCAGAGTAATTTCAAATAGTTATTTAGGAATGGGCCCAGAGGTTGAGTTATTTGAAAAAGAAATCAAAAGTTATTTAAAAACTTCAAAAAAAGTTGCTGTTGTTTCTTCTGGAACAGCGGCTCTTCATCTTTCTTTGCAGGCTTGTGAAATAAATTCTAACCATGAAGTTCTTGTTCCAAGCATTACCTATGTTGCATCATTTCAAGCAATTTCTGCTTCGGGAGCGAAGCCGATAGCATGCGACATAGATGAAAATACAGGATTTATAGATATTTCAGATGCAGAAAAAAGACTTACCAGCAAAACACGCGCTATCATGCCAGTTCATTATGCCAGCAGTGCAAGTCAAATGAATGAAGTTTACAAGTTTGCTAAGAAAAATAATTTAAGAGTTATTGAAGATGCTGCTCATAGTTTTGGGTCTTATCTTGATAAAAATATGGTTGGATACAAAGGAGATATAATTTGTTTTAGCTTTGATGGAATAAAAAATATAACTTGCGGAGAAGGTGGAGCAATTTTAACTGCAGATAAAAAAGTTTTCTCGAAAATAAGGGACATTAGATTACTTGGAGTGAAAGGTGATTCAATAAAAAGGTATTCTAAATCTAGAAGTTGGAAATTTGATGTGGTTGATCAAGGTTGGAGATATCACCTTAGCGACCTTCTTGCTGCAATTGGCAGAGAGCAACTAAAAAAAATTGATACTTTTAAAGAAAGAAGAAAAAAAATTGTAGATTCGTATATTTTTAACTTAAAAAAAGTTGACGGCTTAGAGTTATTAAAAATAGATTATGAAAAAAATCACCAACACATATTCCCAATAAAAATAACTAATGGAAGAAGAGATTCCCTTAAATTGTTTTTAGAAAAAAAAGGAATACAAACTGGCATTCATTACCAACCTAATCATCTTTTAAGCAAATATAGAACTAGAAACAAATTTAAAAAAAGTGAAATTTTTGGAAAAGAAATACTATCAATTCCGCTTCACCCAGATTTGACTAAAAAAGATATCAACAAGGTAATAAGTTCAATTAAATTATTTTTTCTTGAAAATTAAATTAAAATTAATCAATTTTTTTTAACCAAAATCAGGGTATAAATGTTTATTTCGCCAATTTACGTATTTATTTTTCCATGGTTAGTAGGCATAAGTGTTTCTTTCTTTTTAGCGCAAAACTCACCTATTTTTTCTCCTGTATCTTTTCTAGGTATCTTTTCAGTTCTCTATTTATTAATTATTTTATTTCTTTTTAACTTTTTCTTTACATCTTATCTATCAAAACCTTTAGATACAGAAAATCTTTTGAAAGAGAAATTAAATTTAAATGCTTTAAAAAATCTTTTAGTTCTTATTTTTTATGCTCACCTCATATATTTTTCTTTAGCGATTTTATACAGTAACGGATTTCCTCTTCTTTGGGTAATTATTGGTAGCGAAAACAATTATACAAATTTTGGAATACCTTCTATAACAGGTTTTTTTAATATGTTGAGATCTTTTGGACTGGTTTCTTGCCTTCTCTTAATTTTTTATGGAGATAATTCCCAAAAAAAATATGTCATTCTTATCAGTTTATATTTTTTAATATCATCTTTTTTTTTAGAGGCGAGTAGAGGCAATGGATTGATAATGTTACTTCATCCCATAGGGATGTATTTGTTATTAAGAAAAATAAATATCAAGGAAATTTTATTTTCAATAGTTTTAATAATTTTTTTCATATTTTTTTTTGGATTTCTCCAAGCACTTAGATATAACGATTTTAACTTAGAAACTTTGGCTAATGCTTCGGAAGCTATAGGATTAGAAAATGCAAATGCAATTTTTATTTTCTTAGCCCCATTTTTAATTTACATTGCAACACCGATAATGAACATGGATTTAAACCTATCAAAAGCTCCAAACTTTTCCTTTTCTCTAGATAATTCACTAATTTCATTACTACCTACTGGATTAAGAGATTATTTATCAGGAGGAATGGGAGAAAAATTTGGGGTACTAATTGATGATGCATATAATACAACTGGTTTTTTAACTCCTTTAATTATGGATTTTGGATCCATTGGAGGCCTTTTTATTGCTTCTTTGCTATTAATATTAACCTCTTGGATCTATTCAAAGGCTAAAGAAGGAAACTTATTTTATATTCTTATATGGCCGCCTTTTTTTATGTCTCTAATCCTTTCAAGTTTTAATTCATATTTTTTCAGCTTAGTTGTTATAACTTACCCATTAATGATAATTTTATTTTTAAAGTTTTTATTAAAATCAAAACATCAATTTATATAATTAAATTTTTTAACGAAAACCCTTTTAAGTTTTTTCAGTAAAAAAACCTAATTTTAAAACGGTATAATAAGAAAATTTTTTATTTTCAATAATAGATAGTTGTGATTATTTCAGTAGTAAGCGGTGGTTTTGATCCTCTTCACAGCGGTCATATTCAATATATTAAGTCTGCAAAAGAAGTAGGGGATAAACTTATAGTCGCTTTGAATAGTGACAAATGGATTGAAGAAAAAAAAGGAAAATTTTTTCTTCCATTTTTCGAAAGAAAGATTATTTTAGAGTCTCTTTCTTTTGTTGATGAGGTAATTGATTTCGAAGATGATGATGAAGGAAGTTGTAAAAACGCATTAAAAAAAATAAAAAAAAAATATCCAAAAGACAAAATAATATTTTGTAATGGCGGAGATAGGAATAAATCAAACATTCCCGAACAGGAGATTTCTGAAATAGAATTTAGGTTTTCCATAGGGGGAGATGATAAAAAAAACTCTTCAAGTGAAATTCTAAAAAATTGGACCTTTTTAAGAGAAAAAAGACTTTGGGGTGAATTCTTTGAACTTTATTCAAATAAGAATTTAAAAGTTAAAGAATTAATTATTCTACCTAATCAAGGAATGAGCTTTCAAAGACATCATCATAGGAATGAGATTTGGTTTGTAAGTGAAGGATCTTGTGTGGTTAATCACAGTCAGTCTGATGAAAAAAGTAAAAAGACATACTCTCTTTCAAAAGAAGACACTTTTTATGTAAAAAGAGACGAATGGCATCAAATAATCAATCCTTCAAAAGAAGTATGCAAAATTATTGAAATACAATATGGAGAAATTGTAAAAGAGTCAGATATTGAGAGGCTTTATTACTACAATGAAAATGAATAGAAAGTGCAATCAAACGTAGACATCCTTTTAAATTGTTTTAACGGAGAAAAATACTTATCTCATGCTCTTGAATCCGTTCTTTCTCAAACCTACCCAAACTGGCGAGTGATATTTATCGATAATTGCTCTACGGACAATTCAGCAAATATCGCGAAAAGGTTCAAAGGAAACTTATTTTATTTTAAAACTGATAAAAAAATTTCTTTGGGTGAAGCTAGAAGAATTGGAGTCGAATTCGCAGATGCAGATTTTATAGCTTTCTTAGATTGCGACGATATTTGGATGCCAAATAAACTTACTGAACAAATTAATATAATGAAAGATGAAAGATTTGTACTTACTTATTCAGGCATGAACTTCATTGATGAAAATCACAAAGTAATAGGTCGCTATAAACCGCTAAAAAAGAGAGGTTTTCTCTTCAAAGACCAGCTTATTAATTTTGACATTAACATTTTAACTGCCTTGATTAGACAGGATTTTTTAATAAAACATAATTTGAACTTTTCATCTCGCATGAAAGCATCAGAGGAATACAATCTTTTTATGCAAATTTCTGCTTTAGGGGAAATATTCGCTTGCGATGAGATTCATGCAAACTACAGAATCTTGGAAGATTCATTGACAAACACTTACAAGGGAAAATGGTCAGATGAAAGAGAATATACTTTAAAGCAAATTACTAGTAATAATAAAGATCTTTTAAAAAAGTATGAGAAAGAGTTTGAAATAGCACAAAATAGATCTAAATATTATAAAGTTTGCTTTTTAATGGAATATGCTGATTATTACTCAGCAAGATTAATTTTAAAAAAAATTGCTTTCAAAGAAAAAAAATATTTTCTTTTATATGTAATTTCTTTTTTCCCCATTCTTTGGCGATTTATTCACAGAAGAAAGATAAAAGAAAAATTAACTAGAATTATCTTTAGATTAAGATGACTATCATTTTATGAGGCTTTTGATTCTTGGAGCATCTGGGATGCTTGGAAATAACTTATTTCAATTCTTTTTACCAAAGAGTGAATTCGAAACATTCGCTGTCGTAAGAAATAAATCTTCTTTAGGCAAGCTATATTCCTCGGAAAAAGTTTTAGAAATCTCTCATATAGAGAATAAAAAAGAATTAAATTTAGTTTTAAAAAAAATATCCCCTAAAGTAGTAATAAATTGTCTTGGAGCAATAAAACAGAAAAATGATTTAAATAATTCGTCAGAAATAATTTATATAAACTCTCTTTTACCTCACTTATTAGAAGATGCTTGTATAAAAATAGGTGCAAGATTGATTCATTTTAGTACTGACTGTGTTTATTCTGGAAAGCTTGGAAATTATGTGGAAGAAAACGAGCCAGATGCTCAAGATTTGTATGGTCTCAGTAAAAGATTAGGCGAGATTTCAAATGAAAACTCCTTAACATTAAGGACTTCTATAATTGGCCATGAATTAAATTCTAAATTAAGCCTAATAGATTGGTTTTTATCCCAAGAAAATAAAGTAAAAGGTTATAAAAAAGCTATTTTCTCTGGGCTTACCACTATAGAAATAGGCAAGGTTTTAGAGAAAATCGTATTTCCAAATCATAACCTTTCGGGCCTTTTTCATCTTTCAGTGAATCCTATTAACAAATATGATTTATTAAAGTTGGTTGCAAAAGAATACAAAAAAAATATCAAAATACTCGAGGATTCTGAAATTAAAATAGATAGATCGTTAGATTCATCAAAATTTTCAGCCTTTACAGGTTACAATCCTCCTTCTTGGAAGGAATTAGTAAAAGAATTACACGATTTTTACGATGAAAAATTTAAAAAATAAAAACTTTCTGATTTTCGGAGGGACAGGATCTTTTGGAAATGCTGTTGTAAAAAAACTCTTAAGTTTAGAAGTTTCTAAAATAAGAGTTTTTAGTAGAGATGAAAAAAAACAACATGATATGAGACTTTCTTTAAATGATGAAAGGCTTGAATTCGTTATCGGAGATGTGAGAAATTTTGAAAGCGTTGAAGATTCAATGACTAATATAGACTATATTTTTTTTGCAGCTGCTCTCAAACAAGTTCCGTCTTGTGAATTCTATCCAATGGAAGCTTTGAGAACAAATGTTCTTGGGGCTGAAAATGTTATTAGATCTGCTATTCAAAAAGAAGTTAAAAAATGTATTTTTTTAAGTACTGACAAGGCTGTTTACCCTATAAATTCAATGGGCTTAACCAAAGCTTTAATGGAAAAAGTTATGATTTCTTCTTCGAGGAATTGTGATCCTTCGAAAACAATTTTAAGTGCTACAAGATATGGAAATGTCATGGGCTCAAGAGGTTCTGTAATCCCTCTATTTATTGATCAGCTTATAAATGGTTCAGAAATTACAATTACCGACCCAAATATGACAAGGTTTTTAATGTCTCTCGAGGAATCAGTAAATCTAGTTTTATATGCTTTCGAAAATGCAAATAATGGAGATATTTTTATTCAAAAATCTCCTGCTTGCACAATAAGCGACCTTGCCGAGGCAATTAGAAATCTTTTTAACATTAAAGGGAAAACAAAGATTATTGGAACAAGGCATGGAGAAAAACTTTTTGAATCTCTTGTTTCAAGAGAAGAAATGTCAAAAGCAGAAGATTTAGAAAACTATTACAGAATTCCAGCCGATAACAGAGATCTAAATTACAACAATTTTTTTAATGTTGGAGATCAAGATATTTCTTCTGTAGATGATTACACTTCTCACAATACTCAAAGATTGAGAGTTAAAGAGATAGAAAAGTTATTAAAAAAATTAGATTTTGTAAATGAAATATTACAACGATGAGTAAATTAAAAATAATGTCAGTTGTGGGTACAAGGCCCGAGATAATTAAATTATCTAGAATCATCCCTAAGCTTGACGAATATTTTAATCATATCTTTATAAATACAAGCCAAAATTTTGATTATGAACTTAATAAAATCTTTTTCAAAGATTTAGGTATAAGGAGTCCAGACATTGACATGAATTTAAGAGAAGAAAATGCTTCCAAGACTATTGCTAAGGTAATTGAAAAAACAGATAGCTTAATTAAGAAACACAAACCTGATGCTTTCTTAATTTTAGGAGATACAAACAGTTGCCTAAGCTGCATATCAGCAAAAAGAAATAAGGTTCCTATTTTTCATATCGAGGCTGGAAACCGATGTTTTGATTTAAGAGTTCCTGAAGAAATTAATCGAAAAATTATTGACCATACTTCCGATATAAATCTTACTTACAGCACAATTGCTAGAGAATATCTTGTTCATGAGGGCCTTCCTAAGGATCAAATAATAAAAATCGGAAGTCCTATGAAAGAGGTTTTAAACTTCTACAAAAATAAAATTAATAAATCTAAAATATTAAATAAATTAGATTTGAAGAAAAAAGACTATGTTTTGATAAGCCTACACAGAGAAGAAAATGTAGATTCCGCAGAAAACTTAAAAAAATTTATTGAAATCCTTAAATTATTAAGTGTTAAAGAAAAAAAGAAAATTATCATATCGACCCATCCAAGAACAAGAAAAAATCTAGAAAAGTTAGATTTAAAAAATCTATCAAAACTATATTTTTTAAAACCATTTTGTTTTACAGATTATATAAAATTGCAACAGGAATCTCATTTCGTTATGTCAGATAGCGGAACGATAACAGAAGAATCGTCTTTGTTGAATTTCCCTGCTATAAATTTAAGAGAAACTCATGAAAGACCTGAAGGTAATGAAGAATCTTCAGTCATGTTTTCATCTTTTGATTTGAATAAACTTGAGCAAGTCATAGATATCTTAAAGTCTCAAAAAAGAGGTAATCAGAGGACATTGGAAACGGTTAAAGATTATGAAACTTCTAATGTTTCTGAAAAAATAATAAGAATAATTTTAAGTTATACAGAGTTTGTAAATAAAAGAACGTGGAAAAAGTATTGAAGGAATTTAATGCTTTTAATCGTAACCCAATTTATTAATTCAAATAATTCTTCTACTGGCTATTACTGGGAAAGAATAATTAAAACTCTTTCTAAAGATAACGAAATCCTTTTGATCACATGTGAAAAATCAGAGATATTAGAATCTAATGAAAATATAAAAATAATTCAGGCGAATATTCCACAATACTTTTCTAATCACTTTGATTTTGGGATTGGCTTTTTATATAAAATTTCAATTTCATTATTAATGCTCTACTATTCAATTAAATTTTCTAGAAAAGTTAAAAACATATTATTAGGAACAAATCCTTTCTTAATTTCTTTATTACCAATTTTTTTAAAAATATTTTTTATAAAAACTAAAGTGAATGTTATCGTTTTCGATCTTTTTCCAGAAAACCTCCTTCATACATCTAAGAATTTCTTTTTGAGAATACTATGCTTTTTTCTAAAAATTTTATTTGATATCTCATATAGACAATTTGAAAGAGTTTTTTCAATTGGACGAGATATGTCAAGGGCATTAGAAGAAAAAAAAATTAAAAACAATAAGATTATTTATTCTCCAAATTGGTGTGATGATAATTACGACTATGATTCTTCAAAACAAAAAAATTGTTTATCTGCATTGGATATAAATTATAAAACAAATGAAAATATTGTTCTTTTATTTTTCGGGAATCTAGGGCGATTTCAAAATATTGACTTGTTACTAGAAATTATTTTAAAAACCAAAAATAAGAACCTAATTTTTCTCTTTGCTGGTAATGGTATAAAAAGAAATATAATTAAAGAGGCTTCTTTAAAAGATAAAAGGATCTATCTAAAAGAAGGAGTAAGTTTGTCAAAGAGATCAGATATATTGGCTTGCGGAGATATTTCTTTAGTAACTCTGCCTGATGAAATGTTAGGATTTGCTGTTCCAAGTAAATCTTATTTTTCTTTAGCATATGGAATGCCTTTATTTACAATAATGAATAAAAGGGCTGAAATTTCCTTATTCGTGGAAGAAAACAATTTTGGATGGTGTTTCTCTTCAAGTCAAAAACAGGAAGCGATAAATTTTTTGGATAACCTATCAATGGAGGATTTAAAGTTTAAAAAAGATTCAATTTCAAGGAATAAAAATAAATTCAGTAGCCTTAATACATTAAATCTTTTAAAGAATAACTTAGTAGAAAAAATTGAATAGAACTTAATAAATTTTAATTTGTAATTTAATGAAAAATATTTATGTTATCGGGGGATCAGGATTTTTAGGATCCTCACTTTTGAAGGATATTCAATCTTCCGGTATGAATGCCTATTCTTGCGATATAAAAAAAACTGATTTATCTAATTATATTTTTGTGGATGTTACGGAACCCAAATCATTGGAAAAAATTTCAAAAGCTGACGCTATTATAAATCTAGCAGCTGTTCACAGAGACGATGTAAGTCCCGTATCAAAATACGATGATGTAAATGTCTTTGGCGCTAAAAATATCTGTCAGGTAGCAACTACAAGTAATATTAATACTATTGTTTTTACAAGTTCTGTCGCTATTTATGGATTTGCTCCAAAAAATACAGACGAAAAAGGAGATAAAAATTATTTCAATGATTATGGAAGAACAAAGTTTCTAGCGGAAAACATTTTCAAGACATGGCAAAAAGAAAATCCGGAAGAAAGATGTTTAGTAATAATCAGACCAACTGTAATCTTTGGCAAGGGTAATAGAGGAAACGTTTATAATCTTTTAAAAACAATAGCCTCTAAAAAATTTATTATGTTTGGAAAAGGAAAAAACAAAAAATCAATGGCCTACGTAGAGAATGTATCCTCTTTTATATTAAATACTTTAAATTTTGATCCAGGAATTCATGTTTATAACTATGCTGATAAGCCAGATTTATCTATTGGTGAGTTGGTAATTTTTTGTAGAAAAATACTCTTTGGAAAAACAAATTTAGGGCTTAAGCTACCTAAATCAATGGGTATCATTGTAGGCTATATTTTTGACTTTTTGTCTTCAATTTCTGGAAAAAAATTAAATGTAAGTTCCATTAGAGTTAAAAAGTTTTTCAGTGATTCTTCATTTGATGCTTCAAAAAAAGACAAAATTTTTAAACCTCCTTTTACTCTTCTGGATGGTTTAGAGCAAACAATCATTTATGAATTTAAAGAAGATAATAAAGATAAAAAAATCTTCTATACTGAATAAGAATTTTTGGAGATTTTTTTGCCTCTTAATTTAAATAAATTTTATTTTAGGTTTCGACAAAATAAACATTTTCTTTATGTTGGATGCCCAAAAAGTAAAGAAACTTTTATAGAAGAAGTAAGAGATAAAAATTTGTTTGGTATCGATACAGAATTTGACTGGCGCCAGACATACCTACCTATATTATCCACAGTTCAAATATCTTCTAATAAAAAAGTATTCATAATTGACATCCTTAAAATGGACAACTTAAACTTTTTAAAAAATTTTTTTCAAAATGAAAAGCATTTTTTTGTTTTTCATTCTTTAAGAAGTGACTCTACAGTTTTATCAAAATGTCTTGGCATAAAAGTTAAAAATTGTTTTGATATTCAAATTGCAGAAAAATGTTTGAGTAATAATGAGATAAAAAGCTATGCGAGAATAGTTAAAGAACACACTAGTGTAAATTTAAAAAAGAGCGAAACAAGATCTGATTGGTTGAAAAGACCATTAACTTCTGAACAATTAAAGTATGCCAGAGAAGACGTAGATTTTCTTCTAGATATTTATAAAATTCAGAAAAAAAAATTGAAAAAAAGAAATTTATTGGAAACAGCTTTAAGACTTTCTAATAATGAATCATTATTAGGTCAAGAACCTTTTAAAGAATCAAGACTAAATAAAATAAAAAATAAATTAAATATGAGAGAAAGAGATATTTTTTTATGGAGGGAAGAACTTGCTGAACTAGAGAATGTGCCTCCTTCATATATTTTCAAAGACAAAGATTTAAAAAAAATATGCAGAATAAATTCTAAAGATAAAAAATTTAAAGGTAAAATCATGAAAATAATTGGAGACTCCGGGCTTGTTGACAACTTTATAAAAGACTTTTTATGATATTTTTTTGGATTTTCTATTTTTTATTAACTGTATCAATTTGCTACATAGTTTCTCTTCTTATAAATAATAAGATTTTATCTACATTAGTTTTTCTTACTTTGTTAGCTTTTCTAAGCTCTGTTTGGTTTAAAACCCCTGGAGATAGCCTAATAGCTCCAATTTTTTCAATATTTGTGCTCGAGTCTTTAATTTTAGAGTCACATGGAGTTATGAGGTTGTTAAGACCATTGGGAGCTTCATTTTTAGTAATGGTTTGTATTTTCTTTACAATAAAAAGACTTTCTAAAAATTAATAACTTTTGCCTTGATATCTTTTAAGGAAATAATTCCAACTTGATTTTTACCTTTCATAAATCCTGCGCATTCTCCTGGATTAAAGATTAAACAATTGTCTACTTTTTCTAATCTGAATCTGTGAGTATGTCCATGCAAAATTAAGTCATTTTCTTCAGTCATTTTTTCATTAATTAATTCAGGATGATGCAAAACAGATATCTTCTTATTAAGAATTCTTTCAAAATAGGGCTCTTCAAAAATCTTACAATCAAATTCTTTTGCGACAATTTCAAGATCATATCTTTCTAAAATGTCGTTATTCCCTAAAATAGCAGACAGCGGACAATTTAAATCTTTAAAAGCTGACAAAGATTTTGGCAGAGAGATATCTCCAGTATGAAAAACTTTATCTACTCCATTTTCATTAAAAATAGAGCAGATAACTTTGATGTTTTTTAGATTATTATGCGTATCACCTGTTACGCCAATAATCATTAAATTAAACTTTTTCTAAAATATGAATACCGCAAGCAGTTCCAAGACCTATTACATGAGTCATTCCAATTCTTGCACCCTCAACTTGTCTTTCCCCAGCTTCTCCTCTTAGATGAGTACAAACCTCATAGATATTGGCAATACCAGTTGCACCAAGAGGATGGCCTTTCGAGAGAAGTCCCCCAGAAACATTTACTGGAACTTTTCCTCCAAGTTCAACATGGCCCTCATCAATCATCTTTCCTGCTTCACCGTCTTTACAAAGACCGAGATTTTCATAATGAAGCATTTCTGCAGTCGCAAAACAGTCATGTAATTCAACAAGGTTTATATCCTCTGGTCCAACACCAGCCATTTCATAAGCTTGTTCTGCAGCTAATCTAGTACAAGCATTAACATCAGGCATGACCAAATCCCTATCTGTATACGGATCACTTGCAAGAGCAGATGCTTTCACTCTAACGGCGCGCCCCATTCCTAGTTCTTTTGCTTTCTTTTCTGAAACAAGAACTGCAGCAGCAGAACCATCAACATTTACAGAACACATAAGTTTGGTGTTTGGGTAAGAAATCATTTCAGCATTCATTACAACATCCAAAGGAGTTTCTATTTGATACATTGCTTTTGGATTCATGGTCGAATGATGATGATTTTTTACTGAAATCTTCGCAAATTGTTCGAAGGTAGTTCCATGATCTTTTGAGTGT
>MDTD01005906.1_pt1 | contig 29308 bp, 18 predicted proteins | sample 811221 | NCBI WGS metagenome assembly MDTD01 (sample SAMN05326646, study PRJNA326480) | marine metagenome | isolation source: seawater | place: Pacific Ocean: South West | collected 2011 | reverse complement strand
GTCGAGGCCGCGATGACCGCCGAGGCGGACGAGATCGCTTCCGCTCCCAAGGAAACGGGAGGGACGGGCAGCGGCCTGGTGACTGGATTTGTCCAAAGTGCAGCAACCTGAACTTCTCCTTCCGCACAGAATGCAACACGTGCGGGGAACCACGAGGCAACACGCCTGATGCGCCTCGGGATGATCGCGGTAGAGGTGACCAACGAGGCGGAGGTCGTCGCTACGGTGGAGACAACCAACGAGGTGGAGGTCGACGCTACGGCGGAGACGACCGTCGAGGTGGAGACCGCCGCTACGGTGGAAACGGCCGACGAGGTGGAGACCGACGCGACGGGAATCGACGGTTCGGCGGAGACGACCGCCGAGGTGGAGACCGACGCGACGGGAATCGACGGTTCGGCGGAGACGACCGTCGTGGTGGTGGTCGTTCATTCGACAAAAACGACCGACAAGGACCTCGGGGGCAGCGCAGTTTTGGTGGCGGAGACCGCCGTGGACCAAGGCGAGACCGTGATTTCAGGAATGAGGGTCGAGGCGACGGTGACCGCCGTGGCGGCGACCGACGCGGTCCACGGCAGGACCGTGGCAACGGTGGAAAGAGCCGTATTCGACCCAAGGGGCCTTTCCGTCAGGCTCGAGGAAAGTCAGGTGGCCACGCGCACAACCGCGGGCCGAAACCCATCCGCAGAACGCGAAGGGACGACGATTGAGGGTGAATCACATGGCAGAGGACGCGTACCTCGACGCCCTGGAAGCACTGACCGAAGGAAACCGCGAGCGTGCCATCGAACTGGCCACGGCGCTGGTCAAGGCCGAACCGGACCACGCATCGGCATGGGCCTTGCTGTCTGACGCGTACATCCCTGGCGACCGAAAGGTCCAGTTGACCCTTGACGACACGGCGAAGGCCATCGGAGCAACACGCTTTGCCGTCAAGCATGATCCTCGAAGAACGGACCTGTGGATTCGTGGCGCCATCCTCATGCGATCGATTGGGTGCTGGGAAGATGCGCTTCAGTGGTGGCAAGACGCGCGCCATCACATGCCAAAGGAGGCCATGCCGCTTGTTGAACAGGCGACCATCTTGGCCGACCTCGGCATGTATGACGAAGCCGCGGAGCGGCTTGAACAAATCATTGCGGAAAACCTCGACGTGGGCCCTAGCCAAAACGCACGCATCATGGCCCTGCTCAACGTGGTTCGGAAAGCAGCCACGAAAGATCGCGCAATGTTGTTCCGTCCATGGGAGCCGCATCACGACGGTTGGGACATCATCAGGTTGCGCATGCGACGTGGGCCCATCTCAGAGAACACCATCTTCCTCATGACCGCTGGGCCTGCGCTGATGCTCCTGGTGCTCATGGCACAAAACCAGACCGAGCGCGGTTGGTCAGGGTTCTGTTTGGTGTCCATGGCCATCCTGGTCACGACGATTGTTGGCATGCGCCTTTCTCGACGTTGGCATCAGCAGATCAACCGCCCCGCCTTGAACCTCGTTCGGGCCATGGACGTGGAAGCCTCCACTGGACATGTGCTGATTCCTGAGGACATCCGGATTTCCAAGCTGCATGCCATTCTGCTGCAGCGAACGCCACGCGCCTATCAGGAGAGGGTGCTGAAAATCGTCGATCGCTCACGCGCTTGGCCGAAGGGGCACCTGCCTCGTCTGCCTGATTTTGACTCCCACTTGGATGAACTTGGCTTCATCGAGGACGAGGATGTGGACATGGCGTCCTTCGAGGACGGCGATGACGGCACGATGTGGGAAAGCGAATAACGCCAACCATCATCCCTCAGCAAACGAAAAGGAAACAGTGGCATTCAAATCCTCTCGTGCAGCAATATCCGTCATGTCTCGACGTTTGAACACCGCACCTGCCACAGAACAAGCCCTCCGCGCTCCTGCATCACACCTCCATGCTGAGCACGGCGATTGGACCATGCATGCCGTCTCTGTTTTGGTTGACGGCGTGCATGCCCTCGCGTTCGTCGGCCACGATGGAGCCTGGAGCGAGGTCCTGAGGCTGGGTTTCTTCGAGCCAGAGCCTCCGGCAGGCTTGCCGGAGAGCCTCCGCACGAAGTACTTCCACTTCCCCGCTCCAGGGCGCTTGTCCTGGGGCCACGACGGTCAGGAACACGAGGTCATGCTCGTGCTCCACGACCAGCCGACGAGCGACTGATCACGGCCAAGGTCGAACACGGTTACTGTTGCTGCTGGAGGGCAGCCTGAGCGTACTGCGCTGCGTACTGTTGCGCCGTCGCTTCATCGTACCCTTGTTGCGTCAACTGCGTCAGGTACTGCTGGTAGTACTGCTCGTATAGCCCTGCGCCGGCAGGCGCTGCGGCTTGCGTTGCGGCTGCTGCGCCACCAAGTTGTCCTGCATACTGTTGCGCATGCGCTCGAGCGGTTTCCTCAGGGTAGCCCTGAGCAACGAGCTGCTGAACGTACTGCTCAACGGGGTCCTGTTCGACCATGCCCATCGAGAAGTCGACGTTCTTGACACCGTCATCGTCACCGCCACGGCGGAGGAGGACCAGCGTCAGGAGCACGATGACCAACAAAGCACCACCGATACCGGCGATCATGGTCACGTTGAGCCCGGAGCTTCCGTCGCCGTCACCGCTGGTGTCGACCGGCGGAGACCACTCACCCGTGACGGGATCGTACGTCCATGCGCCTTCCCATTCACAGGCACCGTCCACGAGGACGAAGCGGCCGCCGGCCGCTTCTGCGTCTGGGTCCGCTTCGAGGCCCTGACATGGTGCGAGGTTGATTTCAAGCCACTTGATCGTGACCCAGCGCTCGCCAGAGATGCTGTCGTACTCGTAGATCTTGATGAAGATCCGCTGCGTTTGGCTGACGTTGGAGTACATGCCGTCGAGGGAAAGGTTCAGCACGAAACTGTCACCGTCGCCAAGGCCGTTCTTGGTCTTGGCAAAGGTGCCGTCGGTTTCGGCGTTGAACTTCTGAATCGGGGTCAGACCGAAGGTCTCCTCTTCGAAGGCGAGCTCGACGAACACGTCGGTCTCGTCCTCTGCACCGGTCACCACAGAACCGGACACGGAGAGGGTGTCCTCGACCACACGGGAGCCGTTCTCCCTGCCCCAGTCGAGGGTCACGACAGGCTCCTCATCACCGAAACCGGCGGGAACCACGACGAAGTAGAAGCGGAACTTCTGCGACGTCTTCTCTTCGGTGCCGTCGGTGACGATCAGTTCGATGCGGATTTCCGCCTGTTGTTCGCCGAAGGCATCGATGGTCACGTTTCGGAAGGTGTAGGTCCACTCACCCTGGCTGGCCGCGTTTTCGGTGTACACGCCCTTTGGTGATCGGAATTCGCCGTAGGGCTCGTCGTTGTACACGGTCCACTCGTACTTCGTGATCCCGTTTCCGCTGAGCGCGTCCGGGTCAGAGGAGGCGCCCGCATCGAAATCAATGGAAGTCTCGCCGTTCTCGTCAAGGGTGAGCCGATATTGCTCCCACTCGCCCTCAACGTTCGGAATGACCTTGGTTCCGGTCAGTTCCAGTTGCTCGGCATAATCCCGGTCTTCGGTCACCACAATGGCAGAGGCGTTCGGGTTGTATTCGTCGGCCTCAAGGTCGTTGGTCTGAAGGACCACCTGAATGGTACGGGCGTGTCCTTCATCGTCGTGAAGCATCAGGGTCACGGTCCACTCGGCACCCGTGCGGCATCCGGTCACCTCAGAGATGTCTGCTTGGCAGAAGGTCGCGGTGGGGTTGGTGTCCGTGCTGTAGCTCACGCCGCTGGCCATCGCACTGCCGTCCCATGCGGTTGGGCCGTCCATGATCCAGTCCGCAGTCAGCGGTTCAGTGGTCGCAGTGGTGAAGCCGAAGGTGAGCTCGGCATCGCTCTTCATGTAGCGCAACTTGTAGTCGTTCGTGGAGGGGTCCGTTTGCGGAACATCACCGTTGATGGTCAAGTCAAGCCCATTCCCTCGGGTTCCGAAGCCATTTGGATAGGCCGTCACGTCGTAGGCAAGCATGTTGCCCAGCAGCGGGAAGGTCGTGCTGTCTGCGCGGGCAGAGACCGTGGCGACGTCCATGGTCGTCACGATCATTCCTCCCTTTGCGGATGAACCATAGGAGCAGACCCCAAGGATGGTCTCGGTCAGTTGCACCGTTTCCTCTTGCGTGCGCAGGAGGCTCTGGAAGGAGCCACCGGCCTCCATGAAGCCACCGCCACCCGGGCCGCAGCGTGCAGGCACGGTGTCAGCATCGGCTTGAATCGTGCTCACGACCGCCGTGGCGACGGTCGTGTCGGCGTCGAAGCCCTGGAAGTTGGTGCTGTCGACGTTGTCAAGGATTGGATGGAAGGGGTCCGCGATGTCAAGGTCCGCGTAGCGGATCTTCGTGGTGTCCGTGGCCCGGCTTTGGATGTTCAAATCGAGCGGAAGCCGCGGGTCCGTGGTGCCAATGGCGTACACTTGGTCGCCATGGGGAGCCATGTGGGCCTGGATGGTCCCGCCCGCGTCCATGAAGTTCTCGAGCGTGTCTTTGTTGTCGCCGAGCTTCTCGTAGTAACCCAAACCACCTGCTCCGATGTCCTTGGCAGCGAAGGCCGTCTGCCATGGCAGAACGACCTTGTTGTACTTCAGGATCCACGTCGTGGTCAGGTAGTCGTTCCAGTCGTCGATCTCGTACTGGGTGTAGGACATGCCCAACAAAGCAAGGTCCTGCTTGATGGTCGAGGTGCGCGTGGTGCTTTCGCTGAGGATGGCGACGTCGACCAAGTCGGCAAAGGTGGCGTGGAAGTAGCGCACGTTGCCGCTGGATTCTCCGGTAGCAGCGATCGTTGCGCTGTAGCTGATGTTGTACGTTCGGCCGTCCTGATACCCGGTCCAGCCGGCGAAGGTCAGGTCCGTGCGCTCCTGTGGTTCGAGCGTGATGGGGTTGCTCGTGGTCCCGTAGGTGGTCGTGTGGGCCATGGTGGGATTTGCCGGGTCGGTGATGTCTTCGACGTTCATGGTGAAGACGTATTCACCCGTGAGCACCCCGTTGATGGCCGACAGGCTCCAGTCGTGGGTCACCGCGCTGTCGGTCGGAAGCACACAGGCCAAGACCTGATCGTCTAGGCAGGCGAGGGTGCTCGGCTTGGACAGAGAAATGTCCACCGATTCAACGTTGAAAATCACGCGAGCCAAGTTGTTGGAGGTCTCGACCTCGTCGGCTCCAAACCAAGCGGTACCTTGCGTGGAGTTGTCGAAGATGGTCTCGGCCTGAATCATGTAGACGCCAGCCGAGAAGTCGTGGCTTGCAACCACAGTCTGGGCCACGTCTTCGGCGTCGACGCCGGTGCGGGACACGGTGTACTCGTTGTCCAACGTGAAGGTAAACTCGAGGAGCGAGATGTTGTTGAACGCGATGCCCTTGAAGCCGTCGTTGATGCCGTTGCGTCCATCGTCGTCCGAACGGAACACGAAGTCGATCTGAACCGTGCTTCCGGCCAAGGAAATGCACTCTCGCTGACCGAGGTTGGCACCTGAAGTGGTGTTGGTGATGATCAGGTGCGTGAGGTCAATCGAGCGTGACGAGACAAGGTCGTCGGTGTTGAAGAACACGTTGTAGTTGCCACCGGTGCCGTCGTTGCGTGCAGCATCGCCGGTAAATTGGATTTCATCGTAGTTGATCACTTGGGCCTCGGTGCCGTTGATGAATCCGTCATCGTTCAGGTCTGTGCCGCAGGTGCCGTCTTCGTCGTAGTCGTTCCACTGACCGAGCAAATTGGCCTTGTAATCGGTGCCGTCCTTGTTGTAGCGGAACTCGATGGACGCCGTGTCGCTTGGGTCGTTGTTGCCTTGCGAGTCGGTCGTGAAGAAGGTGTCCGCGTAGTACTCGAAGTTCAGTGCAACGAAGTCACCGGTCATGGACGTCATGTCAACGTCGGGGATGGTCATCGTCTCGTTCCATTCCTCGCCGTATCCGTCAGTGGCGGTGTCACAGGGATGACCGAACCAGTAGGCGGCTTCACCGAAAATGGCCTCGCTGCAGGAGGCTTCGGTGTAGATGGCCCCGTTGGGGTTGCCGTCGTGGGAGAATCGGTAGCCTTGACTGGTGGTTTCGAAGGATTCCTCACAGACCTGACTTGGCGTACCGCAGTAGATGTCAGAGGGCAAGGCAGAGAAGACCGAGGCCTTGACGTCGAAATCCACCTCGGTGTTGCCCCAGTTGTTGGTGGTGACCACGATGTCGAAGGTGTCCTCAGCATAGAGGGCACCAGCGCGGAAGTTTTCGATGCCTTCCACCGCAGGATCATACACGTTGAACGGCGTGAGGTAACCCACCAATTCGTCGTTCAGTTCTTGCTCATCCCACGCGTTGTTGGACAGCACGGCTGACACACGGTAGGTGGTGTCGTTCACCAGGCTCGCGGTGATCGAGGTGGTGTATTCCTCACCGGGCGCGAGCGGGTTGGCCGCCAAATCGATGGTGGCCTGGGACTGCTGTGGGTTCGGGAGGAAAGCCGTGTTCTGCTTGTAGATGGTCAGGTTGTCCACGGCGAAGCCGTCGTAGCCGTCCCAGAGTTGCTCGTCGTCGTCGGCGGTTGATCCCTGGAAGCCCGTACGGAAGCGGAAGCGGAGGTCCACGGTCTCGCCGGCCCACGGTGAGAGGTCGAACTCACCGAGGTCGTCTGCAGTGAAGTTTTGCCAACCGTAGTAGGTGCTGAAGAAGTACACGCCGTAATAGAAGCGCGATTCGGCGGCTCCACCGTTCAATTGCTTGAACAAACGTTCGTTGTCGAAGCCACCCCATAGGGAGTCTCCGGAACCACAGGCACCGGTGAACAAGGCCTCAGAGGGGCAACCAATGGTGCTCCATCCAGTTTCATCGCTACCCACTTCGACGATCGCCATGTCGTCCCACACGTCGTTGACGACGAAGCCGTTGGCGTCTGCACCTCCAAGGGCACCAAAGCCGAGATGCTTGAACAACTCAACGCTCATGAAGGCGCGATCGGAGTTGGTAAGGTCCACGTTTTCGAGGACCATCGCGTCGTCCCAATTCTTGCCGTAACCGGTCCAAAGGTCGCCGCTGCTGTTGGTCACGGCTTCACCGGACCACATGAAGTTCCCTTGATTCAGGTAATTGGAGGAAATGTTCGCACCGTTGTTGCCGTTGGGGTTGCCGGTGGCGCCAACAGAGGAGTTGGTCTGCAAGTGCCAATGCGTGTAACCGTCGACGTACTCCTCATACGCCCAGGTGCAGCCGGAGCCACATCCAGAAGCGTCCTCAGGGCTGTCCCAGTCGTTGGCGTAGACCGTGGTGTTCGAGGAACCTGCTTCGTCGACAATCTTGAGCTCGACGTCAACGGTGGCTGATCCGGAGTTGAGGGTGTCCATGCCGGTGTTGGTCACGGTGACGTTGATCTGACGGCTGCCTTCACCGGCCACGCCAAACCAGCGGTCCACAGGGTCAACAGAAAGACCGGTCACTGCCAAGTCTTTGTTGTCCATTTCAACCACGGTGATGGTGTCGTACTGTCCTTCCCAACCGAAGTTGTCCACCCAGCTGCCGAAGTTGTAGGAGGTGTGGCCAACCGCGATGTCCGGCGCGGACTGCGCGTCGCCGGCCAGCTGGCCGACCGCCGCCATGTTGGGACGACGGCCGCTTTCGTAGGAGAGTGGGTTTGTGTGCTGGTTGGCACCCGAGGAAAGGGTCACCTGCACGGTGCTTGGGAAGTTCAGGAAGAACGCGCTTGTTGTGCCGCCCGCCGAGTCCGTCGAGTCCTGCTGGTACGCAACGGTGGGGTTGACGAAATCGGGGTGGCCGTCGCCGTTGAGATCAGCCACGGTGAGGTCGTAGGAGATGTATGGTCCGAAGTAGGCAAGTTGCGGCGTGCCCCAGTTCCCCTGAGAGGTGGACACGGTGTAGGTGATGTTGCGCACGTTGCCGTCGGTCATCGCGATGACGTCGGTGGTGCCGTCATCGTCGAGATCGGCGATGTCAAGGCCACCGAACACGGTGCCCATTTGGATGATGGTGGGGTTGGCAGGTAGGGTCAGAGGGAAACGAGGGTTAGGAATCCCACAAGCGTATTCGAGAATGGTCACGTTATCGCTGTTGCCTGGATTGGTCGGTGCGTTGGTGGCATAGTCGATGCCTTCGGCTCGCAGGAGGAAAATGTCATCGTCAACGCACGTGCTGAGGCCCAATTGTTCAGTTTCGCCGTAGTCGCCGACTTCGAATTCACGGTAACTGTAGGTGCTTGCTGGACCAAGGTCTGTCTTTTCACCGCAGTTTCCTGCACTTGCAGCACTTGCTCCGGGGGTGCTGGGCACGGATTCAGAACAAGTGACTGGCCCCGTGTAAACCTGCAGGTACTGGGACGTGATGTCAGGGTAGAGGCCGAGGATGGCCACGTCGTCGTCGCCGTCGTCGTTGAAGTCTCCGACCTCGATGTCCCAACCGTAAAAGTGCGTGTAACGCTGACCGACGGAGAAACTGCGGCCACCGTCGTTCTCGATGATGGTGAGGTTGCCGGGCTCGCTGGCTGGATTGCCGGCGTCGTCTTGCTTGAACGGGTTGTTGCGCTGGTAGATGACAATGTCAAGGTCCGAGTCACCATTGAACTCACCGACCTCGATGAACTGAACGTTGGAGAACTCGTCCCAGTCGGCGTTTCGGCTGGTGTTGCCTGTGACCCAGACGTCGGTGCGGTCCCAGAAGTTGCCGTTCCCATCGTTCCACAGGATGGAAATCGTGTGGGCGCCGTCGGTCGCGATGGCAAGGTCGTTGTGACCGTCGCCGTCAAGATCGCCGATGGCGATGTCTTGTGGGTCGCGTCCAGCGGTGTAAGTTCGGGCCATCGATGCCCCGGCAGGAGCGGCGAAGGCGGTCATCAGGGAAGTCGTGAACAGCGCAACGAGCATGAGGCTCAGGGCGCGCTTTCGGCGGTCGGTCTTGGTCATCATCAACACCACTCGTTAGACGGAGCCTCGGTTCAGCCTTAATGCCTTTGCAATCTCGGGCAAGAATTCAGGAGCGGCTACGCCCCGCAGTGACCCGATTGTAAGGAAATTCTCACGCCTTCAACCACGATGGAGAAGGACCCCATCCCGTGCCCTGACCGCCGTGAACTTTCACCAGTTTTCCTGCAGCAAACAGCGAGTCAAGCCAGACCTCAAGCACGCCGCCCGAACGATCTCCAAGTCGCTCCCCCAACACCTCTTCGATGTCCTCGGTGCGCATGGCTGTGGCGCCGTGTTCGCGCACGACGACCTCCATGAGTTCCTTGAGCCATGCTTCGGCTTGGGGGTCGACCGAGGTCGGATCCTTGACCGGCAACGGGCGGTCGAGGCCTTCGACCACTTCCATCAATTCGATGGGGTCGGGGCGCTGCATGGCCTGTAGGCCGATGCGATCGACTTCAGATTCCAAGTCGAGTTGCCCGATGGGTCTCCGAACCACAGGAATCCGAGAAGGGTCTGGTGCGGGTCCAAGATCGGCCGGAGGCGCATCCTCATCGATCACATCGTCGTCATCGGCCAGGCCGCTCAGGTTCTGTGGGCGGGATGCCCGTGCGATGGGCATGGTCCAACCGACGCCTTTGAGCTCCATGTTTTCGACGAGGTTTGAGACCCACACCGCTTCGCCCTCGATGACGACGTCGACGTCGTCCTCTTCGTGGCGAAAACGGTACCGGACGGTTCCCCGGAGGTCGGCCATAGCACCCGCTTGAACGGGTGAGCCTTCAAGCCACCGTCAGGCGTCCTTGGCCATCTGGCGGAGGACGGTATGGAGGATGCCGCCGTTGCGGTAGTACTCCACCTCAACGGGGGTATCCAGACGCACGTCCACTTCGAAGGAGGTCTCACCGCGCTCCGCGTGGGTCGCGCTCACGGTCAGCCGCTGGAGCGGTTGTACGTCGTCTGTGATGGGGATGGAGAAGTGTTCCGTGCCGTCCAAACCGAGCGAAGCGTGGGTCTGACCGTCCACGAAGGTCAGCGGAAGGACGCCCATGCCAACGAGGTTGGACCGGTGGATGCGCTCGAAGGACGTGGCCATCACCGCCTTCACGCCAAGGAGGTAAGTGCCCTTCGCGGCCCAGTCTCGAGACGAGCCGGTGCCGTACTGGGCGCCCGCCAAGACGACCATCGGTCCATCTGCGTTTTGCGCGGCCTCGTAGACCGACATGACCTCGCCCGTGGCGTGGTCGATGGACCACCCGCCTTCGGTGCCCGGCGCGAGTTCGTTTCGGATGCGCACGTTGGCGAAGGTTCCGCGCATCATCACTTCGTGGTTGCCACGCCGGCTGCCAAAGGAGTTGAAATCGCCCTTTTCGACGCCCTGCTCCTGCAGCCAGCGTCCTGCAGGACCGCTCTTGAGGATGGCTCCCGCAGGAGAAATGTGGTCGGTGGTGATCGAATCACCGAGCTTGAGCAAGACGCGAGCGCCGTCGATGGGGGCGATAGGCGGTGCCTCCGGCCCGAGCCCTTGGAAGAAGGTGGGCAAGCGAATGTAGGTGGAATCCTCCTGCCATGGATACAACGGCGAGGGTTCTGAAGGGATGCCGTCCCAGCGTGGCTCGCTCATCGCGTCCTTGTAACGGTCACGGAACATCGAGGGCGTGATGGCTTTCCTGGCCTCGGCGATGGCCTCGTCCGTGGGCCACACGTCGTGCAGCATCACGGGCGCGCCGTTGGCGTCGTGGCCGAGGGGTTCGGTCGCCAAGTCAAGGTCCAGCGTGCCGCAAATCGCGTAGGCCACGACCAGCGGGGGAGAGGCCAGGTAGGAGGCCTTGACCTTGCTGTGCACACGGCCTTCGAAGTTCCTGTTGCCTGAAATCACCGAGCCAACCACAAGGCCGGCTTCGTCAATGGCCGCATCGATCGCTTCGGGCAAGGGGCCAGAGTTCCCGATGCACGTGGTGCAGCCGTACCCGACCACGTTGAATCCCATGGCGGAGAGGTCTTTGTCCAAGCCGGTGGCCTCGTAATACTCCGTGACCACGCGGCTTCCCGGCGCCAAGGACGTCTTGACCCATGGCTTGACGCCGAGGCCTCGGGCCCGGGCGTTGCGCGCCAGCAGGCCCGCGGCCAGCATCACGTCAGGGTTCGACGTGTTGGTGCAAGAGGTGATGGCCGCGATGACCACGTCACCGTGGTTCAAATCGTACATGCCGTCATCGCCTTCGACGATGGCGGACTTGGACAGGTCATCCTGCTCCAACCCGTGGCCGTGCAGACCGAGCGGAGCGGTCAGGCTCCCGATGAAGTGGTCGCGCATGTCGTCGAGGTCCACACGGTCCTGAGGGCGCTTCGGCCCAGCCAGTGCGGGCTTGATGCTGGAGAGGTCAAGCTCGAGCACGTCGGTGTAGGCCTTCTCTGCCTCAGCACTGTCGTACCACAGGCCCTGTGCGCGGCAGTAGGCTTCGACGCCCGCCACGTGTTCAGCCTCACGGCCGGTCAGATGCATGTACTCGAGGGTGCGGTCGTCCACGGGGAAGAAGCCACACGTCGCGCCGTACTCGGGCGCCATGTTGGCGATGGTGGCCCGATCGGCCAGCGATAGCGCAACCATGCCTGCGCCGAAGAATTCGACGAACTTGCCGACCACGCCGTGCTCACGCAGCATTTCGACGATGCGCAGCGTCATGTCGGTCGCGGTGACGCCGGGGTTGAGTTCACCGACCAGGCGCACACCAACCACATCGGGCGCGAGCATGTAGATCGGCTGGCCGAGCATCACGGCTTCGGCCTCGATGCCGCCGACGCCCCAGCCGAGAACGCCGAGACCGTTGACCATCGTCGTGTGGGAGTCGGTGCCGACCAAGGTGTCCGCCAACCAGACGCCGTCTTCTTGGCGGGCCACGGAGGCGAGGAATTCCAAGTTCACCTGATGCACAATACCGCGAGAAGGAGGCACAGCGCGGAAGTCGGCGAGGCTTTGTTGACCCCACTTCAGGAAGGTGTAGCGCTCCGCGTTACGGTGGTACTCGATGTCGAGGTTAAGGTCGAGCGCGTCAGCGCTGGAACCGGACACGTCCACCTGGACGGAGTGATCGATGACCAAATCCACCGGCACTTGGGGGTTGACGCGCTCGGCGTCACCGCCCATCTCCACCATCGCGTCACGAAGGGCCGCGAGGTCAACCACGGCGGGAACGCCGGTGAAGTCCTGAAGGATCACCCGCGAGGGGCGGAAGGGAATCTCGCCACGCTCGCCATCGGCGGTCCAGCCTGCGATGGTGCGCACGTCTTCTTCGCGGATGAGGAAACCGTCGAGGTTGCGCAACGCACCTTCGAGGAGCACACGCACACTGTAAGGAAGTGTGGTGGTGTCCACCCCCGCAGCATCAAGGGCGTCGAGGGCGTAGTAATGGCCGCCAAGGGCCAGTTCGCGGCGCGCGGAGAAGGGGTCGATGGTCGCCATGGGTGGGCGACAGAACGGCCGTCTATAACGGCACGGATGGCGAGCCTGTTCACCAGAAGACGTACCACGGCGTGTCGTCTGCGCCCATTGAAACCACTTCGACCAAGGTCACCTGATGAACAGGGTCGCTGTTCTGGCTTCCTTCGGTTTCAATCTCGGAGATGGAGGTCACGTGTTCACAGCCGTCGGTGATGGTGCCAAAGACGGTATGCTTGCCGTTCAACCATGGCGTCCCCGGTTGGCCTGTTGACGAGTCTTCAGCATCCTCTGGAATCAGGAAGAATTGACTCCCCCCGGTGTGTGGGTTGTTGGTCTTCGCCATGGAGAGGACACAGACATCGTGCAAACGACCGTTGTCGAACTCGTCCGGCAGGGTGTACTGCGTTTGGTCGCAGGCGCTGGAGGAGGGTTTGGCCTGGCCGTCTGGCCCGCAGTGACCGAACCATGAAGCAGCATATCCGCCCGTACCGTCGCTGTTCTCAAAATCCCCGCCTTGGATCATGAAGCCGTCGATCACACGATGGAAGATGGTCCCGTCGTAGGTCCCTTCGTTGACGTGCTGCATGAAAGAGGAAGCGTGGGACGGTGCGTCCGCATGAATCTGGATGGTCACGTCACCGGAGCGCTCGGTGCCGTCGGCATCGGTCCACGTCAGGGACATCCGCACCATTTCGTCACCGGTCAGCGCCGTACTGCTGCCGGCCTGACTGAGCGCAAAGAGCACAGCTAAGAACACCACACCCATCAAACCAAACGAGGTCAACGTGGGCGTTCCGTCCTTCAGTAGAGGTGGAATGAGGTACTCACCGATGCGCTTCTCGTTCATCTCGTTGAGCAGGTCGTTGTAGGCGGTGTTGTACCGCTTGGTGCGGCGGTCCATCTGCATCGCAGTGCGGAGGTTCTTGGCGGATTGGCGGTACGTCGAAGCCAGGCCTGAGGCCTTGGCCTCTTCACGGCGCGCCAAACCCGCGAGGTACCACGTCATGGCGTGCTCACCTTCGCCGTCGATCTCACGCATGAGGTCGACCACACCCGCGTAGTTGCCCTTCTTGATGTCCGCTTCCGCGCGGCTCCAAGCCTTCTGGACCTTCTCGCTCGCCATGGTCTGCGATGAACACCACCATTTTGAGATGTCCCTCAAAATTCTGAATCCGCGGTGGCGTCATGTTCAAAGGTCTGAGGCGACGGCCTTGGGACGCGGAGCGTCGGACCTTTCGGGGACATGATGAAAGCACCACGAGGCAGCACCATGGACGCCATCGTCAACGACTTCACCATCAACATCGCCACCGCGAACGGAACCGGCTCTCAGTCGGCCAACCTCATTCTGCTCCAGTCCCTGTTCAACATGGGCATCGAAGTGAGCGGGAAGAACCTCTTTCCCTCCAACATCTCCGGTCTTCCGACCTGGTACATCGTGCGTCTCTCCGATGCCGGCTACCAAGCCCCAGGTGACCGCACCCACATTCAGGTGCTCGTCAACCCAGCCACCTGGGAAGACGACCTCGCCCAACTTGAACCCGGAAGCGTCGTGGTCTGGAACAGCGACGCCAAGAAGCCCATGGACCGCGAGGACGTCATCTCCTACCCCGTTCCCATGACCAAGATGGCCCGTACCGTGAACGCCAAGTTGGCCCGCATGATCACGAACGTCATCTACGTCGGCGTTCTGGCTGAACTGCTTGGCATCGACGAGGCCGCTGTTGTGGAGGCCATTGGGAAGCAATTCAAGGGCAAGACTTCGGCCATCGAGCTCAACACCACGGCCTTCCACCTTGGACGGGACCATGCGCGTGAGCACCTGACCAAGGAAGACCCCTACGCGGTCGCGGCACGCGGCAGCAATGAAGGCCGCTTCTTCATGGAAGGCAACGAAGCCGCAGCCCTCGGTGCGCTCTTTGGCGGCGTCCAAATGCTTGCTTGGTACCCCATCACGCCTTCTTCGAGCCTCGCTGAAGGCATCATTGGTTGGATCCCCGAATTGCGAACAAACGAGGACGGCGAAGCCACCTGCGCCGTCGTCCAGGCCGAAGACGAACTCGCTGCGGCCGGCATGGTCATCGGCGCAGGTTGGGCCGGCGCCCGCGGCATGACCGCCACCTCCGGACCTGGCATCTCCTTGATGCAGGAATTCATCGGACTGGCGTACTTCGCCGAAGTCCCCTCCGTCTTCTGGGACGTCAACCGCGTCGGACCTTCGACCGGCCTCCCCACCCGCACCCAACAATCCGACCTTCAGATGCTCTACGAAGGCAGCCACGGCGACACCCAGCACATCGTGCTCATCCCAGGCACCGTCGAGGAGTGCTTCGAATTCGGTTGGCGTGCCTTCGACATCTCCGAGCGTTTCCAAACGCCTGTGTTCGGCCTCTCTGACCTCGACCTCGGCATGAACCGCTGGGCCTGCGAGGGCTTCACCTACCCCGACGTTCCGATGGACCGGGGCAAGGTCATCCGCGAGCGTGACATCTTCGAAGCCATGGAGGACTTTGGCCGCTACCGCGACGTGGACGGCGACGGCATTCCCTACCGCACCCTGCCCGGCAGCGGCATGGCGCCCATCCTGTACCGTGGAACCGGCCACGACCCCTACGGCGTCTATTCCGAAAAGGCCCACGTGTACCTCGACCTGATGGACCGGCTCCGCCGAAAGATCGACGGCGCACGCGACCACCTCCCCGCACCGATCCTGCGCGAGGAGGAAGAGTGCGACGTCGGCATCATCTACTTCGGCAGCATGGAGAACACCATTCAGGAAATCGACGACATCATCGAGGCCCAAGGCCGCAAGGTGAGCCAATGCCGCGTGCGCAGCCTCCCGCTGCACAGTGAAGTCGAGGCCTTCTGCGCCCGCCACAAGACCGTCATCGTGTTGGAAATCAACAGAGACGGACAGCTGTGGGGCATCCTCCGCCGCGAGTTGCCCAACCACCTTGTGGACCGCGTTCACTCGGTGGCGTACTCCGACGGCATGCCGCCTCGCGCCTCGATCTACGCTGAACAGATCATGGCCACCATCGAGGAGGTGGAAGCATGAGCGATGCACCCGCACGAAAGGCCCGACCGGTCAAGCTGAACATCATCGACCAGCCCGTGGACGCCTACAAGGGCGGCCCCTCCTCGCTGTGTCCTGGCTGCGGTCACGACCAAATCTCGACGGTCATCATCAACGCCGCATGGGACAACGGCATCGAGCCGCACCGCATCGCCAAGATGTCGGGCATTGGATGTTCCTCGAAGACGCCGGCCTACTACCTCGGCCAATCCCACGGCTTCAACACCGTGCACGGCCGCATGCCCTCGGTGACCACCGGCGCGGCCGCCGTGAACGGCGACCTGACCTACCTCGGCGTGTCCGGTGACGGCGACAGCGCGTCCATCGGCATCGGCCAACTCATCCACGCCATCCGTCGTAACCTGGACATGGTCTACATCGTCGAGAACAACGGCGTCTACGGCCTGACCAAGGGGCAGTACTCCGCCACCGCCGAAGTCGGCTCCAAGAAGAAGAAGGGGCGCCCCAACGAGCAGCAACCGATCGACCTGTGTGCCCTCGCCATCAACCTTGGATGCACCTTCGTGGCCCGATCCTTCTCAGGGTCCAAGAAGCAACTCACGGCCCTGCTCAAGGCGGCCATGGCGCACAAGGGCTTCGCCCTCATTGACGTCATTTCGCCCTGTGTGACCTTCAACAACAACGACGAGTCCTACAAGTCGTACGGGTACGTGAAGGAGAACGAAGTTACCCTCCACATGCCCGACTACATCCCACAGCGCATGCCCATCGAGGAGGTCGAGGTGCCTGAAGGCCACTACGTGGACATCACCCTGCACGACGGCTCAACCATTCGTCTGGAAACCATCGATGCTGAGCACGACCCCTCGGACGCGGTCGCGGCCCTTGCCGCGCTGCACAAGGCGGATTCGGAGCACCATCACGTGACCGGTTTGCTCTACTTCGACGGAAATCAGCCCACCATGCACGAGGTGCTTGGTCTGCCAGAAACGCCGCTCGTTGACCTCGAAAGCACCCAGTTGCGCCCCTCCGAGGGCGCGCTCGAATCGGTGATTGCCGCGTTCCGAGACGGTTGAGACGAGGCGGAACTCTTCTCAAGGAGCCGAGACAAGTCCTTGCCATGGACCCGCTCCTCTTGGCCGGCGCCGCAGGAGGTGTCGGCGCAGGTTGGTGGCTTCTGCGACGCTGGAAACGGCAACGCGCCGACCACATGCTGGACGCCATGAAGGCCAGCAAGTACGGATTTGGCGGCGTTGCTCCCCCCTGGGAGTACGACGAGTCGCTGCCACCGACCATGCTTGGACTGGTCCGTTTGGGTCCGTTGTTTGACGAGTTGACCCCCGCTCAACAGAAAGCGCGGCTCGACCGAGAAGCAGCGCGTCGTCTCGAAGCCCTCGCGTTGAACCTGAATCCACCGGAGTTGAACATGGAAGACGACCCTGACGTGCCGGAGGCACCCGACCTCGACATGTTGGTGAGCATCGCGCTCAAGGAGCGCGGGCAACACATCGCTGAGGTTGAGGAAGGCCTCGATCGGCACGCACGAGGTGCCGTCCTTGGCGAACAGGTCGGCCTTGGCGTCCGGGTTGAGACCGTCGACCTTGAGGACTCCACCATCGAAGACCGCGTGGAACGCGAAGGTGGAGCCACCGGCGAGCTGCAGATCAGCTTGGCGTGGGAGGATCGAAACGACCTGGACCTCCACGTCTTTGCACCCAGCGGTGAGCGGATTTACTTCAACCAGCGACGCAGCGCATGCGGCGGTGAACTGGACGTTGACATGAACGCTCGTCCAACCTCGACCACACCCGTTGAAAACGTCGTGTGGAAAGAGCATCCACCCAGCGGCACCTACCGCGTGGGCGTTCACTTCTACCGGCACCACCGCCGTCGGGGAACAAAGCGTCAGACGACCTTCACGCTCCGCACCAAGGCCCTCGGCGAGGTGGCTGAATTCACGGGGAAACTCGAGTACGGCGATGCCATGCTGATGGTGACGAGTTTCACGTTGCCATGAGGAGCGGTGGTAGTCCCTCTCGGATTCGAACCGAGGTCGAAGGAACCAGAATCCTTCATGATGGACCGCTACACTAAGGGACTATGCTGCGAGGCACCCACGTCCTCCATTTGAAGGCAACGGTGCTGCATCAGGGCACCGTTTCTCGGGTGATTTCCACGACCCGGAAGAGCAGTTGACTGACCCACGAGAGCATCATCACGGTCACGAAGGTCGCGATGGTCCACTTGGCCCACGGCCGCTCCGGTTTCGGCTCAGGCCACGGATCAATGCCTTCGGCCTCGGCCTCCGCGACGATCTGCGCCAATTCCGCGAGTTCCTCCTCGACGGTCAGGTGGCGGGCCATGGTGCGCCATTAGCCCGTGGGCCTTGAAGCCTGAGCCGGGCGCAAGGATGAACCGCGCCCTGCACCAGGGCACGGCATGAGCGAGGTCCCTGCAGGCATGGACCTGAGCGGCGTGTCTCGACGCCCTCCGCGACCGACGGTCACGATGACGGTGACCCGAGATGGCCCGGAGGGATTGGAGGTGCTGCTCGGCCTACGCGCCCCTACGATGCGGGCTTTCCCGCAGACCTGGGCCTTCCCTGGCGGCGGTGTGGCGCGGGGTGAAGCCGAGGCTTTCGCTTCCACCGACCTTCCGTCTGTTGGCGATGAGCACGACTTGGCGCGTTTCGCCGGCGCACGGGAGATGGCCGAGGAACTCGGTTGGTGGTGGGACGGTCAACGCTTGCAGGTGATCGATGCGGAGTTCCGCGCCGCTTTGCTCAGCGATCGCACGGCATGGGCGAGGGCCATGGCCAACGGCACACCCGCCGTCGACCTGCGCGGCATGCGGGTCATCAGCCAGCGCACCACGCCACCGTTCGGGCCCATGCAGTTTGACAACACCTTCCTCCATGTTCACCTCGGTTCGGTGGACGACACGCCCGAACTCGACCTTGAGCCGCAAACGGAATTTACCGAGATGCGATGGGCCACGCCAGCCGCCTTCCTTCAGGACTGGCGCCGTCACGCGATGCGCATCGCTCCGCCCGTGGTTTCCCTGCTGCAGTTCCTCCACCGCCGCCTGAGCAGCAACGGTGGAGATGCGGCTGAAGCGATGGCCTTCGTCGCCAAACAGCAGCCCGGCCGAGCCTCCATCCTCTTCGCCCATGGGGTGCAAGTGGTTCCCGTTCCGACCGCGACCTTGCCCCCTGCCGATCACACGAACTGCTACCTCATTGGCCCGCCCGGAGGGCCGATTGTCATCGTCGATCCGGCCATAACGCATCGGGAAAGCATGGAACACCTGGCCGACGTGGTCGACCGGCACGGCGGCGAGGTGCAGGCCTACCTCTACACCCACGGTCATGGCGATCACGTCGGTGACGAAGATCTCCTTCGCGAAGCCTTCGATGTGCCCATATGGGGCCATGAAGAGGGGGGCATGCGCATCGACAGAGCCCTCAACGACGGTGATGTCATCGAATTGGGCGACCACAACTGGACCGTCCTTCACACGCCCGGCCACCATCCTGGCCATCTTTGCTTGCTGAGCGAAGCAGGATTGGTCGCGGGCGACATGGTGGCTGGGATTGGCACCATCCTGATCCCACCTGGTCAGGGCGACATGAACGTGTACCTCGAGCAACTCGAGCGTCTGGCAACGCTCGAACCGCACATGATCTTCGCCTCGCACGGGCCGGTCGTGACCAAACCGACCGCCTTGCTTCAGCACTACGTCAGCCATCGACGCGCCCGACATGCAAGGGTGTTGGACGCCGTGCAGGCAGGACACCGTATCGTGGCCGACATCTCGCGAGAAGCCTACGCGGATTCGCCGGAGGCTCATCCTGGACTGGCCCAAGATCAGACGCTCGCGCACCTGCTGGCCCACGCTCAACAGGGCACGGTGCGGCAACACAACGGCGGCTGGCATCCGGCCTGATGTGCGCTGTCCATCGGGCATCAGCGTCAAGAATGAGGCCACACTCCTCCGGGCGGGGTCGTCATGAAGCAAGCGATGAGCGCGTTCGATTTGCGTGCCATCGCCCTCGAGCTTCAGGCTCATCTTGGCGCTTGGGTCAAGAAATCCTACATGCCCCACTACGAGCAAGTCGTGCTCCGCTTCAACCCGAAGGACGCGGACGCTTTCGACCTCGTGATCGTCCGAGGGCGGCGAATTTCGACGTCCACCCGCGACCGGCCCATGCCGATGTCGCCGCCTCCCTTCGCCATGCTGCTCCGGAAACAGTTGGGCAACGCGCGCCTCATCGCGGTCGAACAGGTGGCCTTTGACCGCCTGCTGCGCATGACCTTCACGACAAAGGGGGGCGATCGACACCTCATCATCGAATGCTTTGGCGACGGCAACGTCATCCTGCTCGACGAGAACGACACGATCATCCAGCCCTTGACCCACGCCACCTACCGCGACAGGACGCTCAAGCGTGGCGAAGCCTACCTTCCACCACCCCCTGCGCTGGACCCTGATGCCCTGGACGGGGACGGGCTTGCAGCCGTTCTTTCAGCGTCGGAGCGCAACCTCGCCTCGACGTTGGGCGGACAGGTCAACCTCGGCGGACGTTTGGCCAACGCGGTGTGCGATGCTGCCGGCCTCGACGCCGACATGGCAGCGAACGAAGCGGACGCTGCTACGGTTCATGCGGCCTTGCGCGGGCTGTTGGACGCGTTGGAACAAGGACGGGCGGGGCACCTTGTGCTCAAGGCGGACGCACCGGACGTTCCCAGCGACGGAAGCCTCGATGCGTTCCTGATGGAACACGTCGAGGAAGCCACGCCGGTGCTGCTGCCCGACCATGCCGGACGGAACACGATGCCCTTCCCTGGCATGCTCGAAGCCATCGACGCCTGGTGGGGCGGCCACGATTCGGACGCGCTTCTCCGCCGGGAGCTCGAGCAGGTCAACGCGGCTGCTCCCGGGCGAGGGCATTCCACAGACGTGGAACGCCTCGAACGTCGATTGGCTCAACAGGAGAAAGCCCTCGAGGGCTTCCACGCCAAAGTGGAGAAGCAGCAAGCCCTCGGCCACGCGGTTCAGGAACATTGGACGCACGTGGACGGCCTGCTCACGCAGACCCGCGAAGCGGTGGAACGAACCGGTTGGGATGCGGTGATGTCGGCCGTGAAAGGCATCCCATGGATCCGCAGCGCCGACCCTGCTGAACGAACGATTCGATGCCTGCTGCCCAACGAAGACGGTGAACCCGGAGCGCAGGAAGTCACGCTCTATCTTGATGAAAGCGTGCACCAAAACGCGCAGCGTCTCTTCACCGCGGCTCGGAAGCAGAAGGACAAGTCATCGGGCGCGGTCGCTGCGCTGGAAACGACGCGAACCGAGTTGGAGCGCGCCAGAAAGAAGGAAGCGAAGCAGCAGGCCAGCGGTCAGGTGGTTCGCGTCAAGCGATCAAAGCGGCTCTGGTTCGAGCACCACCGCTGGACCATGCTCGCCAACGGACGACTGATGGTCGGCGGACGTGATGCCAAAGGCAACGACGCCATCGTGAAGAAGCACCTGAAAGGCGACGACATGTACCTTCACGCCGACCTCCATGGCGCTCCGTCATGCGCCATGCAGTCCCAGCGTGGCTTCGTGATCGATGAACGTCCTCCGGCCTACTTGCCCGAAGGCATGCCTGCGTTTCGGCTGAGCGACAGGATCGAGGCCGGCGCCATCACAGAGTCTGACTTGGAGCAGGGTGCACAACTGGCCTTGTGTTGGAGCCGCGCATGGGGCAGCGGTGGCGGTCACGGCACGGTGTATTCCGTCAAACCTGCCCAGGTCTCCAAAACCGCACAGACCGGCGAATTCGTCGGTGCCGGGGCGTTCATCGTGCGAGGGCAACGTCAGTGGTACAAGGACATCGACCTGCGCATCGGCCTTGCGCTGGTGGCCATCAACGGCGTCCCTCTCTTGCTCGGCACCACGCCGGAGCACGCGCAATCCCTCGGAGGGCGATGGGCGGTCGTCAGTGGCGGACGCACCAAGAAGGAAACCGCCGCCAACCGCATTGCGAAAGCCACGGGGTTGAGCGTGGACGACATCCTCCCAGTGTTGCCAGGCCCAATCGACGTGGTGGAGGACCATCACCTCTTCAGCGCCTTGAAACGCGACGATGCGCCGTCGGGCGACGCATCCTGACCTCACGCCATCCCTGGAATCGTGGCCAATGCATCCGTACCATAGCGCTGGCCAAGGCCCTCGCAAATCGACTCCAATAAGGCCACATCATCACCGTTGAAGGCGGCTGAGTCGTCTGAATCCACGTCCAAGACGGCAATCACCTGCCCAGAGGGTGCAATGACAGGAACCACGACCTCGCTGTTGGTGCTGCTGCTGCAGGCGATGTGCTCTGGACGAACGTGCACGTCAGGCACGTCTTGTGTGGTGGCCGTTCGGGCCGCTGCACCACAAATGCCCTTGTCGAAGGGAATGTCCAAACAACCGTGCCCTCCCTGGTAAGGACCGACCTTGAGGTGATTTGGTCGCACGGTGCGGTAAAAGCCCGTCCAGTGGAAGTGATCGAAGGCATGGTGCAGTTCACAGACGACCGTGGCCATCGCGGTGACCCAGTCGTCTTCGTCCTTCAGCAGGCCGTCGATGCGCGTTCGTACTTCGTCATGAGGCGTGTCGGGCATGGCCGAAGCCCGTCCATGGCCGATATGAGGGTTCGCTCAAGCCCTCAGGGGCGGCGCACAAGCATGGCGACGGCGTTGCCGCCGCCCAAGCACAGCGTGACGATGCCGCGCTTCGCGTCGATACGACGCATGGCGCCAATCATGGTGATGAGGCAGCGGGCACCGGAAGCACCCAGCGGGTGGCCGAGGCTGACCGCCCCGCCGTGGAGGTTGAAGCGGTCGTTGGGGATGCCAAGGTCTTGGGCCACGGCGCAGGAGGCGGCCGCGAAGGCTTCGTTGTGCTCGTACACGTCGACGTCCAAGACGTCGAGGTCTTGGCGCTCTAGCAGGGTCCGAACGGCGGGAATCGGGGCCGCCATGACGCGCTCAGGCGCCACCCCGCTGGTGGTCTGATCGACGATTTCAGCGATGACCTCCCAGCCCATTTCGGCCGCGAGGTCAGCATCCGCGACAAGGACAGCAGCAGCGCCGTCGTTGAGGGTGCTCGCGTTGCCGGCCGTGACCTTGCCCTCGCGATCGAAGACGGGCCGCAGGCGAGCCAAGCCTTCCGCGGTGGTGTCGGCTCGAATGCCCTCATCGGCCAGCACGGTGACCGGGCCTCCTCGGCGTTGCGGCACCTGAACAGGCACCGTTTCCCATGCGAACCACCCCTCTGCTTGGGCCGTTGCCGCGCGCTGCTGGCTCTGTGCGGCGAAGGCATCCATGCCCTCACGGGTGATGCTAAACTCTTCGGACACCACTTCACCGGTGTTGCCCATGTGCATGTCGTTGTAGACGTCCCAAAGGCCGTCATGAATCATGGAATCGACGAGGGTGCTGTCGCCCATCTTGGTCCCGCGGCGCTGCCCCATGAGCAGCTGTGGCGCGTTCGTCATGCTCTCCATGCCGCCGGCGACAATGCAGCGGTGTTCGCCGGCTCGGATGGCCGTGGCGGCGAGCATGATGGCCTTGAGCGAGGAACCGCAGACCTTGTTCACGGTCATCGCAGGCGTGCTGACCGGCAAACCTGCTCCCAAAGCGACCTGCCGTGCAGGGTTTTGCCCTGCACCGGCTTGGAGCACTTGGCCCATGATGACCTCGTCCACGAGACCGCTGGCCGGATCAAGGGCAACACGCTCCAGCACGCCTGAGACGGCCACGACCCCAAGGTCGACCGCGCTGAGGCTGCTGAACGCACCCATGAAGCGGCCAATCGGGGTTCGAGCGACGCTGCAAATCACCGGGGTGGGCATGCAACGACGACCCGGATTCGGGCCTTCAACCTGTTCAAGGACGGGATGCGACCGTTTGATGAGGAGAAGCGCGTCGCCGGGCCATGGCCAAGGACAAGACGGGCTTCAATCCCGACCGCGAGCAGAACGAAATGCGTCACGTGGAGGTTGAGCTCGACTTCACCCCGAACGCCCTCGCCTCGGTGCTCTACCGCCAAGGCGACACCGTCATCCTGGTCTGCGTGACGAAGGAGCGCAGCCTCCCACGTTGGTTCCCCCGTGACGCGACCAAGGGCTGGGTTCACGCCGAGTACAGCCTGCTGCCCGGCAGCACCGACAGTCGGTTCCGCCGCGAGCGCAACGGTGCAAAGGGCCGGACACAGGAAATCGAGCGCCTCATCGCCCGTTCCCTCCGAGCAGCCGTGGATCTTGAGGCGCTCGGCCCGGTCGCGATCAACGTCGATTGCGACGTGCTGAACGCCGACGGCGGCACCCGCTGCGCGTCGATCACCGCCGCCGGCATCGCCCTTCGGCTTGCTGTGCGCCGCCTCATCGCCTCAGGCGACTGCCTCCCGGCGGACCTGCGCCCCTCGGACGAGGACCGCCGCAGCGGATGGACGGCACCCAAGCTCAACGACGTGGAGCGCGCCAACCACGAAATGGCCGTCATGCCGAACGAACTTGCTGCGATTTCTGTGGGATTGCTTGAGAGCAACGTGTGGCTCGACCTTGACTACCACCTCGACAGCCGCGCCGACGTGGACATGAACGTCATCAAGACCAGTGACGACCGCTACGTGGAAATCCAAGCCACCGGCGAGGAGGCGACCTACAACGGTGAGGAGCTCATGGCCCTCTTGGCCATGGCCGACCGTGGGCTCGAAGCGCTTTGGGACGCTCAGAAGGTCGCACTCGACGGTGCGGAGTGAACCCCCCTACGCAGACGATTCCGCCGAACCGAATTCGACGGAGACTTCAAGGACGCAGGAACGTAACTCGGCCTATGCGCAGCGCTGTGCTCCTGACCGTGCTCGCGCTGGCCTTGCTCGCGCCCATGGTGCAGGCACAATCGTTGGTTGCCTCCGTGGATCTTCAGTGTGAAGAAAGAACGGAAATCGAAGTGGCGCCGTGGTCCACACCGAGTGCATCCTACGTCTGCACCGTCGCCAATGAATCCGTGTATCAAGAGAAAATCGACATCTCCGTACAGTCCAACGGATTGGTCGTCGCTCACCCTGGTTCAATCACCCTCAACGCTGGAGCAGAAGAGAGCTTCACGGTCTCCGTACAAGCTGACACAGGGATGAGCGCACAGAGCCGACAAAATGCTGTTCAGGTGCAGGTCGTCGAAATCAACGGCGTTCCTCCGCCCAACGTCGCCTCCGCAGACAGCACGGTGATCGTCGACATCCTTCAGTACGGCCAAGCCGAGGTCGAGGGCGACATGACGGTCTTCCGTGCCATGAAAGGGCTCAGCGTCGTCGAAGCCGAGGCCATCCTCACCAATTCCGGCAACGACGTGGACGACATCTGTGTGACCTTCGAGGTTCGATCGTGGACCTGGGAAGGCGGCGAATCGGCAAGCATGGAAACAGGAGAATCCTGTCTTCAGGTCGCATCTGGAACGATGGACAAGGCCCGGGCTCAAGTCAGCATCCCTGATGACGTCGGACGCCTTGGTGACGAACGTATCGTCCTCGACGTCACCGCTTGGAGCCGATACGCCTGTGACGTGGCCATGGAAGGATGCCAACGGGAACAGGCCACCTCCAGCATCACCATCGCTCCTCCCGATGAAGAGGAGATCATTGCAGAAAACGATGACAATCTGGTCGAAGAATCGAGCCTTCCCGCGCCTGGCGCACTGGCACCGATGGTGGCGATGGCACTGGCTGCCGCGGTTGCTCGCCGGCGTGACGAGACCACGAGCGATGCTGGCGCGTGTTGAGTGGGACAGGCCGGACTTGAACCAGCGACCTCGGCATCTTCAGTGCCGCGCTCTCCCAACTAAGCTACTGTCCCTGAGCGTTTCCGGCCACACACACCTTCCCTTCAAGGCTTCCGATGTGGACCTCAGCGGCTGCAGAACCGGACAATGGCTTCAAGACCCACACCCCAATGGTCCGTCATGAGCCGCGAGGGGGAGCCCCAAACCTCCGCGGAACTCCCCCCCGAGGACGGCACGAGCAAGCTCGAAAAGGAGCTGACGACCATCAGAAACCGTCGCTCCAAGGGTGACCGACGGCGCTTCCCTTCCGCCATCGAGGATTTCGTCCTGATTTCGGGCTTCATCTACGGCGCGTTCTATGCTCTGCTCATTTTCTCGATGTCCGGTGGATTGCTGGGCACCTCGACGGCGCTTGATCACGCGGCATCGAAGACCTTCTTGGACCCCAGCGGCGAATGCCAGGAAGTCACCGACGAGCCTTGGATTCACATCTACCCCGACAACGACAACGAGCGGTTCAGCATCGGCGTCTACAACCTGCCAAACGGCATCGCGACGGTGAACATGTCCCTCATCGCCATGGAGGTTCTTGGTGAAAACACGGATCGCCTGTCGACACAAGTCGAAGAGAACTATTCGATCGGCAGCAACGGCTCGCTTGGCACCGTGTTCAGCTTCCATCATTTGGCTCCAGGCCCCTACGAATTGAGGGTCCTCGTGGACATGCAACCCCCTGAGGGCAGCGAAAACGGTACGACGGTGGAGGGTGAATGGCCCATTTCCAACGACCTGTCCGTCGAGCTGTCCACCTCCAGCGCGACCCTGAGTTTCCTGCCCTTCGTGGACGATACGGACCACACCGAAGCCACCATCCTCGAAGCCGGTCAGCGCAACTGCTGGACCATGCCTCAACTTGGACGATGGGGCTTCGTCCTCATGGGCGCTGAACTTGGCGGCGGCCGTGAAACCGCGATGCTGACCGGCGGAGCGGCGGGGATTCCTGCGTGGTGGATGGCCTTCATCTCGCTCTCACTCTCCGCCGTGAGCCTCTTGCTGCTCTACCCGCTGATGTACAAGGTCTACCACCAGGACACCGACGACATGCTCTCCAACAAGCACATTGAACACGTGGTGAAAACGACGGTCAGCAAGGTTGCAGCCCGTTTGCACATCACCATCGATTGGGAGGTGTACAAAGCGGAATCAAGGGAGTTGTCCATCGACATCATGGTGCCCTACGGCACCACGGAAAACACGCTCTCGGACAACAAGGACGTGCGTGCCGAAGTCCTTCGCGACCTGCTCGAGGAATTCTCGCTCTTCCGCGTCTTCAAGCCGGTCCAACTCACCGTGCGCCCGGTGAACCACCAAGGCGTCGACCTCGATACGGGCATCGGATTTGGCGGCAGCACCGCGGATGAAGAGCAACCGGAGCGTCGCGACTACAGCGCTTTCTTCGGGGAATTGCACACCCTCGCACGCGTCGAAGAAGAAGTTCGAGACAGCCTCGACCTGTTCTTCGCCCGCCGAAACAACGTGACCATGGTCGGTGCGGTGGTCACCAGCGATGATCGCCACATCTTCGTCTCGACCGTGTACCGCCCCACCCTACGGTTGGCTTTCTTCCGCTTCAAAACCACCACAGAAGAAGTGGAACAGGAACTCCGAGCGTTCATCTCTTCCCGCAACGAAGACCTGCTGCACAGCCAGGACCTGATCCTGAAGGTCCGCAACCAAGTCTCAACCCTCGCCGACCGCTCCGGTGCAGGGCGTGTGGAACAGTCCTCAAGCGACGACGAACGTGTGGCTGCTGTCGCCCGTCAAGACGGACTGGGCGGGCGGGTTCTGCAAACGAAATTCGTCGGCGACCTGCTGTCCACGGTGGAATACACGGCCAACGAGAAGCGCGAATTCATCAACAAGTGGGGCTTTTGGGGCCTCATCCTGTTCGTTTGGATCCCGTTCATGGCCTCGGGTGTCATTGTGGGATCGATGCTCGGCATGCTCTCGCGCATGAAGTTCATGCGCGTGCTCTGGGCGGTCGTGATCGGTGGTTCTGCAGCCTCGGTCACCTGGGCCTACACCGCAGACGGCATCATCCGCTTCATGCACGCCTACAAGTTGGAAGCGATGATCCCCATCGCCATCGGCGTCTTCGTGCTCATCGCCTACCTCCACATGCGCTCAACCAAATCGCGCCGCCAAGCCGAGTTGTTCGAGGACACGCTGTTGGACAACTTCCACGCCGACCTGCACGCCAAGTACGGCACCGAGTGAGGGCGCGTCATGGACAAAGTGACCCTGCTTGACGGACGTGAGGGGCACGTCGGCGAGTTCGCTCGCATCGGCATCGTGACCGTCTCGGACCGAGCGAGCGCGGGCGCCTACGAGGACGAAGGTGGGCCTGCCATCCTTGGCTTCCTGCGAGAGGCGGTGGCCTCTCCTGTTGAGGCCCACTACCGCTGCGTGCCGGACGATGCGGACGCCATCGGTGCAGCCCTGATCGACCTGTGCGATGAGGTAGGATGCGCAGTGGTGGTCACCACCGGCGGCACGGGGCCGGCGGCCCGAGACGTGACGCCGGAAGCCACCGAAGCCGTGCTTGACCGCATCCTGCCCGGCTTCGGTGAACAGATGCGGGCCATCTCACTCGCCTTCGTGCCGACGGCGATCCTGTCTCGCCAACTTGGCGGAACCCGAGGCGCATCGCTGGTGTTCAACCTGCCCGGTCGTCCGAAATCCATCCGAGAGACCATCGATGAAATCTGGCGTGCCGTCCCTTACGCGGTGGACCTCATCGGCGGACCGTACCTCGATATGAACGACGACGTTTGCGATGCGTTTCGTCCAAAGACCGCTCGGCGCCGCTGAACACCTTCATGGACTCCGTGCATGAACGCCTGCCCATGCCGGCACGACAAGGCGACCTTCTCATCACTGGAGCCATGACGGTCTTCCCAGACGGCACCCGACTTGCAGACCTCCGCGTCGAGGCTGGCGTCATCACCGAGGTGGCCGTTGGCGGCGGGCTTGAACCCAAAGGCGGCGAAGAAATCCACCTCGACGGAGAAGGCTTGCACCTCATCCCTGGCGTCATCGACCCGCAAGTGCACTTTCGTGAACCTGGCCAACCCGAAAAGGAGGACCTGGCAAGCGGAAGTTGTGCTGGCGTCAGCGGTGGCGTGACCGCCTTCCTCGACATGCCAAACAACCACCCTGCGGCCACCACCGTGCCCTCCATCGAAGCGAAAATCGCCAGCGCAGGAGCCACGGCCGTCTCCCATCACGGCTTCTTCATCGGCGCAACACCGGACAACCTCGAGGACCTTCAGGAGGCCGTGGGCAAGCCAGGTGAGCCCATTGCGCGGCCCGGCATCTGCGGCATCAAGATCTTCATGGGCAGCTCCACAGGTTCGCTCCTGGTCAGCGAAGAGGGCGCCTTGGATCGCATCTTCGAGGGAACCGCCGGGCTCATCGCCGTGCACGCCGAGGACGAGGACCGCCTGATTTCACGAAAGGAGGAATTCGAGGGACGCACCGACATGGCCGCCCACGCCGAGTGGCGCGACGACGTGACGGCGCTGCTCGCGACCCAACTGGCCGTTGGCTTGGCGACCACACACAACCATCGCCTGCACGTGCTCCATCTGACCTCTGGCATCGAAGCCGACTGGTTGGCCGGCCGCACATCGCATCCTGGCGAGGAGGGCGACGGCCCGTGCATCACGGTCGAAACCCTGCCACAGCACCTGACCTTCGACGAAACGGACGTGGAGCGGCAAGGCACGCGCCTGAAGATGAATCCGCCCATCCGTTACGCCAAGGACCGCGAGACCCTGTGGTCTCGGCTCAACGACGGCACGATCATGTGCATGGCCACCGATCACGCGCCCCACACCTTGGAGGCCAAGGCGCTTGGATTCCCGAAGGCGCCTTCAGGCATGCCGGGCGTGGAAACCTCCCTCCCGGTGATGCTGACCCACGCCGCAAAGGGACGCTGCACAGTGGAAGACGTCGTCCGCTGGATGTGCGCCAACGTTGCAGATTGCTACCAGATGGTGGGCAAAGGCCGCATTGAGGTTGGCG
>MDTD01157105.1_pt1 | contig 29316 bp, 28 predicted proteins | sample 811221 | NCBI WGS metagenome assembly MDTD01 (sample SAMN05326646, study PRJNA326480) | marine metagenome | isolation source: seawater | place: Pacific Ocean: South West | collected 2011 | reverse complement strand
AAGGCGATGGGAATGCCGATGGTCTGGGAGGAGTCGCCGAATTCCACCTGCTGCATCATGCGGAGCCAGCCATACCATCCGATTCCCACCATCATGGCGACGGCGGCCAGCATGCCGACGCCCTGGAAGAAAGCGGCGAGGCGCGGCGGCATCCGGTGAAGGACGAAGTCGACGCCCACATGCTCCTGCATGGCGAAGGCGTAGGGAATGGCCGCGAACACCGCCACCATAGTGCAGAGCTGGATCATGTCGATGGTGCCGAGGATGCCGAAGCCCGCCACGGCCCGCAGCAAGACGTCGACGATCGTGATCGCGATGGCGACGAACAGGGCGGCGATCCCAAGGAGCGCCACCCGCCGCGTCAGGACCTCGACCCGCCGCAGCATTCCCCCGACAGCGCCGTCTCGCCGCTCCCCCATCCCACGACCCGGCGCCTAGTGCGCGAACTCTTCGGCGTAGTGCCGGGCGGCCCGGTAGATGTCGCGGGCATCGTCGATCCCGTCGGCGGTCCGCTCGTCGAGCCACTGCTCGATCATCGGCTGCAACGCCTCCCGCCACTGCGCGCGCTCGGCGTCGTCGAGTTCGAGGATCGTGTTGCCGCGGTCGACCGCGGCCTTCAGGCCCGGCGCGTCCCAGGCGTCCCACCAGGGGCCGAACTTGGGGATCAGGTTATCGCCCGAGATGTCGTCGATGGCCTGCCGGGCGGCCTCGGGCAGATGCTGATAGCTCCGCCGGTTCATGACGAAATAGAAGCAGGTCGTGTAGACCCGCGCGTCCAGATGGAAGTTCAGGACCTCGGCCAGCTTGAAGGAATTGACCGGGTCCCAGGGGAAGGCGGCGCCGTCCAACGTCCCGCGCTGCAGGGCCTCGTAGACCTGACCGGGCGGCATGCCGACCGGGGTGGCGCCGAGATAGGCCAGCATCGCGCTGATCGCCGGGCTCGGCGTCCGCATGCGGAGCCCCTTCAGATCGTCCATCGTCCGCACCGCCACGTCGCGGGTGTGGAACAGCCCCGGATTGTGGCAGTGGAGGGCGAGGACCTTCACTTCCTTGAACTCGTCGCCGAGCAGCCCGTCCTTGTAGAGCGCCCACAGGGACCGGGTCGCCTGATCGGCGCTGGAGAACAGGAACGGCAGGTCCATCAGCGTCGTCCGCGGGAACCGGCCGCGCGGAATGCCCACCAGCCCGTGGGAGATGTCGGTCACACCGGCCAGCACCTGGTCGTATTGCTGGGCGACGTTGCCGAGCGCAGCCGTGCCGGGAAAGATCGATACCCGTACGGTGCCGCCCGAGCGCTTCTCGAGCTCGCGCGCCCAGGGCTCCATGAAATCCTTATGGAGGCCGTGCACCGGCGGCAGGAAATGGCTGAGGCGAAGATCCACAGTCTCCGACCGCGCCGGCGCGACGACCGCGAATGCCGCCACAGCCAGCACGGCACCCAGGAGCCGCATGCGCCATCCCACCATCCGTCCTCCCTTCCCGGCCGGTTCGATCCGGCCCGTACCGCATCACCGGTCGGGCGCCGGCTTCCGCGATCTCAATCTTCGTCGCCTTCGGGCCCTTCCTCCCAATGTTCCATGGGGTTGGGCTCCGCAACCATAAACGAGCCGCTGCAAAAGATCAGCGGCGGGCGCTCCCAGCGGCGGACATGCTCCACCCGCCCCAGGAAGATGACATGGTCGCCGCCGTCATAGGCCATGTGCGAGCGGCATTCGATCTGTGCCGCCACGCCCGGCAGCAATGGCGCATCATACGCACCGCGGCCGCAGCGCAGGTCGGCGAACTTGTCGATCAGCGGCGTGGCGAAGCGACGGGCGAGCCGCGTCTGGTCAGCCGCGAGGATGTTGACGGCGAACCCCTTCGCCTCGGCGAAGATCGCAAAGTTGGGCGAAGCGCGCTTCAGACTCCACAGGATCAGCGGCGGGTCGAGCGACACCGAATTGAACGAGGTGACGGTGAGCCCGACCGGGCGGTCGTCTGGCCCGCGTGCCGTCACGATGGTGACGCCGGTCGCGAAGCATCCCAGCGTCGCGCGGAAGGCATCGCTGTCGACGGCGGGATCGGCCGAAACGGACTCGGCGGCGCGGACCGGGGCGTCCTTCTGTCGATGCTCCAGCGTCACGCCGCGTCGCGCCGTGCCAGTTCGTCGGTAACGGCGGGCATGACGTCCTCGGCGAAGCGGCGCATCGAGTCCGCGACGAGATCCTGGGACATCAACCCGAAATTATGGAGGGCGAGCACATGCCTCACTCCCATGTCGTGGAGCGTCACCGTCTTCTCCCGGATCGTTTCGACCCCGCCCAGCAAGGATAAGCCGCTCGCCATGATGTCGTCATAGGTCTGCTTCCTCGCGTAAAGCCGGGTGTCGACATAGAGGTCGAACGGCGCCGCCGCGGACGCCCGCGCCGCGCCGTCATCCTCGGCGACATGGGTATGCAGGGCGACCAGGACATCGTCGTCCTCACCCACGACGCCGGCATCCGCCTGCCCGCGGCGGTAGTCCGCGACCAGCAGGCCGATCTCCTCGAAACGGTCGACGGAAGCGTACGGAACGAAAATGATCTTCTGGCCCTTTCGACCGACATGATACGCGGCTTCGCGCCGCAAGACCGCGACATAGACCGGCGGCGCCGGCCTCTGCACCGGAACGACGTTCAGCCGTACATCGTCGACCTGCCAGTACCGCCCATGGAACGTCACCGGCCCGCCGCCCAGCGCCTGGGTAAGGACCGCCAGCCCCTCGTCGAAACGGTCGCGCTTCTCGGCGGGATCGACGGCATACCCCTCGAACTCATGCTTCAGATAGCCCGACCCGACGCCCAGGACCAGACGGCCGTCCGACAACACATCGACCATGGCATAGTTTTCGGCCACCGTCAGGGGATGGTGGAAGGTCAGAATCGAGATGGCGCTGCCGAGACGGATGGTTCGCGTGTGCTGGGCCATCGCCGCCAGCATGACCGCCGGATTGGGGACCACGCCGTATTCGTGGAAATGATGCTCGGCGCTGAAGAAGGTGTCATAGCCCAGGCGCTCGGCCAGCACGCACTGCTCGATGATCTGGCCGTAGAGCGCAGGCAGGGTCCGCGATTCGGCCGGATAGTGGTCGTTCACCGAAAAAATCGAATAGCGCATCGCCGGCGCAGTCATGACGGGCCTCCTTCCGTTCCATGATGCATAATGAATTTCCTCTGATGGAAATACCAGGAGGCAGAATGGCTGAAACCGGTGACGGAGAGGACGACCGCCGCGGCGTACGCTCGGTAGAGCACGGCCTCCGGGTGCTGGCGGCCCTCGCCGGACTGCCGGGGCCGGTGACGCTGAGTCAGATCGCCGCGGCGAGCGGCATGGCGCCGGCCACCGCCCACCGCCATCTCGTCAGCCTGTCCCGCGCCGGCATGGTTCGCCAGAGCGGCGCCACCGGCCGCTATGACCTCGGCCCGGCGGCCCTGGAACTCGGCCTCGCCGCGATCGGCCGCCTCGACCGCGAGGGCATGGGGGCCGAGGCGATAGCGGCGCTTCGCGATGCGATCGGCGAGACGGTGCTGCTGGCAGTCTGGGCCAATCGCGGGCCGACGGTGATCGACATGGCACCGTCCGGCCGCGCGGTGACCGTCAACGTGCAGATCGGCTCCGTCCTGTCGCCGGCCCGGTCAGCGAGCGGCCTCGCCTTCATGGCCTTCCTGCCGGAATCGATCAGCGGGTCCGCTCTCGCCGAGGAAGGAGGCGGCCGCGCCGACCTCGACCGTACCCTCCGGCAAGTCCGTATGGAGGGGATCGCCGTCGTTCACGGGACACAGCTTGCGGGCGTCAGTGCAGTGGCGGCACCCGTCCGGGACCATCGGGGACGCGTCATCTTTGCGATCACCGTGCTCGGACCATCGGCGGGATTCGATCGGGCCATCGATGAAAGGATCGCCCCGGCACTGAAGGCCGCGGCGAGCCGCCTGTCGGCACGCTTCGGCCACGCCCCCGATCCGCGGGCGGCATCATGATTCCCCGGCAGGTGGTCATCGACACCAACGTCTTCGTGGCCGCCGGCTTCAAGCCGTCAAGCCACGCGGCGGCAGTCCTTGCTGCCGTGCGCGCGGGGACGCTCGATTTCGTCTGGAACGAGGCAACCCGCGGCGAGACGGAGGCCGTACTCCGCCGCATCCCGCCGCTCCGCGAGGCCGCAGGCGTCGACCTCTTTCGCGGCACGCCGCCCTTCCAGGGACCGGCCGACGTGTCGGCGTTCGACTACGTCGGGGATCCGGGCGACCGCAAATTCGCAGCCTTGGCCGTCGCCAGCGGCAGCACCCTCGTCACCAATGACGATGACCTTCTCAGCGTCCGCGACCGCATCCCCATTCCCGTGCTGACGCCTCGGGAACTGATGGATACCGTCGCGGTCGATTGAGAACCGCGTTCAGCGGAAGACGACCGTCCGGCTGCCGTTCAGCAGCACCCTCCGCTCGACGTGGAACTTCACGGCGCGGGCCAGCACGCGGCATTCGATGTCGCGGCCGACCGCGACCAGTTCGTCGGCGGTCATGCTGTGGTCGACGCGCTCGGTCTCCTGCTCGATGATGGGTCCCTCGTCGAGGTCGCCGGTGACGTAGTGGGCCGTGGCGCCGATCAGCTTCACGCCGCGCCGGTGCGCCTGCTGATAGGGCCGTGCGCCCTTGAAGCTCGGCAGGAAGGAGTGGTGGATGTTGATGGCGCGGCCGGTAAGCGCCCGCGCCGTCTCGTCGGTCAGGATCTGCATGTAGCGGGCGAGGACGACCAGCTCGGCACCCGTTTCCTCGACCAGCGACAGCAGCTTCGCTTCCTGCTCGGCCTTGGTCTCGGGCGTGATCGGCAGGTGATAGAAGTCGTAGCCTTCCGCGGCGATGCGGTCGGCGAAGTCGCGGTGGTTGGAGGCGACGCCCACCACCTGCATCGGCAGGGCGCCGATCCTGGTCTTGTAGAGCAGATCGTTCATGCAGTGGTCGAAGCGCGAGACCAGGATCAGCACCCGGCTCGGCGCCGCCGCGTCGGTCAGGCCCCACTCCATGTCGTAGGCACGGGCCACCGGCTGCATCCGTTCCTTGAGCTCGTCCAGGCTCACGGGCTGCAGGAGCTCGAAGCGCACCCGCATGAAGAACCGGCCGCTCTCGCCGTCGCCGTACTGGGCGCTTTCGACGATGTTGCCGCCATTGCCGGCGATGTTGCCGGCGACGGCCGCGACGATGCCGGGGCGGTCGTCGCAGGAAAGCGTCAGGATGACGTGGCGTCCGGGCTGACGACGGTCTTCTCCGGCCGATTTCGACTTGGTCTCGGCCGACTTCGCATTGTCCATCTGTAGTTCGATCCTGTTGTTCAGGCCGGCAGGGGTTCCAGCCGGCTCGGTCCCGCCACGCCGGCCGTGCGGGCGCGCCACGCATTCATCGCGTCGACCGCCTGCGCCTTCTCCTGCGGCGTCATGTCCTTCACCAGTTCTTCGAGCTCGACGAGCGCGGTGCCGATGCCGTGCTGGCCGGCGAGCGACAGCCAGACGAAGGCCTGGATGTTGTCCTGCTCGACCCCCAGGCCCTTGGCGTACATATAACCCAGCCGCGACTGCGACGGGTAATGGCCGTTCTCGGACGCACGGCGGTACCATTCGGCGGCCGCGGCCACGTCCTGCTCGACCCCCTGCCCCTTGGTCAGCATGACCGCGAAATTGAACTGGGCATAGCTGTCGCCGGCTTCCGCAGCCTTCTCCAGCCACTGGGCCGCCGCGGTCTCGTCCTTGGACACGCCCTGCCCCTGGGCATACATCGCGCCGACATTGTTCATCGCCAGCACGTTGCCGTTCTCGGCCGAGCGCAGATACCACGCGAACGCCACGGACCGGTCGGACTCAACCCCCTCGCCATTGGCGTAGAGCGCCCCCATCCAGGCCTGCGCATCGGCATCGCCGGCCTCGGCCAGCGGTTCCCAGATCTTGCGGGCGTCATCGAAGGCCCCTGCCTGATAGGCCGAGACCCCTTCGTCGACGGTAGCCATGTCCATCTCCCTGTCTTCGGAAAGAAAGCGGGCGGGGCGTGCCCGCCCGCAGCTCACGGGCTGGTATGCGGCGCCTTCTTGTACAGATAGACGCAGTCGAAGTTTTCGTCGGGCGGTCCCGCCGGCACCCCGTCCGTCCGCAGCCGGTCGAGAAAATAGGCCTGGACGTTGCGGGCGGCGGTATAGGTCAGCGCCTGCTTCCACAGCCAGGGATCGACGTCTTCGTCGATCCCGTGCGTCTCCACCAGCAGCCGCTTCGGGTCGTCGGCGACCCCCACATACCAGTCGCTGAAATCGCCCCCGAACTCTTTGATATAGGCGAGAATTTCGTACTTTATCTGTTGGACGCTGTAGACCATCTGCGCTCGTTTCGATTGCCGGCACCGGCGGACAGCGACGCGTCGTAGACCGGAGCGTTCCAGTACGTTTCGCTTGCCGTGAGCAGCCGGTCGACCAGGAATTGCTGGAACAGGCGCCCGCCGGGCCCGTCGAGAGACGGCGCATCGGTCGCCGCTTCCGTCGGATGGCTGGGCGTGCCCCATGCGGCACAGTCGTCGTGCACGGCCTGCGCCGTCGCGGCAGCCCACTCGACAGCGGCGGCCAGCGCCTGCTGCGCCGCGGGCGTAGACCCCAGGACCCGGTAGAGCGTGCTGTCGAACGCCGTCGGCTGCAGGATCGCCGCCGTGACCGCGTCTCCGCCGATCCCGATCATGAGGTTGGGGAACAGCCAGATCACCTTCTCGGCATCGGCGAAGGCACCCCCCGGCCGGCCATGGAGAACCCAGCCGCCGGCATCGGGGGCGACGTCACCCGCGAATGGATCGATCAGCGCCGGCCCGGCAAGCTTCCAGTTGGCCGCGCCTTCGATCCAGCGTGTCCGGCCCATCGCCAGGGCGCGCCCCGTCAGCAGCGACGCGCATGTGCCCAGACGCTCGGCCAGCGGCGGCGGATCGACGTCCAGATTGACGAAGACGAACGGTCCCCAGGTCGTCACATGGACCGGCAGCAGCCGGGTCGGGTCGACACCCAGATACTGGCCCATGGCCGGGGTCGAGTCGCCCAGTTCGTCGGCGCCGATCGCGGCGCGGTCGCGGCTGTGACCGCAGGAGGTGAAGGAGCATCTGGTCTTGCGGCCGGTCTGGCATTGCTGCGGAACGAACCGGCAGCCGCCGTGCTGGGCCTTGTTGAAGCGCCCGACGAGCGCACCGTCCTCGGCCCGCTGGACGTGGATTCCGTGATTGCCGACGGTGAACGGCAGCAGGTCTCCCGGATTGGGAATCTCGTCCACCGTGCCGATGCAGACCCAGGATCGGGTCCAGATCTTTTCGTCCTCGAGGTCCTGAAAGACCTTCGAGCGATAGGCGACCGGCGGCAGCAGGGTCGCGCGATCGTCCGTCGCGACGGCGGACACGTAGAGGGCCGGATCGGTGAGATCGAGCCCTTCGTCGAAATAGCCGAGATCCGGATGGTGAACGGCGGAAAACCGAGTGTTCGCGCGCATCGTTTCGGTTCCACGAAGAGAGAAGTGTGCGTCGCCGGTCGGAGGCAGAGACCGGCGACGCACGGGCAATGAAGCAGTGCGGCTACTTGCGCTGCTTGTTCATGGGCGGATCGTAATCCGCACGACCGCGGTGCACATATGCCGCCGCAGGTGGTGGCGGCAACGGTCCATCCTGCATGAACCTGTTCACGACGTTTCCGACCAGCTTCGAGATGTTGTTGTCGCCATTGTTCCACGGCAGGGCGCCGCAGAAGGCGATCGAGCTGAAGGCGAAGCAGGCGCCGCCGTTCGGCGTCTCGTGATAGGCGATGTCGGAGCGGACCCGCGGGTGCTGGGTCCCGTCGATGCCCTGCTGGCTGAAGCCGTAGTCCTCCATGACCAGCAGATAGGCTTCCGTGTGACGGCCCGCCGAGGTGGCGACCACCAGGGTGTGCGGCGGCGAGCCGAGAAGGGTGTCGACGATGTCGAGCTCGGTTCCCGCGGCACCGCCGCCGACCAAGCCGAAATTGCCGAGCTTCTCGTCGTAGCCGATGCCCTCGAAGGCCCAGGCGACGCGCTCGTCGTTGCTCTCTTCCGTACGCGAATAGTACGTCGAGATGTCGAAGCCTTCCGACGACATGCCGGTGCCGGCGACCGAGTGCAGGTAACGGCCGCGATAGCGCCACATGCCGCCCAGCTCGCCGGTGCCCTGGTGATAGTACTCACCAGGATCGGCACGCCAGGTGCGGATACCGGATTCGCAGCGCCGCATCTCGGTGATGACGCCCCGGCCCAGCCCGTCATAGGCGGGATGGTAGGAGTGGACCCAGTACCACGCGTCCGCGCCCATATACATGAGCCGCCCGCCGCGCTGGGTGTAGTTGTGCAGCGCATCGAGCTGCGGCCCGCTGTTATGCTCGGGATGCGAGCCGGTGATGACGACGTTGTAGTTCTCCAGCCGGGCGAGACCGTCATAGGTGACGTCCTCGTCGGTGATGACGTCGTAGGCGTAGCCCATCTTCTCCAGCCAGTAGACCAGATGCAGGTCGGCCGGGTACTGCCAGGGCGACTGCGACAGGAAGTGGTCGTATTTGGGCCGGATGCTGAGGATCGGGCGCAGCCGGGACGACAGGCAGAGACCACTGCCGTCGGTATGGGTGTCGTAGATCGACCCGCCATACTCGCGATGCTCCGACAGGAACATGTTCTGCTGCTGCATGATCGGCACGCGATAGACCAGCAGCTCGGCGCCGCCGGCGTTGTTGGCCAGATGCTCGTTCGCATAGGCCATGTAGCTGATCGTCGGCACCATGAAGGCGATCTTCGACTGTTCCTCGCCGACGCGCGGGACCACCCAGAACGGGATGTAGTCCTCGTCGCCGTCCGCCGAGGTTAGCTTGGCCGCATAGCACTTGCTCGAGGTTCCCTCGGGCACGTCCCATTCGAAGCTCACCGCCCAGCGCGCGTCGTCGACGTCGTCGTCATGGAAATGGATCGCCCCGTACTGCTCGGGCGCCGACTTCCAGTCGAAGACATGGCCGTTGAAGTTGTGGCCGGTCATCGCGCGGGTCGGGCAGTTCACGATCTGCGCGTGGAACAGGTAGGGACCCGTGTCCTTGCCCATGATCGTGTTGATGCCGTCGGAGAAGTCCCACGCCGCGACGATACAGGCCGAGAGACGGTCGCTCGGGCCGGAATTGCGCCGCTCGGTGAGACCCGTCTGGCCGCCGAGCTTCATCGTCTCGATGTCGAGCCGCGAGAGCGCCTTGCTGCAGATCCGCGGGCTGTCGATCTTGCCGTTGTAGTGGCCGGCGATGATGGTCCCGGCCGGTACGGAGGCCTTGGCCTGCGGGCTCGAATCGAGGCCGCCGCAATAGCCGGCGATCACCGTCGGGGTGCCGTCCACATAGGCGAGCTTGGTCGAGACCTTCTTGGTGACCGGGGGAATCTCCGGGTCGAGCGCGTACTGAATCTGCGGCTCGTGATAGAGGATCGCCTCGCCGGTCTCGGCATCGTAGCTAGCGGCGACGAAGTGCCACGCATGGTCGCGCACCTGGACGCCGGTAGTGATCTTCTCGTCGTTGATGCGCAGCTCGACGCAACCGTCCTCGTTGAGGAACAGGCCATAGCCCTTGCCGTCGCACCATTTGGTGACCAGGCCCTGGGCGCCGTGCTTCCAGTACTTGGGATGGGTCTTCGGCGCGGTCGGCCAGATCCAGCACTGCAGCGTGAAGCTTTCGATCTTGAACTGCGGCTTGTCGGCGACGAAGCCGTAGGACCCGCTGTAGATGACCTGCTTCATGCCCGGATAGGTGCCGTCGCAGGACGCCCCGATCTTCTCCTCGATAAGGCCCGGACCGCGCGGATTGGTGTCGCCGTGGATCATCTTCACGATCTCGGCCTTGTATTCCTTCGGTCCGTCGCAATTGACGTAAAACTTGATCTTGTCGCCCGGATGCACGCCGAACTTGTCGGCGTAACCGGTGATCCGCATCCAACTCATCGGTCAGTCACTCCCCTTGATCCTCTGGCCGTGGACGGCGCCGTCGCGTAGTGCGGCGGTCGGCTCAGGCCCACTGGTCGTCGTGTCGCTTCCAGCCCTGGCGGAAATGCTCGGGGAAACCGTCGGTTTCCGGCATCTCATCGAGCCGCATCAGGAAGATGTCGTGCTGCGGATCCTGTTCGTTGTCGTAGACCTTGTCGGTCACGAACTCCGGCGGCACGCCGCGGATGCCGGCGAGGCGGGCGATCCGCCATTCCTTCTCGACCTTCGTGCAGACGACCACGAGCTTTCCGGCCGGCGGCTTCGCACGCATGCGGATCAGGACGCGGTTGAGCTGGAAGTCCTCGTGGATGCCGCCGGTGACGACGGTGGTGTCACCCGGCGTCGCGCATTTGAGGATCGAGCAGCCGGCGACGCCCTTCATGGAGTCGATGCATTCCTTGTGGATCTTCTCCATCCGCTGGCCGTCTGGGGTATTCCGTCTCGGTATCGGGATCATCCTTCGCCCTCCAAAGTCTTTCGTTGTTGGCTGATCGTCCGGCCGGCGCCGTCCGCTCAGATCGTCAGATGCCGTTCGACGAGCTCGTCGGTGAGCGCGGCGATCGGGCCGGTTTCGACGACGCGACCGTTTTCCAGGACCGCGAAGTAGTCGGAGAGTTCGCGTGCGACCTTGATGTGCTGTTCGGTCAGGATCAGGGTCAGCCCGATCTCCTTGTTGAGCCGCCGCAAGGTGAGTTCGATCTCCTTGACGATGTTGGGCTGGATGCCCTCGGTCGGCTCGTCGAGCAGAAGCACCTTGGGATCGGTGGCAAGGGCCCGCGCGATGGCGAGTTGCTGCTGCTGCCCGCCGGACAGATGGCCGGCGCGCTTATCGAGATTCTCGGCAAGGTAGGGGAACAGCTCGAGGCAGAGCGGCGGCACGCCGTGGGCGGCGTCGTTGCTCGCGAAGGTGCCGAGCTGGATGTTCTCGCGGACGGTGAACTTGCCGAGAATGCCGCGGCCCTGCGGGATGTAGCCCACCCCGGCGATCGCCCGCTCATAGGTCGGCTGGCTGGTGGCATCCTGGCCGGCGATCGACAGCTTGCCGGTGATCCGGGTGGTGAGGCCCATGATCGTCCGCATCAGCGTGGTCTTGCCGACGCCGTTCTTGCCGAGAACGCAAAAGCACGACCCTTCCGGCACCGACAGGTCGACGTTCTGGAGGATCGGCGTCTTGCCGTAGAACGACGTGACGTCCTGGAGCTCAAGCATCATGGCCGTTGCCCTCCGATCCCAGATAGACCTCGCGGACGCGGGAGTTGACCTCGATCTCCTTCATCGGCCCCTCGGCCAGGAGCTTGCCCAGATGCATGACGGTGACGACGTCGGCGATCTCGCGGACGAAGGACATGTCGTGCTCCACCACCACCAGGGTGTGATTCCCCTTCAGGCGGCCGAAGATCTCGGACGTCTTGTGCTTCTCGTGCTCGGTCATGCCGGCGGTCGGCTCGTCCATCAGCAGGAGCTTGGGGTTCTGCATCAGCACCATGCCGATCTCGAGCCACTGGGTTTCGCCGTGCGACAGGAAGCCCGCCTGCGTACCGAGGCGCGGCCCTAGCCCGACGAGGTCGACGATCTGATCGAAGTTCCGGCTGTCGCCGGACCGGCCGAACCAGCGCATGTTGGCGAACGGGTTGGGGCTGCGATTGTCCGCGACCTCGAGATTTTCCCTCACCGTGAGCTCGCGAAACACGGCCGGGACCTGGAACTTGCGACCGACGCCGAGGCGCGCGATCTCATGCTCCTTCATGCCGGTGATATCGCGGCCGTCGAAGACGATCTTCCCGCCCGAGAGCTTCTGGCGCCCGGTGATGAGGTCCATCGTCGTCGACTTGCCGGCACCGTTCGGACCGAGCAGGCATCGCAGCTCGCCTTCGATGACGTCGAAGCTGAAGGATTCGACGACGGTGAAGTCGTCATAGGCCTTGGTAACACCGTGGAGTTCGAGCATGCCCATCGCTGCCCTCCTATTCCGCCGCGCGGGCAGGGTTGCTGGACATCGAGTCCGAGCGGCGCCGTCCGATCGGCACGTAGCCGAGGCCGGTTTCGATCAGTCCGGCGATCCCCTTGGGGAGGAAGCGAACGACGAGGATGAACAGCCCGCCGATGATCAGGAGCCAGGTGCTCTGGAACGCATCGCCGACATAGCTCTGCATGCCGTTGACCAGGAAAGCGCCGATCATCGCGCCCATCAGCGACAGCCGTCCGCCGACCGCAGCCCAGATCACCATGGCGATGCTGAACTGAACCTCGAGCAGGACCGGCGAGACGTACTGGGTCAGCATCACCCAGGTGATGCCCGCGATCGCGGCGATGAAGCCCGACATCGCGAAGATGACGACCTGATAGAACGCGACGTTGTAGCCCACGAAGCGGACGCGCTCGGCGTCATCGCGGATCGCCTGGATGATCAGGCCGAACTTGCTTTGCAGCACCAGCTTCGATGCCAGCACCACGAAAGCGAGCAGGCCCAGCGCCACCCAGTAGGTGATCGGCGAGTAAGGGTCGAACGAAACCCCGAGCCAGTCGAACGGAAGGGGCGGCGATATCCCGTTGAACCCGGCCGTGAAGGGCTGCATGTCGTAGGCCATGCTGTACCAGGCGGCGAGCATGGCCAGGGTCATGATCGCCACGAAAGCGCCGGCGACCCGCGCCTGGAACATCAGGGCGCCGAAGATCACGAAGAACACCGTGGGCACGGCGAGCGCCAGCAGCAGGCCGACCTCGGTATTCCAGAACGGCACCCACAGCCCCGGCAGCTCGCTGAGCTCGTTGGTCAGCATGAAGCTGGGGATCGGATTGCTTTCCGGGTCCTGGAACTGCATCTGCATGGTCATGCCCATGCCGTAGGCAGCCAGCCCGAAGGCGATCCCCTGACCGAGGCTTAGAATACCCCCGAAGCCCCATACGAGACTGACGGAGACCGCCAGCATCGCCAGCACCGCGTAGCGCGAGAACTGGTTGAGGGTGAAGGGGTCGATGAACGTCGGCAAAAAAGCCAGACCAACGAAAACGACCAGGTAAGACAGCCACTGCGCTGTCTTGTTGTGATAGATGTTCTGCGACTCCATCGGTCCACCGAATGCGAGATCAGCGCCGCGTCATCGCTTCCGAAATCAGGCCCTGCGGCCGGAAACGGAGGAAGACGACGATCAGCGTGAAGAGGACGAAGCGCGCGAAGGTATCGTTGGTGAAGTAGGAGAAGACGGACCCCATCTCTCCCATCAGCCCGGCACTGAACACGCTGCCGATGAGCTGTCCGCCACCCACGACGACCACCAGGAATGCCTCGACGATGTAGCCGCTCCCCATATCGGGGAAGAGGCTCTTGAAGGCCCCGAACAGGGCACCGGCGACACCCGCCACACCGGCCCCGTACGCGAACGTGATGCTGTAGACCTGATTGGCATTGATGCCGAACGAGGCAGCCATCTCCTTGTTCTGCATCACCGCGCGGATTCGGACGCCGGTGACGGTGCGGAACAGGATCCACCAGGTCAGGAGAACCATCAGGCCGGAAACGACGATGATGAAGACGCGGAGCCAGGCCAGATTGATGAAGCCGATCTGCATGGCCGAATCCAGCCATGTGGGGACGCCCACATATTGCGGCTCGCCGCCGAATACCAGACGCACCCCCTGGATCAGCACCAGGGATACGCCCCAGGTGGCGAGCAGGGTGTCGAGCGGTCTCTGATAGAGATGTCTTATCAGGACCTTCTCGATCACCCACCCGAAGCCGGCGACGATGAAGAACGCGGCCGGCAGGCATAGCAGGAACGGGAAACCGAGGTAGGACTGGAGGACGTAAGTCGAGTACGCCCCCAACATGATGAACTCGCCATGGGCCATGTTGATGACGCCCATGGTGCCGTAGATGATCGTCAGGCCGAGAGCGGCAACCAGCCAGATGCTGGCGATGCTGAGCCCGACGATCAGCGCGTTCAGGAACGGTTCGAGCGCGAACGGTGTCCAGAAGTCATGGACGCTCATGTCCCCACAGTCCTCCTTCGGTTTCCGCGAGAGGTGTCTTCAGCCGCTAGAGGACGTTCTTGAGCACCTTGCCATCTTCCGTGTGCAGCCCGTCGGCCTTGCAGACGCCGCGCTCCGGGTAGATCGAGAACGGGTCCGGGGCCACGTGCTCGTCGGCGGCCTTGACGATCTTGAACTGACCGTCCGACTGGCACTGGCCGATCTTCGGCTTGAGCCACGCGTTGAAGTTGTCGGGGTCGATCCAGATCAGCCCTTCCGGCGAAATGTCGTCCTCGATGCGGATTCCGCCCGACACGTCGCGGATCAGGCGCGGGGTGACGCCGTCCCAGCCCGCCTGCTCGATCGCCTTTTCCAGCCCGTACTTCCAGGCATAGACCGACAGGTAGGTCTCTTCCATGTTGTAGTGGGTGACGCCGCCGGTGCCGTACTTGCTGCCCAGATAGTTCTCGACGAACTTCTGGTTGGTCGGGTTGTCGAGGGTCTGGAAGTACGGCGCGGACAGGAAGTGGCCGGCTCCGAACTCGGCGCCCATCGCCCGGATCTCGATCTCACCGGTGGTGAGAGCGGCGATCGGCATGGTGTCGACGTTGAAGCCTTCCTGCTTGAACTGCTTGTGCAGCGCGATGTCGGAGTCGCCGACCACCGTGGAGAAGATGAAGTCGGGTTCCTGCTGCCGGACCTTGTTGAAGATCGGCGTGAACTCGGAACCACCCAGCGGCACGTAGTCCTCGCCGACGACCTCGCCGCCGACGCGCTCCAGCCAAACCTTGGCGTTCTTGTTCGACTCCTTGGGCCAGATGTAGTTCGACCCGATCAGGTAGACCTTCGGGCCGAAGTTCTCGACCATGAACGGAATCAGATCGTAGGAGTGCTGGTTGGCGAGCGGTCCGGTGCAGATGACGTTCTGCATGCACTCGCGGCCTTCGTAGCAGGTCGGGTAGTAGAACAGGTGATCGCGGGCGAACACGATCGGCATCACCGCGCGCCGACTGGCCGAGGTGTAGCCGCCGAACACGGAGACGACGCGATCGCGAAGGATCAGCTCGCTGATCTTCTCGGAATAGACCTTGATGTCGGACTTGGCATCGACGACCACCGGCTCGATCGGCGTGCCCATCACACCGCCGTTCTTGTTGATCTCCTCGATCGCGTAGAGGACGACGTTGGTCGAGTCGTTCTCGACGACGGCGAGGTTGCCCGTCTGGGAAAACAGCACACCGACCTTGATCGGCTCGCCTTCCTTGACCCAGGCCGGCGCACCCCATGCCTGGTTCAGGTTCTTGACGAAGATGTGCGGGAAACCCGCGGCGGCGGTGGCCGTTACGGCGGCGCCGCCCTTCAGGACACTTCTTCTCGTGATCGACATGGCCCTACTCCCGTGCTCGTTAACCGTCTATCGGCAGGCGACCTTGATCGGCCTGTTTCCTGTGAGTAATTTTTTATGCATCCAAGTTCTATGCCATGCTCAGAATATTCCTACAAGGAAAAACTTTTTCCTCTCATTCTTAAAATTGCCTGGAATCCTGCGGCCAAGCAAGCGCCAATGCCGCCCAATCATTGGGCATGAGGCACTTGATTCATGGGCATCCCCGCCACATCTCGCTGGAGAACAGCCGCAGCCCATGAGTCAGCGGCTAAAGAGCGATGTTTCCCGCCTAGAGTTTAGGCAACCTATATTCCTACTACTCAACGCATGATCCGGCGACAGGCCTGGACCACGCGCATTCCGGGTACGCGCTGGATGGAAGGAGATGCTATCTTCTAAGGCAGTGATGCCCGCGCCGTGTGCCGGCTGGACCAAGCTGGCGGCAGAGCCCCGGGCCATGCACAAAGCAAAGACGAGCCTGCGGAGCGACGCCGGCCGTTTACCGAGGAGAAACGACGATCAACGCGCAAGCCAGACAGGAAATCTCCCACGTCGAACCCGCCCTCCCCGGCAACACAGGGGACCTGCGGAGCCTCGAAGTGGCGATCGGAAAGCAGGTTCGGGAGTTCCGGCTGCGCCTCCGGATGACGGTAGCGGAGCTGGCGCGCATGTCCGGACTGTCCTCGGGGATGCTGTCCAAGATCGAGAACGGTCAGACGGCGCCGTCTCTCGCGACGCTGCATGCGCTGTCCGCAGCGCTGAACGTTCCCGTGACGGCTCTGTTCCGTCACTTCGAGGAACGCCATGACGCCGCTCACGTGAAGGCCGGCGAAGGCCTGCCCATCGAGCGTCGGGGCAGCCGCAGTGGCCATGTCTATCAGCTTCTCGGCCATTCGATCGGCCACCAGCAGCGCGTAGAGCCGTTTCTGATCACCCTGACCGAAAGCTCGGAGGTCTTCCCGCTGTTCGAGCATGAGGGAATCGAGTTCATCTACATGCTCGAAGGTCAGATCGACTACCACCATGCCGGTAAGACCTACCGTCTGGTGCCCGGCGACTCCCTGTTCTTCGATTCCGCGGCGGCGCATGGACCGGAGAACCTGATCGAACTGCCGATCAAGTTCCTCTCGGTCATCGTCCACCCGCAGGAATAGCAGGGCCGGCGATCGGGTCCTCCGGCTCAGCCGGACGACCCGCGGCGACGCCTGGGCCGACATGGCGGCCCCGAGTCAGCAATCGAGCGTGTTGGCCCGTTCCCAGGGGCTCAACGCGGCGGTATAGCTGCGCCATTCCGTGGTCTTCAGCTTGATGTAGCTGTCCACCAGATCCGTCCCCAGCCCTTCGCGGACGACGCTGCTCTTTTCCAGAAGCCTCAGTGCATCGAGCAGGTTGAGCGGCAGCTTTTTGACGCCCTTCAGCTTCGCCCCTTCCGCATACATGTCGATATCGAGCCGCTTTCCGGGATCGCGATTGTTGGCGATACCGTCCAGCCCCGCGGCGAGAACCGCCGCCGGCGACAGATACGGGTTGGTAGCCCCGTCCATGAGGCGCAACTCGAAACGGCCGGCATCCGGAATGCGGACCATGTGAGTGCGGTTGTTGCCACCGTAGGTCACCGTGTTCGGCGACCAGGTCGCACCGGACAAGGTCACCGACCCGTTGATCCGCTTGTAGCTGTTGATCGTCGGGTTGAAGAGTGCGCAGAGCGCCGGCGCACTGTGCAGGACGCCGCCCAGAAACTTGTAGGCGAGGTCCGACATGCCGAGTTCACCCGACGGGTCCGCGAACAGGTTGGTTTTCCCGTCCGGACTCCAGAACGAGACGTGGGTGTGGCAGCCGTTACCGGTCAAATTAGGGAACGGTTTCGGCATGAAAGTCGCGCGGAGCCCGTGCTTCTCGGCAATCGCCTTGACCATGTACTTGAAGAAGACGTGTCGATCGGCGGTCTTCAGGGCGTCATCGTAGTCCCAGTTCATCTCGAACTGGCCGTTGGCGTCCTCATGGTCGTTCTGATACGGCCCCCACCCCAGCTCGACCATGCTGTCGCAGATTTCGCTGACGACGTCGTAGCGGCGCATCAGGGCCTGCTGGTCGTAACAGGGCTTAGGCTGGCAGTCATCGGGATCGGAGATCGATTCGCCGTCGCGGGAAATCAGAAAATACTCGCACTCGACGCCGGTCTTCATCCGGTAGCCGGCTTCGCCCGCCCGCGCCAGCTGCGCCTTCAGCGCCACGCGAGGCGATGCAGCGACCGGCGCACCATCCATATATAAGTCGGCAGCCAGCCACCCCACTTCCGGTTTCCACGGCAATTGGATCAGGCTGTCCGGGTCCGGCATGCCGAACATGTCCGGATGAGCCGGCGTCATGTCGAGCCATGCGGCGAACCCCGCAAAACCCGCACCTGCTTCCTGCATGTCGCCGATCGCTCGCGCCGGCACCAACTTGGCCCGAAGCACGCCGAACAGGTCGACAAAACTGATCAGGAAATAACGGATGCCCTTTTCGTCAGCGACCTTCGACAGATCGGTGGTCATACCTTAGTCCCTTTCGCACGGATCGCTGACCCCCCTCTCCCTGGTTCAGCTTCCTGGAATCCACGTCGTGCCGGCGAGCGGGAGGCGGGCCATGGCGGCGGCCTCGACCGTCAGCGCGGCGAGATCTTCGGGTTCGAGATTGAGCAGATGTGACTTGCCGCAGGCCCGGGCGATGGTCTGCATCTCCATCACCATCACCGACAGGAAGTTCCTGAGGCGCCGCGCGCCGCGCTCGGGATCGAGCCGCGCTTCCAGCGCCGGGTCCTGGGTGGTGACGCCGACCGGGCATTTGCCGGTGTGGCAGTGATGGCAGAAGCCGGGGCGGGTCCCCAACGCCTCGTAGTCGGATTCGTAGGCCGGCCTGTTGCAACCGAGCGCGATCAGCGCTGCGGTGCCGATGGAGACCGCGTCGGCACCGAGCGCCAGCGCCTTGGCCGCATCGGCCCCGTTGCGGATGCCGCCCGAGACGATGAGCTGCACCTTCCGGTGCATGTCCATCTCGCGAAGCTGCTCGGCAGCGAGGCGGACGGCCGGCAAGGTCGGGATGCCCACATGCTCGATGAAGACGTGCTGGGTCGCGGCGGTGCCGCCCTGCATGCCGTCGAGGACGATCACGTCGGCCCCGGACTTCACGGCGAGCGCGGTGTCGTATTGCGTCCGGGTGGCGCCGATCTTGATGTAGATCGGCTTCTCCCAGTCGGTGATTTCCCGGATCTCCTGGATCTTGATCGCGAGGTCGTCCGGCCCGGTCCAGTCGGGATGGCGCGAGGCGCTCCTCTGGTCGACGCCTGGCGGCAGGTCGCGCATCTTCGCCACCCGCGGGTTCATCTTGAGGCCCAGCAGCATGCCGCCGCCGCCGGGCTTAGCCCCCTGGCCGACGACGATCTCGATCGCGTCCGCCCGGCGTAGGTCGTCCGGATTGAGGCCGTAGCGCGACGGGAGAACCTGATAGACCAGGGTGGACGAGCTCGACCGCTCCTCCTCGCTCATGCCGCCGTCGCCGGTGGTGCTGGTCGTGCCCATCGCCGTCGCCGCCTTGCCGATCGCCGTCTTCGCGTGCGGCCCGAGCGAGCCGAAGCTCATCCCGGCGATGGTCACCGGAATCTTGAGATGAAGCGGCTTCTTCGCGAAGCGCGTGCCCAGCACGACGTCGGTGTCGCACCGCTCGCGATAGCCTTCGAGCGGATAGCGCGACATCGACGCGCCCAGGAAGACCAGGTCGTCGAAACTCGGCAGCCGGCGCTTGGCGCCGAAGCCGCGGATATCGTAGATGCCCTCGTCCGACGCCCGCTGGATCTCATGGATGACCTCGGGCGGAAACGTCGCCGAAGCGCGCAGGCTGCGTGGATCGACAGTCACGATGACCTCTTGTCCCTTCTCATGGGGTTGCAGCGCGGCGCGATCTCCTCACCGCCTTTCCGGCGCCTAGCCGGGAGGCCGGCCGGCGACGCATCGGGCCGCCGCTGGGATGACCTTGTGACGCCGCCCATCAGTACGCGTCGGCGTGATCGACGTGGAAATGGTAGAGCTTGCGGGCGGAACCGAACCGCTTGAAGGACGCCGGGTCGACATCGACCTCGGCGCGCGCGAGCAGCTCGCCCAGCGCAGCGCGATGCTCCTCTGTCATCTCCTTTTCTTCGCAGTCCGCGCCGAGGCTGGCGACGTTTCCGCGAACGTAGATTTCAGCCTCGTAGAGCGAGGACCCGAGATCCTCGTCGGCGTCGCCCAGGACAACCAGACGTCCGCTCTGCCCCATGAAGGCGCTCATATGGCCGACCGAGCCCAGAACGACGATGTCGACTCCCTTCATCGAAATGCCGCAGCGCGAACTCGCGTCGCCTTCGATGATGACCAGCCCGCCATGGCCCGACGCCGCCGCAGACTCGGAAGCATTGCCTTTGACCCGGATGGTGCCCGACATGATGTTCTCGCCGACCCCCCAGCCACACTGGCCGTTGATGACGATCGACGCTTCCTTGTTCATGCCGCCGCAGTAGTAGCCGACGTGACCGTCGATCTCGATCGTCACCGGGACCTCCAGCCCGACGGCGAGCGCATGCTTGCCGCGCGGGTTCCGGGCCTTCCAGTGGGTCTGGTTGGTGTCCGGCTTGAGGTCGTGGAGAGCCTGGTTCAGTTCCCGGATCGAGACGCTGTCGAGATCGATCTCAGTCACGCGGCGTTCTCCAGGTGCCAGGTGTAGACACGCTCGGGCTTCGGCTCCCACACCACCGCGCCGTCGACGCCGGGCAGGTGGGCGAGCGAGCGGTATTCGGACGCCATCGCCACCCAATCGTCGGTCTCGGCCAGCACCGCCGGCTTGGCGGCGATGCCGTCGCGGATCACCGCGAAGCCGTCGCGGGTGCCGACCGTGAACGTATAGAAGCCGTCGAGATCGCTGAGACCCGCCTCCAGCGCTTCGCCGAGGGTGGCCCCTTCCGACATGCGATAGGCGAAGTAGCGCGCGGCGACCTCGCTGTCGTTGTCGGTCTCGAAGTTCATGCCGCGGCGGCGCAGCCAGCGGCGCAGCTCGTTGTGATTGGACAGCGAGCCGTTGTGCACCAGGCAGATGTCGTCGCCGGCGTTGAACGGATGCGCGTGCTCGGTGGTCACCGCGCTCTCCGTCGCCATGCGGGTGTGGCCGATGCCGTGGCTGCCGGACATGCCGGCGATGCCGAAGCGATCGCTGACCTCGATCGGCAGGCCGATATCCTTGAAGATCTCCATCCGCTGGCCGATCGCGACGATGCGCACCTCGGGATGGTTCCGTCGCAGCCACAGGTCGACTTCGGGCTCCGGCCCGTCGGTGACGACTACTGCGTGGTTGGCGCGGGACATGATCGTCGCGGTCGCGCCCAGCGCGTCGGCGAGATCGATCGCCAGCGCCTGCCACGGATAACCGCGATCGTGGTGCGACAGAGTGAACTTGACCCGGCCCTCACCGGCCGAGGACGAATAGATCGCCAATCCGCTGCTGTCGGGGCCGCGATCGGTCATGCCGATCAGCATGTCGCGCAGCCACCCGCCAAGCTGTGGCTCCAGGGATCGGTTCTTCAGAAACAGGCCGACAATTCCGCACATGGGACGCTTCCAACCGCTTTCCGAGCCGTCATGCTCGTTGGCGAGAATCTAGCGAAGGGCCCGGCGACAATCAATGGGAATAAACAAAATTTACTCCCAGTAATTATTGATCCTCGCTCCTGACATGCGCCATGACCGACAGGAAGCGGATCGGCAGCTCGATCAGGTTTTCCGGCCCATGGGCCGCATCGGAGTCGAAAAACAAGGAATCTCCTGGGCCCAGCGGGTAAGTGGACCCGTTGTGGTGGTAGTCCATCCGCCCTTCCAGGACATAGATGAACTCGACCCCCTCATGCTGGAACAGGGGGAACACTTCCGATTCCTCGGTCAGGGTGATCATGTAGGGCTCGACCGACAGAGCCCGCCCCAAGGTATGCCCGAGAAGCTGATAGATGTGGCCGGCGCGGGTGCCGCGGCGCTCGATGTTCAGGCCGGCACCGCTTTTCACCAGCGTCACGTCGCGCTGTTCCTCGAATTTGCGGAAGAACGACGTCACCGGAACGCGAAGCGCCGTCGACAGCGACTGAAGCGTCGCCAGAGACGGCGAAGTGAGACCGTTCTCGATCTTCGACAGCATGCCCGACGAGAGCCCGGCCAGCTTGGCGAGTTCGTTTACCGTCATGTCGAGTTTGCGGCGGAACTGCCGTACCTGCCGGCCTATCGAGAGTTCCAGCCGGTTGTCGTTGTCGTGGGTCGTATCGGGAGTCTGCTCGTCATCCATCGCCCGTCCTCCCTGTCGCCGGGGTGACTTCCGCTGCAAGGCGACGGAGCGCGAGCACCCCGACCGGAGCGCCGCGATACTCTGCCGCCGCATCGACAAGGCACCGCCAGAAATAGCCGGCGGAGGCGCTGTCGAAGAACAGATGCAAAGCGAATACGGACCCAAGATCGGCGCGCACGACGACCGCGTTCAACCGCGCGACCGACGTTTGCGCGACACAGCCCTCGGGAAACTTTTTGGAACGCAGGTCAACACCACACAGCTTGGCCATGCAGGAGGGCGCATGCCGGCCGGTCATGGTGAGCCAGGCGCTGCCGTCGCTCCGCGGCACCGGGTAGACGCCCGACGGCTTGGCTTCCCCAAGGGCGGCAAGCAAGCCGTCGAAGGTATCGGCGGCACCGTCCAGCGATCCGGTCAGCAGCAACTCGGTGTCCGCGAGGCGAGCTGCGAAGCCGCCGCCGGCCAGACTTCCTGCCCGGTTGTTGGCCTCCGGGACGGCGATTCCCTGCTCGCGGAGCCAAGCGAGAGCATGCCAGCCCTTGAAGCCGGTCCTGGAGAGCAGGCTGAGATCGGCGAGGCCGAGTTCGCGCGCCGTTTCGGCCTCTGCCTCCGGCGTACGCCCATAAGTCGCGACCCCCGCGCCGCCGCCCAAGGGCATGTGCGTGGCCCCGGCGGCCAGATGCTCCCGATAGAGGGGGCTTCGCCGGGCGAAGTCGGTGGGACCTCCGGCTGGCTGAGCCGTATCGGTGGAAGGAGTCATAAGGCTTGCCGGTCTCCCTCCGGATCGTAGAAAGGCGGCTTGACGACGCGTGCAGTCACCAACCGTCCGTCGGTCAGCTTGATGGAAATGGCGGTCCCCTCCTCGGCCTGGTCGGGCGCCACATAGGCGAGGCCGACGATCTTGCCGAGAACCGGCGACAGGGCGACCGAGGTGACCCGGCCGGTGATCGTGTCGTCGCGGACCACCAGGTGGCATTCCTCGGGAAGCGGATCGTCCTTCGCCATCTCGAAGCCGACCAGCAGACGTTGCGGGGGACGCGCCCGCTGAATGGCGACCGAGCGGGCGCCGACGAAATAGGGCTTCTTGACGGACACCGCCCAGCCCATCCCGGCCTCGTCCGGGAAAGTGAGGCCGTCGGTGTCCTGGCCGATGATGATGTGGCCCTTCTCCAGCCGCAGCAGCCGCTGGGCCTCGACGCCGAAGGGGCGGATACCGTGCGCGGCGCCGGCCTCCATCAGGGCGTCCCACAGCGCCTCGCCGCAGGAGGCGGGAACGTGGATTTCGTAACCCAGCTCGCCGACGAAACCGACCCGCAGCAGCCGGGCCGGCAAGCCGGCGACCAGGCCCTCGCGCACCCCCATATAGGGGCAGGCATCGGCACTCAAATCGACGTCGGCGGCGATCGCCGCGAGCACGTCGCGGGATTTCGGCCCGGCGATGTTCACCGCCGCATAGGCCGCGGTGACGTTGGCGATATCCACCTTGAGGCGCCACTGGGCGTTGTACCAGAGCATCTGCCGGTAGACGCTGTCCGAGGTCGAGGTCGTCGTGGTGACGTAGAAGTGCTCGTCACCGAACCGGCAGGCCACCCCATCATCGATGATGACCCCGCCGATATCGGTCGCGAGCACATAGCGGGCGCGCCCCACCGGCTGCTTCAGGTAGGCGAAGGTGTAGAAGCGGTTCATGAACTCCGCCGCTTCGGGCCCGCGGATGTCGATGCCGCCCAGCGTCGACACGTCGATCAGCCCGACATTCTCGCGCACCGCCATGACCTCGGCATGGATCGCCGCATCGCGGTCGCCAGGAGTCCCGTAATAGGCCGGCCGCATCCAGGCGCCGGCCGGCATCATCCGGGCAGCGAGCGCGACATGGCGATGATGCATCGCCGTCAACCGCACCGGCTGGAAGGCCCGTCCGGCGAGATGACCGATCTTCTCCGGCCCCACGGGCGGCCTGACCGTGGTCACCCCTGCCCCGTCGACCGTCGTCCCGGCGGCACGGGAGAGAATCCGCGCCGCGGTGAGGGCGGAATGCCGCCCCTGCGACGGCCCCATGCCGACCGTTGAGAAACGCTTCACCAGCTCGATACCGTCGTAGCCTTCGGCATAGGAGGACAGGATGTCCTTCACCTGCAGGTCTTCGTCGAAATCGATGAAGTCCTTGCCCTCCGCATGCGGGAAGATCGGCCAGGGCGCGCCTTCGCCTGCTGGTGCCGACTGCGGGCGTTCGGATGACTTGGCGTCCAGACCGATTGCCGCCGCGGCCGCCGAGCCGGCGCGGGTGCCGTCGGCGATGGTCGATTCCAGGCCGAAGATGCCGTCCACGCTGCCGGCAGCGAACACTGTCTCAGGCAGGCCCGCCACGCGGAACATCTGGGCATCGTCGTCATAGCGCAGTCGGGCGCCGGTCTGGCAGAGAAGCTGCGCTGCCGGATGATGACCGACCGTCGTGACGATGAGATCGCAGGCGAACCGGTCGATGCTGGTACCGAGCCGGCCATCGGCCGACAGACGCGCGACCTCCGCGCCGCCGACGCCGGCCCCGCCACGACCCGGAACCGCAGCACGGACGGCAGCCCCGGCGATCACCGGGAAATGGGTATCGCCCGGCGCCGCCGGCGGGTCCTGCCTCAGGTCTGCGAGACAGGCGATCTCCACGCCTGCATCGCGAAGATCGAGGGCGACTTCGTAGCCTTCCGCGCCGGATGTCACGATCACGGCGCGACTGCCGGGCTTGACGCCGTAGAGGCGGATCAGACGCTGGGCCGCCGAGCCCAGCATGACGCCCGGCAGATCGTTGTTGCGGAACACGGCCGGCTGGCCGTCGCAGCCTGCCGCCATGACGACGGCGCGGGCGCGAAGTTTGCTGAGACGGTTCTCGCGGATCAAAGCGAGCCAGTTGTCCTCGAACCAGCCGTTGCAGACTGTGTCGGTCATGACCGAGAGCGTCGGATAGGCGGCCACCGACGCTTCGAGCGCACGGAGGCGGCTGCCATCCGGATCTTCGCGGCCCCAGGCCAGTGCGCCACCGAGATAGGGATTCTCGTCGATCAGCAGAACCTCGGCACCCGCCTTGGCAGCGGCGACGGCGGCGGCTATGCCGGCCGGCCCGGCACCGATGACGGCGACGTCGGCGAACAGGTACTGCTTGTCGAAGGGGCCGTGGGGGGTATGGACGTCGACCGTTCCCAGGCCGGCCATCCGCCGCAGCACGCGCTCCCAATAGGCCCAGCTCCCCTTCGGCTTGAAGAAGGCCTTGTAGTAGAAACCTGCCGGCATGAACCTGCCGAGCTTGTCGAGCGCCGCGCCGAAATCGCGTTCAGCGCGACCGAAGACGTTCTGGGCGGTAACGGCGAGGCCCGACGTAATCGGCCGCCGATCGGCCAGCACGGAGGGTTCGGGTCCCACTTGGACCAACGTGTTGGCGTCGCGCCCGGCCATGGTGAAGACACCCCGCGGGCGGTGGTACTTGAAGCTCCTGGACAATACCCGGACGCCGTTGGCGTAAAGCGCGCTGGCGATGGTATCGCCCTCGAAGCCTTCGTAGCTGCGACCGTCGAACGTGAAGGCGACGGTCCGCGTCCGATCGATCAGCCGTCCGGCCGGTTCCGGCAGCCGCGTGCTCATGCGGGCTGGTCCTTCGCCTGGGCGCCGGCGCCGAACACCTCGCTCGCCGGATAGGTGCGGAGGATCTCGTTGCTGCGCCGGTGGCGCTCGGCGATGAACCAGTAGGAAGTCGGAACGTGGCACCACCACTCCCGCACCACACCGGCGCTGTTGTCGGACAGGAAGACGAAGGACGCCCAGCCGGCATCGTCGACGGTGTCCGACGCGGGCTCAGGGATCACCTCGCCACCGTAGGCGAACTCGCTGATGTTGCGCGGCCCGTTCAAAGGGCAGGTCATCATCTTCATGGCGCGCCTCCGTCGGCGGCCAGCACGTCGTCGAGGCCATAGCGTTCCCCACCGCCCCTCACCCCTCCCCCCCAACGGGGCGGAGGGGGACTTCCGACGACGGCGCGGCTGCTGCTACTCCCTCTCCGCCCCATTGGGGGGGAGAGGGCCGGGGTGAGGTGGGGAACGCCGCGGCCCAGGTTTCCAGCGTGGTCGGTGGGTTCCCGCCTTCGCGGGAACGACGAAAGAAAGAAATCCGCGAACCTTGTCCCCGACATCCTCGCCCTACCCCTCAATGCCCCACCGACGCCGCGCCTTTTTCACCGACGAGGTCGAATTCGGTGAAGCGCGACAGGCGGAAGCCTTCGATCAGGTCGGGGACCTTGCCGGTCGCCACCGTCTCGGCCATGCGCTTGCCGGAGACCGGTGTCGCCTTGAAGCCCCAGGTGCCCCAGCCGGCATCGATGTAGTAGTTCCGAATCGGCGTCTCGCCCATCACCGGGCTGAAGTCCGGGGTCATGTCGGCGGTGCCGGCCCACTGGCGGAGAAGCTTCACTTCCGACAGGAACGGGAACAGCTCGAGCAGATGCATCATCAGCTCTTCCTTGAATTCGAGCGTCGAGCGCGTCTGGTAGAGCGGGTACGGGTCGGTCGATCCGCCCATCACCAGCTCGCCGCGCGGCGTCTGCGAGACGTAGACGTGAAGGCTTCCCGACACGATGATCGGGTCGAGAAACGGCTTGAGCGGCTGTGACACGCACGCCTGCAGCGGGATGCTGGTGATCGGCAGGCGGATGCCCGCCATTCGCGCGACCTCGGAGCTGTTGCCGGCGACCGCCTGCAGAACCCGCCCACAGGCGACGCGACCGCGGTTGGTCTGGACCGCCGTCACCTTGCCGTCCTCGACCTCGATGCCGGTGACCTCGGTCCGCTGATGGATCTCGACGCCCCTATGGCTGGCCAGCCCGCCATAGCCCCAGGCGACGGCGTCGTGACGGGCGATCGAGCCCGGTGGGTGAAAGAGGGCGCCGAGGATCGGCAGGCGCACGTCCTCGGACATGTCGAGCAGCGGCACCTGCTTTGCCAGGTCGTCGCGAAGGACCAGCTCCGAGTTGACGCCGAGATGCTTGTTCCCCTCGGCCCGCCACCGCATCGTGCGGATCGCCGCGTCGGTATGGGCCAGCGTGTAATGGCCGCGCTGGGAGTACATCAGGTTGATGTCGAGCTCGAACGACAGGTCCTGGAACAGCCGTACCGACTCGTCGTAGAAGCGCACACCCTCGGGCGTCAGGTAGTTCGAGCGGATGATCGCCGTGTTGCGGGCGGTATTGCCGCCGCCGACATAGCCCCGCTCCAGCACCGCGACGTCGGTGATCCCATGGTTCTTCGCCAGGTAATAGGCTGCGGCGAGGCCATGCCCGCCGCCGCCGATGATAACGACGTCGTAGGACTTCTTGAGGTCGCCCGGCCAGATGAACTGCCGGTCTTTCACCCGTGATCCGAGAAGGGCACGCTTGAGAAGGGCGAGGGGCATGGGGCGACGAGGAGGCTTTCCGCTGAACGGCGCGATAGATCGCCGAGGCTAATCGCGTGTTTCCTCACAGGCAACGATTTTTCTTGATAGACAACGCTGATCGTGCCGAACCTGGCAGATCGAACAGCCGCCCGGGCCAGACCGATCACGAGACGCTCTGCCTTTGACCGTTGCACGGCAGCGAACCGTTGCGTTTTATAGCGCGGTGCAGCAACCGGCTGCGGGTCCTTTCGAAGAGGTGACTGACCCGATGGCGAGTGGACGTGGCGGGAGTTCCGAACCATGGCGCGTCGGCGTCCTGTTCTCGCAAAGCGGGTTCAGCGCGGTCATCGAACGGACGCAGTTCAACGGCACCATTCTCGCCATCGAGGAGATCAACGCGGCCGGCGGTATCGGCGGCCGGCCGATCGAGCCCGTGGTTTACGATCCCGGCTCGGACTTCATCAGCTTCCGCCGCTACGCCGAGCATCTGCTGGGCGAGGAACAGGTCAATGTGGTGTTCGGCTGCTACACCTCCGGCAGCCGCAAGGCGGTGCTGCCGGCGATCGAACGGAAGAACGCTCTGCTGTTCTATCCGACGCTCTACGAAGGCTTCGAGTATTCGCCCAACGTGATCTACACCGGCGCGGCGCCCAATCAGAACAGCGTTCAGCTCGCCCAATACATGATGGAGAACCACGGGAAACGGTTTTTCCTCGTGGGATCGAACTATGTCTATCCCTACGAGTCCAACCGCATCATGAGCGATCTGGTGACCGAACAGGGAGGCAAGGTCGTCGCCGAGCGCTATGTCCGCCTGAACTCGGAACCCGCCGATTTCGACCGCATCATCGCCGAGATTGCCGAGACCCGGCCCGAGGTCATCTTCTCGACCGTGGTCGGCCAGTCGACGGCGCAGTTCTACAAGGCCTACCGCGCCGCCGGCTTCGAGCCGGAGACGATGCCGATCGCCAGCCTGACGACCTGCGAGGCCGAGGTCGCCGACATGGGCGTCGCGGCCGCCCGCGGCCACGTCACCGCCGCCCCCTATTTCGAGACCGTCGACAGCGACGCCAACCGCGCCTTCGTCGCGCGCTACCGCGAACGCTTCGGCGCCGGCGAGCACACCAACATGTGCTGCGAGGCCGCCTACTTTCAGGTCTACCTGTTCGCCCGCGCGCTCGCGGCGACGAACGCCCTGGATGCCCAGAGTCTCCGCGAGGCCCTGCTCGGGATCGAGTTCCAGGCGCCGCAGGGTCCGGTGCGCATCGACCCCGACAACCATCACACCTATCTCTGGCCGCGCATCGGCCGCATCGACGGCAACGGCGCCTTCGAGATCGTGCGCGAGGCGAGCGCCTGGGTGAAGCCCGACCCCTATCTGGTCACTCACACCCTCGACGACTGGTCGTCCGCGGTCGGGCAAGTGGCGATCTGACATGGCTGGGCTGGTCCGCGGCCGGTCGCCTGGAGCGGAGACGTCGGAGGCGCTCCGCAACATCCGCTCGCTCCGGGTGCTGGTGATCCATCCCCATGACGAGGACGGCGAGGAACTGCTCCGGCACCTGAAGCGTATCGGCTGCCAGACCCAGGCAACTTGGCCGCCGCCGAAGCAGCTTCCGCCCAATGTCGACGTCGTCTTCCTGTCGCTCCGCCAAGTGATCGAGGCCCAGCAGTCCTTCCCCTGGAAAGCCGACAACCCGCCGGCGGCGCTGGTGGTGATCGTCGACTACGAGAACCCGGTGATGGTCGACGCGGTGCTGAAGCTGACCGCCCAGGCGGTGATCGGCCTGCCGATCCGCCCGTTCGGCCTGCTCACCAACCTCGTCAGCGCCCATGCCCTCTTCACCCGCGAGCGCAAGCTGCAGCGGCGGATCGAGAAGCTCGAGGAGAAGGTCAAGTCGATCAAGCGCCTCAATCAGGCTAAGGAAATCCTGATGAAGAACCATGGCCTGGACGAGGATGAGGCCTATCGGATGATCCGCAGCCAGGCGATGAACAAGCGGATGACGACCGAGGCGATCGCCATCGCGATCATCAATGCGAGCGAAATTTTGGGCTTGAAACAGGATTGATTTCGGGGCTAGCGTCGAGGCGTTGCCCTGCGCAATGAAGCGCTGAAGGCAACGGAAGCAACGAAGCTCTCACTGGGTCGCACGTGACCCGGCGGGGGCTTTTTTT
>MDTD01068189.1_pt1 | contig 29318 bp, 27 predicted proteins | sample 811221 | NCBI WGS metagenome assembly MDTD01 (sample SAMN05326646, study PRJNA326480) | marine metagenome | isolation source: seawater | place: Pacific Ocean: South West | collected 2011 | reverse complement strand
GCTCTTGTTCATTGTGTGTATTTTCGGCATGCCCAAATATAGCAATTGAGCAGAGGAATATGGATAATCTTAATTGGAAGCCTGCAAAACCACCAACTAAAAAGGCTGTAAAAGCCCTTATAAAGGACACCGGTTTGACCGAATTGGTTGCACGCATCCTTGTACAAAGGGGCGTTGCATCCCTTAATGGTGCTGAAAATTTCCTCAAACCCAAACTCGAAGATCTTCACGACCCACGTCTAATGCTCAATATGGACAAAGTTGTTGGGCGACTTGACAAAGCAATCCGAAATCAAGAAAGAATTATGGTTTACGGCGATTATGACGTCGATGGAACTACTTCTGTTGCCATGGTTGCCTCCTTCCTTGAAGCTCTCGATGTGCAAATTGTCCCTTACATCCCCATGAGATATCAAGAGGGTTATGGTGTTTCTAAAGACGGGGTTGATAGAGCTAGAAAGTCAGGTTGCACGGTTCTTATCACTTTAGACTGTGGGACTAAGGATTTTGAGGCGTTAGATTATGCTAGCAAATTTGGGATTGATACAATCGTTTGTGATCACCATTTACCAGGAGAAGAGATACCTAATTGTTTTGCATTATTAAATCCCAAACAAGAGGGCTGCCATTATCCTTTCAAAGAACTTTCAGGAGCAGGTGTTGCATTCAAAATGCTATCTGCTTTAGTCCCTGAGATAGGTCTAACAATGGATTCGGTTTACGATCATCTAGACTTACTTGCGTTGAGCATTGGAGCAGATCTTGTAGATATTACTGGTGAAAATCGCATCCTTGCATATCACGGAATGCAGAATCTTAAAGAAAGTATGCGACCGGGAATCAGGGCAATGTTACAAGTTGCAGGAATCAATCAAGCTCCTTCAACAGTTCGCGATATAAGTTTCACATTGGGGCCAAGAATTAATGCTGCTGGAAGAGTAGGACACGCCCTTACTGCTGCAAAACTCTTAATGGAGACAGACGAAAGTGGTGCATTAGAATTAGCTAGCCAGCTCGAGACAATGAATCAAGCTCGTCGTGATCTTGACGAGGATCTTACTGAAGAAGCTCTAGCCCAAATGGCTGAGCAACCCCCTAAGCGTTGCTGCACAGTTGTTACGGGAGAAGGGTGGCATCGAGGCGTGCTCGGCATTGTTGCAAGTAGACTGGTTGAGCATCAGTATTGTCCAACAATAGTCTTATCTGAAGAGAATGAGGTTCTAACCGGGTCAGCTAGAAGTGTACCCGGAGTTGACATTCATAGAGCCATTGAAGAGTGTAGTGATTTAATTGAGCAATTTGGAGGTCACCCTATGGCAGCAGGTCTAACTCTTAAAAGTGAAAACCTACAGGCATTTAAAAAAGCATTGGAAGAAGCCATCATACATCAAGTTGAAGGAAAAATCCCCAAACCCACAGTCAGCTACCACATGGAAATCAGTCTCAATGATTTGAGTCCAACTATGTATAGAGAATTTGAACGAATTGGACCTTTTGGCCCGGGGAATGAAGTGCCTGTGTTTATGGCTGCAGAAGTTGTAACAGCTGTACCGCCTAGAACTGTAGGTCACGGAGGAAGGCACCTCAAGCTTGTAGTTCAGAGTACCAACAATCCATCACATAGATTTGAGGCTATCGGTTTTGGAATGGGTGAAAGAATCGATGAAGTGCGAGCATGGAGAACTTTTGATATAGTATTTACTCTAGCCAAAAACACTTACAGAGGAAGGTCTACTCTTAACCTTCACCTTAGAGCTATAAAAGCTCATAAAGCGGGAACTTAATTATTTAGGAAGGATAACTATTTTCAGAACCTTACTAAGCTCCATTACTTTTTTATCAAGGGCGATTTTTTCCCTCAATAACCTTTGCTCCTCTTCCTCTGAACACTCTCCTGTTTCAAGTTGATCTAGAATTAGATCAATATTTCTTTGTGAGTCGTGAAGATGTATTCTAATAGTCGATGCAGAAAGTGCTTTTTCCAAATCATCTTCCTCTTTTACAGAGAAAATATGATGCCTCTCTTCCCAGTTCTCACTTAGTGAATACCTGCTTACAAGCATGTCTGCAGCCTTTTTCTGAACATCTTCACTTGTACCAGTAAAAAAAGCTTCCGTTGATGGAATCTCTCCTGCGTCAAGGCTAGACGTGAATTTTGATAGAATAAAGTCTGTTGATGGGTCTTCCATCTTAATGCTTTGGGTTTCAACTCTATGAATTAAAAGCTCTGCAAATGTTACATCAACTTCAACAGGTTTTTCACCCTCGTTTTGGGTCTCAATTTTCAGAATTGCCTCCCCGTGTTCTAGAAGTAGTCTCACTAGATTGTCTTCTAGTAGAAGCCTCTCTGTTCTCAACCTCTTCGCTCCAACTTGTGGTACGCTCATCAGATGAGCAGGAGGAATATAGTCTTGCTGTGGCAGAAGATGTCGGTTGGCGCGCTTCTGTTCTTTAGCTATGTCTGTAGCTACTTTTTTAGAAACTTCGGAATGAAGTAGTTTTTCTTGAAGTTGAAGACGAGCAGCAATTGCTTGAACGTAAACTGTCCTTTGGATTGGGTCAGGTATGCATGCAATTGTGTCAACTAATGACTTAACTAATTCAGCCTTTTTAATTGGGTCATCTCCCGCACCCTCACTCAACAGATCTGACTTAAATGTTAAGAAATCTTGTGCCCCCTCCTTAACAAACTCTTGAAGCTCTGTTGAACTTACTTTTTTAGAGTAGCTATCTGGGTCGTCGCCATCTGGGAATGTGACAACCTTGACCTTCATCCCCTCTTTCAAGAGTAAGTCTATACCCCTAAGTGACGCCCTCATTCCTGCAACATCTCCGTCGAAGAGGACTGTAACGTTTTTAGTAAAGCGTCTTATCAGAGCGATTTGGCCTACAGTAAGAGCCGTTCCACTTGAAGCAACAACGTTTTCAACCCCACTTTGGTGCATGGCCATAACATCTGTATAACCCTCAACTAGGAAACACGAATCCTCCTTCGTAATGGCATTCTTGGCTAGATGAATCCCATAAAGAGCCTTCGATTTATCGTAAAGTGGGCTCTCAGGGCTGTTGAAGTATTTAGCTATCTTCTTATCAGTCTGAAGTGTCCGACCACCAAATCCGATAACCCTTCCCGTCACATCGCGAATCGGGAACATCACCCTTCCATGGAAGAAGTCGAATAGATCCCCGTTTTGCTTCTTTTTACAAAGACCACTTTCCTCAAGTCGCTCCTCCTTGTATCCAGCAGCAACGGCAGCTTTACTCATAACATCCCATCCATCAGGACAGTAACCCACCTTGAACTTTTCGATTATGTCATCTCTAAAGCCCCTACTCTGGAAATAACCCAAACCAATTGCCTTCCCCTTCTCAGTCTCAAGCTGTTCTGTAAACCACTTTTGAGCCCAAGACACCACTGCTCCCAAACTCTCACGTGCTGTTTCGGCTTGAATTTCCTCAGCAGTTCTCTCCTTCTCAACTATCTCAATATTGTACTTTCGAGCAACGATCTTCAATGCCTCTGGATAACTAACTTTTTCAACTTCCATCACGAAAGTCATAAGCGATCCCCCTTTCCCTGAACTAAAACACTTAAATATCCCCTTACTTGGAACTACGTAGAAAGATGGTGTCTTCTCGTTAGTAAAAGGACTAAGACCTCTAAAACTACTCCCCTGTTTTTTCAGTTCAACGTATTCACCCACAACGTCTTCTATGACGGCGGTTTGGTGAATTAGTTCGACTGTTTCAGCAGGTATCATTATTGGCTTTTCAGGATTAGCTAAGTTAGGGTTCGATATGTTAATTGATGTTGAATTTTATCCCCACTTAATTAAGAGCATATCCATAGTCGTACTTTTGAAAAGATGCAGGCGTTTAAAACATCTTGGATAATGTGGGCATTAGCCTTCGCTATACTTTCTGTAAGTGCACTGCAGGTTACAGGACTTAAAAAGGTGCTTGATTTAAGAGGTCAAATCTTCGACCAAAGCGTTGAACGATCTTTAAATCAAATGGCAGAGTGGATTCAAGTATCCGCAGACATCAACTTTGCTGGCAACAATGAGAGTAGGGGAGTCAGCATAGACAAAACCATAAGAGGAGCTTCTAGATCTATCATTCTAAGAATGGAATCAATGGATATCGATTCATTACTTCATGTCGCTCTAGAAAAAAATGGAGTTAAGGCTAGAGGCGTATTTGGAGCTTTTGATGGATATGACCAACCTGCGTATTTGAATAGCAACTGTGAACCATTTCGGGATGAATTAGTCGAACAAGGATATTCTGTCGAGATGAAAGACCTACACTTTAAAGTGTACTTCCCAAATAGAGAGCGCTATTTACTTGAGGATGGGCTTGGCGCTTTCTTGTTATCAGGATTACTTCTAATAGGAATTTTTGTGGGACTCGTTTATGTGTTCTACTCAGTAAGACAATCCAAACACATTGAGCGTATTCGTCGTGACTTGATGAACAATTTAACTCACGAATTGAAGACGCCAATATCTACTATTGGTTTGGCCTCTGAAGCATTGAGTGATAGAGATATTCAACTTGATAAGGAACAGCAGAACTATTATTTTGATTTAATCAAAGCTGAGAATAAGCGACTGAGTCTATTAGTGCAAAAGGTTCTACAGGCATCATTAGTTGAAAAGGGATCAATGCGCCTCTATTTGCAACCTTTGAACATACATGATATCGCTAAGGATGCTGCAAAAAATGTAGCTATACAGGTTAGGAAGCAAGGGGGTAAAATTGATCTTGATCTAAAGGCAAATAACCCTATTATTAATGCAGACCAAACCCATCTGACCAGCGTTATTTTCAACCTCATAGACAATGCTCTGAAGTACTCAAAAGAAAATCCTAGAATAACTATTTCTACTCAACAGACAGACGAAGGAGTAGAATTTAGCGTTAGAGACAACGGTGTAGGTATACCCAAGGAGCATCTTGGCAAGGTCTTTGAAAGGTTGTACCGCGTTCCAACTGGGAATGTTCACGACGTAAAGGGGTTTGGGCTTGGCCTGAGCTATGTGAAAGCAGTAGTTGAAAGACACGGCGGAAGCATTAATGTCGAGAGTGAACTCGGTAGTTACAGCATCTTTAGTTTGAAATTGAAATTTGATCCACCGCAAGAATGAGTAAATCACCTATAAGAATTCTTCTATGTGAAGACGACCCTAATTTGGGCAAATTACTATCTGATTACCTTAATGCAAAGGGTTTTGTTACAACATGGGCCCAAGACGGCGCCGAGGGAGTAAAAACTTTTTTCCGAGAAACATTTGACTTCATTATCCTGGACGTTATGATGCCACGTAAGGACGGTTTTGAAGTAGCAACTGAGATAAGAAAGGAAAGTAAATCTATCCCAATTCTGTTTTTAACAGCTAGAAGTATGAAAGAGGACACTCTTGAAGGATTTAAAGTTGGAGCTGATGATTATATGACTAAGCCATTTAGCATGGAAGAACTACTTGTTAGAATCAATGCTATCCTTAGGCGTACTTCTTCGTTACCACAGGCTGGTGAAGAAGTGACATCGTTTAACATTGGTGTTTACGAGTTCGATTACAACAAGCAACAATTGACTCATAACGGTGCTGAACAAAGGCTAACAACAAAGGAAAATGAATTGTTGTTTTTGCTTAGCAGACACAAGAATGGATTGCTTGAAAGATACCACGCATTATCAGCCATTTGGGGTGATGCCAACTACTTTAACGGTAGATCTATGGACGTGTATATTGCTAAGTTGAGAAAGCATCTTAAGGCTGATGACAGAATTGAAATCCTAAACGTTCACGGTAAAGGATTCAAACTCATAGCCCCAGAGGACTAAAAACACTGAAAAAGTCCGTATCTTCGCGCTCCCTAAATAGGTTGTCGTGTCAGATATGATAAAAATACTCGCTGGTTCTGCCTCTCTTGACTTTGGAAAGAGAGTCGCTGCAGCATATGGTTCAGAATTAGTTCCTGTTACAACTACACGCTTCTCAGATGGCGAATTCACTGTTAGCATAGAGGAAACAGTTCGTGGAAAAGAAGTTGTAATTGTTCAATCGACATTCCCTCCGACAGACAATCTTTTTGAACTCCTTCTATTAATTGATGCCGCAAAACGTGCCAGCGCAAAACGCATTATTGCAGTTATGCCATACTTTGGCTTTGCTCGTCAAGACAGAAAGGACAAGCCTAGAGTCGCTATAGGAGCAAAACTCGTTGCAAACATGCTTATGGCTGCTGGTGTTGATCGCGTAATTACTATGGATCTTCACGCAGACCAAATTCAAGGATTCTTCGAGGTTCCCGTAGACCATTTATATGGTTCAACACTTTTCCTAAACCACATCAAGGAAAATTTTGATCTCACTAACGTTTGTATCGCAACTCCTGACACTGGAGGAACGAAGAGAGCTAACACATATGCTAAAGCATTAGGTGTAGACATGGCGATCTGTTACAAGCAAAGAGAAGTGGCAAACCAAGTGGCTAGCATGACAGTTATTGGCGATGTAACTGGTAAAGACGTAATAATCGTTGACGATATGTGTGACACGGCGGGTACTCTAACTAAGGCTGCAGGCTTAATGAAGGAGTATGGGGCTAATTCTGTAAGAGCTATTTGTACACACGGTGTATTAAGCGGTCCTGCTTATGATCGAATTGAGGATAGTGTTCTAACAGAATTCATCATCGCAGACACTATCCCTCTTAAGGAAGGTGTCCCAACAAGTAAAATAAAAGTCTTGCCTGTGCATGACATGTTTGCTCAAGTAATCAAGTGCTTAATGAGCAACGAAAGTATAAGTTCACATTTTAATTTTTAATAATTAGTAAATTATGAAATCAGCATCATTGAGCGGTTCTCTTCGTGGGAACGTAGGAAAGAAAGATGCATCTTCTCTAAGAAAATCAGGACAAGTTCCTGGCGTTCTTTACGGAGACGGCAACCAAACTCACTTCTCTGTTAACGAGATCAAGTTGAGCAAACTGGTAGTAAATCCAGACGTATTTGCAATCGACATGGATATCGACGGAACAGTGACTAAGTGCATCATTCAGGAAGTACAATTCCACCCTGTTACAGACCGCATTGTACACATTGATCTACTAAAGATCATCGAAGGAAAGCCTGTTAGAGTAAACTTACCTTTGCGTTCTCAAGGAACTGCAGCTGGTGTTATCGCTGGTGGTCGTATGGAAACTCTTTTCCGTCGTGTGCCAGTTCAAGGTCTATTCGAAAACCTTCCTGACGCTATTAATGCAGATGTTACTGCTCTTAACATTGGAGATAATCTTCGTGTTAGTGATCTAAATATCGAAGGTTGCAATATTCTTCTAAACGAATCTGTACTTCTATTCGCATGTAAGCGTACTCGTGCTGCTATGTCTCTTGACTCTGAAACTGAGGGAGATGCTGAAGGTGCTGAGGGAGAAGAAGGAGCTGAAGGTGGCGAAGTTGCTGCTGAAGGCGGAGAGGAATAAAATAATTTCTCATGAAATTTCTCATAATCGGTTTAGGTAATCCTGGGGCGGAGTATGAGAACACCCGACATAATGTTGGGTTTAGAGTGGTGGACACCATTGCTGAGGCTCACGGAGGAACTTTCTCTACCGAGCGTCACGGCATGGTGTCCACCGTTCGTTTTAAAGGACGAACACTTGTGCTCTTAAAGCCAAATACATTCATGAATCTTAGCGGTAAAGCTGTTAGATATTGGATGGACGCTGAGAAAATACCAGCAGAAAGAATCATTGTAATTACTGATGATCTAAATCTGGACTACGAAAAATTACGCTTTAGAGCTAAGGGCTCCGATGGCGGACACAATGGTCTTAAAGACATTCAAGAAGTTTTGGGGTCAAACGTATATCCAAGGCTAAGAGTTGGAATTGGTGCCGACTTTTCAAGAGGACAGCAATCAGACTTTGTACTTGGTGAATGGACTGAAGAAGAACACTTAGCTCTTCAAGAAGTTTTAACTAGATCACAAAAAGCAGTTGAGAGTGCTGTTACAATTGGACTTGCAAGAGCCATGAATTCATTCAATTAAGATATAATCCTTTCATATAGGTGGTTATTACCTATGTATGATATCACTGGATCTGGCAAGAGATATTGAATGTCTTGTTTATCAAGGATAGCCTCTCTGATATAAGATGAGCTAATTGCTATCATTGGAGCTTCAGTGAAAACAACAACTTGATCTTTTCCTACTACTGTTTGGCCTCCCTTATTGGGCGCACTGTCAGGTGGAATATTAGGTGAATTCACTCTTCTCGGATAAACAAGAATCCTGTGATTTGAAATTATATCCTCGTATTCTTCCCATCTGTGTAGATTGTCAAAGTTGTCCTCTCCGATAATAACAGAAAACTCAATCTGGGGGTGCTCATATCTCAAATACTTTAAAGTATTTGCAGTGTAATTAGGCCGTGGCAGGTGAAATTCAACGTCAGATGGATATATACATGAATTCTCTGCTACTGCTAACCTAACCATTTGCAGTCTCTGCTCCTCAGATATCAATTCGTCATCAAGTTTAAATGGACTAGTTGGTGTGACTACCATCCAAACTTCATCTAAATCTGCTCTATTTACCATGTGGTTGGCAATGACTAGATGACCAAGATGAATAGGATTAAAAGACCCAAAGTACAAACCTACTTTTCCAGATGTTGCCCTTCCAGTCATTACGATAAAAATGCTTTGACAACATTAATAGTATCTTGTACAGCCCTATCAAGTTTATCATTGATAATCTGCACATCAAATGCAGGCGCTGCACTCATCTCTCTTGATGCCTTACCTATTCGCTTCACAATACTCTCTTCAGAGTCAGTGCCTCTAGACCTTAATCTTCGTTCTAGTTCTTCAATCGAAGGTGGCACTACAAAAATTGCAAGGGCTCTTTCTTTAAAGACTGATTTCAGGGTTTGGCCTCCAACTACATCTACATCGAATACAGGTGTCACACCTTCTGCCCACAGACGTTCAACTTCTTCGCATAACGTGCCATAACTAAGGCCAGGATAGACCTCCTCCCATTCTACAAAGGCATCATCTGTAACTCTATCAGCAAAATCTTTTTGTGATATGAAGTAGTACGATTCACCATGTACCTCATCTCCTCTTAATTCTCTGGTTGTTGCACTAACGCTGAATCCTAATTCTAAATCTGATGAAGACATTAGGTTTGAAACAAGGGTTGATTTTCCAGCCCCTGATGGTGCTGAGAAAATAATGGCCTTGCCGTTCCCTTTTGGTAGTCTTCCTGCTGGCATAATTATAGTGCGTTGAGGATTTGTTCCTTGATTTTTTCGAGTTCGTCTTTCATTTGGACTACTACCCTTTGGATGTCTGCGTCGTTGGCTTTTGAGCCTAGAGTGTTGATTTCGCGACCGATTTCTTGGGCTACAAAACCTAGTTTCTTTCCCTGACCAATTCCGTTTGACATTATCTCTTCAAAGTGATCACAGTGTGCAGCAAGCCTACTCCTTTCCTCGCTCACATCTTGCTTTTCAATGTAAAATAGCACCTCTTGCTCAAACCTACTCTCGTCTATTTTATTCTTCTCAATTACTTCTTCAAGATTTGTTCTTATTCTCTCTCTAACTCTTTTGAGTCTAACATCTAATAGAGGGTCTAATCCGGCAGAACAATTTCTTATGATATCAATCCCAGATTTAAAATCAGATTCTATAGTTGCACCTTCTGTATTTCTGAATTCGTCAAACTTATCCAAAGCATGAATAATTAGACTTTCGATTTCCTTCCAAGATTTTTCATCCAACTCATCTTTAGGGCTTTGAAGGGCTTCGGGCATTCTCATAGCAAGTGCCAACAAATCACTTTTTTCTGAATCACCAACTTGTTTAAGTTGTTGGATATACGTTTCTACAACTGGCTTATTGACCTCGTGTTTTACTTCCGTAGCATCTAATTCATAAAAGAGAAAGAAATCACATTTACCTCTGATTACTCTTGATCTAAGTAATTTTCTTAACTCCATTTCCTTTTCACGGAACATTGAAGGAATGCGAGTGTTTAAGTCAAATTGTTTGCTGTTAAGCGAGCGTACCTCAATATTGTACTTGCGTTTACCCACTACGCCCTCGGCTTTTCCATAGCCTGTCATCGAACGAATCATGGTGTAAAGATACGAGGGTCGTACCTTTGTACTCCTATGTCTAGCATAAGAGAAATACAGGCTCCCGTTTCTGTAGAAATGGAAGCATTTGCAGGCCACTTCAGAGAGGTTTTGCGATCTGACGTGGCTCTTCTAGACACTATAATGCGTTATATCGTGAAGCGTAAGGGCAAACAGATGAGGCCTTTATTTGTCTTTCTTGTAGCCCAAATTAATGGTGGATGTACTCCCAAAACTAACACAGCTGCTTCGCTAATCGAGCTATTACACACTGCAACCCTTGTCCACGACGACGTTGTAGACGAAAGCCCTAAGAGAAGGGGCTTCTTTTCTATTCAAGCACTTTGGAAGAAAAAAGTCGCTGTTCTTGTTGGAGATTATTTACTGTCAAAGGGGTTGTTAGCAGCTGTTGAAGACGAGGCATACGACATGCTTAAAATCACTTCAAGAGCTGTTAAAGAACTTAGTGAGGGAGAATTGTTACAGATAGAAAAATCTAGGAAACTCGATATTACTGAAGAGGTTTATTTTGAAATCATCCGACGTAAAACGGCTTCTCTTATTGCAGCTTGTTGTGCTTGTGGCGCTGCCTCTTCAGGTGCAACTGAAGATGAAGTGGCGAGGATGTGGGGGTTTGGTGAGAAAGTGGGTTTGGCATTTCAGATTAAAGATGATTTGTTAGATCTCGGAGATGGGACTCGAACAGGGAAACCAACAGGTGTTGACATCAAAGAGAAGAAAATGACTCTACCTCTAATTCATCTGCTCAACAATTCTGATGCTAGAGAGAGGAAGAGGTTATTGAGGCTTGTTAGAAACGCACCCAAGGATCCTTCAGCGGTAAAAGAGGTGATGAGGTGTGTTATTGAAGGTCCTGGAATGGAGTATTCTAGAGATCAAATGCTGAAACTTCGCAATGAAGCTGTTCAGATGCTTGACACATTTGAAGATAGCCCAGCAAAAAAATCGCTTATTGAACTTCTAGATTTTACAATTGAAAGAAATAAATGATGAGAGTAATCTTGATTTTGTCTTTCGTTTTGATCTCGTGTGGTGAGACAATAAATTCTGAAGGTGTGCTGGAAAGGTGGCCGTCTGGAGTGATCAAAAAAGAAAGAACACATCTTTCAATTGACACGTTTAAAGTGAATCATTATCATGAAGACTTTAAACTTTATATGACAGGAAATGCTTTTTATTTAGAAGGCAAAGAGGTAAAGCATGGCACATGGAAATCATTCTATCCTGATGGAAGAATGTGGTCTTTGAGTAATTGGAATTTGGGTGTTGAAGATGGGGAATACAAAACATGGCATACAAATGGAAATTTGAATATCTCAGGTTTTTACTCAAACGGTGTCAGAACAGGTAAATGGACGTTTTACAATACTGATGGCGAGGTTGTAAAGGAATATGATTCTACTCCATTAAACTAAACCCTTTATCCACATTGATAAGTAGAGAATAACCGTGTTGCACTTTACCCATCCTTGCCTTGAGTTTTAGATTGCAACATGTTTAGGCAACTGATTTTTCTACCTTTTTTTATGATTCTTACGTTGTCTAATGTTTGGTCTCAAGGCTATCAAGCCCAAACCGATTATGTCAACAAATGGAAGGACGAGGCGGTGAGACAAATGGAGATTTATAAAATCCCTGCCAGTATCACTTTGGCTCAGGGAGTACTTGAAAGCGGAAATGGAGTTAGCGAACTTGCGAAGAAGTCAAACAATCATTTTGGGATAAAGTGTCATCAGGATTGGACTGGAGGCAGGGCATATCACGACGATGATGAAAAAGGAGAATGCTTTAGAGTATATGATGACCCGAGAGATAGCTATGAAGATCACAGTAAGTTTCTTCTTAGAAGCAGATACTCAAGTCTATTCGAATTAGACTTAGAAGATTATAAAGGATGGGCAAAAGGGTTGAGTAAATGTGGTTACGCCACCAATCCCAAATATCCTGAACTGCTTATTACCATCATTGAGAGGCACGAGCTTTATAAGCTAGATGCTGGCGATTGGGTCGATGAAAAGGAGGCCGTTGCTGACGCTCATCGTGGAGGAAAACTTCATACATCAAGGACTCTTCACAGCGTTAGTACTACTGAGAACGGTATTCAATTTGTGTACGCTGATCAGGGAGATAGCATTGAAAAGCTCGCCGAACAATTCGATATGATGAAATGGCAATTCCGCAAATACAACGAGGTTGACAAAAATCATGTGTTCCGCAAGGGCGAGATTGTGTATTTACAGCCAAAAAAGAACAGCGGGTTTAAAGATTGGCATACGGTGCGAGGTGGTGAAACGATTTGGTCTATATCTCAGAAATACGGGATAAAAATGAAGGCACTGGCGAAGAAAAACAACATCCCAGTCGACTCTCATTTGAGAATTGGAATGAAGCTAAGCCTTAAGTGGAGGTTAAATGAAAATGGCGAATTGCCGGGATACGCAAAGCTATTAGGCGGTAAATAATCGGCTTTGTACCTTGCAGGAGAATAAATATTTCGCTCATGCCCTTTTATCAGCGCTTAGGAAAGATCCCTCCAAAACGTCACACTCAATTTCGCAAAGAAGACGGTAGTTTATACCACGAGCAACTTTTTGGCACTGTAGGATTTTCAGGAAATGCATCGTTGCTCTACCATCATTACAGACCTACTATGGTTAAGGACGTTAGAGGCACGGTGGATGTCGCTCCAAAAATTGCTGTTAAGTGCAACCTTCTCTCTAGGAAGCTAGAGGGTTTTGATGTGCCTGCTGGAAAGGATTATTTAAGTTCTCGAGTACCCGTTCTGTTTAATTCTGACGTGTGCCTTGAGCTTGCAAATCCACCTAAAGTAGTGTGCGAGGATTTCTATAAAAATACAGATGAAGATGAAGTGGTTTTTGTTCATCATGGCTCAGGAGTGCTTCACACCATGTACGGAAAAATCACATTTAGGAAGGGCGATTACCTAGTGATTCCTCGTGGTACTATCTACCAGTTTGAGTTTGATAATGATGACAACAGATTGCTCATTATCAATTCTGCGTCACCTGTGTATACACCTAAGAGGTACAGGAATTATTTTGGGCAGTTGCAGGAGCACAGCCCTTATTGTGAGAGAGATATTAGGACGCCTGAGGAGCTTGAGGTTCACGATGAAATTGGAGAATTCACTATTAGAATTAAAAAGGACGGAAAGATTCACGATTACGTTTACGCGAGTCATCCATTTGATGTTGTAGGCTGGGATGGATTCCACTTCCCTTATGCTTTTAACATCGATGACTTTGAACCAATTACTGGCAGGATACATCAGCCGCCTCCTGTACACCAAACCTTTGAAGCAGCCGGATTCGTGATTTGTAGTTTCGTACCAAGATTGTACGACTACCATCCAGATTCTATTCCTGCGCCATACAATCACAGCAATATAGACTCTGACGAGGTGTTGTATTATGTAGCTGGAAACTTTATGAGTAGAAAGGATGTTGGGCCTGGACAAATCACCTTACACCCAGCTGGAATTCCTCACGGACCGCACCCTGGAACCTATGAAGCGAGCATAGGCAAAAAAGAGACTATTGAGTTAGCTGTTATGGTTGACACATTCAAGCCATTACACCTTACTAAACAAGCATTAGATATTGAAAAACCTGATTACTTCAAGGCTTGGCTTGATTAATTGAAACAAATGGAATTAGAAAAAATCATATCTGAAGCCGAGGACTTTCTTCCTCTTCTTGGCACTGACCACGTTGAAATTATTGTTGGAAATGCCAAACAAGCCGCTTATTACTACATGAGCGCTTGGGGCTTTCAACCTTTAGCTTACAAAGGTCTTGAAACAGGCAGTAAGGATAGTGTTTCATATGCAATAAGACAGGATAAAATTACTCTTGTCCTGACATCTCCACTAGAACCAGGAGGTGACTTAAACAGACATCTTAACGACCACGGTGATGGAGTGAAAAATGTAGCTCTATGGGTTAATGATGCCACTATGAGTTGGAAAGAAACTACAAAGAGAGGAGCTAAAAGTGCCTTTGAACCATATACTATTGAAGATGATAATGGCAAGGTGGTCTTAAGTGGAATCCACACTTATGGTGAGACAATTCACATTTTTGTTGAGCGCAAGGATTACAACGGAGCTTTCATGCCTGGATACACAGCATGGACCCCAGATTACAAACCAGATCCAGTAGGATTAAAATACATTGACCACATGGTGGGTAATGTGGATTGGGGTGAAATGAATACGTGGTGCAAGTTTTATGCAGAGGTTATGGGATTTGCACAAATTATTTCTTTCGACGACAAGGACATTAGCACAGAGTACACAGCTCTTATGTCTAAAGTGATGAGCAATGGAAATGGTAGAATAAAGTTCCCAATAAACGAACCTGCAGAGGGAAGAAAAAAGTCACAAATCGAAGAATACATCGATTATTACAAGGGAGCAGGAGTGCAACACATAGCTGTTGCAACAGATAACATAATTGAAACAGTAACACAGCTTAAAGCAAGAGGTGTTGATTTTCTATACGTCCCGGACAATTATTACGATGATGTATTAGACAGAGTTGGTGAAATTGATGAGGATTTAGAGCCACTAAAAAAGCTTGGCATATTGATAGATAGAGATGACGAGGGTTATCTGCTTCAATTATTTACCAAGCCTGTTTTAGACAGACCCACAATGTTCTTTGAAATTATTCAACGAAAGGGTGCTCAGAGTTTTGGCAAGGGGAATTTCAAGGCCCTTTTTGAAGCTATTGAAAGAGAACAAGAAAACAGAGGAACGCTTTAATGAGCTTAAGCCCAGTACTGAAAGTCACTAATCTTAGCATAGCCTTCGACAAGAGGGTTGTAAATGATTTAAGCTTTCAAGTAATTCCGGGAAAGACGACAGCTATTGTTGGTGAATCGGGATCTGGTAAAACCGTCAGTTCTATGGCTGTAATGGGGCTGTTACCCCCAAGTGCCAAAATTGAATCAGGCGAATTCACATCGCTTAAAGTGGGCGTGGAAATTAGTATGATTTTTCAAGACCCCATGTCCTCACTTAACCCATCAATGAGGGTTGGTGATCAAGTTGCTGAGCCACTATTGGTTCATAAGGGTTTAAGTTCAGAACAAGCGAGAATAAAAGTCCAAGAATTGTTCAACGAGGTAGAGTTGCCATCACCTGAAGAATCATACAAAAAGTACCCTCATGAACTAAGTGGAGGCCAAAAACAACGAGTCATGATTGCTATGGCTCTTGCTTGCGATCCTAAAGTCATAATTGCAGACGAGCCAACCACTGCCCTGGATGTTACTGTCCAAAAAACAATACTAGACCTCCTTTCACGACTTCAAAAAGAAAGAAATCTTGGAGTTCTCTTCATTTCTCATGACTTAGAAGTTGTAAATGACATCTCTGACTATGTCGTTGTCATGAGATTAGGAGATGTCGTTGAAGAGGGCAGTTGTAAAGATGTATTTGGCAATCCTCAGCACGATTACACTAAAGAATTAATATCTTCTAGGCACAAAAGAGAAGGGGCAATAAACTCAAGTGGTGATTCTCTAATTGAGGCTAATAGAGTTAGCCTCGAGTATATAGTTAAAAAGGATTTTTTAGGCAGAGTCAAAGAGAGTTTTAGCGCAGTTAAGAACGTGAGTTTGTCTATACATGCTGGCGAACGAGTAGGATTAGTTGGAGAAAGCGGGTCTGGAAAATCTTCATTGGGGAAGCTATTACTTGGCATGGAACCTTGCACAAGCGGAGAGATTAAATGGAAAGGCCAATCCTTAGATTTAAATGATCTTAAGGCTTTTAAAAAAGGAGCTCAGCCTGTTTTTCAGGATCCATTCAGCGCATTGAATCCCAGAATGAGGATAGGTCTTGCATTGCAAGAGGCAATAAATCTAGGGGGTGGTAATGCAACCGTAAATCAGCTCTTGGAAGAAGTAGGGTTAAAAAGTGAAGATTCAAATAAATATCCAAACTCCTTTAGCGGTGGACAAAGGCAAAGGATAGTACTCGCAAGAGCACTTGCTATGGAGCCAGAATTTCTAGTACTTGACGAAAGTGTAGCCGCCCTAGATCTCAGGATCCAAGCTGAAATATTAAAGCTTATTTCAGATATTCAGAAGAAGCGATCTCTTGCGTTTTTATTCATTTCACACGACCTAAGTGTCATTGAAGCAATTTGTGACAGAATAGTAATTATGAAGGATGGTGAAATAGTAGAAGAGGGTACAACAGAAGTCATCTTTAAAAACCCTCAAAATTCATATACACAAGAGCTATTGAATAGTCGGCCCGGTGCTTAATTTTAGCACATGAGCGAGAACTACATTTTAAGCGATGTTGACGGGGGTGTTTTAACACTCACAATCAATAGGCCTAACCAACTTAACGCTTTGAATAGCGAGGTTATAGCGTCACTTTCAAAGCATATAGAAGAAGCCCAAACCAACGACAAAGTCAAGGTCATCATCATGACTGGCTCAGGAGAAAAAGCCTTTGTTGCTGGAGCGGACATTAAAGAGTTTGCTGATTTTTCCTCGCAGCAGGGAAAGGATTTAGCGGCATTAGGCCAAGCAACTCTTTTCGACAGAGTAGAGAGAAGTTCTAAACCAGTTATTGCTGCAGTTAATGGATTCGCACTAGGTGGAGGACTAGAACTTGCAATGGCCGCACATATTAGAGTGGCGTCAACAAATGCCAAACTAGGATTACCAGAAGTTGGTCTTGGTGTAATTCCTGGTTATGGTGGAACACAGAGACTAGCTCAATTAGTTGGAAAGGGAAAGGCTATGGAAATGGTTTTGACTGCTGGCATGATAGGCGCAGATGAAGCTGCAACACTTGGGCTTGTAAATTACTCTGTAGACCAAGCTGACTTGATGGAAACTTGCCAGGGTATTGCAAAAAAGGTGATGAGAAACGCACCAACAGCACTTAGCTCAGCCATTAAATCTGTAGTAGCTGGATATACTGCTTCGGTTGACGGATATTCGGTGGAGATCGAAGAGTTTGGTCTATGTTTTGGAACAGAGGATTTTAAAGAGGGTACAACTGCATTTTTAGAAAAAAGAAAAGCACAATTTCCAGGTAAATGAGCACTGAAGCATTAGAAGTAGCAGTAGTAAACTGCAGTAATCATGACCTGCCTCAATACAGCACGTCGCAAAGCGCTGGATTAGATTTACGTGCTTCACTTGAAGAATCAATCACTCTCGCTCCAGGGGAACATAGGTTGATCCCAACAGGATTGAAAATTGCTTTGCCTCAAGGGACAGAAGCCCAAGTAAGACCTAGATCAGGTCTTGCTTACAAACACGGAATTACGGTTCTCAACTCGCCTGGCACAATAGACGCCGACTACAGAGGTGACGTTGGAGTAATCTTAATAAATCACGGCAAGGAGCCATTCGTCGTAGAAGATGGAGAGCGAATTGCACAATTAGTTATTGCTAGATACGTTCAGCTACAATGGAAACCCACCGATGATCTCTCAGAAACTGAAAGAGGCGCTGGAGGATTCGGAAGCACAGGAGTAAAATGAATATCATAATCCCAATGGCAGGTAGAGGCAGCCGTCTCCGCCCACACACATTAACTACGCCCAAGCCACTTGTGCCAGTTGCAGGTAAACCAATTGTTGAGAGACTTGTTGAGGATATAGTCCGAATGCTTCCTACTGCAGTCGACAAAATCGCATTTGTAACAGGAAGGTTTGGGGAGGATAGTGAAAGGGATCTGCTAGAAGTTGCGAAACGACTTGGCGCTGAGGGAAAGATCTGTTATCAGGATGAACCTCTAGGAACTGCACACGCGATTCTTTGTGGAGAGGAATTGTTGGAAGGGCCTGTTGTTGTTGCATTTGCTGACACACTTTTTAGGGCTGACTTTACAATAGATGCTGATGCTGACGGGGTTCTATTTACTCAGAAAATTGAGGACCCATCAGCTTTTGGAGTAGTTGTAACTGATGATGATGGAAATATTACGGATTATGTAGAAAAGCCAAAAGAGTTCATTAGCGACCAAGCCATGATAGGCATATACTCTTTCAAGGACGGTGCTCGTCTCAAAAGTGAATTACAATATCTGATAGACAACAATATCCTTCTTAGTGGTGAGTATCAATTGCCGGACGCGTTGAGGAATATGACACATAGTGGTGTGAAATTTATTCCCGGTGAAGTGAGTGAGTGGATGGATTGTGGCAATAAAGCAGTAACAGTTGAAACTAACAGAAGGGTGCTCGACATCCTTGAAGAAGAGGGCCGATTACACGAAGGAACTGGAATTGACCCCTCAGCTACAATTATAGATTCAACAATAATTCAGCCTTGTTTCATTGGTCCAGGAGCAACAGTTGTAAGATCTGTCGTTGGGCCTCATGTAAGTATTGGCCCAAATACTGCTGTCACAAACTCTACACTTCAGGATTGTTTAATTCAAGGAGATACAACAATTGACAATAGTGTGATGGATGGTGCTATGGTTGGAGCGAAGTCAAGTGTTGTTGGCACGCCGCTTGATGTGAGCATTGGAGATTTTTGCAAGATTGGCTAATCCCAAATGAATCAAAAAGGAGCACATATATTTTTTTCTCTATTACTCGTAGTTCTGCAAGCTAGTGCTCAAAAGTCTGTATCATCCGATTTTGTTCCTTCTAGTGAAACAGCTCAAAGAGCATTTTTTGCAGGTCAAAACAACCTTGTTAAGGGAGATCTACAAGAGGCATACACTTGCTTTCAAACATGTGTTGAGGAAGAACCAGATGTGGCAGGGTTTCACTATGAACTGGGAAAGATTGAACTAGAATTAGGAAGGTATGAGTCAAGTATTAAGCATTTAAATGATGCATTAGAACTTGAGCCTGAACACGATTGGTATTGTTATAGCAGGGGGCTGGCTCATATTAAGTTGGAGAATTACGATGAAGCTTGGGGGGATTTTATGGTTTGGTTTAAGGCAAGGCAAGGGAATTTAGAGGCATTGGATTTTTGTGCTGAGCAGTTTGTTGCTGCTGGTGAGATTTGGCATGCTTATCAGGCATATTCATACTACGAAGATGAAATCGCCCACAATTTAGAAGTTAGAATAAACAGGCTGTTTCTTGTATTGAGTTCTCAGTTAAGTAGAAATAAAATTTACTCTTTCATTAATGATGCAGTAAAGGACTTCCCTGATGAACCGTTGTTTTTATTTGAAGAGGCTTCAATGCTTGCGACAGATGGAGAGTTCTCAAAGGCTATCCCCATTTTTGAGAATCTCACTGAAGGCTTCCCTGACTTTCTTGATTCATACTTGGCTCTAGCGAAATGTCATTTAGCATCTCAAAGTGGTCAGGACATTTATATGTTACTTAAAAAGGGATTTAAATCAGAGGACATAGATCCTGCGGAAAAGTTATCTCTTTTAGTTGAAGTGCAGAACGAAGATCAAGTGACCGAATTACTTGAAATTGCAATTAATGCACACCCTGATGACCCTAGACTTCATCACTTTATGGCAATGAGGCATATGCAGTTTGGGCGAGTTGATCGTGCTCGAGATTCTTATGTCAAGGCGATTTCAGGCAATCCCAATTCAGTTACTGTACGTGAAGAGTACATGTACGTGCTGATGATGCAAAAAGATTGGAACACACTTGCAACTGTTAGCGAAGAAGCAATAACATACTTCCCTTTAGAAGCGATTTTCAGTCATTATCTAGGGTCTGCCTATTCGAAATTAGGTGACCATAAAAAAGCAATCAAAGCGTATAAAGGAGGATTAGCAATTGTTTACGAAATGCCAGAATTAGGTGGCGCTTTAGCACAAGGGCTTGCTATGGCGTATCGAGAAATTGGAGAAAAAGAGAAGTCTTTTGATGCCTTCGAAGAGAGTCTTGATTACTACCCCGATCCATATGTGATGAACAATTATGCTTTCTTTCTTGCAAGTGATAGAAAGAATATTTCTAGAGCTTATGAATTGAGTGAAAAAGCAAATGAATTGATTCCTAAGGAGCCAAACTTCTTAGATACTCACGCTTTAATTTTGCATCTGATGAACCGTAGCGAAGAGGCGCTTACCTTTATACAACAAGCTCAATCGTTTCTACCAGAGGGTGAATTTCCTGACGCTGTGTTTTCTGAAAGGGAGGGTGATATTCTATGGGAATTAGAGAGATTTGATGAGGCTAGGTTAAAATGGAATGAAGCTGCAGAAGCTGGCGGAGGAATGAAGAGGCTAAATGAAAAACTATCAAGGACACAGTGATTAGGCAGTTAAACATATTTGCTATTATCTGCATCATTTTACTTTCAGGATGTAGTAACGCCAAGCGTCTAGCTGAAGGAAAGCCTTTGATCCCTAGGGAGCCAAACCACATCCTTAAGAACAGCTATAAAAGTGCATTAGACTGGGATTGGATTGGCTTTAAAATGAATGCCGATGTTAAAGTGAATGGCACTTCTGACGATTTCACCATCAATGTTCGAATGGCTAGAGATAGTGCTATTTGGGTTAGTCTCACTCCTGCCTTAGGTGTAGAAGTTGCTAGGTTACTCTTGACTCCTGACTCTGTTCAAATGATTAGCAAGGTTCCTCAAAACAAGTTCGTATACGAAGGTGATTATTCACAATTGCAAGGTGTGCTTGGAGTACCATTTGACTTCTATTCATTTCAAGAATTATTTAGTGGAGAGCCACTGGGATTAGATCCCATGAATGACAAATTCATTTCAAAGGTGGATGGGTCTGATTATGTCTTGATTGAAAAATTCCCTCGTAAAGTAAAAAAGCTTCTTGGTGGAATAGATGAGAGGGCTTTGGCTGTTTTTAACCCTGATAGCCTAGGGATTAATTTGGATGGCAAAAGGGCTCATAAATATTTAGACAAAACAGATGCTGAAGAACTTTTAATAAAAAGATATTGGTTCGATGGGGTTTCTTTTGCTCCAGTTAAGGATGTGTTTAATGATCTTAAAACTGGCCTTACTATTAAGATTGAAAGAAGTGGAAACGAAGGTCATGAAGAAGGCCTTCTACCAAATAAAACTAAGCTTACCGCTTATGGAGATGGGGTTGATTTAGAGGCCATATTACAGATTAGGCGTAGTCGAATTAATAGAGAATACGAACTGCCATTTGACCCACCTGAAGATTATGAACGTAGGTCGAGCTTATAGAATATTTAGTGTCTTTGTTGCGCTTATGTTTATGATGACTAGTGGCGTTTGGGCTCAAAAAAACAAAGAAGATTTAACTGCTGAAAGAAATAAAATTGAAGAACAGTTAAGGACTACTTCTAGGTTAATTAGCGATGCCAAAAAAAATAGACAGGCAGCTAATTCTCAAGTAGCATTAATTGACAAGCAGATTGAATTGAGGGAAAAACTTGTACGCCATCATCAATCGACAATAAGATCATTAGAGCGATCTGTTAGAGGTACTGATTCAGAAATCAGATCCTTAGAAGGTCACATTGTTGCGCTTAAAGAAGAATATGCTCAAATGATTCGTCAGGCCTATAGGTTACAACTTGCATCGAGTCCTTTGATGTTTGTTTTTGCCTCTGAGGATTTCAATCAAGCATCACACAGATTCAAAATGCTTCAATCTTACGCTGAAGAAAGGAAGCGACAAGCGACAGAAATCACTTCAGCACAGGACGAATTATCTTCTACAAGACAAGAATTGACAGATGAAAAAGCATCCGTTGTAAGCGCTCTTGAAGATCAGCAAAAGGAAATGAAAGCTCTTAATTCAGATAGAGAAAATAGAGCTGAATTGCTGTCGGAATTAAAAGAGAAGGAAAGGGAGTTACGCAAAACCCAAAAGGCACAAGAAAAAGAGCGTAAAAGACTCAACGATGAAATCAAAAGGATTATTGAAGCAGAATTGGCTGCTGAAAGGGCGTCATCAAAGGGTGAGTTTGCACTAACTCCTGAGGGCAGAATTGTTTCTGAAGCCTTTGAAAAAAATAAAAAGGGTCTACCATGGCCAGTGCACAGAGGTGTTGTTACTGGAAAGTTTGGTCGTCATGCGCACCCTACAATTCCGGGAATTACTATTGAATCTAATGGGATTGACATAACTACTGATACTAACGCAAATGTCTATTCCATTTTTGAAGGAAATGTAAGTAGTGTTTTTGCGCTTCCTGGAGCAGGAAAAACAGTTATCGTAACACACGGTGGTTATAAGACCGTTTACAGTAATCTTCACAATGTAAATGTTTCAAAGGGAGATAGAATAGAAAGAGGAGTTAAAATTGGAGAGGTTCTATCCCAAACACAGGGAACAGCAATTCACTTTGAAATTTGGAAAGTCGCAGGATCAGAGAGAACTGCTCAGAACCCAAATTCGTGGTTACAACCTCGTTAAAAGAACATCTATAAGATACTTTTGCACTCGTGGTCAATCGCAAAATAAACATAGCAATTGTTGGCAATCCGAATACTGGCAAGTCCACTCTTTTTACCAGATTAACGGGAAAAAAGACTGCTGTTGGAAATTTTGCTGGGGTTACTGTTGAGGCATGTGCAGCAAATGGCATCGTTTCTGGTTCAGAGCATTGGACTCTGATCGATCTTCCTGGGATTTACAACTTGCACGCACAAACTGATGACGGAAGGATTACTGAGCATGCATTGTTAGATCCTAGTTCTGAGGTGAAGCCTGATATGGTTTGGCTTGTAGCTGACAGGTCTACTTTACAGGGACAGTTATTTTTAGCTCATCAGATTAAGGAGCTTGATTTGCCATGTGTGCTTCTCCTTAACAGAATGGCTCATGAGGCTACCGATGCCAAACTGTGTGAGACGCTTGAAGGAGGGTTGGGGTTTCCAGTGAGGGAATTCCACGCACTCAGAGATGAACCAGAAGATTGGGTGAGCATATTGGGGCCATTGAATCACGTACCTCAGGCATGTAATGTGATTAGGGCTATACCTGAAAACATGGATGAAGGACTAGCTATACTTAAAAAGGCTATGCCTACTCAGACCCTTGGATATCTCTGTCACATAGTCCGAATGACAGAAGCACCCTCTTGGCTAACCGACAGTGAACTCAATGCTTGGTCAGAGGCCGTAGCGCTTTCGCCAAAGTCGGCTGTTAAACTTCAACTAGAGGAAGCTGCCAAAAGAATGGCAACGGTTCGTGAATTACTCCTTCAAGCAGGCGCACCAGTAAAAGAAAGAGAAATCCAACTCAGGGGTCAACGTCAAAAACAACAGAAGTGGGATAATGTGCTGACACATCCAATCTGGGGAAATATGATTTTTGGCGGAATCTTCTTCATCATATTCCAAGCGATTTATTCTTGGGCTACCTATCCCATGGATCTGATTGATGGATTTTTTGGATGGATGACTGAATCTGTTAGCGCTGCTTTACCTGCCGCTTGGTATACCTCACTTCTTGTGGATGGGCTACTTGCTGGACTTGGAGGCATCGTGATTTTTGTGCCTCAGATCGCTATCCTTTTTGCCTTCATTGCTTTCTTGGAGCATTCTGGGTACATGGCGAGGTTAGGTTATTTGAGTGACCGAGTTTTTAGGTCTTTAGGACTTACTGGTAGATCGACTGTTAGTTTGGTTGGAGGATTAGCCTGTGCCGTTCCTGCAATTATGGCTGCAAGGACTATTCAGAATAAGAGAGCAAGGCTTTTAACCATTCTTGTCACGCCTCTAATGACCTGCTCTGCAAGGCTTCCTGTTTATGCTTTCCTGATCGCATTCTTAGTGCCTGAAGAGACTGTTGTGGGGCTGTTTAATTTGCAGGGTTTGTTCTTGTTTGGGCTTTATGTTGCTAGTTCTTTAGCTGCTTTGATACTTTCATTTATCATTCATAAGGCTATGCCAAACCCCGAAGACAAAGTCGAAGCTGCTGAGGAATGGCCACCTTACAGAATGCCATCAATTAAGTCTGTTTTAAAGCAATCTCTAAATCAAGCTGGTGTGTTTCTAAAGGAAGCAGGCACAGTGATAATGGTGGTATCTCTTGTGCTTTGGTCTTTAGCTTTTATGGGACCTGGGACGCTGGAGCAACGAGAGGCGCTTAAACCAGGTGAGAGACTTGAGCAAAGTTGGCTTGGATCTATTGGTGATTTTGTCGAGCCTGCCTTCGAGCCTCTTGGATATGATGGCAAAATGGGAATTGCAATTATTAGTTCTTTTGCCGCTAGAGAAGTATTTGTTGGAACTATGCACACCCTCTTCCCTACTAGTCCAGATGACGAAAGTGAAGAGGCTGGAATTAGAGCATTGAAGCAAAGGTTAGCAAATGAAAACCATCCATCAACTGGAAGACCTCTTCTGAACACTGCTTCAGCTGCTTCTCTTATAGTGTTTTACATGTTTGCAATGCAGTGCATGAGCACCGTTGTGATTGTTAGAAGGGAATTGGATAGTTGGAATTGGGCGTTAGCGCAAGCTTTGGGCTATACTATGATCGCCTACTTAGCGGCACTTATTACCTACAAGTCTTTACTCTAAAAACTAGTCAACCTTTACCCAAAGGTGAGCAGCAGCTTCTTTTCTAACTGCTAGAGTTCTTCCACAAGTACAAATTGCCATAGGCCCATTCATTGGAGCTACGTGTTTTACCTCAACTTCAGCTCCTTCACAACAGCCCATTTGAACAAGAGCCATCACCTCTTCTGGTGTGTCAACTTTTTCAATAATACCTACTTCGTCAGGCTTAAGATCAGATAATTTCTTCACTTTCATGGTGCAAATATAAATCTTGACTTAAGCCGTTGAAATACCACTTTTTAGTGATTAAGCCTTCTTTGCAAGAAAATGGTAAAGTAGAGCGCCAGTGAGAAGTGCTGCGACGCCCTTGTTTGGTCCTTGTAAAATACCTCCGTCAATTCCTGAATCCTGAATCCAAGACATAACAGCGAACATTATGCCAAATGACGAAAGGAATAGCCAAAGTGCAGTTGATTTTTTCATAGTTCAAACATACGAAAGTTAAGAATGAAGGTATGCAACCATCGACTCTGTGATTTCGTTCAGATATTAGCAAATACTTTGCAATCAACCCTATGTACAAAACCATCAATCATATATTCCTTTGTATAACGTCTGTATTGTGGACGACTATTGCCGTTGCTCAACCTGATCCCCCATCAAATTTATTTCAAGAAGAGTTAAGAGTGTGGTTGCAGGAGAACTGGCATGAAGGATACCACGATGGACTAGGTTATAATCAAGCCCGAATGCAGATGTACGGTTACATTGATAATGAGGACGGAATGATTGAATGTGTATACACTGGATTCACACAAGAAGGCGGATATGTAACTTATCCGAATCCAATTAATGCTGAACACATAGTGCCTCAAAGCTTTTTTGGTTCTGCAGAACCTATGAAGTCAGACATCTATATTCTCAAGCCATGTCACGGGAATGCAAACAGTTCTAGAAGTAACAACCCCTTTGGCGAAGTAAACGACGCTTCAGCACAATGGTATGGAGTAGTTGGAAACACTTACACAACTCAAGGCAATATGCCGTCAAATCACGAGCTGTGGTCTGAAAAATCTGGTAACATTTGGGAGCCCCGTGAGGAACACAAAGGGAACATAGCTCGTTCCGTTTTTTACTTCTACACCATGTATCCCGAATCTGTAGGCGATATATCTCAGGTAGGCAATCCTGAAATTTTGTATCAATGGCATCTTGACGATCCAGTTGACGCAATGGAATTAGAAAGGAATGATAAAATTGAACTTCACCAAGGAAACAGAAATCCATACGTCGATCACCCCGGCTTGGTCTGGAGCGCCTGGTTTCAGGAAGAGGTCGTCGACACAGACGGCCCCGAAATAACTGGCGAATCCGTTATTTACCTCGACTGCACACAGTATCCTAACGACGAAATTTACGTTGTAGCCACAGATGAAAACGGCCCTGTCACTCTAACATATGTTGATTACGGAACTCCTGGAGGATGTGAGTACAACATGTACAGAAGTTACACAGCTGTTGACGCATTAGGAAACACAACGTCGTTCACTCAACAATTGATTGTAATGGATACTTCCGCTCCAACCTTCTCTCAATTTGACGATACAATCATAGTGGATTGTTCTTCCGACGAATTAGAAATCCCAGTACCTGAAGCAAGTGATCTTTGCTCAGCTGTTACAATAACTACTACAGAGGAAATCATTGGTGACGGGTGTCCATATGCACATCAAATTATAAGAACATTCACAGCTGTTGATGAATGTGGAAATGCTTCTACAGCTACCCAAACAGTAATAGTAAACGAATACATACCCCCTGTTGGTTGCAACTCAGATCTCGACAATAATGGATACGTAACCGTTGATGACATCCTTCTTGCACTGAGCGAATTTGGTTGCCCTAGCAATTGTAATTACGATGTAGATGGGGATGGTTTTGTGGGAGTAAGCGACATCCTTGGAATTTTAGCGGACTTTGGCAACGCTTGTTAATTGAAAATAATGAAACAGTATACTCTCCTCTTCATACTTTGTGTTTTTAGCATTTTTGCTCTAGCCCAAACCCCTTGCATAGACGGCATGGCCGGTGAATATCCATGTAATAATGTGGACTTACTATCATTTATGCCAAGCGAAACTGTAGGGGGAACTGGTTCCAATGATATTTGGGGCTGGGTCGATCCTGAAACGGGAGTAGAATATGCGATTCTTGGACGTAAATCGGGAACCTCTTTCATTGATATTTCTGATCCTGTGAATCCTGTATTCGTTGGAAATCTTGCTGCTTCTGGTGCAAACTCTACTTGGAGGGATATCAAGGTTGCAAACAATTATGCGTACATTGTTTCAGAGGCTTTTGGCCACGGAATGCAAGTTTTCGATCTGTCTAAACTAGGGGATGTAGAAAATCCGCCTGTAGAGTTTGAGGAAGATGGCCATTATGAGGGTTTCTCCAAAGCCCACAATCTTGTTGTCAATGAGGAAACTGATATGCTTTACGCTGTCGGAACCAACACCTTTGAGGGTGGCCTTCACATCATGGACATCAGCGACCCAACTAACCCAACTCTAGTAGGAGACTTTTCTCAAGACGGATATACCCACGATGCTCAAATTGTGGTTTACGAAGGCCCTGATGCGAATTTCCAAGGGAAGGAAATTGCGTTTGCTTGCAATGAGAATACTGTCACAATTGCTGATGTAAGCGACCCATCTGATACATACATGATCAGCGCAACGACGTACAGCAATTCTCAATACACTCACCAAGGTTGGCTAACTGAAGACCAACATTATTTCTTAGTTGGTGACGAATTAGACGAGTACTACGATGGAGTGAATACTACCACCTTTATTTGGGATGTGTCTGATTTGAGCAGCCCTGTGCTTATTGGGACTTATGTTAGCGAAACAGCTGCTATCGATCACAATTTATACGTTGTTGGCAATCTATGCTATCAAAGCAATTACAGAGCTGGATTGAGAATTGCTTCACTGGCAAACGTAGCTCAAGGCCAAATGGAAGAGGTAGCCTTCTTCGATGTTTATCCTCAGAATGACAATGCTAATTTCGATGGAACTTGGTCTAACTACCCATTCTTCCCTTCAGGCGTGATTGCTGTAAGCCACATAAATGAGGGCGTTTTCTTTGTAATGCCAAACCTAGATTCTGCCGGGTGTCCAGAGGACTTCAATAACGACTTAATTATTTCGGTTGCTGACCTTCTTTTGCTGATCTCTGAATTCGCATGTGTCGCTGATTGCAATACCGATTTAAATAACGACGGATCAGTGAACGTCGATGATCTGTTGATCTTCCTTATTGCTTTTGGGACTCAATGTTAAACTTCTCCCTGCCGTTGTTAGTGAACGGCAACATTGCTTGATACTTTACATCGTTTGCTTTGGACATGTCGGTTACGTCGAGTCCGTATTTGATTTGGTCTACATCTCCGTAGTAATACGTTCCAAATAACCTATCCCAAATAGAGAACATCTGACCATAATTAGTGTCTGTCCAGGGCACCTCATAGTGGTGATGAAACTTGTGCATATTAGGCGAAATAAACACCCAACTCATCGCCTTATCAACTGCAAGAGGCAGCCGAATATTTGCATGATTGAAGTGAGAACAAGCAATGGTCCCAAACCTGTACATCAAGTAATAAGCAAAAGGTGCATCAAGCAAGAACACTGCTAAAATCGCAAAACTCTCCCTTACCAAATAGTCCAGTGGATGCAGTCTAAGCCCAGTAGTTGCATCAACATGGGTATCACTATGGTGAACAAGATGCAATCTCCATAGAGGTTTCACATTGTGAACAGACCAGTGAGCGAAGTATTGGGATACTAAATCTAGTATGAGAAAGGATGCTAATAATTCTACCCAAACTGCTCCTTCAACCAAGTTGAGTAGTCCCCAATTGTTCGTGTCCAGCCAGTCATACAGGCCCACAGTAAACACACCAATTATCAAATTGCAAGCAACAACAGTAGCTAAGAAAATCAAGTTGGTTGAGAAGTGCTGTCTCGATCTAAAGCCTCCTTTAAAAAGTGGTATGATTGATTCTATGATCAACATAAAAGACATGCAAAAAAATATCCAGATCAGTTTTGAATAATCTGGCATTTCGTTGAAGTAAACCATAAGTTCTTCCATTCCACCAAATTACAAGTAACTTGTGGAAAATGAAAAAGCAATTTTCACTACTTCTTGCAGTTTTGTGTTTCAGCGCGTTATCAGCCCAAGAAATTACTTGGGGTCCCGCTATAGATATAAGCTCATCTGCCTTTGGCAATAAAGCATTGTAAAGAGGCAGGACTACCTCGCTTCGCTTTGCTTTGCTCGATGTTCCTGACTTGCTCTCACAGTGGACCTTCAAAACATCTCCCTTCGGGAGTATCATCAACTTCGTCATTCGCAACCTAAAGCAAGCTTTGCTTGCGCCTGACTTCGTCGCTGCCACAACAAGTTGTGGATGTTTTTCGGTCAGTTCGTAGCCCCGGCAGGAATCGAACCTGCATCTAAACTTTAGGAAAGTCCTATTCTATCCATTGAACTACGGGGCCAAAGAGACGCCGCCGAAATATTCGGCGGCGTTATTTGGTGCGCCTGGTAGGACTTGAACCTACGACCAATGGATTATGAGTCCACTGCTCTAACCACTGAGCTACAAGCGCAAGG
>MDTD01032948.1_pt1 | contig 29323 bp, 28 predicted proteins | sample 811221 | NCBI WGS metagenome assembly MDTD01 (sample SAMN05326646, study PRJNA326480) | marine metagenome | isolation source: seawater | place: Pacific Ocean: South West | collected 2011 | reverse complement strand
CAGTATCTTTCAAAAGTTCCATCACTTCTTTATTTCCATAAATTGACCTAGGACCATCCAAGATCAAAACCTTATTTCATTGCCCTGTTTATAACTCACTCATGATCCACAAACAAACCTCTCTTAACCACATTCACTTCAGTGGAATTTGTGGCACTGCCATGGGTTCTCTCGCGGTGCTACTCCAAAAACGTGGATACCATATTACTGGCTCAGACCAGAATGTTTACCCACCGATGAGTGATCTCTTGAGAGAGCATAATATTCTAGTTCGTGAAGGCTTTTCTCTAATGCATCTGGAACCACGACCAGACTTAGTCGTGTTGGGCAATGTGCTCTCGCGAGGTAATCCAGAGGTTGAAGCGGCCCTGGCCCAAAGTATCCCTTATATTTCAATGGCAGAGTTGCTGAAGGAATTTTTCATTCGTGGTCGAACTTCTTTGGTTGTCACTGGCACACATGGCAAAACCACCACAACTTCATTACTCGCTTGGACCTTTGCCAACGCTGGTATGAATCCAGGATTTCTGATTGGTGGCATTGCTGAGAATTTGAAGACTAGTTGTGCTGATGGTAGCGGAAACTTCTTTATCACCGAAGGAGATGAATACGACACAGCTTTTTTTGATAAACGCTCCAAATTTTTCCACTACCTGCCTGATCAGTTGATACTAAACAACTTAGAATTTGATCATGCTGATATTTTTGCGTCCCTTGAACAAATACAGCAAAGCTTCCGTTGGCTTCTACGTCTGGTTCCAGGCAATGGATTTGTGATTGCGAACGGTGATGATGACAATCTCAAACCTGTGCTGGAACAAATTTACAGTCCCTTGTTAACATTTGGGCTAGGACCGGACTGTGATGTCCGCATTGAGGATATTCAAATCTGTGAAACAGGTTCTCAGTTTCGCCTGGAAGGTAGTGGTCAGAAGTCTCAACAAATCTGGAACTTACCGATGGTGGGTATTCACAACATTCGTAACGCCACAGCTGTCATTTTACTAGCCCAGCATAACCATCTTAGTGCCGAACAAATTCAGCAGGGCTTTTCAAGCTTTCAGGGCGTGAAGCGACGTCAGGAATTGCGAGGGGCCATTAATGACATCTGGGTTTACGATGATTTTGCTCATCACCCTACGGCAGTTGCAGAAACCATTCGGGCTCTCCGGCAGAAACATCCTGGGAAACGCCTTTGTGCTGTCTTTGAACCGAGAAGCAATACCAGTGTCCTACGGATACACCAAGAACAATTGGTCTACGCCTTGGCTCAGGCGGACGAAGTGCTTTTGGCACCACCGCATCGAGCAGAGAGAATCTCTACAGATGAACGATTAGACGTCAAGGCAATAGTACACGCCCTGAACAGCCAGATTCCAGCCCATGCGTTGGAAGTCTCAGCTATCTTGGAGCATTTACAGACCACCGCCACCAGTGGTGATGTAATTCTCATCATGAGCAACGGAAAATTTGATAATCTGCATGAGCGCTTGTTAAAAATTCTGGATTCCGAGATAGATTTAGCATGAAGCCCTTGAACTGGCTGATCTTGTTCGTGATCGGCATGCTGCCGATTGCTGGGCTAGTTTGGACTTTCCAAACCGATCCTCACTTGGCAGTTCCTGAAGACTCCAAAAATTCTTGGATTGATCCGCTGACAGCCATCATCTTTGTTTATGTCAATCCAAGTTGTGAAGCTGGTCAGAATCTCTGTCCTCCTCCTCTCTGGATGGGGAGACATGAAATCACGAATCGGCAATTCCAGAGGTTCAGGCAGTCGCATTCGAGTCGGAATTACCGGAATCAGCCTTTAGACACTCCATTGCAGCCGGTCGCTTATGTCAGTTGGGAAGAAGCTCATGCATTTGGTGAGTGGCTAACCCAGCAACACAGTGGTCGATATCGCTTTCGCTTACCAACATCAAAAGAATGGCAACAAGCTTGTGAAACTAGAGAAACTCAACCGTGGGAAACTGCTGAGCAAGCTTGCCAGTGGGCTTCAGTGAGTGATGAAGTCGCAGCTGCAAGTTTTGGTTGGAGCCACCCCACTTATCCTTGCAATGACAATTTTGCGGTAAGTGCTCCAGTTGGCTCCTTTCCTGTCAATGCCCACAACCTTTATGACTTACTGGGTAATCTTGCGGAATGGACTAGTGAAAAAGCTGAGCTGCCAACTACAGCAGAGCAAGGATATATCACCCGCGGAGGCAGCTGGTTCAGCCCTCCAGATCAGATTTCCTGTAAATTTCAGGAAGTTTTTTCTGCGCTTACTTCAGATCCTCGTATTGGCTTTCGGCTAGTTGCTGAAGGGCTTCCAACCCCAAAGCAATGAAAGGGAATCATCTACTTTTCTGGTGGTTATTCTACCCACTACTGCTCATCGGACTAGGGACACCACTAGCTGCAGAAAAACTGGCACTGCAAACTCTACTTCAGTCAGCTACAACCAAAAAAGTTGCTCAACACTCCTACTGGTTGAGGCTGCTTCACTATCGTTCCACTACTCCGACCAACAAAAGTGAGATCGTCAGTCAGAATTTTTTCCTAGATCCCAATGGTGCGCAGAATCCCCAAGCTGAGTTGAACGCCACGTTGCGAGCGTTTTATGAACCAGTTGGTGAGAATCCTGATCAACATGCACAGTGCCGTTTCATTGCACGTTTTCACTGGTTACAGCAACAACTTGAGTTTTCCCCAGCGCCCCCACTTGTCAAATGTCCGCGCTTTCAACGCTGGGCAGGACTATCCAAACTTGATTCGCTGAGCGTAGTCTTCGTTTCAGCTTATTTGGACAATCCAGCTTCTTTTTTTGGTCATCTGTTGGTCAAGATCAATTTGAAGGAGGGACTCTTTGCACATCCTCTACTCAGTCCAACACTCAATTTTGGTGCTAGTCCAGATCCAGATGATAACGCTTTAGTTTATGCAGTGAAGGGCATCTTTGGTGGCTACAGCGGTCGCTTCTCTGACGAAAGATTCTATAATTTTCAGCATATCTACGGAGAAAATGAGTTGCGCGACCTGTGGGAATATCCACTGAAACTAACCAAAACTCAGCAACACCGCGTACTTTTCCACACTTGGGAATTGCTGCAAGATGTTCACTTTGAATACTATTTCTTCTTGGAAAACTGTGCTTATCGTATGGCAGAACTGATTTCCATGGCTTGGGAAGAGGAGATCAATCTTTATTCTTCATCTGAGTTCTGGGCCATTCCTATCGATGTTTTCTTTCGATTACAACGTCTGCAAACTCCTGATGGGCAATCGGTACTTGGCAAATCAATCCTTGTTCCTTCCCGACAACGCAGGCTTCAGTGGAAAACCCTAGATCTGAGTAAATCTCAACAAGATTGGGTAATCAACATCCAGCGCCAACCAGAAAAACTAACAGCACTAGAACAATCTGGACTATCTCTAGAGGCCCAAGCTCAGGTACTTGACACGCTCATAGACTTGTTGCAGTACCAAAAAGCACGAGAAGAAATAATCTCGGAATCTCTTCAGAATCTGCGTCAACAAGTTCTGCTGAGACGTAGCGAGCTGCCGATACTTGTCAAGACACCACAACCACTCACACCCGACTCCTTGGAAGGACACCCTCCTTTAAGAACTCAGTTCGGTGGATTTCAAAAAAATGGTGCAGAACGAGGTATAGAAGTGGGAATTCGTGCAGCCTACCATGACCTGTTGGATCCAGTTCATGGGCATCTCCCCTATGCTGAACTACAAGTTCTGGATTTAAAAGTCCGCTTTAACGAGAAAAACTGGTGGGTTCATCAATTAAAATTTTTTGAGATTCAAAATCTTTCTCTCTCCCCAACACGATTAGGTACGGTTTCAGGAGTTTCTTGGCGAACAAGCGGTGAGTGGCAAGAGGAAGCTCTTGATAAATCTCAACATAAAGTCATACGAATCGTTGGGGGCATTGGACAGAGTATAGCGCTACAACAAGATCTCGTTGGATTTACCTTTGCCGATACAATTCTGCAATCACGCACAGGTTCAATGCCAGAAACCAGCTTTCAATTACAGCCTGCTATAGGCGTACTTTGGCAAACGGGTGATCAATGGTCCATGCTAGCTCAATCCAGTTATCGTCAACCATTGTTGGGGGAAAGTGCATTGGGTCCTAGTACCGAATGGGAAGGCCGTTGGCAGGTAAATTCAAAATGGGGACTTCGTTTTACTTGGCAACAGCAAGGAACTGTACAAGAAGCCAAAGTGCTAATTCATCATTTTTGGTGAAGCATGAACGAGTTACTCAGTCCCACTCTGTTTCTCTTGGTGGCACTGCTCATTGGCTTACTAGCGCTTACTATTTGGAAGCAGGACCAAAAAGCGACGGCGTTGGGCTGCGTAGCTCTGCAGCATCATCTTATTACTAGTCTGGTTGCTAAGCGAAATATGGATCCTTTCGCCATCCAGTGATACCAACATGACAGGGTTACTTACCAAGCATCAACTGTGTTTGACCTTGGCATGGTATCTAACCCTTTGTAGCACATTTTTGTTGTGGCTCTCTATACAATCGATTGCTCCCATAATTAGGATTGTTGTAGATACCTTTATACTGCTCTTCTTGGTTTTTAATTTCTTCACTATCTGGGGAATGGTTTGGATGAGGTCCTTGCTCAGTAATCACCAAACCTTCTAATGTCTCCTAGTGGCTTTTCTTGCAGCACATAAGTCAACCTGTTAAACTCAAAATTAAATTTTTACTCTCCTGAGATCATATGAAAAAATGGTGTGAAATAATATGCTGGAAAATATGCGCGACCACCTACTGGCTCTGACTGCAATTCAGCAGCATCTCGCGCTGGAAGCATATGAAAAAGCTGCCGCTGTCGCAAAAAACCGACTTGGTATTTCTGCTTTGAACAGTCACAATACATTGTACATGGCTCGATTCATGCCAACAGCCACACAGCAGATTGATACACAGATGCATAAGGCAACCATCAGATTTGTGACCATTGTACAAGAGGATGGTTTGGGGGGAAGTACCAACAAAATTATTGCAAAAAGCCTAGCAGGTGTCGTGCAACAGTGTGCCGCTTACCACAGTTCTTACCGAGTACATCCATGACCAAAAAATATCGATTACGGAGGTACTTCTTATGCTGTCTAATTAGTTTTCTTCTTATTTCTTCAACAACTCGGGCAGCAATTTGTTACTCACCAACTCTAACAACCCAAGATCTGTCAATCTTCTCACCGTCCAGTTTCAGCTGCCATTCGCAAGCTAAAAGTAAGATTTATGGAATTCAGTGCGTTCACGACAACCAAGAAGCCCGTCTTCTTCGTAGAAAAGTAACATTACCTGACCCAAATGCCTTCGCTATTTTTTTCCCTCAGTTTGCTCTAGTCCCAACTGATTGCTCCACAACCAACACCTGTTTTGCAGGCTCAATCCAGCCTATTTTCGGACAGATCTTTCTTCGAAATAGTACCTTCCGAATTTAAGCTGTCTCGCTACCCAAATTTTATGTGATTTGACAGAAACTTTTGGTTGTGAGCGGTGGCATGGTGGAAACCCAGTTTGATCTGAGGAGAGGGCAACTGATTGCCCTTCTTCTCGCGCTGGTCGTCGGGCTATTCTTATTTGAGCACTAGTACCTATTATCTAAACCAATCTGGGAACAGACTCCCAGCATTAAGAGTATTGCCAAAAGGGAACAAGTCTTCGCGACGAACTGCGCAGTATGCCACGGGGAAACGGCAGTTGGTACAAATCCTCACCGCCCGATGGGGGATATGAAAGATCAAGGAGGTTACATAGCCCCGGCACTCAACGGTACTGGTCATACGTGGCATCACCCTGACGCAGTCATCTTCAAGATTATTCAGGAAGGTTCGATTGCTGAAGATTCACCAATGCGTGGCTTTGATGAAAAGCTCAGTGATGCTAAAATTGTTGCTAGCATCCATTACTTCAAATCACTCTGGCCAAAAGAAATCCTGAATCGACACAAAGAAATGATACAACACTGATCAATTCTAAGTTTCATTCCACATTCTCTTACCACGGAATTTCAATGAAAACACTGATAGGTAAATTTCTATTCTTATTGTCACTAATACTGGCTTCTGCTGCTTGGGCCTCAGACATCACGATGTACAAGCACCCTCAATGCGGCTGCTGCGAAAAGTGGGCGAATATCCTGCGTGATCAGGGGCGTCAGGTTACTAGCAAAGGCACCTACAACATTGAGCAACTCAAAAATCAGATGGGATTACCCAGTTCTCTGCGCAGTTGCCACACTGCCATCATCGGAGATTTCATCATTGAAGGACATGTACCTGAAAAGACAATTGCTCGCTTTCTTGCTGACACACCAGTTGGCGCCCGAGGGCTAGCTGTACCGGGGATGCCCATTGGCTCACCAGGAATGGAACATCCGACCCGAAAAGATGCATATGACGTACTTTGGTTTGACCAGCAAGGAAATGTACAGGTCTTCGAACACATCGACTGATAAAGCTCTTGTTTCAAAGCCAACCCTGTAGACGTTGTAGAAACCTCTCCAGTAAGCTAATTTACTAGAAGTAATTTCACGCTAAACACCAACGGAGTTAGAGATGTCCGATCTTGGCACGATCGCCCTGATGATTGCTCTTGCTGCCTGTCTTTACGGCACAGTTGTACCCCATCTGGGTGTTAGAACAAACAACTGGAACCTGATTCGTTCTGCGCAAAATGCCAGCATCATTAGTTTCTTTCTGATTGCTATTGCCTCCGGGGTGCTCATCCATGCACTTATGGTCAGCGACTTCAGCATCTTCTACGTCTGGCGCAACTCTAGCGTCGACATGCCCATGTTCTTTAAGGTGACCGCGTTCTGGGGCGGCCTGGAAGGCTCTCTCCTATTTTGGATTCTGGTTCAAAGCTTCTTTGCGATGATTGTTGCCTTCCGCTATCAGTACAGTAATCGAGAAATTATCCCATATGTAATTGCCACTCTGAATGGGATCCTCTGTTTTCTGCTCGTTTTACTCCTCGGATGGTCCAACCCTTTAGACCTACAAGCAACCATTCCTGTAGAAGGACGAGGACTGAATCCGTTGTTACAGCATATTGCCATGGTGGTTCATCCACCTTCTTTGTATCTGGGCTTCATCGGTTTCAGTGTACCCTTTGCGTTCGCGATTGCCGGAATGATTCGAGGGAAACTAGACAACGAGTGGGTACTGACCACTCGCCGATGGACTCTGGTCTCTTGGTATTTTCTCTCAATGGGGTTGATTCTCGGTGGGCAATGGGCGTATGAAGAATTAGGATGGGGTGGTTTCTGGGCTTGGGATCCTGTTGAAAACGCTGCCTTCATGCCGTGGTTGACAGGTACAGCCTTCTTACACTCTATGATGATTCAGGAAAAGCGCAACATGCTCAAAATCTGGAATGTTGTGCTAATTATCATCACATATGGACTAACAATCATCGGAACATTTCTGACCCGCTCAGGAGTAGTCAATTCGGTTCATTCTTTCACTCAATCTGAAATTGGCCCTGCCTTTCTAGTCTTTCTCGCTGTTATCCTGGTTGTAGGTTTTGCACTGCTCTTTCGACGCATTCAAATGTTGGAATCTGAACACAAGATGGAAGCCGTCCTCTGCCGTGAAAATGTCTTTCTTGTTCAGAACGTTATCTTCATAGGCATGTCTTTCACCGTTTTGCTGGGAACAACCTTTCCACTGCTTGCCGAAGCCATTCGCGGCACAAAGTTGTCTATTCAAGCACCATTTTTCAATACGATCATGGCACCAATGGGCTATGTTCTATTTTTCTTAATGGGTATTGGGACTGTGATTGCCTGGAGGAAATCAAGTAAAGAAAGCCTGCGCAGAAACTTTCAGAACCCGATGATTACAGCAACTCTCGGAACAACTATTCTAGCTGTCGTCATTCCCTTCCATTTAGAAGCACTCACAATTTTTTGGATCGCTATCTTCGTCACGGCCACCATCCTGATTGAAGTTGGAAAAGCTGCCCAGGTGAAAAGTAAGCAACTGCAAGCTGGCCTCCTAGTGGGATTAATTCACGTTTTTCAGCGTAACCAGCGTCGATATGGTGGATTAGTGATTCACTTGGGAGTAGTGCTGATGTTCCTTGGCTTTGCAGGCACATTTTTCAGCGAAGAACGTGACCTGACACTGGAACGCGAAGAAATGGTTCCACTGAACGCCTACTATCTGAAATTCACTGGTATTGAACAATTCCAAGTACGCAACGCCACACACCGAGCTGCAATCATTGAGGTCTATAATCAGGACAAACAGTTGCTAGAAGTGATGAAGCCTGCCAAAAGCTTCTATCCAACCCAACCGCAGCCCCTAACTGAAATTGCACTACGAAGAGAATTCCTGAAAGATCTCTACCTGATCTTTTCCAGTGAATCTGGTACTGACAGCAAATTGGTGACAATCAAAGCCTATGTCAATCCACTTGTTGGCTGGGCATGGATGGCTCTCCCCGTATTCACTCTGGGTATCGGCATCTGTTTAACTTATCGACCACGCAGTTTGACCTCACGCCAAGAAGCATCGCGTCAACAGTACCTCGCTGCTGAAGGCTGAGTATGTGGAAGTCATGGAAATTCTGGACAGTCTGGGCCACCTTAGGTGGATTGATTGGTCTATTCGCTTTTGGTTTCACCACAGACCCCAAGAAAGTTCCTTCTCCACTGATTGGTCACGAAGCTCCAAATTTTCAACTCGTCAATCTCTGGAACGGAGAGTCTGTTGAACTAAATACCCTACGAGGTACGCCCATAGTCCTGAATTTCTGGGCTTCCTGGTGTGTTGAATGCCAGCAAGAAGCTCACATTCTGGAAGCTTTTCACAAGCGTTATGGTGAAACGGTTCCTCCTCAGGTTCGCGTCCTCGGTGTAGCTATTCAGGATAAATCTGAGCAAGCACAGGCTTTTGCAAGACAGTTTAATAAGACTTACTTTCTCGGCCTCGATAACACCAATGGTGACATCGCCCTAGAGTATGGCATTTACGGAGTGCCAGAAACTTTTTTTATCGATCCCCAAGGAAAGATTCGTTTCAAGCAAATTGGTGGAGTCAGTGCAGAGTTGATGCAGGAGCAAGTCGATGAAATGCTTGGTCAAGGATAATCTTAATTTGATTGGACAACTTGTTTTTTTGAGATGGGAGACTTCATGAGATTCGCTATTCTGTTTCTGCTAAGTTTCACTATTGGCTGGGGTGATCTACAGGCTGACCAACATAATCCAGAATTGCCTGAACTTTTTAGCCAGCTAGAAAAGGCAGGAACCTCCTACACAGCAAGTCCGATTGTTCAAAACATTTGGGCGATCTGGTTAAAGCATCCGGACTCACAGCTTACACAAGCCATGCAAGCAGCTTCCGAGACCATGCAGAATGGTGATTTGGAGCAGGCTGAGTTGCTATTTACCCAATTGATTGAAAAAGCTCCTGGCTGGGCAGAAGCCTGGAACAAGCGAGCCACAGTCCGCTACTACAGAGAAAACCTGATTGGCTCAATTGCTGACATCAAGGAAACTCTTACCTTAGAACCCCGCCATTTTGGTGCACTCTCTGGTCTAGGAATGATTCAAATGCGTCTTCAAGATTATTCACAGGCCTTATCAACCTACGAGTCTCTGCAAAAAATCCATCCAAACTCACAGGATGTTGGAAGAATACTCCCGGCACTGCGTCAGCAGATTTCTCAACAGTATCTCTAAATCTTCCTCTTCAAACCACCATCTATGAAATTCCAGCAAGTCCAGGAACTCTGGGAAATCAATCCAAATCAGTTCCTTGGATTGTTCAGTCCACCAGGTCAGAAGGAGCATCTATTATTTGCTGCAATCTGTGGAGCAGCAGTAAGGGGAAAAACTGATCTTGTCAGGATTAGTTCGCAAGAACTTGAAAAAGAATCTGGACTAAAGAGTGGTGAAATCAGCGCAATGCTTGTGCAACTGGAAAAAAAGGGAGTAGCCCGTAGAATCAAGGAATCCTGATGACTCTGTCTGCGCTAGATGAGAATCACCCACATTTGCATGCCAGCACTTATGTTGCAGAGAGTGCACAAATCATTGGCAATGTTTGGCTAGCGGCCAAGAGTTCTGTCTGGTTTCAAAGTGTGCTGAGGGGAGATTCTGATCAGATCGTGATTGGCGAAGAAAAAAACGTGCAAGATGTGAACATCTGTCATGTTGGTCCAGGCTCTCCTTTAGAGGTTGGTGCTAGAGTTACAGTCTGGCATCGCTGCATTTTACAAGGTTGTAAGATTGACGACGACTGTCTGATTGGGATGGGGGCCATTCTGGTGGACGGTGTTCGAATTGGAGAGGGGAGTATCGTTAGAGCAGGAAGTTTGTTATTGGAGCAAACAGGAATCCCCTCTTTTTCGTTGGCAACTAGTTCACCAGCCAAAGTTAAGAAGACTTATGGGCAAGATATTCATGAGCAGATTCATTAGGCAAGTACCCATCATGTTAGTAGAGCGGAACACTGCAGCAGCAACTGGCGAAAACTCCGATCAGGCGCTTTGTGCAAGAGCGTCGTAGTTCATGGGAGAGGCGTTGTAACGGTGAATTTCTGCGAACACCTGACGCAGTTCCTGTGGGCCTAAGTCTGAAAGAACCTTGTGATTACTGCCTAGCAGACGGTTCAAAAAGAGCATTTGCTGCTCTTCAGATCGATAACCAAAAATCTTCAGTTGTTGTCGCAAAACATCGAAGACTCGTTGACTAATCTGAGGTTGGCTTTCTTCCTCGACTACTTGAAAATATTCCTTGGACAGAGAACGCAACTCTTGGCGCAGTTCTACTTCTTCAGAAAGCTTTGAAAATCTTTTGCGCTCTCGGAGGACTTCTACCACAACGATCAATCCTGTAATCATAAGGGAAATCAAACAAAAACCGAGTAGTATGGTCTCCATGAACAAACTCCGTTGGCATGCGGAAAAAAAATAAGGCATTGACGCACACAAGACCCACAAAAGCACAAAGCAGACCAACCCTTCTTGTCTATATTTCTCATCAAAACAACCCAGCAAATACCCTTTATAGGGCAAGCAACTCTTGAAGAACAGCACCATTTATACTTCTCCAACACCTCCTCAACTTGATCCCCGACCCCATGCGGACCTGCGTGCACAGACACGCCAATTGGCAGGCGAACACCTGCGAAACGCAGAACTAGCACCGATAATTCGTCACAGTCAGGAATTACAAAATTCTCTACTCACCGAGTATGCCGGTGACTCACCAGAAAACATCAAACTTCTAAAAAAATGTCTTCAAGAAGTCAGCATTCTGGGAATCAATTTTGTGATTCCTAAACGACGTGTGCTCCTCAGTGTTCATGAGATTTTACGTTTATCAAACCTTGGGTTTCGCTTTGGCAAACTGGACCCAGACTTTGAGATTCACCTACAACAAGGTCGTCGTATTCCTTTTTTTCAAGGAAAGCCACTTCTCAAGCAAAACTGGGAACAAAAATTTGCCTGCGTACTCAAGCACAAAATTTGCCTGGAACTTCTACAGGAATACCGTTCCGCTTTGGAAACCATTAATCAGCAACGTCAACAAACCCTTGAAAGCAAGAATAAGAATTCAAGCCTGAACAAGGAACTACGGCAGCAGGCAGAAGAGAATATGTTCCAGTTTAAGGTTCCAACCAAGTTCAATTTACTCGATCCTCCACTAATTCCAATGGAGGAAAGCCTGTTTGCTCATGATCAACAGGTAATGGAAGCAACCCTGTCAGATGTTGCCAAGAAAGTCCTGGAAATGCAAAACCAGGGAGAGCTTCCTTCTTTATTTCAGGAAATCACACTTCCCAAGATTCAGAGTTTACCGCACCATGTAGTAATTCTGTTGGACATGAGTGCTTCGACCTTCGAGAAAGAAATCTTTAAGCTCTCCAATCTGGTTTGTGCGGAGTTACTGAGAACTCTGCCAGCCTATTTGCCCGACTCTACGTTGAGTATTTTACCCTACAGCGATGGTGCTCAGGGTGTGATAAGTAATTTTCAGAATTTCATTGCACCAGGCGGCACAACTGCCTACGATGCCATCTTTTCATTTTCTCAGCGGTTGCTTGGAAAGAAAGAAGGGCATCGAGTGGTGATTCATCTCTCTGATGGACTACCAAACAGCTTGGAAGACGCTTGCCAACAAGCGAAACAGTTTCCAGCTCTCAATATTCACTATGGACAAATCATTTTTGGCCATACTAAAAGAGTTGGTGACTTAGCAGACTATCTATTTGTGGATGAAGCTACTACTTACGGACAAGATCGAGATTCCACTCGTTTTGAAAAATATGTGTCTCACTTCACTGATGTTGCCTTGGCCTCACAAGGTGAACAAATCATACTCTGGGTCATGCAGCATCTTGATGAAGCGGTGATAGCCATGCTAGATCTATTTATCGGGCAATATTTCCTGCAGCAAACTTCACCTGAAACTACTCATTCTGAAGACACACTTACGTCCCCCTAGACCTCTTACTATTCATTACCTGTTATGCGAACACCGGTTGCTGTTCTCCCGGACGCAGTGTGTGAAGAGTTGGACTTATTACAGCAAGTTCAACAGGGAGCCTTACGTGATCAAGCTGATGAAGCTGACCCTAATTATTATGATGACATTCTCGAGTTGCGTGATTCTCTAGGAGAAGCACATCCAGAGGATTTACCAGCGCTGACCAATCAAATTGAGCAATTGATCTTGCTTGCTCAACGACAACAGGAGCGAACACCAAGGAATCGAAGTTTTCACTGGCATTCCCCATATTTTGCCCACATGCGCTTACAGGAGCAGGGAAAGATTCGAGATCTGTTGCTTGGTAACCAGAACTTCTTCTCCGCTCACCTCTCCTGCTCAATAGTTGATTGGAAAAAGGCACCAGTTAGTCAAATTTTCTATCGCTACCAAGAAGAGGAAGAGTACATTGAAGAAATGGGAGGACGAGAAGTTGAAGGACGGCTTTTACTTAGAAGACTAGTCCGTATCGAAGATGGGGTTCTACGCAGTGTCAGCTGTCCACAAGGCACGTGGTTTTTTGAAGATGATCAGTGGTTTCAGTGGAAACAGACAAGAATTGAACTGAGTGGTGGAAGTGGTAGTGCTACTCGACCAATCCATGAAATTGGACCATACCGACTGGATAAGTATCTACCACAAATCATAGCATTGATTGATGAACGGCAGTTTGAAATCATTAGTCAACCAGAAGCTGGTGTGATTCTTATTCAGGGAGGAGCTGGTTCGGGCAAAACGACAGTTTCTTTACACCGGCTCGCTTACCTGATGACACAAAAACCAAGCTACTTCAACAGCAATAGCATCCTACCGATTGTTTTTAATCAGGCCCTCGCCCAGTACATTAGTAAGCTGCTACCCTCACTTGGAGTTGATGGAGTAGAAGCAAGAGTCTTTCAGGAATGGGTTGCCCAATTGCGTCAACGTTTTTTCCCAGACATGCCTTCCCGTTATGCTGAGAATACTCCCGTGAGGGTAATAGAGTTCAAGCGAAGTCCTGCCATTCTTGCTTGGTGTGCTCGGGAGCTAGAGCATCAGCTGGATCGTTTTGAGGCTAAACTAAAGGAATTGTTTAGTTCATTGACCAACGGTGGTGATGTAATCAATGTGTGGAACAGTTCTGCCAACTCTCCAGTAACCGATCGTTTATCTCGGTTGTTGAAATGGGCCCAGGGGCAAGAAGCCTTTGCCCATCTACCACCTATGCCCGATTCCTCGATCCAGCAGCGAATAGACCGCCTAGTAGAAAACGGGTTCCCCGATCTCCCCAAGAGTCCTCAGGCGCTAGCCCTCCAACTCTGGAATGATGCGCTGATTCAACGTAGCGCGTTGCAGGAAGCAATTACCGATTTTGCTCCAGGGTCGTTCAGTGAAAGTCAACTCGAAGAAATCTGGAGTTGGAACGTACGTTGTTACCAGCGGCGTCAGGTCATCGTTGGAGAACGAGTCGAAGAAGATGGAGAAACATCCGAAGGATGGCTAGAAAATCAGAGTCTCAGTGATGAATTACCAACCCTAGATGAGGAAGACGATACTCTGCTACTGCTATTATACCAGCTGACCACGGGGCCCCTTCGTGGTCGGAAGAATAAATTACTGCAGTACCATCATTTACTGGTAGATGAGGTCCAGGATTTCAGTATTCCAGAACTTCAGTTATTACTCTCTATGACGCCTCCAGAGCGTAGAAGCGTAACTTTGGCTGGAGATATGGATCAGCGTATTTTGGCAGGAAATCGCTATCAGGACTGGAATACCATGTTACAAGCCCTGAGCGTGGAGGTAGCCACCATGGAACCTCTAACGATTGGCTACCGATCTACCTATGAAATCATGGAGGTTGCAAGGCATGTCATCGGCCACCTAAGCGTTAATACAGTGTGGGAAGCCACAAGACACGGCGCTCCTGTGGAACGGTTTGGCTTTCAGCATCCAGGAGTATTGATTGCATTTCTGGTGGATAGCCTCGGCAGTTTACTGAGAAGAGAACCCTCTGCGAGTGTGGTCGTACTTACCCGTGAGCAACCAGAGGCTAGAAAAATTGCAGAGCAGTTAGAACGAGCCGAGATAACGGGATTACGATTGGTTGCTGATCAGGATTTTTCTTTCAGAGCCGGAATCGAAGTGACTAACATTTCACAAACCAAGGGACTTGAATTTGACTATGTGCTCTTAGTTGATGCAGATGCTTCCACTTACGGCCCAGATGATCTATCTCGGCACTTGCTCTACGTCGGCATCACTCGTGCCGCCCATCAACTGTGGTTGCTGCATTGCGGTAATCCATCTTCCCTCCTTCCAGACACCCTCCGCTGAAGTCTGTGACCGTTCTTTCAGCACGCGTGAAAACAGTGGAATCTCCCGGGGCAATTTGGAATCAGGCAGTGGTAAGAAGACTTCTGCATTGCGTCCCGTAACATCACCCTCTAGCAAGCCATTTTTGTCATTTACATTGAGCGGAGGAGATGTCGCATAATCTAGGAGTAGTTTTCCGTCGCGCGACTTGAGATTAGGGTGATAGATCCGTAGGCGTTCTTGGTACTCGCGAGCCTGAATCAAGTAATAGGCAATACGTGACCAAACTGGCAGAGCCCCACTGGAACCTGTCAGGCGGAACCAATTCGCAGTTTTTTCGGCTTCTGCAGGGCGATCTGAGCCAACATAGACGGCGATTGTGTAACCTCCTTTGGTTTGCATTCCCTGACGTGTTGGAACTGGCAAATGACCAACAAAAGTCGCATTCGAATAATTATTGGCGGTTCCTGTTTTACCCAGAGCAGGGATTTGTACTGTCACCTGTTTACCATCTTCATGCGCATACTCTGTTTGTAGAAAGCGCTTTGCTCTTCGGCCTGTTCCGTACTCAACTACTGACCGCATAATTTCTTGCAAAGCCCGATTGACACTAGGATCCAGAATATTACGAGATTGATGATCCGCTTCGTAAATAGTTCTGCCCCCGGTATCCTCAATCCGTTGAATCAATGACCAATGATTTTTGGGTGATTTTGAATCTCTAAAAACTTGACCAGTGGCCAGTGACTGATAGAGCAGTGCAAGATCTTGTAACGTTACCTCATTCGCACCGAGTGGGAACGAAAGTATCGGCTGAAGTGGGCTCTCGACACCTAGGAGTTTTGCTACTTCCACAATTGTCTGTAGGGAGAGCAGAATCCTGAAGTCATGGTTCCAATAAAGACGTACCGTTGAATAGGGTTCCTGGCGCAATAAATCCTGCTGACGTTGTTGTATCAAGTCTCCAAGCCCCTGCAGAATCGTTGAACGTATCTTTCCGTGCAACCAAATGTTAGCTGGTGAAAAGAAGCGCTCTCGCTGATTCGAAGTCCAGACCTGATTGTACAAACGGAAGCGATAGGGAGTTATGGGAACCCAGCCTTTTGTAAGTTCAAGAGGGTTCTCTGCGTAGGCTAACCGCGGGAGTACGGGGGTATTGTAAGGATCTGTCCGCAGCGCACTTTCATGAACATAAAAGTTTTGAATCCACTCTCTAGCCACCTGATCATCAGTTTTAAAACTACCGTTGAGGAACGCATCTTTTGTTTGTACCAGTTGCTGCTGCAAACGCTCCTGCACCTCCTGAAGGCGCAAAAAGTTATGTTCCAATAACTCTCTTTCGCGGCTCACACGGGCAGAACCTGAACGCAAGCGTGAGCGTACCTCAGCACGCCAGTTCCGACCATGATAAAGATTACGCAGTGCCTGTTCCTCTTCGGGTGGTTCAAAGGCAGTATTACGTAAGAGTTCCTGCCGAGCCGCCTCCATCAAGTAAGGTTGCATTCGATACTGAGTATCAACGATCCCATAAGTATCTCGTAAACGGACAACGTAATCGGCACGACTTTCATTCGCTTCTCGCGCAAAGCGAGTGAATTCCATTAGTTGTTCGAACTGCTCCAGGTCCAAGTAATCGAGCAGGTGTTCCAACAAGTAAATACTGGCCAGATTCTCTGAAAGCGCACCCGCCCAGACTAACGAACTTTGATTATCTGGTGGAGTATGATCGGGCTTGGGAATGTAGATCTCACCCTGCCATTGATAAACCCGATACTCATTGGACAGGGCCTCCAACGGATTCCAACCCAACTCCATTGCCACCATGTACAGTAACAATTTAAAGGTTGATCCAGGTTGACGATAGGCCTGCATAGCCCTGTTGAACCCACGAGGATCAAATCCACCCACAAAAGCCCGAACCTCACCATCTTGCAAAACCATCACACCACCGTCGAGGGTCGGTTGCTGCTCAATACTCGCTTGCCAAAGAGATCCCGTATTGTCACGTTGATGCAAGGCCACTAGAATTGGGCCACCTGTTTTCAGGTTCTCAAGTACTTGCTGAAAATCTTTTTTTCGAAGTTTGTTGGGTGCTTGCGGATTTATTCGACGAATAAACTCTTCCAACAACAAGCCCCGAACTTCTGCCCGATCAGCTCCTACTTGAACCTGCACGCTTGGGTTATTTCCCAGCAACACCTCCTCAATTCGGCCGGTGTAGAAGTTTCCAGATCCAGGTTGTAATGAGGATGGCTCTGGATTCGTGACTGGAGCAGCATAGCCATTGCGCTGAAATTCTAAGCGAGAGAGATGTCGCCGCAACTCAAACTGCGCAAGGTATTGGAGATTGGGATCAAGTGTCGTCTGAATACGGAGTTCTCCCTTCTCTATCCCCTCAGCACCATAGTCCTGTAAAATGGAGCGAAATGGTTCCTCGTTCATCTGCTGGCGGACCACCTCGATCTGGTGATTATCTTGATAACGGAACGACCCCTGTCGAAAAGCTACCAAATCCTGAGACGCCTCCAAGAAACGATCCTCAGAGATGAGTTTCATTTCCAGCATGTTACGTAAGACATAGTCTCGACGCTCTGTTGCCCTCTCGACAATACGCTGTATTTCCTCTTGATTCTGGGTCCGGAAGGGATTGTAGTTTGCTGGCCCCTTAACCGAACCAGCAATGAAAGCGACCTCAGAAAGATTTAAGTCTGAGACGTTTTTGTTGAAGTAGTAACGGGCTGCAATCGCCAATCCCTGTCCTGTTCCATGCACGTGGAAGAGATTGGTATAGAATTCGAGAATATCTCTTTTGCTGTAGCGAGCCTCCAACCGCAGAGCATCCAGTGTCTCCAAAGCCTTGTTTTTCCAACGATTTTCTCCATGTTCCAATCGATGTTCGAACAAAAGTTCTGAAGTCTGCTGGGTAAGGGTACTGCCTCCTTGAATAACACGTCCTGCAAGTAAGTTAGCCCAAAATGCTCGGAGGATTCCAATAGGATCAAAGCCGATATGCTGGTAAAAAAATTGATCTTCACTAGCAATGATTGCATCAAAGAATGTCTCTGGAATCACTGCATCCAGATCAGAATCAATCCGAGTTGGTTGGTTGGCCTGAAGGTAAAGAAGATGGACTTGGTCGTAGAAGGCGCCTAATTTCGTGCGTTGATCACGATAGTAGACGGTTGTTTCGGTAAGCAGACGCTGCTGGATCGCTCTACGATCAAGATGAGGAGCAGAAGCTAGGAAAACAAGGTAGCCCAGTATCGCTGTACTAGTCAGCAGTACTAGATTGATCAGCGTAAAGAACCCAAAGCAGGCTTTGGCGACATATCGTGGGATTGACAAGATCTCACATCAGTTAGCAGGAAATTCATTTGCGTAAATCAGGTCACTCTTGGCAGCCATGATGAAGTCACTCTCCACCAAGCCATCAATTTTATGCGTCCAATAACTCACACGTACGTTGCAGAAGGATAGTATCAACTCAGGGTGATGACCTTCTGATTCTGCTAGATTAGCGATTAAATTCACGAAACGAAGAGCCTCTTGGTAAGAGGGAAAGACATAATCTTTCTGAAGATGATGCTTGTTGATAATCTTCCAGCCATTCTGTAATTCTTGGAGTAGCATTTCTAGCGCCTCTCTTTTGAGTGGTGGAACACCGCCTCAGCGTGGCACACACTGCCTTTAGGCCAACTCCATTATTCACTTCTTCTTGAATTCGCTTGTTGCAAAATAAAGCCCACTGCGAACATTGAAACACTCGTATTTTGCCTGGGCTAAACAGTGTTTCGCAAATCAATTCCTCTGCACTCAGAAATATAACAACTCCTCAATCTCACTATTTGTTGTGCTGTAAACGAGAATTCTATGTAGAAGTTTGATATCCTGCTGTGAGTAAACCTCTGGTCCTTCAGCACAGATTGACACGCACAGGAAGAGACTTTCGTGCACTGGCTGCTAATCTATCCCCACACTATCACCTATTTATCCCTGATACTCTCAGACGAGGTCGCTCACAGTGGGCACAAGATCCAATGACAGAATATACCGTCCCATTCTACGTGAAACAGGCAGTTGCCCTCTTAGAGCATTTTCGGATAAAGTGTTGTGGTTAGACCGGAACTTCGATGGTTGGGATCATAGGCATACTGCTTGGAGCCACCAGTTTGCAGAAGTACTTGGTAGGACTCCGTGATCAACGATATCGGTCGGAGTTACCCAACGGAGCGATTCGGCAGATTACCAAGTACGTTTTCAGACACTCGACTTTCAACAATTTTCAGGAGCTGAAGCAGTACTTTCAGTAGGTCTACCAGCCTTTTGGCTGGCCTAGTGATCCGGAATAGCAGGAGTTGGCCGGTTTCCTCAGCTAGGAGGAAAGATGATGGTAGATGGACCATTCACTACGATATACGTTTATCAGAACCCTTTACCCGGACACCCCAAGGGAAGATCTGTGAGAGATGTATGAGAAGATCTGTTGTTCAGTAATAATTCTTCGAGGTAAACTTTATGATATATTAAACCCTATTGTTGCGGAATAAATGACAACTAGAGGGCCAATGGGAAGGTTATTTACCCTTCCCAACTGTGGACATGCACCCTATTTGAACACTCCCGAATAAATCGGTCTTCTAAAGAAATTCTTGCAGGAGATTTTCCAACAAGTATCCTAAGCATTTGCCCGTGACCGCTGTGACCAGTCACAAGCTTGACAGAGATGCTCTTTCTCTCCTTTTTCATTGAGGAGTGGCGAAATCTCCTCCCAAACTTGCCGGTGATAGTTCTGCAACCAGTTCCATTCATCCTCTGTAAGCAACTCTTCGCAGACTAGTTTACGCTCAAAAGGGATTAGTGTCAGTGCGTCAAAGCAAAGCCACTCTTTACCATCTGGATGCTTCGGATGCTGCAAAGCTGGCTGTACAACATAGAGGTTTTCCAAGCGAATTCCGCCCCAACCCGTTCGATAGTATCCAGGCTCATTAGAAATGATCATTCCAGACTGAAAACCGACATCTCCAGCAAAAGCCGATATGCGTTGTGGTCCTTCGTGCACCCCAAGGAAAGCTCCTACGCCGTGACCAGTTCCGTGTCCGAAATCAAGTCCTTCATTCCATAACAAAGATCGAGTCACACCATCCAGCACAGCACCATTCGTACCCTCAGGAAAAACCTGGCAGGCAAGTCGAATATGTGCTTGCAGCACCCTCGTGTAGCATCTTTGCTGCTCAGCATCAGGCTCTCCCCAGATCATCGTACGAGTTGCATCGGTTGTTCCTCCTCCACACTGAATGCCGGAATCGACCAATAGGAATTCACCATCTGTCAGAATTTTCTCTGTACTCGGATTGCTGTAATGAACAATCGCTGCGTTGGCGCCAGCTCCAGCAATTGTTTCAAAACTCAGGTCTGCAAAATCTGGCCGTCTCTCGTAGTAGCACCTTAGCCATCTAGCATATTGTCGCTCACTTACCTTTTCACTATTCCGCTCAGCTTGCTTCAGCCTAGCAAGACTCTGAATTTTTCCAACTGCTGCCTGTCGGTGAGCGTAGCGAATACGCTGCAATTCGACTTCATTCTTTAGAGCACGCGGCATGATAACTGGACTTTCTGCTTCCAATACTTGGGCAGATTGATCTTGTAGTAGCAGCAAGGTGCCCATTGTAACGCCTTGCGGATCCAAACACACACATGCGGAATCATCCCCTGCTAATTGCTTCAATGTAGGAGCATAGTCCTCATATGGATGAAACGTCCAATCCGCTAGTGATTGCAGTTCTACACTAGCAGGAAAATGGCAAAAGCAGATTGCTTCTGTCTTGGAAATCAGCGCATAGGATTCGAAGACTGGATTACAAGGAACATCTTTTCCACGCAAATTAGTCAACCAGGCAATCTCATCTAGCTGAGTCAACAAGAAATGCGTAGCCCGATGCTTATCCAATTGGTCACGCAATTCAGTCAACTTTTCTGAGGTGGAACGGCCCGTCCAAGAAAGTGGCAACAAATTGGGTTCTACCCGTTCAGGTGTCACAATTGATCCAGTCTGATCAACCAAGTTGCCAAGCACTGGTACCAACTCAGACTGGCAACTCAGCAGTGCCTGCGACCAACTGCGCCAACTCCGTGGGCTAACTGTGAACGGATCTGCTCCAAAACGAGACCCTATCGATTGCCCTGCAAGCCATTCCATGATGTCTGGGACTCCGGTGAGTCCTAGTTTTCGGATTTCAAAATGATCTCCGCTTTGTGCGTCTGCTTGAATATGGTAGCGAGAATCCACAAAGAGTTGTGATCGTCCTTCTCGCAGAACGATCGCAATGCCAGCAGATCCATTGAATCCACTCAATGCTTCCAAACGACGGTGGTGTAGGGGCACGTACTCGTTGAGGTGCTCATCTGTCGTTGGCACTAAATAGCCATCTAATTCAGATTCCTGAATCAACTTCTGTAGCTGAGACAGACGACTAGACATTTGCAAAACTCTTTTGATTTGCGATTAGTTTATGTTGGCCTCGAAGGCCAACATTTTTTGGAGAATGTGGGGAAAAATCAGAACAGTTTGATCGGTGATTTAGTACCTTCGGTAGGATAGCGTGGGCGTGGGCGACTGGATGGGCGTGTCCCATATTCTGGTTTCACTCTGAATGGATTAAAGTTCCGTCGATAAGTATCATCATCTTCCAGCACCGAGCGTCGGAGTGACCTATAATTAAGAGGGTAAATCGGCGGACTGCCAGTATTGCTCTCCACCATGCTGTTAACTGAACGGCCTCTACGAACCTCGGCTTGGTATGCTTGATCATAGTAACCGCTTTGATAACCAGCACGAGACTGTGTTCGATGCTGCTGAAGTTGCTCATAGTTAATGGCTGGGCCCCGTGGCGCCATTGGCTTTCCACCAGTTATTCTCCGCGCTTCGGCTTCCTGTACTCCAAGATAGAGTAACCCAAAGCACATCCATACAATCCATGTTTTCATAATTCTATCTCTCTTCTCCAGTTTCAGATTTGTGATAAGAGATGTGCAAATATCAAACAAATATTTTAATATCTTCTTCCATTGAATATGTTTAGGTTAGACTACGAATCAAATCAATAGCCCATTCCTCTTCCTGATAAGCAGAAGAATTTGCGGCCACACCACCCTGCGAAATCAGAATTTCAGGGGCTTGGTCCAGCGGGGGTTGTGTGGGCTTAATACGCTTCACGACTGTGCGAGGAACTATCATCTGGACGTCTTCTTCACGCAACGTCTGGATCATCTCACGCATCTTATAGCTGCGCATCAACTGCCCCAGTATGCGTTTGGTGTACAGATCCAGAAGATTGGGCCCCTCACGATGGAAAAGTGCAAACCATTGTAAAGAATCTTGAGTGTGGATCATCGCTGTACCATTGAAAAGCGGAAGGAAGGTCACTGGCACCTCATCATTCCAAGCAATCAATGTACAGTCGCCAAAAGCCTGTTCTGGCGTAGCATAGTTGTCTAAAAGAGCTTGAAGCAACTGCGGGGCAATATTGGGATAGGGCGTCAACAGGTTTCGCAGATGATCACGGCGATTTCCTTGTTGCCAGGCTTCTACACAATGCGCCTCACACTCTCCATCGACATGGCAAATTGGACAAACGAGATCTACTCGACTGGCGATCTGAAGTTGATTCATCATTTTGATAGTGGTTCTGCTTCCAACAGGTAGGTTTTGGCTCCAGTGATCTGAACTGGCACTAATTCTCCTGGTTCGGCGTCACAGTTGGCAATTACAACCGAGTGGCAGCCTCGACTCCTTCCGTTGAGTCGACTTGGATCCTTCAAATAGGGACCTTCGACCAAAACCTCCTGCAAACTACCGATCAAAGCCTTAGTTTTTGCTTTCACAATCGGCTCCTGCAACTCCAACAGCCGGCGTAATCTCTCGACCTTAACCTTTTCTGGCAATTGTCCCGAATATGCCGCTGCAGGTGTATCTGGCCGTGGAGAATACTTAAATGCGAAGATCTGGTCGTAATGAACGGTTTGGATTGCTTGCAAAGTCTGTTCGAAATCCTCTTCTGTTTCTCCAGGAAAACCAACAATCATGTCGGTTGACAACGTTCCCTGTGGTACGTAACGGCGATACAAAGCGACTTTTTCCAGATATTTTTCCAAGGTATACCAGCGGCGCATTCGACGCAGTACACGATCTGAACCTGACTGCAGAGGTAGGTGGAGTTGTTCACATAGACTTGGTAACTCAGCAAATCCTTCCGCAAGTTCTTCTCGAAAATCTTTGGGATGTGGTGATGTAAATCTTATGCGTTGCAACTTTTCAATCTTGTCCATTCGCCTTAGCAATTCGACAAAATCGACACCATCTGCCTTGTACGAATTGACGTTCTGCCCAAGCAAACAAATTTCACGAACTCCCTGAGCAACTAGATTTCTAGCTTCTTGCAAAATATTTTCTGGTTCCCGACTCACCTCTAAACCCCGCGTCACAGGGACAATACAAAAAGAGCAAAAATTATTACACCCTTTCGTGATTGCAAGATGAGCCTTTAGGTTAGCTCCTTTTGATAAAGAAACTTCCTCTGGGATAAAATTTCTAACTTTTTGACGAGGAGCTACACGATTTGTCCTTGCGATACGCTCTCCCTGATCAACTTCTGCTAAGAGTTCAGGGAGTTCGAATAGATTATCTGTACCAAAGACCAAATCAACACTACGTTCTCTTGCAAGAATTTGTTGACCTTCCTGTTGGGCAACACACCCACCAACTCCAATTTTCAGCCTAGGATTAGCTTGCTTCAGTTTCCGCAGCCGGCCTAGCAAGCTATAGACTTTTTGCTCTGCCTTATTTCTAACAGAGCAGGTGTTCAGCAGAATCAAGTCGGCTTCCCCAGCCTCATCTGTGTACTGATAATTTTCCTGATTCAAGATTTCAAGCATTTTGTCGCTATCGTACTCGTTCATCTGACAACCAAAGGTTGCTATGTGCACCTTACGTTTAGGCAAAGTCGATTTCATGAAGTAGTCAAATTAGTTAAGTATTAGGCTAGTTCAACAGGCTGTAACGGACTTAGGTCCATTTCTACGGCACAGATAGAGCATGCTACGTCCTGCAGATCTTGAGGATATTCCACATAATGAGACTTACCATTATTTTGCCAGAGTGTCTCCTCAAGTTGTAAGCCGTGGGCTGTTGAACGGACAAAATCGTACCACTCTGTGCGATACAAGTTCTGCAAGCTTTTCAGCACAAAGTATTGGCCACTTTTATTCCTGAATCCACGATCAGGTTGAGCCATTGCTTTCGACTCCTCAGTACGTTCTAAGATCGCCCTAAAATCGAATTTACCCCATAAGAAATGAACCGAAGGCATGACGGGATCGCGATCAACTTTAAAAACAAAATAGTTTTGACGTCGGAATGTATAAGGATTCAATGCAGCCTCTTTTAATTAAGTACCAGTGGATTCGAATTTGATTAACATTGACCTAATGGATCTCTTTTTTGCAAGAAAAACTTTAGGCTACAAGCTGAACTACAGTGAAAAACTCTTTTCTCTTTTGTGTCATTTATCTTGCAAGAAATCAGGCGTGTAGGAATGATTTTTTTATTAATTTTTCCATAAAAATGCTCTCTTTAAAGAGACAATGACGCTTCGCTCACTGCAATTCCTAATTCTGCTAGTAATCTTTTTGTGGGGTTCTCCAATACCCAGTTCCGGAGAATCCTCAAATCAGATCAGCACAGGCAAAGGGAAACCTTCGCTCCAGGCTATTGCAAATCAAAAATATTACGACATTCCTATCAAGCTCAATAAGCGAGTGCAGCAAATGCTACGCTACTACACTGAGCGCAAGCATTCCATTCTTAATCGTGGACTTGCTCGTTCTGGGCGGTACATGGATATGTTCCGCAGAGAACTACGAGCTTGGGGCCTTCCACAGGACTTGGTGTTCGTTGTTGCAGTGGAAAGTAACTTCAATGAACGCTCTGTCTCAGTCAAGCAGGCAGTCGGGCTCTGGCAGTTCATGTCAACTACGGCACAACAATATCAGCTTAGAGTAGATCCTTGGATTGATCAACGCAGAGATCCGCTCAAAGCGACACGAGCTGCCGCACAGCACTTCAAATACCTTTACGAAATTTTTGGTGATTGGGAACTTGTTCTAGCAGCCTATAACGCTGGTGAAGGAAGGGTTCAGCGTGCGGTGAAACGAGCTAAGCAGCAAAAAAAACCAGCTGATTTCTGGTCGCTATCTTTACCTCGGGAAACGCGGAGCTATGTCCCAGCAATCATGGCTACTGCAATCATCTACAAGAACCTAGATTATTTCGGAATCACCGGTGTTGCACTAGAACCTCCGATGGAACAGTCGCAGTTCCAAGTACCTGTCGACTTCTCCTTCCAAGAAGTCGCTCAGCGTGCAGGAATGCCGCTAGACGAATTACTTACCTACAATATGGCATATCTCCGAGAGATGCCGCCCATTGATCAGAAACATTACACTATCTACCTTCCACAGAAATATCAGCCTGCACTGTGGCAATCTCTTCGCCAGTATGGTGAGCCTTCTTCACACTGGCTTCAGCACTATAATAGCATGCTGCAAGACACTCCGGAGAATCTAAAAACTCTTGAGCGCCACGGTGATTTGAAATATGTACGTGTACAGCGAGGTGAAAATTTATCGACAATTTCGCGCAAATACAACACAACCATCACAAGGCTACTACGCTGGAACCGAGTTCCTAAAAATCAGCTTCTGCAGGTTGGACAACGCCTCAAGATGTATGTTGTCAATCGTAAAGTTTTGGAAGACGTTCGAGAAAAAAATCAAAACTTGGAAAAGCGCATCCACGGGACACAGTTTGTTATTCGGGTTCCCAAAGGAGCAACCCTATCCGAACTGGCAGAACGATACCACACAAACATTAAAGAGTTAATGACAATCAATCGCTTACGCTCACCGATGGATCTGCAAGCTGGTCAGTCACTAAAAATTTATGCTCGCCCAAAAACAATTCAAGTTCCCAAAGGAGCAACACTATCCAACTTAGCACAACGCTATGATGTTTCTGTTAAGGAGTTGATGGCTTGGAATAATCTTGCTGCTCCTAATGCTCTGCAAGCGAACCAAACTTTAATCATTGCTCCACCACCTGCACCAATCCCTCAACAACTTGTTCAGGAAAAACAGGTAAGAATCAGGGTTCCCAAGGGAGCAACCCTCTCTGAACTGGCAGAACGCTATAATGTGACCGTCAGCAAGTTGATGGAATGGAACAATCTGAAAAGATCTGATTCACTACTTGCAGGACAACAACTCACCGTATTTAGAGAAATCACACAAAACAATAAAGCAACCCACCGAATTATCCAGGTGCGCATGGGTGATACTCTCTGGGATATTGCTAGAGAACACCAGACTTCTGTTGAGCAACTCTTAGTTCTCAATGATCTTGAAGGAAACGAACCATTACGACTTAACCAAAAAATAAAGGTACCTGTCCGACCAGGTATTTGAACATACACATAGTCCTTCTTTTTCTCGTCTCATTCGAAATCCCCGATGAAAATCAGCTATCAGGACAAGAAAAATCTACTGATTGAGGCTCTATCTTACATTCAGCGCTTCCGTAACCAGATCATCGTCATCAAATACGGAGGAGCCGCAATGATCGAGGAAGCTCTGAAAACCAGCTTTGCTCAGGACATTGTACTGTTGCAGTCCTTGGGAATGCGGCCGGTCGTTGTGCATGGTGGTGGTCCAGAAGTATCGAAGGTAACCCAGAGCCTAGGCCAGAAAGTATCATTCGTTGACGGGTTGAGAGTAACTTCCGCAGAAAATTTGAAGGTCGCTGAAATGGTGCTCTCAGGAAACCTCAATAAAGAGATTATTACTCATTTACAGACTTTTGGAGGAAAGGCCGTTGGCCTTAGTGGGAAGGATGGAAATCTGATTCAGGCCGACAAGAAAAAACTCGCCAGTGGCATCGACCTTGGCTATGTAGGAACTATCAGACAAATCAATCCTGAACTGCTGCATCTACTGATTCGGGAGCAGTTCATTCCCGTTATCTCGCCAATAGGGATGGGGAGCAGCGGTGAGACCTACAACATCAATGCAGATACTGTCGCAGCCGCAATTGCAGTTGCGTTAGAAGCACGCAAGGTGATTTTCATGACTGATGTTGATGGGGTGCTATCAGATAGAAAAGAGTTAATTTCTTATTTAAACACGGCCACTGCAGAAGACTTGATAGCAAACAAGGTGATTTCAGGAGGTATGGTCCCTAAAATTCAGGCAGCGCTGGATTGCGTTAAAGCTAACGTTCGTTCAGCTCACATCATTAACGGAACAGACCCGCATTCTGTAATTGCTGAGCTATTTACTGATCAAGGAATTGGAACGCAGATTGTGAAGGGCTGAAGGAGGGGCTTAAATTTCGTCAGTTTCAGAATTGGAAGCATCTGCTGTTTTTGGAGTAACAGCTAGATTTTCATAAGGTTCCCAATTTTCGCTGATAATTCGAAAATCTTGTACGTCCTCTTGGAACTTTAAATACAACGTTTTCCAACCTAAATCACTAAAATCTGAAGAGCTATATTTTTGTAGAAAATGAACGAAGTAGGTACCTTTGCTATATAGAAAGGTTAGATTCGAAGCTTGTATTTCCCGGCTTTTATTCCTCAGATTAATTCTCTTCTTGTAATGCAGCCATCTTTTCTGATCGAAATTCTCGTTTGCAAAATTATCTGAATAGTAATTTAGATAGTCCTCCAAATTTGGATTTTCCCAAGCATCTATCCAAGTGAAAACAAAATTTTTCAGCATCTCTACTTCTGCAAGATGCTCATGTTCCAGAAGTTTTTCTACTGACTCATCAATCAAGATAACAGTGGTTGGCAGCTGTATGTACTGGGCAATCTCCAGAAAGTTTTCATTACTGACTGAAATACATCCCTCTGTTGGAATGGGTCTACTCCCCTCTGTTCCATGTAACCAAATCCCATAACCAGTCTTACTGTGAAAGAGACGGTCCATCAAGTTCGGATAGTTTAGGGGAAACGCTCCTGCACCATAGGGCTTCGCTTCCCTAGCGCCATACATTCCTATCAAATCTTTTTCTGACCAAACACCCGTAAACCAGTAAATTCCCGTGGGTGTCTTCAGATCTCCTTCTTCGAACTTGTCACCTGGCACTTTTCCTGTCGTACACGGGTATGCGGCAATCATCTCCCACTTTGGATGACCCCGATAAACTTCGATTTGACAGTCTTTTTTATCAACAAGTAGAAATGTAAGGTCTGGATTTTCGGACAGGAGTAGATTGCGGGGATGAGCAAAGGCTAAATTTGTTATCGAAATAAAGAACAAAAGCGCAGAGATTGCCCAAAAATGGCGAAAAGACAACATGTACTCGTCCTGACGGAATGGAGCTTAACTTTGATCAACCGCATCGTGTTTTTGCTGCAGCTTCCGTACCCAGTAGAATCCACCAATTAGCATTACTACTGGTAATAACGTCAAGAAAGCTGTCGTCAGGTAAAATGCGGCTCTCGTATTCTCTGAAGAAGAGAAACAAACCGCACAGGCTAGTACATCGAAATTTGGGAATAAACTGGCCAGGCCAGTAGTTATAATAGCAGGAACGGCTTTCACAACCCTCAAAGCAAGTAGACAAGTGTATATAAAACTGGCCAAACTCCAACCACAAAATACCAGAAGATTTGGGCCGCACGGAGGTTATCAATTGTTAGTTGCTGGGAAGTGGAATTGAGCCTTCTCAAACAAGCAAGCAAAGCAAGCAGTCCCCCAATCACATGGAGCCCGTGAGCTCCGATAATTAGATAGAAGACGCCTCCGTAAGTACTGGAAGTAATAGTCAGCCCAAAACTAATCAATTGGACCCACTCGTATCCCTGCACACTGACAAAGACTGCTCCCAGAGCAATCGTTAGAGCAAGCAACTGCTTAGAGCGTGAAGCCTGTGAGGAGAATACCTTGGCAGATCGATGCAGGCAGAAAGCACTCGCTAAAAGAGTCAAAGAGTTTAGTGCTGTTGCAAACACTGGAAGCCGAGGCTGACCCCACGGAGGCCACTCTTCAGAACCAGAGCGAATAATCATATAGGCACTGATCAGTGCTGCAAAAAACATCACCTCTGTCATGATCAGAATTACAGTCGCAAAAATGCTGCTTGAAACCAGTTGTCTGCGTTCAGCATTCGAATTTGCTGGAATTTCAGGGGCTACGAGTAAGATCATGAGTTACCGAAGTTGACCATCGACATATCTTTGTTGTTCAGCACAGGTATTGTTAGAGATGCAGTCTTGCCAGTTCTGACCATCAGTCTTCATCACATCACCGGCGACTCCAAAAAAGAATACTCCGAGTAAAACAGCAGAGATTAGCAGTAGGAACCAGACGTATTTTTTCTCGAAGTTCAGGTGCATGAAGTAAGCTGCAACGTAATAGGTCTTTACGAGCGCAATTCCAAAAGCAGT